>JAABUX010005358.1_pt1 | contig 15795 bp, 9 predicted proteins | sample 5561851 | NCBI WGS metagenome assembly JAABUX01 (sample SAMN10711883, study PRJNA513361) | rock metagenome | isolation source: Antarctica rocks | place: Antarctica: Victoria Land, Richard Nunatak red sandstone | collected 2016-01-03 | reverse complement strand
CAGCAACGCGACCGTCACGACGACGCCGGGGTTCCAACTCTTCCAGACGGGCCGCGCCTCCATGGGCATCAGCGGACACTGGTTCTACCCGGCCTTCTCCGGGACCTCGGGGCTGCACTTCGACGTCGCGCCCATCCCGATCGGCCCTGATGGCGATTCCTACTCGCGCACGAACGTCGGCGGGACAGGTATCTCGATCAGCGCCAAGACCAAGTATCCCGAGCAGTGTTGGCGCTTCGTCAAGTTCTGGGCCGGCGTGCAGGGGCAGCAGGGTGTGGCCCAGTCGGGGCTGTTCGTGCCGGCGCTCAAGAACGTCGGCCAGTCGAGCGCGTACACGCGGTCGAATAGCGCCCTCGAGCACGCCACGATCTTCACCGACATTCTGAGCCAGGGGCATGTGCATTCCTTGCCCATCAGCCGCGCCTGGCCGGAGTTCTCCATCCCCTGGACCAACGTCCTCGTCTCCCAGATCTGGCAGGGCACGCGCTCGGCCGCACAGGCGCTCCCGGCGCTCGATAAGACGATCAACGCCGATATCCAGAAGTACGGGTAACGCGCGCCGCCCACCCCAGCGCGTTGGGGCGGATGGGGGGCGCGCTGCATGGCATGCCCTCGACCCGCCCCCGTTCCCAGACCGGATGAAAGGACGATCCGTGGCTGTCGCAACGTCTCATGCTCATGCGGCGGCTCGTCGCCGCCGGCGCGGAGCTTTCCGCACCTATCTCCCGGCGTATCTGTTCCTGCTCCCCAACTTCCTGGGCGTGCTTATTTTCATCGCATTCCCGGTCTTCTTCGCCCTCTATATGAGCTTCCAGGAGTGGAACGGCGCCAATCCGCCGCACTTCATCGGGCTGGGCAATTTCCAGGACCTCCTCGCCGACCCCGTGTTCTGGCAGTCCGTTGGCAACACGTTCGTCTATACGTTGCTGACGGTCCCCATCGGCGTCGCCTTCAGCCTGGGCGTCGCCGTGCTGCTGAACCAAAGCGTGCGCGGCCTCGCCTTTTTCCGGGCGGCCATGTTCGTCCCCGTGGTCACGTCGGCGCTGGCCGTCGCTGTGATCTGGAAGTGGATCTACGACTACGACAACGGGCTGATCAACGACCTGTTGAGCGTTGTCAACCTGCCCCAAGTTCCCTGGCTGACCGCCAATCCCTGGCCCATGATTGGCCTGGCCATCATTGGGGTGTGGAAAAGCTTCGGTCTGACCGCGATCATCCTCCTCGCCGCCCTCCAGGGCGTTTCCGCAGCGGTGCTGGAAGCGGCCGCAATCGACGGAGCTGGCGCATGGCGGCGGTTTCGGAGCGTGACGTTGCCCCTGATCGCGCCGTCTATGCTCTTCGTGACCATCACCACATTCATCAACTCTTTCCAGGTCTTCGACCAAATCTACTACATGACTAACGGCGGACCGAATTACGGCACCACGGTGTTGAATTTTCTTGTCTTCCAGCGGGCATTCCAGCAGAATCGGTTCGGCGCCGCGTCGGCGGTGGCCTATATCATGTTCGCCATAATCTTCGTGATCACCCTGGTCCAGCTCCGCGTGGGCCGTCGTTTCTCGAACGCGGCGTCGGAGTTCGACGTCTAGCAGTCTGTCGGAGAGAAGCATGTTCCTCTTGGTTTTCGCATTGTGGGAGGGCAATAGTGCGTCTGAAACCCGCTTCTCGGCTTCAAAATGACCCCCAAGTGCGCTATCTCTCAGAAAACACGCTCTCTCCGACAAACTGCTAGCGCCAACACGCGACGGGGCAGACGAGTGACATAAAGAGAGAAGGAGAAATGTACTCATGCAGGCACAGATAGCGGCCCCCCTGGCGCGGCGCCCTGAGCGCGCCGTCCGCGCGCGACGTGTAGCGGCGACCGTGGCCGTGTACCTCTTGCTCGCGCTCGCCGCCCTGATCGCGATCGTACCCTTCCTGTGGATGGTCACGACATCGCTCAAAACGACGCAGGAAGCCAGCACCTATCCGCCCACCCTGCTCCCGTCCCTACCGCAGTGGCACGACTACGCCGACGTGTTCACCTCTGTCCCCTTCCTGACTTTCCTGCGCAACACCGTGCTCTACTCGACAGCGGTGACCCTGGGGCAATTGCTGTTCTGCTCGACGGCCGCCTTCGCCTTCGCGCGCCTCAAGTTCCCCGGCCGCGACGCCCTCTTCGTCATCTACCTCGCGACCCTGATGATCCCGCTGTCGGTAACGTTGGTCCCGTCGTTTATCCTCATGAAGTGGCTGGGCTGGCTGAACACAATCTGGGTGATGACCGTGCCCGGCATGCTCGGCAGCGCCTTCGGGACGTTTCTGTTGCGGCAGTTCATGCTAACGATCCCGCGCGACCTGGACGAGGCGGCCACGATCGACGGCGCGGGGCTGTTCCGCATCTACTGGCAGATCATCTTGCCCCTGACGCGCTCGGCGCTGACCGTGCTCGCCGTGCTGACCATCATGACGGTGTGGAATGATTTCGTCTGGCCGCTGGTCATGCTCAACAGCAACGAGGTGACGACGCTCACCCTGGGCCTCGCCATCTTCGCGACAGGCGGGACGCAGGAGTTCCTCAACGTCCCGCTGGCTATGGCCGCGGCGACCATGACGATCGCGCCCCTCATTGTGATCTTCTTTTTCGCGCAGCGCTATTTCATCCGCGGCATCGCCCTGACCGGCTTCGGTGGTCGCTGATGCGCGACAATGTGGGGGCGCCGGCCACCCGCACGCGAGGGTTCCTGGGAGGGAGAGGCGCATCATGGACCATGTGACCCTGGAGCACGAGCGATTCCGTGTCGTCGTCGATGGGACGACCGGCGCGCTGCGCGAGATCGTCCACGTGCCGGCGGGGCTCGCGCTGATCGCGCAGCCGGAGGTCGCGGCGCGCCACCCCTTCATGGTGATCCTCGACGATGGCACGACGCGGCGGGCGTGGCGCACATGCAGCGTCGTGTACGGCGAGGATACAGGAGAGGCGCGCGTGCGCTGGGCGCTGGACGACGGCTTGCTCCTGAGCGCGTGGCTCCGCCTGGACCCCATCTCGGGCGAGCTTCGCTGCACGGTCGACCTGTGCAATCCCGCACGGCTCCCGGTGGCGGCGGTGGCCTATCCCTACGTCGCAGGCATTGGTCGGCTCGGCGACGCGCCGGAGGCGGACGCGCTCGCGCATCCCTACGCCACCGGCTTCCTGGTGCGCAACCCGCTCGATCACCTGCCGGCCGTCGCATCCGAAACGGCCGGGCAAGAGCCGGTCGTCCTCGGCCTCTATCCCGAGGGGTTCAGCGGCAGCACGATGCAGTTCATGGCCTACAGCGCCGCCGGGCGCGGAGGGTTCTACGTCGCCGCCGAAGATAGCGCCGGGCGGGAGAAATGGCTCAACGTCTACCGCCATTCCGAGGGGGACTTGCGCCTGGCCGTGTGGCATGGGCCGGCGGACGACGCGGAGCGCGCCCACCTCGCGCCGGGCTACGCGACAGTGCTGGCCCCCCTCGACGGCGGCTCCTGGTACGACGCCGCCGACCGCTACAAAGCGTGGGCGCTGGGGCAGCCCTGGGTCGCCCGCGGCCCCCTGTGGTCCCGCGACGACCGGCCGCGGCGACTGCTGGAAGAGGTTGGCCTGTGTACCTTCGGCATCAACGCGCGCCATAACCGCGTCCCCTGGCTGGACGAGATCGATCGCATCGCCGGGACGCCAGTCCTGCACGTACTCGGGCCCAACTGGCCCCGCACCGGCGCCGACTATATGAACAACCTGCCCGGTGGGCTGGCGGACTGGTTCCCGGCCCGCTTCGATCCCGCCAACCTGGCGCTCATGCGGCGCAACCGCGACCTCGTCGTACCGTTCGAGTTCGACCTGCTGTTCGGCCAGGGCGAGGGGCGCGCCGACGCGGAGGCCGGACGGCAGGCCCTGCAGGTGTTCCCCGCGCGACGCCTCAGCCGCGACGCCTACGCCTTCCCCTTCCTGTGTCCGGCAAGCCCGTTCACGCGGGCGTTGCACGTGGCCCGCGACCGCGCTCTCGTGCAGGAGACGGGGATCGACGGCGTCTACTACGACATTTCGGTCAACAATGTCCGCCACATTTGCCTCGCGGAGGGACACCAGCACACACCTGGAGCTACAGTCGCCCTGACCGCGGCCTATCGCGCCCTGCTGGCCGCGACGGCGGACGCGATGCGCGCGGCAAACGGCGATGACCCGCTGCCACAGGGCACGGAGATGATCAACGAGCAAATGCTCCCGGTCGTCGCCTTTTATCAGGCGCGCGCGGAGGCCAGCCCGGCCGCGCCCTTCGAGGCGGGTCCCTTCCGCGCGCTGATCAAGCGGGGCGTGGCCGAGAAGATCCCACTCTTCGCCTACGTCTACCACGCGTACGGGCCGCAGCGGCTCGACGGGTGGGCCAAGCTTAGCCATGAGCAGGGCGATTACGTCTATTTCGTGCTCGGCCGCGTCTTCTTGCAGGGCGGGCTGATCGAGCTCAACTACGAGTTCAGCGCACTCGAAGACCTGGGCGAGGCGCGCGACACCGTGGACGAACACTACTGGCGCTTCGACGCGCGCGGCTATGCGATCGATCCGGCGCTGGCAGGCTTCGTTGGGCGGCTCGCGCGCGCCCGCGTTGGCCGAGCCAATCGCTACCTGGCCTACGGCGCGATGCTTCGCCCCGCGCCGCTGGTGGTAGACGGCGATCAGGAAATACGTCTGGACTACTACCTGTACAACGGCGACCAGTCGTTCGGTGAATTCGAAGATCGCGGCGCCCTGACCGTCCCAACGGTGCTACAGGTCGCCTGGCGCTACCGCGACGAGGGCGTGGCCTGGCTACTTTTGAACCTTGCCCCCGACGAGCGGATGGTCCACCTGCGGCTTGACCCCGCGGCGACGCGCGAGGTCGACCCGCCGTGGCGGCTCGGCGTCTACGACGACGGCGCCGAACCGCTGGACCTGGGAATGGTGACCGAGCGCCGGACGGTGGCGCTGACACTGCCGTCGCGCTGCCCGATCATGCTCGAGGCTATCCCCGTCGCGGCGGAGCGCACGCTAGATGGAGAGGGAAACACATGACGGTGATACGGTGATGAGGACGCTGGAGGCGCCATGGCTGGTGTAACGAGCGAGGGGGAGCGATTATTCCCGGTGGAGGGAGAGGGCGTGGGGCCGTCCCCCGGGCTGCCCTCCACGGCGGCGCCGGTCGCGTTCCCACTGGGCGGCATCGGGACGGGCACGATCGCGATTGGCGCGCGCGGCGACCTGCGCGATGTCGAAATCTGGAACGAGCCGCGTCAGGGGCTCGTCTTGCCGTTCACCCATTTCACACTGTGGGCGCAGGCCGCTGGGCAACCGAGCGTCACACGGGTGCTCGAAGGGCGCATCCCCCCGCCCTATGCCGCCTCGCACGGCATTCATCCAAACCTCGGCGGCGGCCTTCCGCGCTTCGCCGAGAGCAGCTTTCGCGGCCGGTATCCGACGGCGGAACTCGCGTTGCGCGATCCCAGCGTGCCGGTCCTGGCCGATCTCCTCGCCTACACGCCGCTCGTGCCCCTCGACCCGGATGCGTCGGGCCTGCCCTGCGCGGTCTTCCGCTGGTGCCTGACCAATCCCGGATCGGTGCCCGTGCGGGCCACCGTGGTCGGCTCCCTGCTCAACCCGGCGGGCTATGCGGGGACCGACGCCTTTGGCAACCTCGTGAACAACCCTCATGGCGACCCGCGCAACGCGTGGCGCGACGACGGCGAGGTGCGCGGCGTGTCCTTCGAGGGTCCCGCGCTCCCTGTCACAGATCTGGCCTTCGGGAACGCCGCGCTGGTCACGCCCGCTAGCGCGACGACGGCGAAGCCGACGTGGCAACGAGGCGGCTGGTATGACACCCTGCGCGAGTTCTGGGACGACCTATCTGCCGACGGGCGCCTGACGGTGACGAACGATGACGACGCCCTCCGTCACAGTATGATTGGGCCCGCGGCGGTCAATGTCGATCCCGGTTCCGTGGGCGTGCCGGTCGAACTGGAGCCCGGCGAGAGCCGGACCGTCACGTTCATCCTCAGTTGGTACGTCCCTAACCGCGTCAATGGCTGGGACCAGGCCGCGCCTGGACGGCCGCCCACTACGCGCGTCCGCTACGCCGCCCACTTCGACGACGCTTGGGCGGTCGCCCGGCATGTGGCCGTCACCCTGCCGCGACTCGAGGGCGCGACACTCGCCTTCCGCGACGCGCTGTATGGGAGCACGCTGCCGGACGCCGTCCTGGACGCCGTGTCCAGTACCATCGCGGTCCTACGGAGCAACACGTGTTTCTGGCTCGAGGATGGCCGCTTCTTCGGCTGGGAGGGCTGCTTCGACCGCGGCGGATCGTGCCCCGGCAACTGCACGCACGTCTGGGCCTACGCGCAGACGCTGGCCTTCCTTTTCCCCACGTTGGAGGCCAGCATGCTGCGCACAGCCTTCCTGGACGAGGTCGAGGAGTCGGGCAAGATGCGGTTTCGCGCCGGCGCCACATTCGGTGATGTGTTCGACGCCCTCCCGGCCGCCGCGGACGGACAACTGGCGTCGATCATCCGCCTCTGGCGCGCCTTCGCCCTGACCGGCGACCGCGACCTGCTCGCCGACCTGTGGCCCACTGTGCGGGAGACCGTGCGCTACGCGCTCGACACCTGGGACACCGATGGGGATGGGGTCCTGGACGGCGAGCAGCACAACACCTATGACATCGAGTTCCATGGTCCCAACCCGCTGACCGGCGTCCTGCTGCTCGGGGCGCTCAGGGCCGCGGAGGAGATGGCGCTCCGCCTCGACGAAGCCACGACGGCGGCGCACTATCGCGCGCTCCGCGAACGGAGCGCGTTACGCCTGGACGCGTTGTTGTGGAACGGAGAATACTACGCGCAACTCCTCGGCGACGTGGACGCGCATCCGTACCAACACGGCGCCGGCTGCCTCTCCGACCACCTGTTCGGCCAACTGCTGGCCCATGTGGCCGGGCTCGGCCACGTCCTGCCCCCCGCGCGCGTCCAAGCGGCGCTCGATGCGATCTATCGCTACAACTTTCGACGCCCGCTGGCAGATCACATCAACCCCCAGCGGGCCTACGCGTTCCACGACGAGTCCGGGTTGCTGCTCTGTAGCTGGCCCCGTGGCGGCCGGCCGCGGCGGCCGTTCGTGTACTCGGACGAGGTCTGGACGGGCATTGAATATCAGGTCGCCGCGCACCTGGTGTACGAGGGGCGCGTGCGGCAGGGGCTCGACATCGTGACCGCGGTTCGGGCGCGCCATGACGGCTACCGCCGCAACCCCTGGGACGAGGTCGAGTGCGGCCACCACTACGCCCGTTCGCTGGCCAGTTGGGCGTTGCTGCCGGCCCTCGGCGGCTTTTCCTGCGATGCCGATGGTCAAATCCTGCGCTTCGCCCCGGCGATCGCCCGGGAAGATTTCCGCACGCTCTTCTCCTGCGGCGCGGGCTGGGGGGTCTATGCCCAGACCGTGGGACAGGACGGCGCCATACGACCATCTCTGACCGTTTTAGGGGGTAATCTCGACGATGTGGTCCTCGAGGTTGAGGATCGGCGATGGCGCATCGAGGGGAATCGCCTGGAGCTGCTCATCTAAAGGCCGCACGCGCCGGGCGCGGCAGGCTATGACCAGGATGCTGCGTCCTGTTGCATAGCTGTCATCACGCTATGCGTCGTTACGTGAAAGGAAAAAAACATGTCTTCGGAGCGTCACACCGGTCCCGGAACGTCATTGCGCGACTTGGCGCGCGCGCGACCCGGACGGCGACAGCGCGCGTCCAGTTGGGACCGCACCGGCGGCAACGACGACCGTCTGCACCTGCGCCCGGGCGAGACGGCCTCGTTGCTCGACGTACCAGGCGCCGGCATCGTCACGCACATCTGGGTCACCACGATGTGCGATGAGCCCGACCACCTGCGCAAGGTTATGCTGCGCATGTGGTGGGACGGCGAGGAGGAGCCGTCGGTGGAGGTCCCGCTCGGCGACTTCTTTGGCGTTGGCCACGCCCTCACGCGCCCGTTCAATGCGGCCGCCCTCGCGATGAGTGCGGAGGACGGCAAGGCGCTCAACTGCTTCTTCGCCATGCCTTTCGCTCATGGGGCGCGTATCGAGGCCACCAGCGAGTGCGCGGAACACGAGGTCCTGTTCTACTACTACATCGACTACGAGGAACACGACCGGCTCGACGACGACCTGCTGCGTTTCCACGTCCAGTGGCGGCGCCAGAACCCGTGCGACGGCCTGCCGCCGGACGAGGCGGCCGCGCTCTCCAACGAGGAGTTGCAGCTACGCGGGCACAACGTCGGCGGGGCGGGCAACTACGTGATCATGGACGCGAGCGGGCGCGGCCATTACGTGGGCTGCGCCCTGAGCATTACCAACCTGCGCCAGACTGAGCAGTGGAACTGGTACGGCGAGGGCGACGACATGATCTGGATCGACCAGGACCCAAGCGCGTGGCCGCCGCGCCTGCACGGCACGGGCACGGAGGACTATTTCAACACGGCGTGGTGCCCGACGCAGGTCGTCAGCGCCCCGTATCATGGCATCCCGCTGCCCGGCGGACCCAACTGGTCGGGGCAGATCAGCCTGTACCGCTTGCATATCGAGGACCCCATCCAGTTCGAGCGCAGCATCCGCGTGACCATCGAACATGGACACGACAACCGGCGCTCGGACGATTACGCGAGCACCGCATACTGGTATCAGACCGAGCCGCATGCGCCGTTCCCTCCCCTGCTATCAGTCGAGGCGCGCCTCCCGGTGGTCTTGGCCGACTCCTCGGAGGCATAACGATGCGACGAACAGTGCGCTGCATCGCCGCCGTACTCGGCCTCGGCGTCGGGTGTATCCTGGCCATGCACGTCGCGCTCGCGGGCGCGGCCCGGGTGGACGGGACCTCGGCGCCGTCGTTCCCCTATCGGGTAGACGGCGTGACGCAAGTCGCCCAGCTCGTCGGGCCGACCCCCCACAGCCCGTACGCCGCGGGCGCCGCGTCCCCCTATTCCATCAACGACACCACGCGCTGGGGCATCTGCGGCGGGGACCTGGGAAGCCTCATCTACGACCAGGGAACCGCCTACATCACCCTCGGCGATAACTACACAAGTTGCCCGCCAGGTACGGGCGGTCCCGGCGCCGGCTTGCAACCGCCGGACTGGCGGTCGAACGCCGTCGGCGTCATCCCCAGGCCGGCGGATTTCACCCATGGCCTTCATATCACCCGCTGGATCAGCCGGGACGGTAAACGCGCCATGGAGGTTATCCCCTCGCAACACAACGGGGGCGACTGCCAGGACGCCGGGACATCTGGTTGCGAAGTCACCAGAATCCCCACGTACGGTTTCGCGACCCAGGGGCATCTCTTCCTGGCCTTCATGAGCGTGCATCACTGGGGAGACGCGGGGAGGTGGGACGTCAACGATGCGAGCTTTGCCATGTCGCCGGACCGCGGCAAGACCTGGACGGTTGAGACAGCGCGCGTCGCGTGGGGTCCGCACAGCAATTTCGCCCAGGTCGCGGCGACGCCCGACCCGAGCGGCCGCTACCTACTCTTCTACGGCATCCCCGGCGGCCGCTTCGGGGCGGTCACGCTGATGCGCACGCGCAATACCTGGCAGGGCGTCCTTACCCCGCGGGACTATGGCTACTATACAGGCGTGGACGCCGCGGGCCAACCACGGTGGAGCGCGCGGGTCGGGGCGGCGTCGGTCATCGCGGCCGCGCCGGCCGGAGAGCTGTCCGTGATCTACGATCCCGGACTCAAGTGGTGGTTGATGACCTATTTACGAGGCGCCGGTGATCTCGTCATCCGTAGCGCCCGCCACTATTGGGGGCCGTGGTCGGCGCCGGCAACGTTGGCCACGCAGGCTCAGTACCCCGGACTCTATGGGGCATTCATGAATCCCCATTTCGTGACCAACGCCGGACACACCCTCTACTTCGTGATGTCGCAGTGGAACCCCTACGCTGTGTTCTGGATGAAAGCGACGTTGAGTGGAAAAGGGTAGGTGCAGCCAGGGTCTCGCGCTTCGGCTCGCCGTTGCGCATCTAGAATGAGACAGCGTTGGTGCGTAGCTCAGGCGACCGATTACTCCTGTTGCCCGCGCTGATAGCGATGAGGCCAGCCACCAGCGAGGAGCCGGAGTCCCATTCTAGCAGGTGTGCTGGCTATTTAGTTCATCCGTGCGACGAATAGATAAAGATCGTCGCACGGATGAACTAAATAGCCAGCACACCTGCGCGCTGTCTTCACGCACCAGAATCGCCTCCGTCCCACGCGCACGGCCGCCAGCGTCACTGAGGACATAGCGCGCGCATTCGCCACCTTGGCCGATAACCCGCACCGCTGCGGCGAAGCCGCCGAGGCGACCACACGCTCCGATCGCACCCGCGTGTGGCCGGCCGACGTCAGCGGCCGCCTGGACCGGAGATAGCTTGAACTGTGAGGAATTGGTGTTGGTTGTCCCCCGAGGTCGTTGTCCCTTACGGCCAGTTTGCTGAGGCGAGCTTGCGCACGCACTCAGGTCGAGCATTAGAGGAAGAGAACAAATTTCTTGTCTCATTCGCCCAACGGCTCATGCATCGTTACGAGGGTGCTCCCAGCCCATCCCTACTTGTGCTCGAGGACGACCTCCTCGACAGACCGGAACGTACAAAGTTGTACTACCGGCGGCTCATCAAGGAGAATGGCAAGTACACGGACGAGTTCGTCAGTTGGGCGGGCGAGGGACTCGCCCATTGGATCGAGGAAAGTTTGGAAACGACGCTATACGCGTCCGACAACGATCCCCACACCAACGATCCCGTCTATGATGTCGTGGTAGTATTACACGACGGCAACGACGGCTTGTGTCTCCGACTTGTACAGGTAAAGACGACGCGGGATAATTTGCAAAAGAACTGCAACGACGCTCTCGACGGATTCCATCGCTTCGAGAACGGCGAGTTCCTGGCCAACCTCATGTTGCGGTTGCGCTGGCTCAAAGACGCTCAACACCTCCCTGTCGGCATCGAGCCCCGCGAACTCCTCTTCAATCATGAACGACGCTATCGCGTGACCGCCATTCACGGAGAGGAAAGGAACACGCAAAGAATCATGACGACGTTCGATGAGAAGGTCGGCGGAGGCATCCACCGGCGAAGCGCGCGCCTTGCTCACATCGACGATTGGGACACGTTCTGGCAGAGGCTCGCGGATGTGATCTATGCGCAGCTTACTTGATGACCTGCGCGAGTCGCCAACACCGCTGGCCTTGACATCGCGGACGAGCGTGGTTCGCGCGATCAAGGATGCGCACGTTGTCCTTCTACGTGCGGCGCTGGCTATCGACGACGACACGTCGCGCCCCAAGCGGGGACAACTCGCCAATAGCTTGCGGCGATACGCGCTGTGGTTGGAGGACGCGGCGCTCGACGCCGACGAGGATGCGGCGCTCGACGCCGACGAGGCCGACGAGATGGCCCAGGCCGAGATGAGCAGCATACTAAACCTGGCGGCGACCTTGTTTGAGTTCGCTGGCCGCCTGGATAACGCAACGCCGGAGCGTCGCACGATTTTCGCTCCGCCGCTTAACGATTTCTTGCATGCAGCCCTCGTTGGTTCTCTCACTGATTACCAAGCGCAACCGGCGTATCTCGCCCGGCGCATTGATGAGAGATTGCGGACGCTTACGGCCTCGTCCCCGATCGAACAAGCGCACGACGTGGTAGCGCGGGTCATCGCCTCGTTTCTCGGTCGTCGCTTCAATGAAACCGTCACTCTGGCAGCTCAACTTAATCCTCTCATGGACAGCGTACGGAATGACATTTTGGACCGCGACGCCGTCAACCAGGACATTTATCAAGTGGACAGGGCGCTAGCGCTCGGTCTCACCTGTCGGCGTGCCGCCGCCGGCATGCTCACGGGTACATCGCACCTGGTAGCGACAGCGGCCCGCAACTTTGAGCGGGTCGTCGACGCGGCACGACAGAGCGGGGATATCCAGCGCTACTGGCTAGCGCGTCGCCTCAAGCGGGCCGCTGATCGAATGCACGACGCGAGCATGCATCGAGTGTTAGCAGACGCCGGGATCGTCACGAGCTATCGGACCGCCTTGGCCCGCGACGGCATTCTCGAACTCTGGAGGCCGCAGCGCGAGGCGATTGCTGCGGGGCTGCTTCGGCGCGGCGAGCCGAGCAACTTCGTCGTCAGCTTACCGACGGGAGGTGGCAAAACGCTCATCGCGGAACTTGCCATCCTCGATGCACTGCGCAGCGTGGAGCCGACGTGGGCATTGTACATCACGCCGAGTCGCTCCCTCGCCCATCAGGTAAGCGGCGACTTGAGGCGCCATCTCAACGACTCTGGCATCACCGTCAGAACCGTTGTCGCTGGCGCCGAGCAAGCCGTCCTGCTGAATGAAGAACTCGATGTATTGGCGCAACGCCGCAGCGTTACCGTCACGACACCCGAGAAGTGCGATGCATACTACAGGAACGCGAAGGATCTTTTCGGCACATGCGCGCTCGTGATCTTCGACGAGGTTCATAAAATCGGAGATAAGGACAGGGGCGCGCTGCTGGAGAGTTTAATTACCCGCTTCGTGATTCAGCAACGGCACACGCGCCTGCTACTGCTCAGCGGGTCGCTCTCAAATCATGAGGAATTGCGGGGATGGCTCGGCGAAGATAGGACGGTCTCGATCATAGCGGATCGTCGGCCAACGCGCCAGTTGCGCGGCGTCATCGTGCGTACCAAGCTCACCCGCAGCGAGGCGCGGACGACGAGGGGCGGTGAGACACGGCGGGTTGACTTTCGGGCAGGCGCCGTGCTCGTCCACGAACAGGAGGATCTCGACGTCGCGCGCATCGTCTCAATCCCCGACCTCTTCGAGGGCCACTACACCGAGAAAGCGCGCGGGACGCAATGGCAAGAAGATGGCAAGGGCGCCCATTCGACAATGAACGATCATGCCGTCAGTGTCGCCAGCGTGCTCAGTCGGGCCGCTGGGACGACGTTGGTCTTCGTCCAACAAACGCAATGGGCCGAGGGATGCTGCGAGCGATTCGAATACGGCGGCGGAGGGGAGTATGATGATGAGCGCGCGGAACTCGCGTCGTTCTTGGCGGATCAGCTTGGCTCGGATCACCAACTTGTCCGTCACTGCCGCCGAGGCGTCGCGTACCATCATGCGCGCTTGCCGAACGGGGTCCAACGCGCGATAGAGTTGGGCCTGCAACGCGGATGGCTCAAGGTCGTTTTCGCCACATCGACATTGCGCGAGGGGCTCAATATGGCCGTGACCAACGTCGTCCTCGCCGGTGACACGTACTTCGCCGAGGGGAGTATGCTACCTATTGCCGAGGCCGACTTTGAGCAGATGGCCGGCCGAGCCGGCCGGCCGTTCAACGAGACGGAAGGGCGCGTCATCCTCGTCCCCACATCGCTGGCACAGGCCAAGGCTATCCAAGCGGGTAAGCGCTATATGCTCATCGGCGACAACGCGCTCCGTGTCCGATCGCAGATGCGGACGCTCATCGATTGGCTGGAGCGTAGCAACGACGAACTGGAGACGATGCCCGAAGCCGAGCAATCACTCCTCCTCACTTTGGTGGCCGCAGGTCTCACGGACGGCGACGATATCGCGTCATTCTTCACCCAATCTTTGTGGGGAGTGCAGCAAGAGACTGATGCCCGCGTTGACACCGCGATAGCTACATGTACGAGACTATTCGCGCGGGCGCGAGAAACGGTCGGGACCGAGCGTTTAAACTTGGCCGCGCGGACGGGGTTTTCGCTGACGTCCATCCAGCGACTACACGCGAGTTTGACCCCCCACATCGGCCGTTTCATCGACGACGATCAACCCCAAGCCACCGTCACCAAAGACATGCTTGCTATTCTTCTCGAAGCAGCGTTGCAGGTTCGCGAGATACGTAAAGGTGAATTGAAGGACAAGGAAGACGTGCCGTGGGCCGCGCACCTCGACCCCATCTTCGACTGGATCACAGCGTGTTCCTATCGGCACATCGCCCGAACGGCGCACGAGAGAGGAGTCTTGGCAACTGCCGATGATGTGGGCGGCGCGGTGAAATATTGCGCCGATATAAGCACATGGCTATCGTGGGGTTTCGGAGCCTGCTACACCGTCCTTGCTTCGATCGACGAGCGCGTCAGACCGATAGTAGGCATGCTCCCGCTGCTGGTCAAATATGGCGTCTCATCCCTAGCCGCCGCGTACATCTCGCTGCTTGGTCTGTCGGATCGCGGCATAGCCGAGTTGTTGGGGAAAGCGTTCGAGGAGACGGGCCGGCCCGTCACGCTCGATGAAGTGGCGGCATGGACGACGGAACTCGGGCAGCGCCTCAACCAATATTTCCCACGAGACGACTTGCGCAACACATTGGTGGAACAGGTGTTCGGAGTTCACAGGCGACCTTTACCATACATGCTCGCTTCGGCTATTGTCGAACAGCCTTTGATGTCTGGCCAGTTCTTTTCTTTGAGGCAGGACGAAAACGGCAACATCGTCGTCATCGATCAACGCAACTCAATTGTTGCGCTGATCAAGGCAAACGTAGCGACAGTGCTGGATTTCGTGGATGGATCGCTCAATTCAATCGTAGGTTTTGCGCCAGCGTCCGTATCGTTGGACGATAGGACCGCGCGCATCATCATCATGCGGCGCTCGTAGCTCCAGTACAACGTCGTGCGCATTGAGCCTGTCCTCGGAACATGGTTCCCCTCCCTTTATTACCCGACGTTAGCGGCGGCGAGGATACGTGGCCAGGACGAGGCATGAGGGATGCGCTCACGGCGGTCTTTGCTCGTCGTTTGTTGCTGAATGAGGCGCTGCGCCTCGGCCCGCAGTTGCTCCGCGGCAGCGTCTTTGCCTAATTCATTCTCCACATTCGCCAGATTGATCAGGACACCGATGCGATCCCATATGCTATTGACCCGCTCATAGTTCGTGAGGCTGCGGCGATACAAAACCTCTGCTTCGTCGAAGCGACCCCGGTCGTTGGCTACCTCAGCAAGCGCCTCGGTCGCGTCGGCGACGCCCGCGTGATCTTTGAGTATCTCGAACAGGCGCCGGCTTTTGAGTAGATGTGTTTCTGCCACATCGTACTGTTCCTGTCCGTTGGCGATCGTTCCAAGGACAAGCAACGTGCGGGCCTGTCCTAGGGGGACGGGCTGACGGCGGAATAGGTCGAGGGCACTCTGTGCGTGAAGGAGCGCTCGCTCGAAGTCGTCCGTGTTCATGGCCGCCTCGGCGGCGTCAAGTTCTTCCATAGCGCGCAGGACCGCGACCTTCCTGCGTTCCCGCCTCACAACCACGAGAGCAAGGCTGGTCCCGATGACCGCGCCCCCCGCTAAGCCGAGCAGGACTTGCAGCAGGGGCACGAGCGATACGTGGCCATCGCGGATCGGCAACGGCCCATAGTGCGTTAGGTGGGTCGCTTGTTCGACACCCAGCACGATATAGAACGCCATCGAGAGCAGCGCGCATAAGGAAACCACATTGTAAAGGCGGTGTCCGTAGATACGCGCCGCTTCACGGAGGGGGCGTTCAAGCAACAATCGATCGTCGGTCGGACCTGCATCAAACATTAGTCGTGTCCTTCGTGTAGCAGCGTTTTCTCGTCGTCGCGACGCACCTTCTCTCGTACGCGGCGTATATCGGCGCGTGTGCGGATGTGGTACAGCTACAGGGAACCGTGAAATGGGCGGTGGTAGCGGTGACGGGCCGCCTGTGGCAGGCTGAAGGCGTCCGTGGCTGGCTCCCACGGGCGTCAGGAGCCCGGCGCATGGACCCGTCCTCTCT
>JAABUX010005356.1_pt1 | contig 15800 bp, 14 predicted proteins | sample 5561851 | NCBI WGS metagenome assembly JAABUX01 (sample SAMN10711883, study PRJNA513361) | rock metagenome | isolation source: Antarctica rocks | place: Antarctica: Victoria Land, Richard Nunatak red sandstone | collected 2016-01-03 | reverse complement strand
GGCGACGCATCCAGGTGCGCCGCCCTGGCGGCGAGTGTAAGATCCTGGTGCGCGACCGCTACCCCGCCTACGTGCCGTGGGCGACGCACGAGAAGATCCAGGCCATGCTGCGCGACAACCGGGCCGAGTATGCGAAGCTGAAGACCCGCGGGGTGCCGCGCGACGGGGCGGCGCTGCTGCACGGCATCACCTGGTGTGGCGAGTGCGGGCACAAGATGGTGGTGCGCTACGTACGCGGTAGCGAGTACGTTTGCACCTACCTGCAGAAGCAGCAGGGAGCGCCAGTGTGCCAGAGGCTGCAAGCGGCCCGCATCGACGACTGCGTGGCGACGGCGTTCCTGGAAGCGGTGGCGCCGGCCGAGATGGATGCCTGGTCCGAGGCGCGCATCGCCGAGCGCCAGGCTGGGACGGCACTGCGGCACGCCGAGGCGCAGCAGGTCGAGCGGCTGCGCTACCAGGCCAGCCTCGCTGAGCGGCAGTTCAACCGCGTGGACCCCGACAACCGGCTGGTCGCAGCCGAGCTGGAGCGGCGATGGGAGGCGGCCCTGGCCGAGTTGCGCCACGCCGAGGCTGCCTTGGCACGGCAAGACGGGGAGGCAAGCAAGGCCGAGCCTGCCGCGCTTGATCCCGTATTGCGCGCCCAGGCCCTGGCGCTCGGCGAGCGGCTGCCCGCGCTCTGGGCCGACCCGGGCGTCAAACGCGAGCATCGCAAGGCACTGCTGCGCTGCCTGATCGACAAAGTGGCCCTGCGCCGCACGGCCCGCGATGCGGCCAGCGTGCGCGTTGTCTGGCGCGGGGGCGAAGTCAGCGAGTTCACGGTGGCGCTGACGGTGAACGCGCTCGCCGCCCTGCCACGCGCGGCCGAGATGGAAGCGCGCGTGCTGGAGTTGGCGCGCGATGGCCTGCACGACGATGACATCGTCCGCGTGCTGACCGCCGAGGGCCACCGCTCGCCCTGGCGCACGGCGGAGGTCCTGCCCGGGACAGTGCAGCGCATCCGCTTGCACCACCGGGTCAAGGCTGCCCGGCGCAGCCGCTGGCAGCACAGGCCAGGCTGGATAGCGGTCACGGAGGCTGCAATGCGCCTGCAAGTGCCGCGCCAGTGGATCAAGGGCCGGATCCGGTCCGGGGTGATCCAAACACTCCGCGAGCCGAGCGGGCGCTACCTGATCCCGGACACGCCAGCAGCACTTGAGGCAATCCGGGATCTGCAAGCAGGTCGGGTCGAGCGCATCAACCTGACGCCCAGTCTCAATGGGAAAGAGGAGCACTGACATGCATTGTCGCAGTAGAACCGGCGCACGACCAAGGCGACGCGGACCCGGCTCCCGAGCGAGGGCAGGTCGACCGGATGCCGACGGTAGCGGCTGTGCACGGCGCGGCTCGCCCGCCCGCAGTCCGGGCAGCGCCCGCCGGGTTGGGTGCCGCGCGCGGCGATGTGGAGGAGGTCTGGGCCGTCGCGCGCGACCCGTTCGACGCGGCAGCCCGGCATGGGACAAAGTTCGTTCATGCCCCGTCCTATGGGGTCCGGCGGGTCACCTTCCAAACATCAGTGCCGATCCGAAACGGTCCACGCAAAGCGCGGGAGAGCCAAAATCGTGGGGTGCTGATTGGGTTGGGTTAGGGTCCGGGCTCACGGGAAGAGGGTGGGCTGGTGCCGAAGCTGGTATGGCGGGTGAAGCTGGTTGCGGAGCTGCGGCCTGGGGTGACGACGGAAACCGAAGTTGCCCAGATCGAGCGCGATGAGCAGGCCGGGGTGGCCGAGCTTGGGCTTCGGCTGGACAAGGCGAAGCACCTCGCGGCAGCACTCCAGGCTCAGATCGTGCCGGCCCAGGTGGCTGAGGTGGGTGAGCGCCGTCGCTCGTGCGTCGCGTGCGGGCGCGTGCTGGCCAGCAAGGGCCATTATGGGGCGAGGTTTCGCTCCCTGTTCGGCGATGTGCCGGTGCGCATTCGCCGGCTGCACGTCTGCCCTTGTCAGGGCCCGAGTGCGGCGAAGAGCTTTGCGGTCCTGGATCTGGGCAAGGATGCGGTCGCGCCAGAGCTCGCGTACGTCACAGCGCGGTATGCGGCGTTGGTGCCCTTCGGCAAGGTCGCGGCCTTCCTGTCTGAGTTGCTGCCGATGAGTGGGGCGCAGAACACGGGCACGGTGCGGAACAGGCGTGGTTCGAACCAGGGTAACACCTAAAAAGGGAAATCCTTTTACAATCATAGCTCTATCGATTTCCGGTGTTACCTGGAAATGGCACTTTTTGAACCACGCCCGATCTCGTGCCCGGCGTCCGCCACCGCGCGGGCGCAGGCGGGATAGCTCTCGATGGTGTGGCCCGGGATGAACCAGGTGCTCGGGATGCCCTGCCGGCGCAGGAGGTCGAGGATCCGGGGCACGGCGACGATGCCGAAATCGCCCCGGGAGATCATCGTCGGCGACGTCAGCTTGCGGGAGATCATCGACGAGGCGTTGTCGTGGTCAAAGGTCAGGCAGACGAGCCATTCCGACATTGCGGGTCCTGTCGCAGCAGTTTGTCCCAAGTTGGCCAAGATGCGTCGCGCCGTCAAAGCCAAGCTGCCCTGGATACCCGGCGCCGGGCCTCGCGAGCAGGGCGTCATCCCGCCCGGGGACAGGTCGGCGGCTGCGATGGCCCCGCGCCTAGCCTTGCCACGTATTGAGCCATTCGGCCTGGGCAGCAGCGCCAGCATCCAACGTCCTTTGCAGTCGTTGTCCGGGCCCATGCTTCGGGCCGCGCCGCTCGGCGCCGACCGGGAGGGCTTCGTCCCAATGCGGTGCAACCAGCTCCGCAATCCAACCTTTACCAATCCGACCTTCACCGGTCCGGCCACGCCAACCCGGCCCGCCGCACCGTGTCCCACCCGTCGCTGAAAGTGAACCCATGCAAGTGCCGATCAAACGCGCCATCGAGCAGGTCCCAGGCGGCATGATGGTCGTGCCGCTGCTAATCGGCGCCCTGTTGGCGACGTTCGCCCCGGGTACGCCGCGGCTGTTCGGCTCGTTCACCGGCGCCCTGTTCACCGGGGCGCTGACGATCCTGGCCGTGTTCTATGTCTGCATGGGGGCCAGCATCGACTTCAGGGCGACGCCCTACATCCTGAAGAAGGGCGGCACGCTGCTCGGCGTGAAGGTGGGCATCGCCTTGGTGCTGGGCATCGTGGCCGGTCGCCTGCTCGGCGAGGCGCCGGTCAGCGGCGGGCTGTTCGCCGGGCTGTCCACCCTGGCCATCGTGGCCGCGATGAACGACACCAACGGCGGGCTGTACATGGCCCTGATGGGGCAGTATGGGGCGCCGCGAGATGTTGGCGCCTATACCATAATGACTCTGGAGTCTGGGCCGTTCCTGACGATGCTGACGCTGGGCGTCGCCGGGCTGTCGGCGTTTCCGTGGCCGACGCTGGTCGGCGCGATCCTGCCGCTGCTGGCCGGCATGGTCATCGGCAACCTGGACCGCGAGATGCGCGAGTTCCTCGGCCGTGCCATCCCGGTGATGATCCCGTTCTTCGCCTTCGCACTTGGCAGCAGCCTCGACCTGGCGACCGTTTGGCAGGCGGGGCTGCTCGGCCTGGGATTGGGGCTGGCAGTGGTGCTGGTCACCGGCACCGCGCTGTTCCTGGCAGACCGGGCGACCGGTGGCTCCGGCGTGGCTGGGGTCGCGGCGGCCAGCACCGCCGGCAATGCCGCCGCCGTGCCGGCCATCGTGGCGGGGGCCAATCCCGTGTACGCCCCAGCCGCCGCGCATGCGACGGTCTTGGTGGCGGCGTCCGTCATCGTCACCACCGTGCTGGTGCCGCTGGTGACGGCCTGGGTCGCCCGCCGGGTCGCGCCGCCCGCCGTCATGCCGGAGCCGCTGCCCTGACCCCTGCCATACCGACCCTCGGCACACAGAACCGCGGCGTACAGCCTGGCCGGTGGATGATCCTGGCCGACGACCTGACCGGCGCCGCCGACTGCGCCATCGCCTTTGCCCGGCGCGGGATGCTAGCGTCCGTGACATGGGCCGGCAGCCCGCCGGACGACCCGGTGCTGGCGCTGGACGCCAACAGCCGCGGACTGCAGCCAGGCGCAGCGGCGGCGCGGCATTGCGCGCTGCTGCAGGCCCATCACGGCGAGGGCGTGGCGCTGTTCAAGAAAATCGACTCGACGCTGCGCGGCCAGCCGGCGGCGGAGCTGGCCGCCACGGTCCAGGACCTCCACCGGCGTGGCCGGGGCGCGTTGGCCATTGTGGCGCCCGCCTTCCCCGCCGCGGGCCGCACGACGGAGGCGGGGTGCATCCGGGTGGGCGGCCAGCCGCTGGAGCAAACGCCGCTCTGGGTCCGCGACCACAGCTACGCCAGCGCCGACCTGGTCGCGGTGCTGGGGCAGGCGGGCCTTCGCGTGCGGCTGGCGCAGCTCGATGCCGTGCGGGCCGGGCCGACGGCGCTGCAGGGGTTGGTCCGCGAGGCCGTGGCAGCCGGGGTGGACGCACTGGTCTGCGACGCGGTCACCGACGCCGACCTTGGCGCTGTGGCGGATGCCACGCTGCCGCTGGCCGCGCACCTGTTCTGGACCGGGTCGGGCGGGCTGGCCCACGCGCTCGCGGCGTGCATCGGCGCCCCCGCGCACCCGGCGGAAGCAGTGGACATCGTGGGCGGCATCCTGTTCGTGGTCGGCAGCGTCGCCGAGGCGTCGCGCGCGGCCTCCGCCCTGCTTGCGGCCGATAGCGCCGTCCTGGTGGAGCGCATCCAGCCCGCCGTCCTGCAGCAGGGCCCGGGCGGCGCGGCATGGCAGGATGCGGCCCAGCGCATCGCCCAGGCCCTGGCGGGCGGCATCGACGTCCTGGTCGAGATCGCCTCCAGCCCGGCGGCGGACCTGCGGCACGGGGCCGTGCTCGCGCAGCAGCTCGCCGCCCTGCTGCGGCCGGCGGCGCCCGGCATGGGTGCGCTGTTCGCCACCGGCGGCGAGACAGCGCTTGCCCTGCTCGATGCCCTGGGTGTTGCCAGCATCCGCATGATCGATGAGATCGAGCCTGGCGTGCCGTTCGGGGTCACCCGTGGCGCGTTGACCATCCCGGTGGTCACCAAGGCCGGCGCGTTCGGCAATCCCGGCACGCTGACCCGCTGCCTGTCCCACTTGCGCCGCCCCCAGCGGCCGGAGGTCCTGTCATGAGCACGACGCACGATGCCCAGCCTGTCCTGGATGCCCGCCCCCTCAACGACACCCGTCCCATCATTGCCATCACCATGGGGGACGCCTCCGGGATCGGCCCGGAGATCATCATGAAGGCGCTGGCGCGCGACGACGTCGCCGCACTGTGCCGCCCCGTGGTCGTGGGCGATGCGACCCGGCTACGCGAGGCTGGCGCAATCGTGCACAGCACCCTGCGGGTCAACGCACTCAGCACGCCCAGCGAGGCCCGCTATGCCCCGGGGACCGTGGAGTGCATCGACCTGGGCCTGATCCCGGCCGGGCACCCTTTCGGCACGCTGTCCCCGGTGTCCGGCGAGGCCGCCTACCGCTACATCGAGCGTGCGACCCGGCTGGTCGAGGCGGGGGAGGCCGACGCCATCTGCACGGCGCCGTTGAGCAAGGAGGCGCTGCATTCCGCCGGGCACAAGTTCCCCGGCCATACCGAGCTGCTGGCGCACCTGACCGGCACGCCGGAGGTGTCGATGATGCTGGTGGCGCCGAAGCTGCGCGTCATCCACGTGACCACGCATATCGGCCTGATGGACGCGATCCGGCGGATCGAGCCGGGCCTGGTGGAGCGCGTCATCACCCGCGGGCGGGCGACGCTGGTGAAGGCCGGCATGGCCGAGCCGCGCATCGGGGTGTGCGGCATCAACCCGCATGCCGGGGAGAACGGCCTGTTCGGCCAGGGCGAGGAGGAGCAGAAGATCATCCCAGCCGTGCAGGCCTGCCAGGCCCGGGGGTGGAAGGTCGAGGGGCCGCTGCCGGCGGACACGCTGTTCTACCGGGCGGCGCGTGGCGACTTCGACCTGGTTGTGGCGATGTATCACGACCAGGGGCATGGACCGGTGAAGGTGATGGGGCTGGAGGCAGGGGTGAACATCACCATCGGCCTGCCGGTGGTCCGCACTTCGGTCGATCACGGCACGGCCTTCGACATCGCCGGCAAGGGCGTCGCTGATGAGGGGTCGCTGGTCGAGGCGTTGCGCCAGGCCGCAGGCCTGGCGCCGCATCATCACTCTCGTCAACTCGCAGGCCGGCCTTGATTCGCAGGCAGGTCGCTCCCGTTGTTGGTTTTCAGAAGGCCGCTGCACTGGCAAATGTTGGGAGTTAATGCGCTGCTGAGGTATTCTGACCATCGGTCTGACCAGGAGACGTCTGCGGCGAGGTAGTGCTTCACCAGAAGGTGCCTGCGGTTGCAAGCTGCCCGACCAGAAGACCTCTGCGGTAGGCGGGACGGCATGGCACAGTTGGCGCTGACTACGGGCGCATGGCCATCCTGCCCTGTGGCGACGGCTAGGTCCCTGGCGGTGCGTAACTGCGGGCGCTTCGCGCGCCTCGACAAGGTGGCGCAGCCCGTGGTCTGGCCAGCACATCCTTGGCGCGACGACACGACTCGGGCGTGGCTACGGACAGGCAGGATGCTCGACATGCGGCACTGCGGACGCGAGGCCACCTTTGAGCGTCTGCCGCCGGAACCAAGAAGCACGCTGCTCCAAGTGGCGGGAGCCGCGGTCAGGCACCAGGCGGTCCGCCCAGCACGGGGCGGTCGAAGAACAAGGCTGCGCGTCTGTGTCACGCAATAGAGCGCAGACGGGGTCTGCGGAGCATAGATGGCGTGACTGTTTCAGTGACAATCTACATGGCCTGGCGGGCGGCTTGCGCCTTTATCACGCAACCGGTCGTATAAGTGACTGCCCAAGGGCCACGGCCTGCCACTCGACCAGGCTCCGCCCATGATGTAGGTCGGTGGCACCCAAGAAAGGAATGCCATGGAACACTACCGGGTCTCGATCTCCGCCAATGGCAGGCTGGTATTGCCGGCCGGATTGCGCCAGCAGCTCCACGTCGAGGGAGGCGGGCTATTGGTGATCCGCGAGGACGAAGGCCGCCTTGTGCTAGAAAGCGTGGAAGATGCCGTCCGCCGCGCTCAGGCTCTCGTGCGCCGATATGCCCCAGTAGCCCAGGGCGTCACGGACGAGCTGATCGCCGAACGCCGGGCCGATGCCGCCCGTGAGTAGCTCTGTCAGTGGCGGACCTGTCGTGCTCGACGCCTCCGCCGTGCTTGCCCTTCTGTTCGAGGAGCCTGGCGCCGAGGTGGTGCGCGCGCAATTGCGGACTGGCGTGATCGGGGCGGCCAATTTGGCGGAGGTGCTTGCCAAGCTGTCCGACCATGGGCTGCCCGCCGTGGAGGCGGTCCGCGCCGTCGCCATCCTGGGCCTGGAGGTCGCGCCCATGACGGAGGCCCAGGCCGGGCAATCAGCCGAACTGCGTCCCATGACCCGCGCTGTCGGGCTGTCCCTTGGCGACCGGGCCTGCCTCGCGCTTGCAGCCGAACTGGGCGCGCCGGCCCTGACCGCCGACCGTAGCTGGGATGCCGTGGCCGGGGCAGCAGGCGTCAACGTCCAGGTCATCCGGTGAGGGCGCGCCCGTGCTGATCGGCTACATGCGGGTGAGCAAGGCCGACGGCAGCCAGGTGCTCGACCTGCAGCGCGATGCCCTGGTCGGCGCCGGCGTGGGGGCAGAGCACCTCTACGAGGACCACGCCTCGGGCAAGCGCGACGACCGGCCAGGGCTGGAGGCGTGCTTGAAAGCTCTGCGCAAGGACGACACGCTGGTCGCCTGGAAGCTGGACCGGCTCGGGCGCGACCTGCGCCACTTGGTCAACCTCGTCCATGACCTGACCGGACGCGGCGTCGGCTTGAAGGTGCTGGCCGGCCAGGGCGCCAACCTCGACACCACGACCGCGAACGGGCGACTGGTGTTCGGCATCTTCGCCGCACTCGCCGAGTTCGAGCGCGAGCTGATCGTCGAGCGCACCCGCGCCGGCCTGGCCTCTGCCCGTGCCCGGGGCCGCAACGGCGGGCGGCCGTTCAAGATGACCCCTGCCAAGCTGCGCCTGGCTCAGACCGCCATGGGCCAGCCCGGCACCAAGGTCGGCGAGCTGTGCGTCGAGCTGGGCATCACCCGGCAGACGCTCTACCGGCACGTGGACCCCAAGGGGCAGCTCCGGCCGGATGGCCTCAGCCTGCTGGCCCAGAGAGGCACTCCAGCCTCCCGCCGGCCCCAGCCGCCGGAGGCGCATCCCGAGGGCGGGACGCCGTAACAGGCTTCACGAGCCGCCCAGCAGGCCAGCAGTGACCCGTCACTGCAGAGGTCTTCTGGTCATCACTGCAGCGGTCTTCTGAAACCGACAGCTGAGGGCGGCAAGAGGGCAGGGTAGCACGCCGGTTTTCATTCTCAAACGTCCGTCCCACAGAATGACAACAGGAACGATCCTGAGAGCTGCAACCATTCAAGCACACGTTACCATAGCCCAGCCTCGATGAGACGCTCGTCAACGCCCAGGTCTCTGGGCGATGTCCACACCACTATGACGAACTAGGCAGGACACAGGGCGAAGCCACCCCGCGGACACCCGAGAATACATGTCCCTAGACCCTAGTCAGAACCCATATTTCGCTCGCCTCGCCTTGAAGGCGTTTTCACCACCTTCCATGATTTTTTTATCGCTTCTCGAACGACTGGGACATCTATCGCGCCTTCATCGACAATCTTACCGCCGGACTGATCACCAGACTTACGATAATCGCACCAAACAACCAGTTCAGCATCACCGTTGACCACCAGATTTGCGTTATGACTAGCAAAAATGATCTGGCGCTTCTGCTTTGCGATCCATATCTGCTCTACAATTTCAGAAATTACTGGATTGTCCAAGTCCTCCTCTGGCTGATCGATTATCAAGGGTGGACCTACTTCATTGAGTAGTGTCTTCAGAAGCGCAGTAGCCTGCTGACCAGCTGATGCGTTCTTGAATGGTATATAGTCATTTTCCCGAGATTTATATTCAAACACCGGCTCGCTGGCAATCTCCACAAGCGAGAGTTCTAGCCAATCGGCCGATGTTAGACGCGTGGCAATTTTGTCTAGATCAGCGGCCGAGAGACCCGCGCGTGCAAGAACAGGAGTGCTTGGACGCTGCCCAGCTCCTTCCTCTTGTGGCTTGAAAGTGGCTAGCATTTCTAAGTCGCGCAACAGCCCCTGCCATGCCGATACAGGCTCGGGCGCGGTTGTGATCGAGGCGGCAATATTATCAATCTTCTCTCTGCGTAAGTTTGATCCGGACAAAGAGTCTCGGAGACGCTGAACAAAGTTTTCTGCGTTAGCAAAGCGTCGGATCGTGGCACGTATTGCTCCGGACGAGTTTTGCGTAAGGACTTGGCACTGCTTGTCCATCAGCAGATCATGGTCCTGGCGATGTGAAGTCCAGGCTACTCGTTCGGCTTCGTATTGCTCCTCTACGCCCTGCAAGCCCTTAAGCTGTTCCTGCAGCCGTGCTGTCTCGGTGTGATACTGATTAAGTCGTGTGTTAAGCTGTTCGAGTTCGATTACACGCTCTTTGTGCGCCGATGTGCGCTGCATCGCATCAAAATAGGCCTGCTTGAATTCGGCACTGGCGACCGACCATTTACCCCATGAGGAAGTCGAGTCCGCCTGCCGCTTGGAAAAGTCATCCAGGTTCTCATTGAGTTGGGTTGATAGCATTGTCACGGCGTTCATCACAGATTGATAATCAACCGCGATCTCTGCGAAGATTTCAGCCTCGACTGTGCTTACGGCGTCCTTAGCCGCTGTCAAGTTAGCATCGGCCCTCTGGGTGAGGTCGGTGAGGGTTTCGCGAATGGATTGTATGCTATCCGTCCACGTCATTATGAGCCGAGAGGTCGCGCTGTATCCCCTTTCACGATCAAGTATCAAACGATCTTCCGGCGCCAGACCTGTCAACGACGCCTGTATGCTCGCCGCTTGTTCCTGGAGGGAGCGGGCCGCCAGATCACGGTTGGATAGCTCCCTGCTAAGCGATACCGCCCGCTGCCGTGCGGCATACCTCTGCCTTAAGCGTGCGGCGGCCTCCTCACCCTTCGCTCTAAGGTCGACAAGATTGGATCGAATAGGAGTGGTAAGAAACCGGGTCAGCTCGTCGATCCGAACGCTGACGTTGCTAAGTTGCTTTTGGCTATAGGCTTGTATCGGCAAGAGAGCACGGACGTCAGCCTCCGTGCACGCACGCAGTTCTGAATCTCCAATCTTTAGCATCACAGAACCGTCTTTGCTGTGACGACGTACAATATGCGGCACACTGTGAAGTATGAATGTCACATCGACAGTTGCGCCCAGTGAGGTAAGGGTGGTCTCGATCAGGCGTGCTCTCCGAGCTTGATAGTTAGGTGAGTCCTCATCAGGAACACCGGGAGGCTGGTCGCACAGAGCCCATCTCAGATATTCAAGTATAGTCGACTTACCCGTACCACGGCCGCCGATAAGCGCTGAATATTGCCTATTTAGCTCCAGGTCGATCGGGCCAAGAAATGTGCTGTTGCTGACCTCGATTCGTGATATGGTTATAGTGGGAAGCTGAGGCTCATCTTGCGATATACGAGATTCCTGGGCGAGACAGGCCTGACGTAAAGCTTCCGCGGTCGGCACCGCCCATTTCACCCATGTGGTGTGAACACCAAGCTTTGCGTGATCCGCTTGCCGATTATCAGATGTCTGGAAGCAGCCAATCCGCTTGTTGCCCCAGTCCCTGATCTTACCGTCAAGACGAGATCTGAAACCGGGCTTCAGCTTATCGATGCTACCGTCGATATAACCCCCAACGCAGGGCATATCCGCATACTTTCCGTGCTGTCCATCTCTCAGGAGAGAGACCTTGCCTTCACCGCTCACGTTCGGAAGAATCAGGTATCGTCCTTTTAACCAAGTGTGCTCATCCAGCTTATCATGGAGCTGTGAAAAAGTTTGAATATTGTGAATACGATTTACGTTGCCGTTTCTTGCTTCAGTGCTTATTACCGGGTTGATGGTTAATGCCGTCTGAAGCGCCTGAAACAAGTTCTCAGGAAACTCAGAGTCCAGAATGATAATCGCCTGACAAGGAACACCAAGAGTCAACTCCATACCCGGGAATACGGTAATGCGCTCTTGCTCGGCAAGCAGATTACCGGAAGGCCCTGTTTCTTCTGCTGCTGCGCGCCGCACGTACTGCACGAATGCCATGTCATGGTGATCAGTAACAGCGATGGCGGCAAGTCCTTTTTTGCGACAGGCCGCAATCAAGCTTTCAGCGTATAGCCGGCGCTCCTCATCGGTAACGACATCCGATCCATTCCAGTTCTGATCGCGCGGGGTATGCACCTGAAAATCGCATCTAAAGAAATGGGCGCCGTTGTCCAAGGTCAATATCCCTATCGTTTATATACGCGCCGCTTCAGCGGCAATATGCCCGGCAAAAGCACTTACAAATGCTCTAAGGCTGGTTAGCTCCGACATTTCTCCATAAGCGCCGCTGGCAATAGCAGTGCGCTCCGACGTCAGCGAACAAGCCGCCGTGTACAGGTTTTCACGAATCAGTCGCTGACAAAGTAGGTCATATCTCTGCAAATAGGAGGCGTTCTTGAATTGTGGGAAAACTGGGAAATGCAGCGAAGCGTCACGCTGGCCCGGCCGCCGCGATGCAGAGGCGTCCTCCACCATGACCAGCCACCCGATGAACGGGCGTGAATGAGGCCCAAACGCACCTTCCCGGTATGCCGTCCAGAAATCGTGCGCGGTGCCGATGGACTCCTCGGCGCGGTTATTTGCATTGTTACCGAAGGAAGGGCCGACATGACTTTTCATCTCCACAGCGGCGATCAGCCGGCCGTCGAGGATCACTAGCACGTCCCATAGCTTTGTCGGGCGAAAATAGCCCGGCAGCGTCAGCACGGCACGTTGCTTGTAGATTGACGCATGGCCGAGACCATTGGCATGCACCAAGTCTATAATCAGTGCAGTGAAGCCGTCCATCGTATTGCCGGCAGTGACGGCACCGCGCTCGCCCTGGTCGAGCTTCCCGGCTTCCAGCTTGGCCTGCAACGCCTTCTGCCGGTTACCCCAGAAAGCCATGGTCGCGTCACGGGCCTTTGCTTCGTAATTTGCTAGATCAAGCGCCATCTATTCTTCATTACCACCAAGGGCGGCACGTTCGCCGGCGTCGAGGCCATACAGTCCGAAAACTGCTTTGTTGCAGGCGGCGCGGTCGCCTCGTTGGGCGGAGTCGATCAGTGCGCGCTTGATGTCATCGGGAACCTGATGCCAGTGCGGTAGCCGGATGCGGCGGAGATACTGCGCCTGGAAACGCAAGAAGCCCCCATGCATGCGGGTCGAGTAGATCGCGACGAACAGCTTGGCGATGCCGGACAGCAACACGGCCTGCAAGGCCTTCAGGTCCCATACGTCCGACGTAATGAAATACAGGTTATGGTGCGGATAAAACCGGCCGTCCTCATGGACAACATGCGCCTCGCCCTTGATGTCGGGGATCAGCAGTTTCTGCTTCACGGCAAGGGACGGCGTGATGCGGTCGATGGTGCGATACCAGTTGGCCGGTGCTTTCTGTGCGACATGCCGACGGGCAATCTCCGGCCTTCGCGCTTCGAGGTAGGCTTTCAGGCGTGGGTAGTCGGCAAGATTTACCAGGCCGCCCATCTCGGCGAACGGGTTGATGACGCCCAGGCCACGCCATTGCACCGTACCGGGGAGAATGTCGCGGGTCGTCACCAAGGGCAGCTTGCGGTCGGGTTCGACATCGAGGGCGTCATAGGGACCAATGAAAGATTCGTCCGCGCCGGTTGCGACGCCGATCCCTACCTTGCAGCCGGCTTCCTCAAGGATCGGGAAGCAGGCTTCGAGACGCCGCACAAGGTCGAGTTGGTCGGATGATTCGAGAATCCACGGCTCCGCTCCGGCCGCAATGCCTTCCATTTCACGAACGGCGCTTACCTTCGGCAGCGTCGCGGCGTTCAGCGCGGTCGCCAGTTGCGTCAGCACGGCCGCGTTGATCTCTGGCCGGTGGGCGATGCGCGTTGCCCGTGCCTTCGAGCGGCCGGGCCGGGCAATGACAGTGATTGCCGGATAGGCGATCACGTCGCTATGGAAGGCCGGAGTGCCAAACATATCGACATAGGTTCTTAGATGAAATTGTGCGGCCACCAGTTGGCGCAACGGCCCGCCGTAGCGGTTCTTCATCCATCGGTCAGCGCAGATGAAAGCAAGCTGGCCGCTCTCATCCAGCTGCGTCAGGGATCGCTCGATGAAAGGAATGTAGAGGTCAGCGCGGTCATAGATAGTTGCATAGAGCGTCCGGTAGACCTCCATTAGCGCGTCGAGGATCAGCTCCTGCCGGACATAAGGCGGGTTGCCTACCACGAAATGAAACCGGCCTGGCAGATCAATCAAAAGAAAGTCGCCCTGGATCAGCCAGGCGTCAGCCAGCGCTTCCGCTGCGGAAGCGTCAACGCCGTGTGTCATCAGCCGCTCGATTACGGCCTGCCGGATGCGGTTGAAAGTAATCCGGTGCAGCTCGACTGCGCAAAGGCAGTTCGAGAGTGTGGCCAACGGATCGTTGCTCCTGTCCGGTGAGGCCTGCCATGCAGCAAACAAGCGGTCGATGACTGGCAACAGGAAATCACCGTTGCCAAAGGACGGTTCCAACAACCGCATGCGATGAAGCGGCCGGTCAGCAGTGTAACCGGCCAGGTCGAGGATGAAATCGACCACCTCGCGGCGGGTAAAGATCGCGCCCCGTTCCTCGATGCCGGCCTCGGCCGACAGAGCGGCAGCGTTCGCGACAGGGCAAAGAATTGGCAAGGAAGGCTGCGGGGCGGGGCGCGCGGTCTGAACGATCATGGGTGAGCCTGCCTCATAAGGGGGCTGGGGAGCAAGCGAACGGAAAACCCATGTAAGCCCTGTCTGAGCAACGGCTGTGCGCCAGTTGCACAAGCTCTGACTTCCACGACTGCCACCACGCCCCAAGCCGGCCGGGCACTCGGCCGGGCACTTTCCTGTCGCAAATGTATGTCTCACAAGGACGAGGCTGCGCGACAATTTGCGCGACACGGCCTTACATAGGTTATCCGTTTGCTTGCTCCCCAAACCCCCGAGACGGCCCAGCATGGATGGCGACATGACACGAGAACACTGGCTCAGCCTTGGGCTGCAGCAGGACGCGCTGGCGGTGTTCGAGGCCGGGGGGCTGCGGACCATCGAGGCCGCCGACAGCCGGGTTGTCGGCGTTCCCAAGCACGGCGCCGGCCACCACCTACTCGGCACGGTGTCGTCCCGGGAGGAAGCGGCAGTCGTCGCCACCATCCTGCGCCTGTTCAACCCGAACTGACCTTGTGGGCCGCGAGAAGCGCGCGATGACCGGGGCCAAGCGGCAGCAGCTCGCCCGGCTGCTGGACACCCGCGTCCGCTACCTGCGCCTGACCGGCCTGGACGACACCGCCCTGGTCGCCGCCATGTCCGACCGGGCGGCCGACTTCCAGGCCCTCCTGGAGGCCGCCGGGCCGGGCGGCACGGACGGCCTTGCCGGGCGCCTGCCAGACCTGCGCCACTACGCCGGCCTGCTCACCTCCGTTGCCGCCAGGGTCCGCGGCGACACGATCAGAGTGCCGAAGTAGGTGACGGCAGGCATGAGTAACACGCCTACACCTGCCGGCGCTGGCCCGAGATGTTCCATGCCGGACTAGAGACATACAGCGAACGGTGGATAAGACCGGGGATGGACTGGTGGACGGGGCCACATCGTTGATCATTGTTCCTGGCTCGTTCACCTATTGCGTTGTCTGCATCACGGCCGACGCTTCGCCTTCACCGAGCGGGAGCGTTGTCCGTTTGCCCGTTCGTCAATCAAGATATCCGGCTTCGCGTGAGCGGTCCGGGGTTGCCGGACAGGGTGGGCCTGGCCAGTTGGGGTTCGTTTGACGGACACTAAGGGCCCGTCATAAAGTAACAGCGTTACTTTCCTATAAAATATGCAATGTTCACAGTGATCTAGTAAAATAAGTAGTGCGCTTATTACTTTCTAAGCCCTAAGAGCTTGGCGATATGGGGGTGCTGTCGGTCTGCCAGCACTTGGTATAGGCGACGTGCGCGACCTAGTGCTGGACGCTCGTGCCTATCTTCTAACCTCCATGTGTTTGCCACCCATCTCCCCCAAGGGACTGAGCATGACGAACCTTCTCCAAGTTGATTGGTCAGAGCTTCCGCCACCACATGATGACGGTGGTGCGCGGCACCTTGACGGTGCTGCCGTCCCGTCCCTCTCCCTCCCTGACACCCGCAGCAATGCGGTCGATCTATCGCGGCTCGCTGGGACAGCGGTTGTCTATGCCTACCCCATGACTGGCCGTCCCGACATGCCGTTGCCTGACGGGTGGGACATGATCCCTGGCGCACGCGGCTGCACGCCACAGTCCTGTGCATTCCGGGATCACTACGCCGAGCTGGCCGCCCTGGGGGTGGAACACCTGTTTGGCCTTTCGACGCAGGACACCAGCTATCAAATCGAGGCTGCCAACCGGCTGCACCTGCCGTTCCCCTTGCTGTCCGACGCCCGGCTCGAAATGGCACATGCCCTTCGTCTGCCTACGATGGACGTGGCAGGTGCAACGCTCTTGAAGCGCCTAACCCTCGTCATCGTGGACGGGCGGATCGCTAAGGCGTTCTATCCGGTCTTCCCGCCCGACCGAAGCGCAGCGGACGTGATGGCATGGTTGAAGATGAAGGAGCAGAGCTA
>JAABUX010005355.1_pt1 | contig 15802 bp, 13 predicted proteins | sample 5561851 | NCBI WGS metagenome assembly JAABUX01 (sample SAMN10711883, study PRJNA513361) | rock metagenome | isolation source: Antarctica rocks | place: Antarctica: Victoria Land, Richard Nunatak red sandstone | collected 2016-01-03 | reverse complement strand
AAGGTGCCGAACGAGGTTGCAAGCAGGGAAGGTCGGGTCAGACGTCAATCCCGAGGCGATACCGGAGTTCCTCGAATTGGTCGCGGTACACGTCGTCGGTTGAGTGGAGGTGTTCGGCTTCGGAGATGAACTTGAGGGTGTCGTCCCGCTTGAGGCCCGACTCGATCAGGATCTCCTCGAACGGTTCGAGGTCGTGTGCATAGACAAAAAGCAATTTGTGCTCATCAAACTGCACTTCCATCGGCCCGTTCGGATTCAGGGCGGCCAGGCCGGTGCAGCCGTCGTTGAGCAGGAGCGACTCGAAGTCGTAGAGCGTGCTCTTGAGGATGACAGTATCCATGTGCTCGCGGTACAGGTCGGCATGAATGCCCGGCTCGCTTTCGTGGCTCGACTCCATGACGACATCGACCTCATCGCCCAAGGGGGTGAGCAGATCCATCAGGACCTCGAACAACCGCTCGGACGACACCGAAGCCGCGAGGACGGGCATCGTGTTCCCTGACTCGGGATCGCGGTAGACGTCGCGACGGTAGCCTTCGCGGGGAACCACCTCCAGGCCGTAAGAAGGCCGGATGGCGTCGGTCAGCGTGAAGGAGCCGTAGCGGCCCACTTGGAGGTGGGCGTCGAGCTGGTCCTGGTTGAGATCATCGAAGCTCGTCCGCGGCATTCGGGTCGTATTGGTACGCAAAACCCGCTCCAGGAAGCGTTGGATAAAGCTCATGGGAAAGGCACCTCTCCTCAACTACGACCAGGGTCGGGATTGTTTCGGATGACCTGATCCTCACCTCGGCGACCGCATCCGACGACTCCGAAGCCCAATAACACAGGCTCCGACCTTCCGGGAGAGTCACCAGATACCACGCCGGAGGGAGTCAAAACCCACCCCGGGACGGTTACCTTTCCATTGGCACCGCTTCAATGCCGCTCCTCGTATATATACCACGTCGCCGACCGAAAAAATCGCTGGGTGGGAAAAACAGATTGAAGCAGGCACAAGAAGCGAACCGATCCGAACTTGACGCGATACCTTCGTTCGATGAACGACCGAGACGGCCGGGCTAGATTTCTTTTCGTCAGGACTCAAAGCAAAGTCGGTGCCACCGGCACGATCCGTCGTGGCATGGGACTCGTCGGCTCGCTTTCACCGCGACTTGAGGGATTTTCCCTCCCTTTTTGGTGATTTTTTCAGTCAAGCTCGATCTTGGCCCGTTCGACCTGAATTTGTCGTTTTGACCACGATCCGTTTCCCTTCTTGCTGATTTCGCGGGAAGCCGCGGTCGTTTTGGGAAGCGACCATCGCGCCACGCCTCCCGCAACCCAAGCACGTCCTTCGTCCTCCGACTCACCCGCTCCGAGTTGAACAGTTGGTGGGGCCAACCGCTTGGCATACGCGAATGCCAGGGACGAAGCATTCGCCGCGATCGATCGAGAGCAAGACCCGCGGTCGAGAAAGCTGGTTGCGGGTCGAGCCGCGCCCGTCGCGGATCGTCCTGGCTCCCTGGTATACTGGCGCCCCGCCCGCGAACCCTCATCGATCGAGCGATGATGGGGCGTACTCCGGGGTGCTGGTTGGCGGACAACACGGAGCCGGGGGACCGACCAATGGCTATCGATCGGGTGGATGCTTACCTCGTGGCGCACGCGGCTGACTTCGAGGATCAACTCAAAGCGCTGCTCCGGATTCCCAGCATCAGCGCCCAGCCCGACCACGACGCCGACACCCGCCGATCCGCCGAGTTCCTCCGGGACGACCTCCGGCGGATCGGCTTGGAATCGGTCGAGCTGATCGAGTTCCCCCAGGGCCACCCCCTCCTTTACGCCGAGGGGCCGCAAGTCGCGGGTCGGCCCACGGTCCTGATCTACGGGCATTACGACGTCCAGCCGCCCGAACCGCTCGAACCGTGGCACACCGCGCCGTTCGAGCCGACGGTCGTCGGCGGCAACCTCGTCGCGCGGGGGGCGACCGACGACAAGGGGCAGATGTTCACCCACCTGAAAGCGGCCGAGGCGTGGCTCCAGGCGGGCGGCGGGTTGCCGATCAACGTGAAGTTCTTAATCGAAGGGGAGGAAGAGGTCGGCGGCGCCAACCTGGCCGAGTACGTCGCCGCGCACCGCGACCGGCTGGCCTGCGATTACGCCGTGATCTCCGACACCAGCCAGTTCGCCCCCGGCATCCCGGCCATCACTTATGGTCTCAAGGGGATGGCCTACTTCGAGCTGATCGTCCACGGGGCGAAGTCCGACCTCCACTCGGGGATGTTCGGCGGGACGGTGGCCAACCCGTTGAACGCGCTGGCGACGATCCTCGCCAGTCTCAAAGGTCCGGATGGTCGGGTCCAGATCGATGGGTTCTATGACTCCGTCCGACCCCTCGAAACCTGGGAGCGAGCCGAGTTCGCCAAGCTCCCGTTCTCCGAGGCGGACTTTCTGGCCAAGGTCGGGTCATCCAGCCTCGAAGGCGAGGCCGGGTACACCACCCTCGAACGGCGCTGGGCGCGCCCGACGTGCGATGTCCACGGCTTGTTCGGCGGCTACTCGGGACCTGGGCCGAAGACGGTCTTGCCCCGGATGGCGGGGGCCAAGCTTTCCTTCCGCTTGGTCCCGCACCAGGACCCCGAGCAGGTGGCCAAGCAGTTCCGGAGCCACGTCGCCCGGGTCACCCCGCCCGGAGTGACCGTGGAGGTGATCGAGCACCACGGCGCCCCGGCCGTCCTGGTCAGCGTCGATAGCCCGGGAGTCAGAGCGGCGAGTCGAGCGATCGAGGCCGGCTTTGGCAAGCCCCCCATCCTGATGCGCGAAGGGGGTTCAATCCCGGTCGTCGGCCTGTTTAAGGAGCACCTCGGGGTCGATACGTTGCTCCTCGGCTGGGGCCAGGACGACGACAACCTCCACGGACCCAACGAGAAGTTCTCCTTGGCCGATTTCCACCGGGGGATCAAAGCCAGCGCTCACCTCTTGCTCGAACTGGCGCGGTGATCGGTTCCTATCACCGCTCAAGGAGGCAATATGACCACCGCGACCGCCGCAACGCCCAACACCACCGCTATCGAGGCCGATGCCCCTCAGCAGTGGCCCTACCGGATGTCTTATGAGACTTACCTCCGGATCGCCGAGTTGGAGCTGATCCGCCCCGAGGATCATGTCGTCCTGCTCGATGGCATCCTGGTGCAAACGATGAACAAGAGTCCCCAGCACAATAACGCGATTGATCGGGGCGGGGATGTGTTCTGGACGGCCCTCCCACTGGGTTGGTCGGTTCGCTCCGAAGGTTCCGTCTCGCTCCGCGATGAGGCCGAACGAGTGAGCGTCCCGGAGCCTGATTTGATGGTCTTGCGTGGGTCGAGAGAACGCTACGAAACCCGCCATCCCGAACCGTTTGACGTCGGTTTGATCGTCGAGATCGCCTCGTCCGCCGCCGCCTTCCGGGAGGACCGGAGGGGATTGAGCCGGTACGCCCACGCGGCGATACCGACGGTCTGGATCATCGCGCTGCACGACCGTTCGATCCACATCCACACCGAGCCGAGCGGGCCGACCGCCGAGCCTGGTTACGCCCGGGTCGAGGTGAAGCGATCGGGCGAACTGCTCGAAGCGGCGCTCCCCGGATCAGTGCCCGACCAGCCCCCGACCGTCCTGGGACCGATCGCTGTCGCCTCGTTCTTCCCGCCCGCTCCTTGAGGTGGTTCTCGACTCATCGAGCGAGCCACGAGATAACCCAACTTCATTCCGCCCGATCAGGAGACTCGACCCGATGACCACCGCGACGACCGAAGCGCCGGCACCGGCGGTTGAAGAGATCGCCGTGCAATGGCCCTACCGGATGTCCTACGAAACCTACGAGCGGATCGGCGAGTTGGGCCTGTTTCGGAACGAAGATCATATCACCCTGCTCGATGGGATCTTGGTGCAAACCATGACGAAAGGCCCCGACCACAGTAGCGATCTCATCGAAGGACTCTTCATGTTGGCTCGGATAGTCCCGGATGGCTGGCATGTCCGCCCGGAGCAACCTATCGCACTCCGAAGAGGCCCACGCGGCGATAGCGCTCCGGAGCCCGATGTCGCGGTGGTCACGGGTCGGAACGGCGATTACAAGCGACGTCACCCCGAGCCGCACGAAGTCGCCTTGGTCGTCGAGGTGGCCTCATCACCCGCGGCGTTCAGAGTCGAGCGAGCCGGGCTCCAACGGTATGCTCACGCGAGTATCCCGACGGTCCTGATCGTCGCGTTGTACGACAACTCGATCCATGTCCACACTGAACCAAGCGGCCCGACCGACCAGCCGGGCTATAGTCGAGTCGAAGTGAAGCGATCGGGCGAGTTGATCGAAGTGGAATTGAAACCGCCCAGCGCCGGCGAGGCGGCAACAATCTTGGGTCCGATCGCCGTGGAGTCGTTTTTCGCTCCCAACCCTTAAGCTAGTACCTCTCTCCGCCGGATCTTTTCATGCTCGACCTCAAATTTGTCACCGCCAACGTCGACCTCGTGAAGCGAAACTGCGTCAATCGGAACGTCGGGGCGGAGATCGTCGCCGAGGTGGACCGCGTCGTCGCGCTCGACGCCGAGCGGAAGACTTTGGTGGCGCAGGTCGAAGACCTCCGGCGCCGGCAGAACGAGGTGGCGCAGGCGACCGGCCGCGAAAAAGACCCCGCCCGACGCGCCGAACTCGTCGCCGAGGGGAAGCACCTCAAGACCCAAGGCGGCGACAACGACGAGCGGCTCAAAGTGCTCGACGCCGAGATCAAGCGGAGTCTCGGCCGGGTCCCCAACCTGACCCACCCCGACGCCCCGATCGGCGCGACCGAAGACCTGAGCGTGGAGATCCGGCGGGTTGGGACCCCTCGGGTGTTCGACTTCCCGGTCAAGGACCATGTCGTCCTCGGCAAGGAACTCGACCTGATCGACTTCGAGGCGGGGGGCAAGGTCGCGGGGACCGGGTTCTACTTCCTCAAGAACGATGCCGTCCTCCTGGAACTGGCCCTCCAGCAGTTCGCGATCACCAAGCTGGTCCGGGCCGGGTTCATCCCGATCATCACCCCCGACCTGGCGCGGAACTCGGTCTTGGAAGGAATCGGCTTCACCCCCCGGGGGACCGAAACGCAGATCTACTCGGTCGAAGACTCCGACCTGAGCCTGATCGGCACCGCCGAGATCACCCTGGGCGGGATGCACGCCGACGAGGTCCTCGACGAAGCCAAACTCCCCCTCAAATACGTCGGCTTGTCGCACTGCTTCCGGACCGAGGCGGGCGCCGCGGGGCGGGCGAGCCGGGGTCTCTACCGGGTCCATCAGTTCACCAAGGTCGAGATGTTCGCCTTCGCCACCCCGGAAACCTCCGGCGCGATCCACGCCGAGATCCTCGCTCTGGAAGAAGCCATCTTCACCGAGTTGGGCATCCCCTACCGCGTCCTCGACATCTGCACCGGCGACCTCGGCGGCCCCGCCTACCGCAAGTACGACCTCGAAGCCTGGATGCCCGGCCGAGGCACCCACGGCGAATACGGCGAAGTCACCAGCACCTCGGACTGTACCGACTACCAGGCTCGCCGCCTCAACATCCGCTCCAAGCCCACCGGCGGCAAAGGAACCCGGTTCGTGCATACCCTCAACGGCACCGCTGTCGCCCTCAGCCGCGCCCTGATCGTCGTCCTGGAAAACTACCAGCGGGCCGATGGGCTGGTGGACGTGCCCGCAGTCCTGCGGCCATACTTGGGTAAGGATCTGATTGGCGCGGTGATTCGCGGTTGAAGGAGATTTCGATGCAACGTGTCAACGATCTGGTCATCCGCGGAAAACACGCGGAAGTCGCGAAACTGGTCGAGCGGATCGAGCGAAATCAAATGGTCGCCGATTGGGAGCGGGACTTGGAGGCCGAGAAGAAGTTGAACGCCGGATTGGACGCGGCGGTCCCGGGTGCGTACTGCTTCCAACTAGCGACCGGTCCTCTTCGGCCTGTGAGCCTGATCCTGGGGCGGAGAGGCTGGGACGAGTTGCACGTTTCTTCGCTCATCACTAGGGATAGGAAGCCCCTGAGCGACATCGAGTATAATCGGACGCTCGGCGACTTCTATGCTAATGTCCTGATCCCCATGAGCGTTGGTATCAAGATTGTTTCGGAAATGAATCCGCCGCGGGTTCTAATGCATGAGTATCTTTCGCCGGAAGCGATGAATCGTCTGGAGGAGTTCTCCCTTGCTTCCAACAAAGAAACCGTCCACATCCCCGACTGGCCCAAATGGAACCGCTTCGTCATTCAGGCCCACCGCGATGGCGCTTACCTCAGTGATGAAGACCTCGACTATTGGTTGATGAGTGACGGTTTCTCCCAGGAAAATCGCCAAAGCCTGTTGGGTGAGTTTGAAAGCGGGAGGACGCTTCTCCGGACTTATGACGAAGAGCGGGTCTATTGAGCGTCTCGATCGAGGAACTCGTCGCCGACCTTTCGGCCCGACCAAGGCCGGTGCTGTGCCTTGATACTTGCGATCTACTCGACGTCATACGGGGACTCTCGCTCCGAGACCTTTCTCATTCGCGTTCATTTATTCGTATCGAGAACGCCCTGAATCTGAATGCGAATAGCGTCCAGATAGTCATCACGTACTTGGTCAAACACGAGTGGAAGCAAAATCTCGAAGGTGTAAGTAGCACGGTTACGAACGAACTGAGAACTCTCTCGAAGCAGCTCATGTTGATCGATGAGACAAGGTCTCTTTCCAGGTTGCCACCAATAATCGTGCCGGAGTTGGACGGCTCAGGCATCGTCAATGGACTCGTCGACTTGGCCCATCGAGTGATCGATCGGTCTGCGGTCCTGGAGCAGCACCGGACGAGTATCGACCATGCCCTCGACCGAGTCATGGCCAAAAGGAGGCCCTCGCACAAAAAACAAATTAAGGACTCGATTCACCTCGAACATTATTTGGAGTTAGCCAGGCAACTGCGATCAGCAGGGTTGAATCATCCTTGCTTATTTGTCAGTAGCAACAAATCTGATTTCTGGGCGGGGCGGGACAAGACTTACCTGCAATTTATTCATCCAGACCTTGAGCCGGACTTCGATTCTTCTGGTTTAACATTCTTTGCCAGGCTGGAGAAGGCCGTCCGGTCCCTCGGAATTTGAGCGAGTCGGGTTTTCGCGGCTTCGACGTTGAGCGATGATTAGTCGGTCTACTCATCGAATCTACCGAAGCGTCTAGCCGCGTCATTGTCAAGGAGGGCCGGCCGCCATGATTCGAAACCCGCTGCTGGTCCCCGATCTCCGCGAGTTGATCCTCGCCGGGGAAACGACGGCCCTGCGTGAATTTTTTGAAGATCAACACCCGGCGCACGTCGCCGAGTTGATCGAAGACCTCGGCGACGAGGCGGGGGACTCGGCCTTGGGGCTGCTGGCCGACCGGACGCGCGCCGAGGTGATGAGCTATGTCGGCCCCGAGCGGCAGGTCCGGTTCGTCGAGGGCATCCCACCCGCCGACGCGGCGACGCTCTTGCACCTGATGTCGCACGATGACCGGGCGCACCTGGTCAACCGGCTCGACGACGACCACGCCGACGACATCTTGCGCAACCTGGCCCAAGCTGAACGCGACGACATCCGTCGCCTCGCGAGCTATGAGCCGGGGACCGCCGGCGCCGTGATGACCACCGACTATGCCACGCTTCCCCCCGATTCCACCGTCCGCGAGTCGTTGGACCGGCTCCGCCGCGAAGCCCCCGACCGCGAGACGATCGACTACAGCTACGTCGTCGACGCCGAGCACAAACTCCTCGGGATCGTCCCGCTCAAGCGCCTGATCCTGGCCCGACCGTTCAGCAAGATCGCCGAGATCATGCAGCGCGACATGATTTCGGCCCGAGTCGAAGATGACCAGGAAGCCGTCGCCCGGAAGGTCGACAAGTACGACCTGTTCGCCATCCCGATCCTCGACGCCTCCGACAAACTGGTCGGGATCGTCACCCACGACGACGCGATGGACATCCTCCGCCAGGAACAAACCGAGGACATCCTCGCCTTCGGTGGCGTCGCGGTCGGCAAGGACGACGACGATGAGGAGAACTACTGGCAAGGCAAGGTCCACTCCTCGGTCCGGCGCCGGATCGGCTGGCTCTTGCTTCTGTTCCTGGGCGGGTCGATTACCCGCTGGGTCATCCACTCGTTCGAGTGGGTGGACCAGCGGAATCAGGACATCGAGTTCGATACGTTCATCCCGCTCCTGATCGGGACCGGCGGGAACGCGGGGAGCCAGTCGGTCGGCACGATCATCCGGGGACTCGCCTTGAGCCAAATCCAGCCGGGCGACACCGTTCGGGTCGTCGCCCGCGAGATGCTGACCGGGCTGGTCCTGGGCGTGCTCATCGGCATGCTCGGCTACCTTTACACCTGGCTCTGGCTCGGCGAGTCGATGCGGTTCGGCCTGGTGATCGCCTTCTCGATCCTCGGGATCTGTGTCTGGGCGAACGGGATGGGGGCCTTGGTCCCGCTCCTGGCCCGCAAGGCCGGCGTCGACCCCGCGCTCGTCTCGGCGCCGATGATCAGCACCTTGGTCGACGCCACCGGCTTGGTGATCTTCTACACGATCGCCATCATCCTTCTCACCAAAGTTGCTTAAATCGGAACATTGGCGAACTGATATGTTTAATCAGGCGGACATTCGATCCTTTTTCTCAACAACGTCTGGCGTCCCTCCAATGCCTCTGGTTAGTTTGTGACATAGGCTGATGGTGAGTGGAGGTGCTTCGTTCAGCGAAACTCAGAAAGGTGATTCCATGATGTCCCACCGATTCCGCACGGCCGCGATCACGATGGCGATGATGGTTCTGGTCCCGATGACGTTTGAGCAACCGACGAAGGCGCAAGATCCCGCCGCGACGAAGTCGCCCGGACCCGCGGTGAAGAAGAAGCACGATGCCGCGCGCCGGGTTCCGGCTTACTTTGGGCAGATCGGCCTCACCGCCGAACAACGAGCGAACATCTACGGCATCCAGGGCAAGCGGATCGAAAAGATCGAAGCCTTGGAGCAACAGATCGCCGCCGAGAAAGCGGAGATGCTGGCCCAGTGCGAGGGAATGTTGACCGAAACGCAAAAGAAGCTGCTCGACAACCTCCGGAGGGCCGCCACTGAACCCGTGACGACAAAGACCGCCGACTCGGTGAAGCCCGCGAAGTAAGCGGTTCAGGTTCCGCCGAGCCAAACCCATCAGACTCGGACCCTGCGCCCACATCCGCTGTTCGGGATGACCGCGTGGGGGGTGGGACCGCCGAGAAAACCGAAAAACTCCCGACTTAGCCACTCCCGCTGGATTCCTTCAGACGGTCTCCGCTTGTTATACTTGCTGTCTTCACATCGACCGTCGTGCGGTCGATGCGGGGAACGGGTTGACATCGGGTTCCGTCGGGCTGGATCGCGGGAGTTTTCGTTCGTTGCTTGAAGGTTCGCCCACCGCCGGACCGCCCCCGATGAGCCAGGATGCGGCCGACCTGGCGGCGTTCGGTCACCGGGAGCGGTTGGACCGGACGTTGAGTTACTTTTCGGGTAGATCCCGCCGGCGACGACTCCTGATTCCGTCTCGGGCGCCGGGGTTGGCCGATCAATTGCTTGGCTGTGTCCCGGAGCGTGGCGCTGGTGGTTATTGTCGGCCGGCCTCGTGGCGTGGTTTGTGGCGACCCGTGGTATGGCCGGTTCGTCGCGACCTGGGCGATGTTGGTCCCGCTGGGTGCGGAATTGGTTTCTTCTGGTTGGTCTCGCCGCCGAGGCCGACCGGATGTGCGGGCGGAGCGCCGAGCGTGCCGACCCGCTGGGGTTTGGGGCGAGCGGTGGAAGAGACCGAGGAGCGACTTCAATGATCAAGACCCGGGGAAAAGTGCCCAGAGTCAAGCCGGATACCCCAGTGCCCCCCCTCGAACCCACACCGGAGGGGGACCCTGAGCCAGCGCAACAAGCCGCCGCCTGGTTCGTCCACTTCTATACCGCGATCGGCCTGATCTTCGCCGCCTGGATCGCCGTCCTCCTGGTCCGAGGGGGAGCCGAGGCGTTCCGCTGGTCGTTTCTGCTCATGGTCGCCGCCAGCTTGGTCGACGCCACCGACGGGACCCTCGCCCGGCGGTTCCGGGTCAAGCTGGTCTTGCCCGAGTTCGACGGCCGGAAGCTCGACGACCTGATCGACTTCCTGACTTACACCTGCTTACCCTTGCTCTTGATCTGGCGCGCCCAGCTTTATCCCGAAGGCTACGAGCCTTGGCTGCTCCTCCCACTCCTGGCCAGCGCCTATGGTTTTTGCCAGGTTGACGCCAAGACCGACGACGGCTATTTCCTCGGCTTCCCGTCGCTCTGGAACGTCGTCGCGCTCTATCTTTATGTGTTGCAACTGCCGGCCTGGGTGACTTTCGCGGTCGTCTCGACGCTGGCGGTATTGACGTTTGTTCCCACCCGGTATCTTTACCCGTCGCTCCCCGGTCGGCTCAACGCGATCAGTAGCATGATCGGGACCCCTTGGGTGATCCTTCTGGTCATCATCTTGTGGCGGCTCCCAACCAACGCCCCGCTGGTCCCCGGCGAGCCGACGTGGTGGCTGGGAGTGGCTTCGCTTTATTTCCCCGCCTTCTATATGATCGCGTCCTGGGTAGTCTCGTTCCGGCTCCGCCGAGACCGGGTCGCCGCGTGAACTCGACTGGACCCCACCAGTGGATTGCCCCGGTTGGGGGAAACGTCGTGGAAGTTTTCCGAGAGGAAGGGGCGTCCGATGCCAATTCGACTTGGTTGGTCCGGGGCCGCGCTGGTCCTGGTCGCGGCGACCCTGGCCCCGCCGCGAACCGGCGACCCGCAAGTCACGACCGTCAACGACCTGGTCTACTCCACCGTCGATGGGACCGACCTTCGGCTCGACCTCGCGGCGCCCGTCGAAGGGGTGGGGCCGTTCCCAGCCGTGGTGGTGTTCTACGGGGGGGCCTGGCGGACGGGCAACAAGTGGGGGAACCGCCCGATCCTCGCCGAATTCGCCCGCCGGGGGTTCGTGGCGATCGCCCCCCAGTACCGCCACTGCCCGTTGAACCGGTTCCCGGCGCAGGTTCACGACGCCAAGGCCGCCGTCCGCTGGCTCCGAACGCACACCACCGACTACCGGGTCGACGGCGACCGGATCGGCGCGATGGGCTTTTCCGCCGGCGCTCATTTGTCGCTCATGCTCGGCGTGACCGGCCCGGCGGATGGCCTGGAGGGGACCGCTCCGGCGGACTCCCCCACCACCCGGGTCCAGGCCGTCGTCAACTACTTCGGGCCGACCGACCTGGCGGCGACCGATATCTCGCCTTTCTCGCAAGGGCTTGTCCGCGACTTCCTCGGCGCCAACGCGGCCGACCAGCCGAAGCTCGCCGCCTCGGCGTCGCCGCTGACTTTCGTGGATCGGACCGACCCGCCGATCTTGACCTTTCACGGGACCGCCGACACCGTGGTCCCGGTCACTCAGGCGACCCGGCTCAGCGAGGCGATGACCAAGGCCGGCATGGCGGGGCGGACCGAACTCCTCAGCGGGCTTGGCCACGGCTGGACCGGCGCTCCGATGAACCGAACGATGGAAGCGACGTACGCCTTCTTCGCTCAGGAACTCCGCAAGCGGTGACTCCCCCTCGCCTGAGCGGCCGACCCGCGCCCCGACCACGTCGCCAATTGCGTGGCGTGGGGACTTGGAAAGACCTTGCCACTCGGGGTGGCCCGCTTCGGGGTGACGATCCTCAGCGGAGTCGCGGCGGTCGCGCCGTTGCCATTGTTCCGGGTGGCTCCGGGCGAAGCGATCCCGTTCACCCAGACTCCGGGGACGCCCAGGCTGGTCGCTCCCAAGGCCCGGAGCGTCTGGCTCGTACCGCCTCGGCCGACCTGGTCGTAGCTGAAAGCGCCTCGGGACCCCTGAGTGAACCATTCTGACGTCGTGGGCCGGTACACGGTGAAGTCGGCCCGCCCGTCGCCGTCGGTATCGGCGGGGGCGGGTGAGTCAATGCCTGGAATCCCGAAGTAATTGGTCCGCCCGGTGTTCTGGATATACCAGGCGCCGGTGGACGTCTGGTAGACGGCGACCTCGGCTCGACCAATCCCGTCATAGTCCGCCGGGACGGGGATCATCCCGGGACCGCCAAATTGGGTAACCCGATAATTGGTGGGAGTGAGGATGTACCACTCGTAGGTATTCGGCCGGAGCACGGCGATCTCGGTTCGTCCCTGCCCGTCGTAGGCGGCCGGGACCGGTTGGTCGAGGTAGGGAATCCCCCACTGGGTGGCCTGAAGACTCCAAGTCGGGTTATGCCAGATGTACCAAAACCCGGTGGAGGGGCGGTAGACGGCGAACTCGGTCCGACCGGCGCCGTCGTAGTCGCCCGGCACGGGAACATCGCCGGGAGCGCCGTATTGGATGACGTAGGGGCCGTTGGGTCCGATGATGTACCAGGTGGCGGTCGATGGCCGATACACGGCGACCTCGGTGCGACCGCCGTCGTAGTGGCCGGGGACGGGAATGTCACCGGGCAGGCCGAACTGGACGAAGTGGATTCCCGTCACCCGGTTGTCGATCGACCAGACCCCGCTGGTCGCGTTGTAGCTGGCCACCTCGGCATGGCCCAGCCCGTCGTAATCACCGGGGACTGGGATGTCGGAGGCTTGGTTGGGGTTGAAGCCCATGCTCCAGCCGACGTTATCGGCGCCAATCGTGATCGTCGTGGCCTGGATGCCGGGGATCGGCCCGGACGCCGACACGGTATAGGTCCCCGGTGGGAGTTGCAACGAGTAGCCGCCCGTTGACCAGGTCTGAGTTTGATACGTCCCTCGACCATTCAACCCCTGAGCGCGGATGGTGACGTTGCCGTACCCCTCACCCGGAGCGTAAAGACCGCTCTTTTGCGCGTCGAGGTAGAACGTCCCGGTCAGGAAGGCTGTTCCCTGCCGCCACCCGAACTCCTGGGTGACGAGGGCCGGCCCGACGTTGACCGCGCCGGGCTTGGGCGGGGCGACGTTGGTCACGAGACCGATCCCCACCTCGGAGTAGGGAAAGACCATCGCCGCCGGGTTTGCCTCGGCCGGCCCGGGGGCGAGGATGTTCCGCAAGTGGCCGAAGTCGGGATTCCCCCAGTCGAGCAAGAACCCCGCCTCGAAGAAGTCGGCAGCGGCGGTCGGTGACGCCGGGTTGACCCCTTGGGAGTAAGCGAAGATGTTCTCGCCGGTGGCCCAGGACGAGTTGGTCGTGTTGTAGAACGGGAGCTTATCGGTGTCGGTGGCGACGGCCGGGTTGGTGAGATAGCCGCTCGGCGCGTGCCGCTGAACGTTCCCGGCCAGCATCGCGGCCGTTTCTCCCAGCGCCGCGTCGATCAAGCGGAGGTTGAACGCCAACGGGGGTTCGGGCTTATAGCTAGCGATGGTCTGGGAGAACGCCCCCAGGTTCCAGTTGAGTGTGGCCTGGTGGATCAAGGGGTCGGTCTGGGCCAGACTTAACAACCGTTGCCCTTCGGCCGCCGGGTTGGCCCGGGTCCGGTTGATCAACTCGAGCATGTATTGCTCAAGGTCGGTCGGGGCGGTCCCAGCGGTCATCAGGCACCGCGATTCGAGCGGATCGAACTGCCGATGGCGTCGGACGGGGCGAGCGTCGCGTCCTTGCGACCATCGAGAGCGAAGCGCGAACCGGGGGAGTCCCACGATGAACCTCCAGGTCTGACCGTTGAAAGGAGCCGGGCCGCACCGGCCCCGACGAAAAGATAGCTCGGATTCCTCGGGTCGTCAGAACGGCGGGCACGCGAGCGCGCGGACCGATCCGCCGACCGGAATCGGCGGCTGGCATTCCGATTGAGAAGGGTGTTTGATCAGGTCCGTCGAGTGTCCCGAGGTGAGGGAGCGGACATCGACGGACCTGATATGCTAGTCATCGAACTCGCTTGCCAGGTCCTTGATGTATTTCAAGGCTTCGGCCAGGTCGCAGACGACGGCTCCAGCGATTCTGCCGCGGGAATCGAGTTCGCGGAGGAGCATCAGGTCGTCGAACTCCTCGGACTGTTCGAGGCGGCCGCGCGCCCGGGCACCCAGCGTCCCGTTCCGGTAGGCGAGCGCGTCCATGTGGAGGGCGATCAAGGTCTCGGTCCGCTCGGTGATCGTCCCTTCGAGCGATTGCAACCCCGCGACGACATGGTCGCTCGGGTCGATCGCCTTGCCGACGTCGTGGAGGAGCGCCGCGAGGAGGAATTCCTCGTCGTAACCGCGTTCCTCGCGGGCCAACTCGAATACCTGCAAGCTGTGGTAGAGCGCATCCCCCTCGGGGTGATACTTGGGACTCTGCTTGACCCCTTCGAGCGGCTGGAGCAGCATCCGGTACAGTTCGAACCGATCGACGTGATCCTCCACCCGCTCCACCTCGAAGTCGAGGTCGATCGCGGGGTCCTCGGCCTGGAGAGCTTGCTCCAACTCGGCGATCGACGCCCGCTCGATCGCCTGGCCGGTAATCGAGCTTTTGAAAACGTAGTGGGCCTTGTCCTCGGCGTAAAGGGTCAGCTCAAAGGGGAACCGATCGTTGATGTGGATGTGGGTAAAGACTCGTTCCTCGGCATACTTGACGATCCGCTTCTTCTCCACCTCATAGACCAGGGCGTACTCGTCCAGGACGTTGGTCACCAGCGTCTGGCTGTCGGAGAACAGGTGGATGTCGATGTCGGACCCCTGGCGGACATGGCCGGTCCAGACGCTCCCGATGAGCCTGGGTCGGAACCGCGCCAGTTTGCGCATGAGTCGGAGGGCTTCAAGGCGCATGTCGCGGATGTTATCGAGCCGTTTCGGCCCTTCGTGGACCCGCGCCATGCTCTGGATCTGGTCGCGGATCTCCGCGTTGGAGGGGAGATCGCCGGGTCGAAACCGATACTCGACGCCGAGCTGTTTGGCGGCCTTGCGCTTGGCGGTGAAGTATTCGGATTCGGTTCGGTGATACATCAACTGCGCGGCGAGAAAGGCGATCTGCCGCCGGATGCGTTCGTCCGCCATGAGGAGATAGTGCGCCGATTGGGCCCATCGAGCGGCGCGGGGCGACCGAAGCCGGCGTCGGTGAGAAGGTTCACCGGGCGTCGCCAATCTCGGTAAGGTGAGGCAAGTGTTAGGTTAACGAACGGCCACTTCGGGCGTCAAGCCGGGCCTCATCCGGTTGTGAACGCAGTCGATTTTTGTCATCATCGGTCGAGCGCGAAGTCAACGTGGTCAAGTCGGGCGGTTCGGAGGAGTTCCTAGCATGATCCAATCCCAATCAATCATTCCTCCGGTGGTCCGCACATCGGTCTTGCCGCCCCTGGAGTCGGGAGACCACCTGTCCCGCGTCGAGTTCGAGCGGCGCTACGACGCGATGCCTGGTCTCAAAAAAGCGGAACTTATCGAAGGGATCGTTTACATGGGGTCACCAGTCCGTTGGAACGAACACGCGAGGCCCCATGCTTTGGTTCTCGGGTGGATCGTTAATTACTCAAACAAGACGCCGCCGACCCAGGTTGGCGACAACGGTTCGGTCCGTCTTGATGACGACAACATGCCACAACCTGATGTCGCGTTGATCCTCGAACCAGGCAGGGGGGGGCAGACCACCTTGAGCGACGATGGCTACCTCGAAGGCGCGCCGGAGTTGATCGTCGAGGTTGCGGCCAGCACCGCGAGTATCGACCTCAATACCAAGCTGCGGGTCTATCAACGGTGCAACGTCCTTGAATACGTCGTCTGGCGGGTTCTCGACGGTGTGGTGGACTGGTTCCATCTCGAAAATGGCGAATATCACCGGCTCACGCCTGGACAGGATGGGATCA
>JAABUX010005351.1_pt1 | contig 15807 bp, 9 predicted proteins | sample 5561851 | NCBI WGS metagenome assembly JAABUX01 (sample SAMN10711883, study PRJNA513361) | rock metagenome | isolation source: Antarctica rocks | place: Antarctica: Victoria Land, Richard Nunatak red sandstone | collected 2016-01-03 | reverse complement strand
GCGCCGGCGACATACCGGTGCAGATCGCAGCGGGCGGCGGCGGCGGGCTGCTGCTCTTCGCCGGAGCGGCGGCCCTGCAGCTGGCGCTCACCCGCCGCCGCCGGGCGCTGGCCGTCCCAGCCTCAGGAAGCGACCTGGCTCTCCAGGCCGCGTATTACCTCCTCAATGCACCTCTGGAAGAGGCCGTCTTCCGGGGCTTGCTCCAGGGCGGTCTTACCGCGCTCGCCGGTCCGGCCCTCGGGCTCGGCGTCGGCACGGCGGCGTACGTGCTCTATCACCGCCTGGGCGGCTGGGCCTGGCCGGACGTTGCCGCGACCGCCCTGCTTGGCGTGCCGCTGGCGCTCTTGTACTGGCTGCTGCCCGGGCCGCCCTCTCTGCTGGCTGTCAGCCTCGCCCATGCCGGCGCCACCTGCGGCTTCCTGGGACCCGGCCCGTGGCTGCTCTGGCGGCTGAGGCTTCTGGCATAAAGGGCCTCTGGCGGCTCGCGGCCAGACACAGGGGCCTGGCCCTGGCCGGGCTGGCCGTCGCGCTCGTCAGCTTCGACAGCTCCATCCTCACGCTGGCCCTGCCCGCCATCGGCCGGGAGTTCCACGCCGGGGTTCCTCGGCTGGCCGCCGTCGGTGCCCTGCTGGCGGCCGGCTCTCTCCTTGGCCTGCCGCTGGCCGCGCGCGCGGATCGCTTCGGCCGGCGTCGTGTCATCCTGGCCGGGGTGGCCGGCTTCTCGCTGGCCAACCTGCTCAGCGCCGCTGCCCCGAGCCTGCCCTGGCTGGCCGCGAGCCGGCTTCTGGCTGTCGCTCTGGAGACAGCCGTGGCCGGAACCGCGGCGGCGTATGCGGTGGAGGAGGCGACGGCTGGCGGCCGCGGCTCAGCACTCTCCTTCCTGGCGATCGCCGGTGGCGCGGGCGGGGGATTGAGCGTGGTTCTGTATCCCCTCGTCGCGCCGAACTGGCGCCTTCTCTACGCGCTGGGGGCAGCCGGCCTGCTGGTATTGCCTCTGCTTGTGCTCCATCTGCCTGAGAGCCGCGCCTGGCAGAAATTGGAGAGCAAGTCAGGCGGCCTGCGCCTTCTGCGCCGGCCGCCTTGGGGGCGCCGCCTGGCGATCGCGGCGCTGGCCGCGGCGCTGGCGGAAGCCCTCTACGGCCCGGCCAACCTACTGCTCGCCCTCTTCGGTCAGCGGGAACTGCACCTGAGCCCAACGGCGATCAGCCTGGTCTTCGTCGCGGCCGGGCTGGGTTCTCTGCCTGGTTTCGCGGCCGGATCCTGGCTGGCGGCAAAGGGTTACCGCCGGCTACCGGCGGTCGCGCTGGCGGTTGGCACGGCCATCGCCGCCGGCCTCAGCTTCGCCGGGGGAGCGGGCCTCTACCTGGCGGGCAACCTGCTCTGGACGCTGCTCGCCGGCGCCAACGTAGCGATCGCGGGGGCGTGGCTGGGCGAACTCTTCCCGACCCGCGGCCGGGCGACAGCCGATACCACGGCAGCCGTGGCCGCCGCCGCCGGCGGGGCGGCCGGGCTGCTTCTGGTCGGTGTCCTGGAGCCGCCGCTCGGCCTGAGCCGCGGCGTGCTGCTGATGTCTGGCGCCGGCGCCGCTGGGGGGCTGCTGCTGCTGCTCCTGCCTGGCACTCGAGGTGGACGGCTGCCGGATTAACCGGGCCGTGACACCTGCGCGACCCAACGCCTCCAGTGCAGCCACCCGACCCGGCACCCGGCGAATGTGTAGACTCCCAGGAGGGTAACAGCCAGCCTGATCTCAGGCGCTCGGCGCGCGAGTGTACCCGGGAAATCACTTGATCCCACCTTCCTCTTCGGCCACTGACGTGGCTGGCGCTCCAGCCCCCAGCCCTTCGCGCCCATCCGGTCAGCCGGCGGTGTCGCAAGGAAGCGGTCTTTGCCCATGAGCACGCCCAACCCGGGCGACATCCTGCCGCTCTGGGATCCAGATCTTCCTGGGGAGGTCATCAAGACCGGTCGCCTGGGCATCCGCATCCGGCCCGGCAGCCCGGCGGCGCAGAAGCTGGCGTTCATCCCCGGGGGGCCGGAGTGGCTGCGCCAGGTGCTGGAGGAGCACCGCGAGATCGACGGAACGTACACCCTCACAAAGCCCGACCGGCCGCTGGACTTCATCGGCCAGGTGGATCAGACGCTGGTCACGGGCCGGCTGGGCCGCACTCAGCGTGGTCTCGCCCTCGAGATAACCGAGATGCAGCAGCTGGAAAAGGAGTTCGAGATCGAGAAGGCTCGCCTCAACCTCCGCTATACCGAACTGGCGCTGGTGGAGGAGTGGGACGGTGAGCTGGAGCCGCTGACCTCCTTCGTGCTGCGGGAGAAGGCGAAGTCTCTGCCCATCCTCGACTCGACCCTGCGCTTCATCGAGCATCTTCGAGACTTCCGCGAACGGCTGGCGGAGGGGACGATCCGCCGCTTCGAGGCCACCGAGCAGTGGATCGAGTGCCCGCACTGCGAGAACCGGGCGCCGATCTCGCTGGGCATCCAGTGTCCTGAGTGTGGCGAGGACATGCGGGGGGGCGAGTACGTCCGGGCGGCGCTGCAGCTCGTGGACGGCACCGACGCCCGCATCTATCGCGGCATCGACTCGCTGACCGTTCGCTCGCCCAGCTTCCCCGAGTACCGCGGGATGACTCTGGACCGAGCGAGCGGCAACACGCTGATCGTCTCCTTCCGCCGCTACGACGCGCTGCCGGACGAGGGCGTGGTGCTGCCGACTGCCAGCGTGGAGATGTTCGAAGCGCAGCGTTCGGTCATCCGGCAGCTGCTGATCGGCTCGCCGCGCACGGGCGCGCTGGCCGCCCAGCTCGCAGATCCCGGCTGGCTCGGGATCCCGCCCCGCGTCTCCCTGGACGGCAAGCGCGCAGCCCATCTTCCCGATCCGAACGACGAGCAGTCGGAAGCGGTGAGCCGGGTCATGGGCATGCGGCCGGGCCAGATGTACCTGATCCAAGGGCCACCCGGAACCGGCAAGACGACCGCGATCGTGGAGTCGATCCGGCGCATCCTGAGCCGCAACAACGAGGCGTCGATCCTGCTCTCCTCCCACTCCAACGACGCGGTGGACACCGGCCAGGAACGCTTGCTCGGCTTCAGCCACGTCCGCCAGGTGCGCATCGCCGAACCAGGCAAGGTGCCCCGCCGCCTGCGCCACACACTGGTTGACGGCGACGACCTGGAGCCGTTCAACCTGGTGGCGGGAACGGTGAACCGGCTCGCGATCGATTCCCGCCTGCGCTTCCGCGTCTTCGACTGGCTGATCCTGGACGAAGCCAACAAGGTACGTGCCAACGAGGCTCTGTCGCTGCTGCCGCTGGCCAAGCGCTGGGTGATGATCGGCGACATGAACCAACTGCCTCCCGTCATGGAGGAGGCGGCCATCGGCGTCGAGATCAGGAGTCCCCTGGACGAGCTGGTGCGCGATTCCAGCTTCTACGGCTGGGCTTGGGACGAGTCACCGGCCGGCGCCAGGATCATGTTGCCGCGCCAGTACCGCATGCGGGAGCCCATCGGGCGCGTGGTCTCCGACCTCTTCTACGGGGGCAAGCTGATCCACGAATCGCCGCACCAGCGGATGCCTTTGCCCTGGCCGTTCGACCGGGAGCTGGTCTGGGTTGACACCGGCGCCCAGGACGAATATCGCGACGCCCAACGTTCGGTGGCGAACGAGTTCGAGGTGGCCCTCTGCAAGGACATCACCTCCATCATCCGGCGGCGTGTACGCAAGTCGCGGCTGGCGGTGATCGCCATGTACTCCTCCCAGGTGAACCGGCTGGTCTCCGCGCTGAAGGGCATCGTGCCACCCGACGACATCGAATCCGTGGACGCCTTCGAGGGACGTGAGTCGGACGCGGTGATCCTCTCCCTCGTCCGCTCCAACGATCGTTCGGCCGTCGGCTTCTTGAACGACCCCAACCGCGTCAACGTCGCCATCTCGCGCGCCAAGAAGCTGCTGGTGATAGTGGGCGACTCCAAGACAGTCATCGGCGGCGCGCCGGAGCTGTTCGGCCCGCTCTTCGAGCACGCCAAGGAGGAGGGCTTGGTGGCCGGTGTGGGCGCGGTCGTCACCGCCTGCCAGCGCGTGGGAGTCCGCTCGCAGGTCCAGCGGCTGTCGCGACCTCGCCGCGGCGAGCGCGGCCGCAACCGGCGGCGGCGGCGGGGTTCGGACGGCCGAGGACCGGGAGAGCTGATGCTGACGCCGGCGGACGTGCAGCCCGGGCGGCCGGTGGCGGAGGCTGGACGCCAGGGGCAGGCTGAGCCCGCGGTACGGCAGGAGGGTGCGGAAGCGGCGGTGGTTGCTGGACAGCCCTCGCGGTCCGCCGAGGCCGCCACCGCAGGAGCCGCGACGGTCACGGCCGAGGCAGCTGCTTTTCCTGAGGCGGGCAGTAGCCGGCCTGAGGAGACCGCGGTCGGCGCGCCCGCTGGCGGCGCCGCGCCGTCACCGGGCGGACGTGGCTCACGGCGCCGCCGGACGCGCCGCGCAGCGGCCCCGGTACCGAGCCAGAAGGTAGCCCTGGGGACGGCAGACGCGAGTGACGGCCCTGAGGGGAGTGAGCGACCAGGCCAGGGGGAGTTGGTGCAGCTGCCATTGGACACCCGCGCCAGCACCACGCGATCGGTAGGCCTGAAGCCGAAGGCCATTCGAGAGATCCTGGAGGCCGCGAAAGAAGGGGGTGGTCTGGCCGTTCTCCGCCGCCGCGAGCCAGTCCGCTCGCGCCGGAAACCACCGGCAGCGGACGGCGCTGACGGCGGCCCTGAACGCGAGGACAGCGAGGCGAAGGCGCGCCACGGCTCGGACACCGTGGGGCCGGACCGCGCGCCGGGCACCAGCGCCCGGCCGGCGGCCGGCGCAGACGAACCCGTCAAGCCGCGGGGCAGGCGGGTGGCCACGGCAGCGCGCGAGCAGGCGGGTCTCGCCGGAGACCTCGCGGCCGGGGAACGCACACCGGCCGCCAAGCACGCCAGGGCGGCCAAAGATTCAGCTGCCGGCCAGCCTGAGCTGCGTGTGGTGCCCGCTGTGCCCGAGCCAGGCCCCAAGCGCCGGCGCCCGGCTGCGCGCCAGGCTCGCCTAAACCTGGACCTGACGCAAACCGGCGAATAGACGTCGGCGCGGCACGGGAGGCGGTGTCGCGAGCGGTCCCGTTGCGCGGCGGCGTGCGCACTGGGACTGCAGCTCACCTCTTGCCCCTGGCTACGCCCTGGCTATCCTCAGCGGCCGGCCGCTGCTCCCCTGGGATGAGCACGTGCTTGCCCGGGTAGATGAGGTTCCGGTTGTTCACCAGCCTGCCCTGGTTTGGCTCCACCAACTGCTGCAGCGTCATCTGGTTGCGCTCAGCGCTGGCCGGCAGGCTGACCCGTGACGATGGCCGAGCCACCTGCCTCGTGGTGCGGTGCCGAGCGCTTCGCCCGGCAGAGGCGTGATGGCCAGTCGCAGGGGGCGGCGCCGGTGGTAGGACGTGGGCGACCGGCGAAAACCGTGCCGGCTTCACTGGGGCTTCACTGGGTAGACGGGGGCCGTGCCGAGCGCCGGTGCCATCGACACCCCCACGGGCAACGATGGGAACGACGGTCGCTGGAGGCCCTTGCCACGCCTTGGCGATAGCCGGGAATCACTGCAGTTAGAACTCGCGGGGCGAGGCGTAGCTCGCCCCCATTCACCGGGTCAGAAAAACCGCGCTGGGACGGGAGCTCCAACTCACGCTGGTTAGAGTCAGAACTCCCGTCCTTTCGATCAGGCGGCCGGCTGCTCCGGAACGACGACCTGCTCCCCTGGGTAGATGTGGTTGGGGTTGCCCAGGCCGCGGTTCGCGCCCTCGAGCTGCTGCAACGACAGGTGGTTGCGCTGGGCGATGGCCGACAGGGTGTCGCCCGGCCGCACGGTGACGATGCCAGAGCCTGCTGGCTGCGGGTGGGGTGCCGAGCCGCTCCCGCCGGGTGCAAGGTGATGGGTCGCCGGGGGCGGCGCTGGTGGCAGCGAAGCGCCACTGACCGGCTGATACCCGTTCACGGGCGGCACTGGCAGCGGCGCCTGCACCTTTCCCCCCGATACGTGAATGTAGGTTCCATTCGAGGGGTGCTGCACGTCCACTGGCAGCGGTGCCGACGCATGTGACCCCGAGATCCGTTCGGGCAGGATCTGGACCTGCTCGCCTGGGTAGATCAGGTTCGGGTTGACGATCTTGTGGGGACTGTTCCCGTTGGTGCCCCAGTAGATGTCTGGGTACCGGTGGGGATCGTGATTGGGGTACTGCTGAGCGGCGATGTTCCAGAGGTTGTCGCCGGGCTTTACGGTGTAGCTGGGGACTACGCCGGCCGCCGGTGCCATTGGCAACCCGCCCATCAGGCCGCCGTAGTTTGTCGGCAAAAAGTTGCCTAAGGGCACGTCGCCCCGACCCTTGCGAAAGTTGGGGTCGGTAACGTTCTGTTTGAAGTTGTACAGATTCTGGAGTCCCATCCCATACGCCGGCCCTAGGACCGCCCCGCGCAACCCGCCTACTAGAGCTGGGACGGCAAAGGCCCCCGCGCCGATTTCGAGATTCTTCACGGCGAACTTCGTTGAATCGTGCAGGCTGTTCCGGGTGCCGAGGCCGTACAGCGTCGAACCGCCCAAGGCGATGACGCCGCCCGCACTGATCTGCGACAAGAAGGGGAGTGCGTTCTTGCCGAAATTCCCGACGATGCCGGCCCCTTTGACGAACTGGAGTTCTCTGACGATTCCAATTCCCTTGAGGCCATAGAGCGCTTGCGCCCCTCCCGCCCACAAGACGTTCCCTAAGAGGAGGTGGCCACCCTCATTAGGGCCCCACGTAAACGTGAAGCCCCGTCCAAACCTGTGCTCCGACGCTGGTCACGACCCCGGCTGGGTCGAGCCGAGCTACCCTCGCTGCCCTTGGTTGGAAGCGGCCGCCGTCCTCGCGCGTGATGGCCGCTTGGCCCGGCCTGCCGGCCAGAGCATCTCGCCATCGGACCGGCGGATCAGTATCCGCCCTCGGGGCCTTGCCGTCCCCAGCACATCGACCGGTTCCGGGTCGATCGTATGAATGTTGGAATGGCCGGACAGCAGCTGAACGCAGAGGACCGGCTTGGCCTCAGTGGCGCGGTCCCACAGGGCAGCCCAGGTGTCGGCGCCTGGTTTGCCGGCGGGGATGATGGCAGGGCCGATCGTGCCGCCCGCAGACACCACCCTCGACTCTGACCACGTGGTCATCCACATCCGGGTCACGGGTAGCGCCCTGCCCGCCATCAGCTCCAGGCGGTGGACGCCAAGTAGCTTGCTGAGGTTGACGAGGACGCCGGCAGCGGTCAGGGCGAGAAGCAGCACTCTGCCGGGCCAGTCCCCGCGATAGAAGATGAAAACCGCCCCAATGCCAAGGCCCCAGATGAGGGTGTAGACAAGCCGGGTTCCAGCTTCCCCCTGCAATACGGGGTCTCTTCTCGCTGCCTCAGAGGGTTCCAGTTCCATGGCGGAGCTTTCCTGCCCGCGTTCAGAGTACCGCGCCGGGACGGGAGCTCACCCCACACTCCCGTCCCTTACGGTCAGGCCGCCCGCTGCCCTGGTATGACCACCCGTTCTCCCGGGTAGATGAGGTTCGGGTTGCCCAGGCTGCGGTTGGCAGCCTCGAGTTGCTGCAAGGTGATGTGGTGGCGCTCGGCGATGGCCGACAGCGTATCGCCCGGGCGTACGGTGACGATGCCCGAACCCCCCGGTTGGTGGTGGGGTGCCGAGCCGTGGGGTGCCGACCCATTGGGTGCCGACCCATTGGGCGCCGACCCGTGGGGCACCGAGTTGCTCCCGCCAGGTGAAAGATGATGGGTGACCACTGGAGGCGCTGGTGGTAGCGAAGCGCCAGTGACCGTCGGGTAGCCGTTTACGGACGGCACTGGCAGCGGCGGCTGCACCTGGCCTCCCGACGTCTGTTCCGGCAGAATCAGAATTTTCTCGCCCGGGTAAATCAGGTTCGGGTTGGCGATCTGGGTGTGGCTGTTGGCGTTGGTGCCCCAGTAGATGTTTGGGTACTGACGGGGATCGTGATTGGGATACTGCTGACCGGCGATGTTCCAGAGGTTGTCGCCCGGCTTCACGGTGTAGACGGGCACGGTGCCGGGCTTCTGTGCCACTGGCAACCCCGTGGCCAGTGAGGGGTACGAGGTATTCTCCCTTGGCCAGCGGAAACCCGCGGGAGGGGCGTCCTTGCGGGATTGGGCAAAGGAAGGAAAGGCGAGGTCAGCACCAGTTGAGGACACAGTGGTGATGGTGTTCCCGATGGCCGGGCTCGTCTCAGATAGCCCGAGTAAACCGCTGCTGATCTTGGCTGCGGCGTAGCCTCCGCCAGCGCCAAAGGCGGCACTCTCAAGGCCGTAGAGGAGCGAGTCAGGGAGGCTGCGGCCGTTGAAGGCGGCGAATCCGGTCCCAAATCCGAAGTTGATGACGCCGGCACCAATAGTGTACCTCAGTGGCCCCTGGAGGCTGAAGACCCGCCCCGCCAAGCCGGAGGCCGGGGACAGCCCCTGCAGGCCCTTTAGCGCAACGGATCCTACCCCCCAGATCGCATCCCCAACGACGAGGCTGGTGCCTTCACCAGGCTTGAAGTAGAGGAGGTTGGAGGGCTGGAAGGCGCCCTGCGGGCCCGCGACGAACTTCGCGGAGAGCTTGACGGTCATGTTCACGAGAAGGCCGATCGCGTTCTGCTTTGCGAAGATCTTAAGACCGGTCGCCAAAGCCCTCAGGACCACTGCCAAGCGTTCGAGCAGCAACGCGATCCGCGAGGCGATCGCGGCAGCCTCCGCGATGTCGGCAAGGGCGCTCAAGCCTGCGGACAGGATGGCGGCCCCGATCGAGATCAGCAGAGAGATGGCGATCCCGTCGACGATGTCAACGATTCCCGCCTTGACCTCGTCGATCGTCTTCGCGGCCTGGTCGAGTTGGCCGGCGACGGCCCTAGCCTGCGTGGCGTTGTCCTGCAACACCTTCTGAAGTGGATTCCAGTAACCGCTGATGAACTTATCCCTTGACTCCCCGTTCCACTTGTGGCCCTGAAGCGCGCCAACCGGGCCGGTGAGGGCGTGCTCGGCCTGGTCCAGCGCTGTCGCCAGGTCTCGCCAAGCTCCGGCCGCGTTTCGAAGCGCCCCAACGTCGCCGCCAACCAGGGCGTCTGCGATCTCCTGCGGGATGTCGAACGGGTTCAGGTCCATTTCACGCTCCCAAGAACGTCCACCTCTGCCTCCTCAACAGGGACTTCACCGCGCAAAATACCACGCTGGTCAGGCTCGCGTCGCGCCGAGTTTACGCCGCCGCCTGCCCCGGAATGACCACCTCCTCGCCCGGATAGATGTGGTTGGGGTTGCCCAGGCCGCGGTTTGCCGCCTCGAGCTGCTGCAACGACAAGTGGTTGCGCTGGGCGATGGCCGACAGCGTATCGCCGGGCCGCACCGTGACGATGCCGGAGCCTCCTGCTTGCTGGTGGGGTGCCGAGCCGCTCCCGCCGGGGGCAAGGTGATGAGTCGTCGGCGGGGGAGCGGGTGGCAGGGAAGCCCCACTGACCGGCTGATAGCCGTTCACGGGCGGCACTGGCAGCGGCGCCGACGGGTGCCCTCCTGAGGTCCGCTCCGGCAGGATCTGGATCTGCTGGCCGGGGTAGATCAGGTTCGGGTTGGCGATCTTGGTTTGGGTGTTCGCGTTGGTGCCCCAGTAGATGTTTGGGTACTGATGGGGATCGTGATTGGGGTACTGCTGGGCTGCGATGTTCCAGAGGTTGTCGCCGGGCTTGACCGTGTACCTGGGGACGACGCCGGCCGCCGGTGCCATTGGCAGCACGATGCCCAGCGAGGAGAACGACGGCAGCTGGAAGCGCAGCTTGGGGTCACCGGAAGCCAGGTCACCTCGACCCTGGCGATAGCCAGGGATCGTCACGTCACCGGCAAAATTGCCTGGCTGATTGAGCGCTAGCGAACGCCACGCGGGTACGCCTGTAGTCGCGCCTTGTAAAATGCCCTTCGCGTTCGGAATTGCGAAGCTAAGCGTGGCAATGCCACCGCTCTCAAGGGCAAAAACGGTGCTTTTCCCCAGGTTTTGGCCATTCTTGATGCCTTGTATCATCGGAAGGGCAAAGTTGATGCCGGCGCCAACTGTCACCTGCTGCAACGGCGATAGTCCCGCCACATTAATCGTTGCAGCTCCGAGGCCCCACAGAGTGTCGGCTGTGACGAGGCTGCTGCTGTCTTTGGGACTCCAGATGAGGAGATTGTTCAAGTTCCCCGCCCCATACTGGCCGAACCCAACTTTTATGGCAGCCTTGATCGCCATGTTCATCCCAACGGCGAGGAATTGCGCCCTTGCAAACGCGTTGATAAACTTAATGGCCGTGATGGCCACTCGGCACTCCTCCACCACGCGCAGGACCCGCGCGACAACGGACGCCGCCGCCGCCGCGTCGGCGGCTCCTGCTTCCGGGGCAGCCAAACCGCCGGTGAGAAGGGCCGTCACAATCGAGGCGACCAGGGTAATGGCGACGGTGTTGACGATGTCGTAGATTGCCTGCTTGGCATTGTGGAGCGCCTTGGCGGTGGTTGTCAGGTTAGCGGCAATAGCCGTGGCATGCGCGGCACCCTCCTTCAACTGCGATTGAAGCGGGTTCGCGTAGCTACCGATGAATTTGTCCCTTGATTCCCCGCTCCAGTTGTGCCCCTGTAGTGCATTGATCGGGGAATCGAGGGCAGTGCTGATGTTGATCAGCTCTGTCGACAGCTCCGTCCAAGCTTTGGCCGCATTGGTAAGCGCCTTCTCATCGCCGCCGATGAAATGGTTGCAGATGGCACTCGCGGCCCAGTCGGCCGGGTTCAGGTCGGGAATGATGTCCAGGTTCAACTCCACTCCTCCAAGCTATTCATCCCCCGGTTCTTCACCAAGTGTTCACCGACCAACATCAGTGCCCGGACGACCCGCCGCCTGCCAGCCGCGCGGCAGCGTTCTCGGCATTGTCATAGTTCGTCGCCGTCTGAGCCAGATTCTTCCCTCCCGCCGTGAGCACTCCCGGTAGACCGCCGGCCGCACCCTGCAGCAGGTCTATGGCTCCCTGGAGGGCCTGCTGGTGATAGTCGCTCTCCGCCTGATGGGACTCCGGCAGCTTGCCGAACGCGCCACTCTTAACACTCATCCGAGAGATCAGTGACCCGGCCTTTCCGCCAAGGTCCTGCCCCTGCGTCTGCAGCGCGGCGGCCGCCAAGTTGAGGGCAGCTGATTCGTACTCGAAGCCAAGTCCCATGACAGAACCTCCTTAGCCTGAACGGCCGGCTCGTTCACCGGCCTGAATGCCGTTTTTCCCGGTGGATTCTGCAATCCCATCTCGCCTTACCCATCGCGCCTCTCTTCCTCTGGATCCCGGGGCTGGTCACCGCACCGAAGCCCCAAGCTGTCCGGATCTGGGCGTGCGATAAGATGAACGCCTGCTACAACCATATCTCGCGGTCAGCGCTTTAGCATCGGGGTTACCCTGAGCCTTAGGAGCGCACCTCCCCAAGAGCAAGAAGAGGTGCCGCGCGCGAGCTTGAACCAGCGGATCATCTCCCGGCCGCCCCGCAAGGCGTCGCCACCGGTGCCCCAGGGGGAGGTCGTCCTGGCCTCTCCCCCGCAGCTGGCCCAGAACGCGGGGGGAGCAGCGATGTGGCTCCAGTACCTGTTTCCGGTGGTCGGGTCGGCAGGCGCGCTGCTGTTCACGCTGACCAACCCGAAGCCGCTGTTCTTAGCCGCCGGCGGGTTGTTCGCCTTCGGGTCCATCGCCATGGGTTTCGGCATGTACTACCAGCAGCGATACTCGACCCGGCACAAGATTTCGGTCGACCGTGATCGCTACCTCGCCTACCTCGACCGGGTTCGGCCCACGCTGCAGGAAACGGCCAGATGCCAGAGCCTGGAGGCGGCCTGGCGTCAGCCCGGTCCCGCTGAGCTGTGGAGCCTGACCGGCTCCCCGTTTCGCGCTTGGGAGCGCCGAGCTGAGGACGACGACTTTCTGGAGGTACGCCTGGGACTTGGCCGCCAGCCACTGGTCACTCCCCTGCGCCTCGCCGTCGACGACAACCCTCTGACAGAGCACGACGCAGTGAGCGTCCTCGCCGCCCGCCGCCTCGTCGCCCGCCACGAGGTACTGGACCGCCAACCGGTGACCGTCCCCCTTGCCCGCACGCGTCTTATGAGCGTGGTTGGCGATTCCCTGGCGGCGCGCGCCCTCGCTCGCGCCCTCGTCTGCCAATTGGTCGCGTTCCATGCGCCCGAGGACCTCCGCCTGGTCGTGTACGCGGCGCCGGACGTGGCGGCCCAATGGGAGTGGGTCAAGTGGCTGCCGCACACCAAACGTACTCCAGACGTTTATGGTTCCAGCGCGGCAAGGCTCCTGGCCGGCGACTTCGCCGAGCTGGAGACTCTGCTGGAGACCGAGATCGAGGCGCGCCGGCGCGGAACTGAACAATCCTCCGCAGGCGGCGCCGCCGGTCTCGGGAACCTCGGCCTGCTTGGCTCGACGCGGGAGCGCAGCGAGCCCGAGGGCGCCGCCATGGAGCGGCTGGTCGTGGTCGTCGACGGCGCCAGGCAGGCTCCGAGGCTCTCTCGATTGCTGGAGTCAATGGCCGGACTGGGAATCAGCCTGGTCAACGTGGCGGCCGCGCCGGCGAACGAGCCCGCCGGCGCCGACGTGCGAGTTCAGGTGGGGCGGGACGCCGAACTGGCTGTCGAGACCGTCACCTCGGAAGGCGTCGAGGTCGTCGGAGCTCGCGCGGACGAAGCAGGCCCCGCCCTCTGTGAGGCGCTGTCCCGGCGGCTCGCCCCCCTGCGGCTGTCGGCCGAGAGCAGTCCGCGACGCCTCGTCGACACGGTCAGCCTCCCCCAGCTGCTCGCACTTCCCGATGTCGGTGCGATTCAGCCGGAAGAGACCTGGCAGTATGGGCCGGGACGTGAGCTGCTGCGCGTCCCGCTCGGAATCGCCGGGGACGGCGAGCCGGTCCTCCTCGACCTGAAGGAATCCGCCGCCGGAGGGATGGGCCCGCACGGGCTCGTCGTCGGTGCGACCGGGTCGGGCAAGAGCGAGCTGCTGCGTACCCTGGTGCTCGGGCTCACCATCACCCATCCTCCCGAGCTGGTGAGCCTCGTGCTCGTGGACTTCAAGGGTGGGGCCACCTTCGCCGGACTGGCCGAGCTGCCTCACGTGGCGGGTCTGATCACGAACCTGCAAGACGACCTGGCCCTGGTGGACCGCATGTATGACGCTCTGGTCGGCGAGCAGCTCCGTCGCCAGGAGCTCCTGAGAAAGGCGGGCAACCTGAACACGGTGGGCGAGTATCAGGAGCTCTGCGCGGCCGGCGCCGACTTGGAGCCGCTGCCCTACCTGGTCATCATCGTGGACGAGTTCGGCGAGCTGCTCACCAGCCGGCCCGACTTCATCCGCCTCTTCGTCGGGATCGGGCGGGTGGGTCGCAGCCTCGGCATGCACCTACTGCTCGCGTCGCAGCAGCTCGACGAGGGCCGCCTGCGCGGGCTCGAGGGCCACCTGAGCTACCGCATCTGCCTGCGTGTGTTCAGCGCCATGGAGAGCCGCTCGGTCATCGGTGTGCCGGACGCCTACAACCTCCCTCAGCTACCCGGCTCGGCCTACCTCAAGGTTGACCCCCTGGGGCCAAAGAGGTTCAAGGTGGCCATGGTGTCCGACCCCTACCGGAGGTCGGTGGCGGAGGAGTCCACGCGACCTCGCGCCGAGCTGTTCACCGCTCGCCTCCCGGCTGCTGAGGACGGCGGACCGGCGGACCTCAACGGGAGCTCCTCTGGTTCGGAAACCGCCAAGCTCAACGGAAAGGGCACCAGCGTGCTCCAGGTCGCCGTCGGCCGCCTGCGCGACGGCGAGCGCCGGGCGCACCAGGTCTGGCTCCCGCCACTGGAGCGAGCCCTGCCGCTGGACTCCCTGCTTCCCGGCATCGGCGTCCATGCCGAACGAGGACTGGTCGCCGCCAGCTGGCCAGGCGTGGGCAAGCTCAGCGTTCCCCTCGGCCTGGTCGACAGGCCGACGGAACAGGCGAAGGCCGTGCTGGCGGTCGACTTCAGCGGCTCCGGCGGCCACCTCGCCATCGTCGGCGCGCCCCAGGCAGGCAAGAGCACGCTGCTGCGGACACTCATCACCTCCTTCGCACTCACCCATACCCCCACCGAGGTCCAGTTCTACTGCGTTGACTTCGGAGGTGGTGGTCTGCAGTCACTGGATCCGCTGCCCCACGTTGGAACGGTCAGCGGCCGCTTCGACCCCGAGCAGGTCGGGCGGGTGGTGAGCGAGGTGTTCGGCGTCTTGGATCACCGCGAGCGCCTGTTCCGGAGCAAGGGGATCGACTCAGCCCAGACCATGCGAGCGATGCGCGCCGCCGGAGAGTTGGGCGACGAAGTCCTCGGCGACGTCTTCCTCGTCATCGACCACTGGGGCGCAATGCGCCAGGACTTCGAGGACCTGGAGGAATCGGTGCTCGCCATCGCCGCCCGCGGCCTGGGCTACGGCGTGCACCTGGTGATCACCGCCAACCGCTGGATGGAGATCCGCGCCAACCTGCGGGACCTAATCGCGGGGCGGCTCGAGCTGCGCCTCAACGACCCGGTTGACTCGGAAGTCGATCGCCGGATCGCGGCGAACGTGGCGAACGTGCCGGGGCGCGGGCTCACGCCCGAGGGGCTGCATTTCCAGGCTGCCCTGCCCCGCGTCGACGGCCTGCCGGTCACCACCGACCTGCAGGCGGCTGTCGAACGCGTCGTCCGGGATGTCGGTCAGGGCTGGACAGGGCCGGCGGCGCCGCCGGCGCGGGTGCTGCCCCGAAGGATGCTTTTCACAGAGCTCCCGATGCCCGGTGCCGATAGGGAGCCCGGGGTTCCCATCGGCCTCGCCGAGCAAGGTCTCCAGCCGGTCTATCTCGACCTCAGTGGAGGTGACCCTCACTTCATCATCTTTGGCGACGGCGAATCGGGCAAGACCACTCTGCTTCGCACCTACCTGACCGGCCTCACGGCCCGCGCAGCCGAGGGACGCGCCGCGATCCTGATCGTCGATTACCGAAGGACCCTCCTCGACGCTGTCAGCTCGGACCATCTCTGGGCCTACGCCGGGGCGGCGCCGGCGGCTACGGACGCTGTCAACAGGCTGCGCGACGTGCTGGTCTCCCGGCAGCCCGGGGTTGACCTGACGGTGAAGCAGCTTCGGGAGCGCAGCTGGTGGACGGGACCGGAGTTCTACGTGATAGTGGACGACTACGACCTGGTCGTAACGCCCAGCGACAACCCTCTGTATCCGCTGGTCGACTTCCTACCCCAGAGCCGCGACCTCGGTCTCCACGTCATCGTTGCCCGCCGTGCGGGAGGCGCATCCCGAGCGCTGCTGGAGCCGCTGCTCCTGCGTCTCAAGGAGTTGGGCAGCAGCGGCATCCTGTTCTCCGGCGATCGGCAAGAAGGACCGTTGTTGGGAAGTCATGCGGCCACGACGCAGCCGCCGGGCAGGGGGCTGCTGGTACGCCGGCGGCACCCGGCGACAGTGGTCCAGACGGCCTGGGTGCCGGAATGAGGTCGGAGTCGGTAAGTCTCAAGCCCTGAATTGCCGGTTGCCTTCCGCTCCCGGCTGGCGACCGCGGACGGAACTTGTTTCGCGGCGACTCGACGATGGCTGGCTCTGTCTGCCTCCGTCGCGGCCGGCGCGGGGGCCACTCTTGCGTCAAGTGACTCATCCCCAGGTGGAAACAGCATCACGGCTTCCGGAGACCGGCCGGCAGGGGCACCTCGCCTCCTGTCTCGTC
>JAABUX010005350.1_pt1 | contig 15808 bp, 13 predicted proteins | sample 5561851 | NCBI WGS metagenome assembly JAABUX01 (sample SAMN10711883, study PRJNA513361) | rock metagenome | isolation source: Antarctica rocks | place: Antarctica: Victoria Land, Richard Nunatak red sandstone | collected 2016-01-03 | reverse complement strand
CCCCGAAGGGTATCGCAAGGCGATCCTCAAGATGAAGATGGCCGCCAAGTTCCGCATCCCGATCGTCGCCTTCATCGATACCCCGGGCGCTTACCCGGGGATCGCCGCCGAGGAGCGCGGCCAGGCGCTAGCCATCGCCGAAGCCCTGATGGCGATGAGCCGGATCGACACGCCGATCGTCTGCCTCGTGATCGGCGAAGGGGGTTCGGGCGGCGCCCTCGGGATCGGCCTGGGGGACAAGGTCGCGATGCTCGAACACGCCTATTATTCGGTGATCAGCCCCGAAGGCTGCGCGACGATCTTGTGGAAGGGGGCCGAGCACGCCCCCCGCGCCGCCGAAGCCTTGAAGTTCACCGGCAAGGACCTCCTCCGGTTCGGGATCATCGACGAGGTCGTGCCCGAACCCCTCGGCGGCGCTCACCGCGACCACCGGGGGGCGGCCTCGGCGGTCAAATCCTTTCTGATCCGGTCCCTCCGCGAGCTCGCCGAACTCCCACGCGACGAACTCCTCCAGCGCCGCTACGACAAGTTCCGCCGGATCGGCGTCTTCCACGAGGCGCCCAGCGAGCCTCTCGCGGGTGTGGCCTCAAACTGACCGCCCCGGCCCGTGGCGACGATCGCCAGCCGCGAGCCATGCCGCGCCGGTTCGCGGTCGGCTCGCTCTCCTTGCCGTTCGTCGGGGTCTAGTCCCGGTCGGGTGGGCGCCGCCCACCCGACAAAAGACGCCCCCGCCGGGGTCAACCGCGTCACTCCTATGGAAATCGACAATCTGCCGGGGAGCGTGGTCGCTCCAGAGTCCGGGTGTCGGGGTTGCGTTTTCTCGGGAATTCGCCAGAATAACGGCGAGACGACTTGACTCGATCGTGACAATCTCATGTCGGAACGAATTCAAGCGCGAGTGCGCTCGTCTCCTCCGATCGCGCCTTGACCCTGGAGTGCCGGATGGCCACCGCGGACTTGTCCGTACCCGCGAACCCGTCGCCCGCCGATGCCGCGTCACCCATGACGCCGGTGCACCGGATGGGGGAGCAGGTCTTGAACGCGGTCACGGAGATCGGTGGCCTGGCCCAGTTCAGTGGCCTCGCGTTCTCCTGGATGCTGAGCCGTCGGCCGCGCTGGTCGGTCTTGGTCCCGAATTTCTACGCGATTGGTGTGCAGAGCTTTCCCGTGGTCGCGATCACCGGGACGTTTATCGGGATGGTCCTGGCCGTCCAGGCTCATAGCCAGTTCGCGGCGATGGGGATGGAGTCGCACCTCGGGTCGGTGATCAACATCTCGTTGGTCAAGGAGTTGGGTCCGGTCCTGGCGGCGACCATGCTCGCCGGGCGGGTCGGGTCGTCGATGGCGGCGGAACTTGGGACGATGCGGGTGACCGAGCAGATCGACGCCCTGTCCGCGCTGGGGACCAACCCGATCAACTACCTGGTCGTCCCCCGGTTCCTCGCCTGCGTCCTGCTGATCCCCCTGCTGACCTTGATGGCCGACTTCATGGGGGTCATCGGCGGCGCGGTGGTCAGCACGCAGCTTTTGGGGGTGGACTCGTTCTACTACTGGTTCCACTCGCGGCGGTATGTCGGTGGGCTTGACTTGCTCGCGGGGGTGTTTAAAAGCTATTTCTTCGGGTCGGCGATCGCGCTGATCAGTTGCCACCGGGGTTTCCACTCGAAGGCGGGGGCCGAAGGGGTTGGCAAGGCGGCGACCGAAGCGTTCGTCTTCTCGTTCATCGCCATCCTGCTCTGCGACTTCCTGATCGGCTTCCTCTGGAATACGATCTACTACATGATCTGGCCCGAGACATCGGCGGGGCTGCTATGACCCAGCCCGCGTCGACGACCGAACCGAGCGCCCGCACCCAAGAGGTCAGCCCGATCATCGAGATTGAGGGCGTGACCATGCGGTTTCGTCAACAGACGATCCTCCGCGACATCAGCCTCAAGATCGACCGGGGGCAGACCGTTTGCATCATCGGCGAGAGCGGTTGCGGCAAGACCGTGATGCTCAAGCTCATGATCGGCCTTCTCCGGCCCACCGAGGGGATCGTCCGGTTCGGCGGGCGCGACCTCGCCAAGCTGGGGGAGCGGGACATGGTCAAGGTCCGACTCCGGTTCGGCTTCCTGTTCCAGATGGCGGCGCTCTTTGACAGCCTGACCATCTTCGACAACGTCGCCTTCGGCCCCCGCGAGCACAACCTGTTCGACCGCGACACCCTGGAACGAGTCGTCGCCGACCGGCTCCAGGAAGTCGGTTTACCGCTCGGCCTCGAAAACAAGAAACCCGCCGAGTTGTCCGGCGGTCAGCGGAAGCGGGTTGGCCTGGCCCGGGCCTTGGCGCTCAATCCCGAGGTCATGCTTTACGACGAGCCGACGACCGGGCTGGACCCGATCATGACCGACGTGATCAACGAGTTGATCCTGCAAACCCAGCGGACCAAGCAAGCCACCGGCGTCGTCGTCACCCACGAGATGAAGACCGTGGTCAAGGTGGCCGACCGGGTGGTGATGCTCTACCCGTTGGCCCGGCTCCGCCCCGACGAGCCGCAGGTCATCTACGACGGCCCGCCCGACGCCCTCGAAGATCACCCCGACGCCCGGGTCCGTCAGTTCGTCCGGGGCGAAGCGGGGGAACGACTCCGCGAGTTGAGCCAGCAGCGTGAGTAATTTGAACCTTGATCGTCTTGGTCGCGTGCTCCCCTTTCCCCACTTTGGATGAGGCTGGTCCATGAACGAACGTGTCATGCAATTTCGGATCGGCATGTTCGTCATCGTGGCCGGCCTGGTCCTGGGGATGCTGATCGTCTGGTTCGGCGAGTCCCCCTCGTTGTTCCGCGACCACGCCTTCGTCCGGGTCCGCTACACCGAGGCTCCCGGCGTGGCCGAGGGAATCACCGTCCGCAAAAGCGGCATCCGGATCGGCGAGGTGTTGTCGATCAACTTCGACGAGACGCCGAACCGGCCCGAAGGGGTGATCGTCGTCCTGTCGCTCGAACGGAAGTACAAGCTCCGGAAGGACAGCATCGCCAAGATCAGCCGGTCCTTGATCGGCGACGTGTCGATCGACATGGTATTGGGCAACAGCCCCGAGTTCATCACTTACGGCAATACCCCCGAGACGGCCCCCGAGATCGCCGGCGACGTCACCCCCGACCCGAGCAAAGCGCTGGCCGCCGCGACCGCAGCGTTCGAGAAGGTGGGCGGAACCCTCGCGGCGATCGAGACCGCCGCCAACGGCTTGTCGACTGTCGCCAAGAAGGCGGAGCACCTCGACGAGTTCTTATCCACCATCGGCGACACTGGGCGGAACATCTCGCTCGCCGCCAAGGGGATCAACCGGGTGATCGCCGAGAACGAGGGGGACCTCCGCCCCGCCGTCACCAACCTCCGCCAGGTGACCGACCGGCTCAACGCCGCCCTCACGCCCGAAACCGCCGCCCAGATGAAGCAGGTGACCGAGCGGCTCAACGTCGCCGTCGTCAAGCTCGACGCCGGCTTGAACGACATCCGGCCGTTGCTCGAAGACCTCGGGGCCACGGCGGGCAAGTCCAACCCAACGACCAACTTCGGTCAGGTGGTCTTGCGGATCAACCGGATCACCGCCGACCTCGGCTTGCTCACCGGCGCACTGTCCGACGGCAAGGGGCACCTCAACGCGAACGGGAGCCTTCAGCGGTTGGTCACCAGCCCCGAGTTGTTCGACAACCTGAGCAAGATGGCGTTCTCGGCCAACAACGTCTTCGACCTCGCCCGCCCCGCCGTCAAAGCCCTGGGAGTGTTCGCCGAGAAGATCGCCCGCGACCCCGCGTCGATCGGCCGCGGCGTCCTCCAGCGTTAAGGCTGGGGATTTGGCAGAGCCGGCGGCACGACCGGCGCCTCCTTGGCCGCGTCGACGTCGGACGGGGGACGTTCGGGTTTCCGGTCCAGCTCCGGCAAGACCACGGCTGGTCCGGTGATCGCCGCCCCACGCGGGAGCGGACCACAGATCGGGCAATCCGCCACGCACCGCAGCCCTTTGGCCGCCAGGGCTTTTTGAGCCTGCTTGCGGACCGAGGCGCCGGCGTCGCGGCGCGCCGCTTCGTCGAGGGCGAGGTGGCTGACGGGGACGTTGGGGATCATCCGCCCCAGCGACCTGGCCGCCTCGGCCCGGACCTTGAGTCTGGGATCGTCGTGGAGGAGTCCAGCCAGGGCCGCGACGACCTCGGGGTGGCATTCCCAGCGGACGTCGGCCAGACCGCGCGCCGCGGTAATCCGTTCCCGCGCCAGAGGCGCGTGCAAGGCCACGATCTGTCGGCGGATCGAGTCGGTGCGCGCCGGACAGGTGGGACACTGATCCGAGGCCGACTGGAGCGGCGGCGGTTCCGACCCAATCAGAATCAAGAGCAGACCGATGAGCATGGGCTTGATCCTCGGGTGGCCCGGAGCGGATGCTTGCCGGGCTGGGCATGAGCCTCCATGATAGAGCAAAGCCTTTGCCGTCGCCGCCTCGGCCCGTTGGTTCCCGCCTTTTCTCGCGGAACGAACCCAATGCGAACCGCTCCCAGCCCCGAGGCAAGTCAGGAACCCGCCGAGGTTGCCGGCCGAACTCCGCCGGGCCGCCGACGCGGCGGCGCGGCGACGGTCTCGCTGGTGATCCTGGCCATCCTGGCGACGATCGCCGGGCTGTACCTGCTCAAGCCGATCCTCGTCCCGATCATCCTCGCCCTGATCTTGGCGTGCGTCCTCTCGCCGATCCTCGGCTTTGTCCGCCGGGTCTTGCCGCTCAGTCCGATCGGCGCCGCGGTGCTCTTGTTCCTGGTGACGGTGATCCTCGGGTTGTACGTCGCCAGCCTCACCGCCGAGAGCTTGGTCCAGGCCACCACCAGCTTGCCCGACGACATCACCCGCCTGACCGGGCAGATCAGCCGCCACATCAACGAACTGATCCGCAACCATCCCAACCTCCGGACGCTCCTCCCCGAGCCGACCACGATCGACCGGCTGGGGGACCGCCATAGCGCTTTGCTTTACGAGCGGTTGACTTACGGCGTGGCCGACCTGTCGGGCTGGGTCGTCCAGGGGTTCGTCGTCCTGATCTTGGTCCTGTTCCTGCTCGCCGAAAGCGACATGCTCATCCCCAAGGTGACCCGCTTCTTCGCCCGGTCCCCCGGCGACGCCGTGTCGGAGCAGACCTTGAAGGACCTGACCCGGCAGATCCGCTCGTTCCTGCTCGCCCGGACGGTGATCAACTTCGGCTTGGGCGCGGTGGTCGCCCTGTTCCTGTGGAGCTTCAAGGTACGGTTCCCGATCCCACTGGGACTCTTCGCGGGCCTGGCGAACTTCATCCCCTACGTCGGCCAGGTCCTCGGCGGCGGTCTCCCGGCGCTGGTGACGCTGGCGCAGTACGAGTCGCTCGGGGACGCCTTGATCGTGGTGGCGGTCTACCTCGCCGTGGTCACGGTTGAAGGCTACGTCGTGACCCCCTACATCCTGGGCCGGTCGCTCGACCTAAACGGGACGGTGATCCTGGTCGCCTGCCTGTTCTGGGGGTTCTTGTGGGGTTTGGTCGGCCTGATCCTGGCGATGCCAATCACCGCCTGCGTCAAACTCGTCTTCCAGAGCGTCCCCGAACTCCACCGCTGGGCCGACCTCATGAGCCGCGACTGGCAACCACCCCCCGCGGGACCGCCCCCACCGCTAGAAAAATCCCCTTCAGGTTTTGATTGATGAGCTTTGGGGTTGCCAGCACGGGATAAGATGAGGGTTCCCCGCGACTGTTGACGACCGTTTGCTCCCGCCGAGCGAGCTTGCGACCGATGAGCCTGGACTCCCACCAAACTGCGAACGATCCGGCTCACGACCCCTATGGTCCCCTCCGATTGCCCGACTATCGCCGGTTCTTGCTGGCGAACATCCTGGCATCGGCCGGGGCCGAGATGCAGGTGGTGGCCGTCGGCTGGGAGTTGTACGAGCGGACCGGGTCGGCCCTCGACCTCGGCTTCGTTGGGCTGGTCATGGTCTTACCGGTCTTGTTTCTGGCCATACCCGCCGGCCATGCCGCCGACCGGTTCCCGCGCAAGTCGTTGATCCTGGCGTCGCAGGCGTTGATGGCGGTCGCCTCGCTGGGGTTGACGGTCCTGTCGGCGACGCGCGGGCCGGTTGGGGGGATTTATGCCGCCCTGTTCGTGGCGGGGGTGGCGCACGCGGTCAGCATGCCGGCCCGGTGGTCGATCTTGCGGCAACTCGTTCCCGACCACCTCGTCGGCAACGCGATCACCTGGAACAGCAGCGGCTGGCAGGTGGCGTCGGTCCTCGGCCCAGCGATGGGGGGCCTGATCATCGCGCGGACCGGAGGCGCCGCCTGGGTTTACGGCCTCGACCTCGTGTTTTCGCTGACCGTGCTCGGCTTGATCGCGGGGATTCGACCGGGCGAGGTTGTCCGGCTCGACGGGCCGACCACGGTTGGGTCATTACTGGCCGGCTTCCAGTTCGTCGGCTCGAATCGCTTGATCCTGGCGACGATCACGCTGGACCTGTTCGCCGTCTTCCTCGGCGGGGCGGTCGCCTTGCTGCCGATCTTCGCCAAGGACATCCTCGAGATCGGCCCGCAAGGGTTAGGTTGGCTGCGCGCCGCGCCGTCGATCGGGGCGGCGGTGATGGCGTTGACGCTGGCCCACCGCCCGCCGCTCCGCCGGGCTGGTCCCTCCCTGCTCTGGGCGGTCGGCGGGTTTGGCCTGGCGACGATCGGGTTTGGGCTGTCGAAGAGTCCGTTGATCTCGTTCGCCCTGCTGTTCCTGACCGGGGCGTTTGACAATATCAGCGTCGTCGTCCGGTCGAGTCTGATCCAGTTCTTGACCCCCGAGGCGATGCGGGGGCGGGTCGCGGCGGTGAACTCGATCTTCATCGGCAGCTCGAACGAGCTGGGCGGATTCGAGTCGGGGACGACGGCCAGCCTGGTCGGACCGGTGGCGTCGGTGGTCCTGGGCGGATTGGGGACGATCCTCTCGGTCGCCCTGGTCGCCCTGAAGTGGCCCGAAGTCGCCCGGCTCGGCCGGCTCGACGCCCTGGAAGCCGCCTCCCAAGATGCCGAACCAGCCAGCGTCTCTTGATTTTAGGGCATCATGGCCGCGACCGGACGACCTGGCCCCCTTTCATAACGAACCGGACCGTTTCGAGGGTGGTGACGTTGGTCAACGGGTCGCCATTGACCGCGATCAGGTCGGCGAACAGGCCGGGTTTGATCTGGCCAACCTGATCGGCTCGGCCCAGGAGGTCGGCGGCATCCCTCGTGGCCGACCGGATCGCCTGGGCGGGAGTCAGGCCGAACTGGACCATATAGCGGAACTGCTTGGCGTTATCGCCGTGGGGGTAGACGCCGGCATCGGTCCCGAAGGCAATCTTGACCCCCGCCCGCACGGCCTTGGCGAAGTTCTCGCGCTGGACCCGGCCGACCATCTTCTCCTTGTCGATCGACTCTTGCGGGAGGTGGAACTCGATCGCCTTGCCGAGCAGGTAGTCGTCGTTGTAGATGTCGGCGACGAGGTAAACGCCGCGTTCCCTCATCATCTTGATCCCCTCGTCGTCGATGAGGCTCCCGTGCTCGATCGAGTCGACGCCGGCGCTCACGGCGTTTTTGATCCCCTGGGCGCCGTGGGCATGCGCCGCGACCTTCCGACCGGCGGCGTGGGCTTCTTCAACCAACACTTCCAGTTCTTCCACCGAAAACTGCGGCGAGCCGGGGGCATCCCCGCGCGACAAGACCCCGCCCGATGCGTTGACCTTGATGACGTCGACGCCGTGCTTGATCTGCGCCCGAACGACCTGGCGGACCTGATCGATGCCGTCGGCGATCTTGAAGTCACGCTCGTGGGGGAACATCATCACGCTCACCTGCGGGGCGTAATGGTTCAGGTCGCCGTGCCCCCCGGTCATGGAGATCCCCGGCCCGCTCGCGACGATCCTGGGGCCGACGAGGAACCCGTCGGTGATCGCGTCACGGAGGTCGGCCGCCAGGAACGGCCGGGAACCCACATCGCGGACGGTGGTGAATCCAGCTTCCAAAGTCTGCCGCGCGTTCAAGACCGCCGCGAACGCCGCCATGTTCGGCGAGTCCTTGAACTTGGCGATCTCGTCATACCGATCGGCCCGCGACCCGAGGTGGGTATGGGCGTCGATCAAGCCGGGCAAGACGGTCGAACCGGCAAGGTCGATGATGGCGGCGCCCGGCGGGATTGTCACTCCGGTCGCAGCTCCGACCGACTTGATCCGCTCCCCCTCGATCACGACCGTCTGATCGTTGAGGTAGGTATCACCCGACCCGTCAAAGAGTCGGCTCGCTTTGAGATAGATCAGGCTGGGTGGCGGCTTCGAGGTGGAGTCGTCGCTTGATGAGCCGGCGAGGGCAACGAGGAGGCAGGCCAAAAGGGTCGAGTTCAAAGCGGGACGCTCCGGTTGGCGTGGCGGATCAAACCAGGAGTCCCCAGCTTAGCCGTCCGGCCCGCCTCGGGCGACGGGTTGGTTTTTGGGGGGGACGACTTCGCCCTTTCCTGATCGGCTGAACCGCGTTAGCATCGGTTCAGTCGATCAAGGCGTCGAGACTGGGCCGGGTCCGAACCGGGAGAGATCAAGTCCCATGAGCACAGCTAGCCATCCCGTCGTGGCCGATTTCCCCTTATTCGCCGGCCAACGGCTCGATCGCGTCGAGTTTCACGAGCGCTATTGGCTGATGCCACCCGGGATCAAAGCCGAACTCATCGACGGAGTGGTTTTCATGCCCAGCCCACTTGGAGTTCCGCACGGCCGGGCACATATCCCGGCGGTGGTCTGGTTGAGTTACTTTGCGGAAAGCACGCCGGGTGTGGAAGTCCTGGATAACGCTTCAACCGCGCTGGGTCCCAAGAGCGAAGTTCAGCCCGATGCGCTGTTGCGGATTCTTCCCGAGTTCGGCGGTCAGACCAGGGAGGATGGAATCCTCTTCGGGGCGCCGGAACTGGTCGTCGAGGTCTCGCACAGCACGAAAAGCGTGGATCTTGGACCCAAGCTCGCCGCTTACGAACAGGCTGGGGTGATCGAATACGTCGTCCGGACCCTGGAACCCGACGAGGTCCGCTGGCACATCTTGCGCGATGGTCGGCTGGTCGCCGTGCCGCCGGACGCCGACGGGTTGTACCGCTCGATCACCTTCCCGGGGCTTTGGCTCGACCCGCAAGCGTTGCTAAACCGCAACACCCGGCGACTTCGGGAGGTGGTTGACCTCGGGCTGGCGACCCCCGAGCACGCGGTGTTTGTTGCCAATTTAGCCGCTCGGCGGACTTGATCGGATCGATTCACCGAACGCCCGGCTTCTTAACGGCCGACACCGCCGAGGCGCATCCCTGACAAACCAACGCCCCCTGGCGATCGGTCGCCAGCGCGAAGGTCGGTTGACGGCACCGGGGGCAAGGCATGGCCTCCAAGGCGTCGAGCAGCGGGTCCCAGACGAGGTCGAAATGACCGAGCACCGCGCCGGCCGAAGTCCGCACCGCTGACTTGAGCAAGAGCTTGGGCTGACGGATCAGTAGCAAGGTGATCAAGCGGAGCTTGACACGCAAGGCGCTCTTTTGCCGGAGTTCGGCGCCGCGGAGTTGCTCCTCGCGGTCAAGCCCTTCGAGCCGGGCGGTGAACTTGGCCTGGTCGGCGTCCTTCCCCTTGGTCCGGGCGGCTTGCTCGGCCACCTCGGCGCGGAGGTCTTTGTAGTACCGCGCCATCCGGCCGAGTTGCCGATCGAGCCGGTCGTTCAGCTCACGCCCTCGGACGTTCGCCAGCGCGGACAAGGTTCGGACCACCCGATCGCGGGCCGCCGGGTAAACCGAGGCCAGGCCGCCGTGGCTGGCTTCGGGCAGCGGCTCCCAGGGGCGTTCGGCCAGCCGGGACCGATCCAGGAGTGCTTCCAGGTGGCGGACCTGGCGAGCGTGGTGCAAGTCGACCGCCGCCGAGAGGACGTCCTGTTCCTTCTGATCGCTGATGAACTCCGCCTCGAACCCGAAGACCGCTTGCGGGAACTGGAGCGGGCGGGTCCGTTCGACCTGGAGCGTCGTCCCCGTCGGCAGCGTGAGCGCTTTTCGCGCCCGATCCTCGACCCCGTGGGGCGACAGGTTCAAGCCGGTCAAGTAAAGCTCGACACGACGCCCTCGGACCACGGCGTCGGCCAGGAGGCGATTGACCAGCGGCGTCCCGTAGCTGGCGAGCTGCGCCCCGGGGTGCTCGGGGATCGCCTCGGGGTCGAAGGCGACCCGGACGATCTCAGGCTCCTCGGTGTCGCTCGATGAGGGCAGCATCAGGTCGTAAACCTGAGGCTCGACCTCGTCGCAATCACCGCCGACGACCTCGGCGTAGTCGCGGAGGAACGATTCGAGAGGTGATCCGATGTCGGCGCCGGCTGGTTCGGCCACGGGGAACGGCTCCGGTTGGGTCAGGCTTCGGGGGTGAAGCGGTTGCCGAAGAGGCGATCGTCCCGCCGCCGCTGGGCGAGGTAGGCTTTTTTGGCTTCGAGGATGCGATCCCCCAGAGCATCGACGCGCCGGGAGAAGTCGTCGAGGTCGTCCGAATCCGCCCAGAGGTCGGTCATCACCTCCTGGAACTCGCGGTCGTCGTCGAGGTTGCCGAGGATCGTGTCGATCTCGCCGATGACCAGCTCGAACATGTTGAGCTTGGCGTCGAGGAGGTGCAAGACGACCGACTCGGCCGTCCCCGCCGCGACGAGGTTGAAGACGTGGACATCCTCCGTCTGGCCGATCCGGCTCAACCGGCCGATTCGCTGCTCGATCCGCATCGGGTTCCAGGGTAGATCAAAATTGCAGAGGGCGTGGGCGAATTGGAGGTTCCGCCCCTCGCTCCCGGCCTCGGTGCATAGGAGGAGTCGGGCGGGACCCCGAAAGCGGTTGATCGCCGCCTCCTTCTCCAGCCGAGACAGCCCGCCGTGAAACGTCGCCACGTCGTGCCCGGCCTCGGTCAACCGGCGGCGGAGCATCTCCTGGGTCGCGCGGAATTGGGTGAAGATGACCATTTTGGCGCGAACCTCGTCGACCAGCTTGAGCAACCGGTCGGACTTCGCCCCCGACCGGAGCGCCTCGGCCTGATCGGCCAGTTTGAGCAGCCGCTTGCGGCTCGGGGCGTCGATCTTTTCGCCGTCGGCGATCGTCCGGAGCGTCCCCGCCGCCGCCTGCGGCGAACTCCCCAGCGCCATTTGGAGCGTCAAAAGCGCCATCCGGCTCAACGTCCCGACCGCCTGTTTGGTCCCCGCCTTGCCCGGATCGGCCGACACCCGGAGCCGGTCGCGGACGAACGAGGTGGCCTCGACGTACAATTCCCGCTCAGCCGGGGTCGGCGCGACGCTCTCGGTCTTCGCCCACCGGCGGGTGAACTGAAGGCCGACCGTGCTCCGGCGGTTGCGGACCATCACCTCGGCTAGGAGCGAGTGCAACTCATCGACGTTCTTGGGCGTAACCTTGTCCTTGGCGTCAACGAACTGCTTTTGGAACCGCTTCGACGTACTCAATAACCCCGGTTCGAGGAGCGTCACCAGGTTGAACAACTCCTCCAGGTTGTTCTGGACCGGGGTGGCCGTGAGCAAGAGGATATACTGCTTGCGGATCTCGGCGGCGAACTTCCAGGCCACCGTGTTCCGGTTCCGAAGATAATGGGCCTCGTCGATGATCACGACGTCCCAGGTCCGGGCGAGGATGCTCGACCGGTGCGGCTCACGCTTCGCGGTATGAATCGACGCGATCACGCGGTCGACCTCGCTCCAGGCGCCGGGGCCGCGCTCGCGGAAACTCGGGTCGTCGTGGCTGGTCAGCTCGATCGCAAACTTCCGACGCATCTCCCCTTGCCACTGCTCGATCAAGGACGGCGGGACCAGGACCAGGACCGACTTGGCCAATCCTCGGGCGAACAGCTCGGCGAGGATCAAGCCCGCCTCGACCGTCTTGCCCAACCCAACCTCGTCGCAGAGCAAGGCCCGCCCCCGGAGCCGCCGGAGGACCACCTTGACCGTCCGGATCTGGTGTTCGAGCGGCTCGACCTCGCGGACCATCGGCAGGGCGATCAGGCGGTCAAACCCGGCGTTGGTCGCCAGCTTGGTCGCCCGGAGCGCCAGCTCGAACTCTTTCAGCCCCGCCCCACGACCGCCCCCCTGGTGGATCATCGGGAGGTCACCCGGGTCGGAATCGATCCGGACGCCACCCTCGCCGACAACCGCGGAGGCGTCCGCCGCCGGGTCTGACGTGAACTCCAGCCGGAACCGCCCGGGGCCGAGGCATTCGAGCCAGGCGGAGGTCGCCAAACCACCGGCGGACCCCGGCCCCGCTTCGAGCAAGACCCGCCGACTGCCCGCGTCGAACCCGAAGACCAGTGGACGGCCCGACGGGTCGAGCACCGAACTCACCTCGAATCCATCGGGGCCGAGGTCCCTCGGGAACCCAAACCGATCACCATCGCGGACCAACTCGAAGCGGTCCCCCGGTTCAAGCGTGGGAGCCGTCGGAGTTGCGTTCGCCTGAGGGGGGCGGGCCATTGATGCGGGTCCGGTCGGGACAGGTCGGGTGAGATTTTTATCGGTCCTGAATCATAACCGAGAAATCACCGTGAGTCGGGCGATCACCGGAGAACGAGGCGCGGCAAAATTGATGCTGGGGCCGATCCCGACTTTCGAGTGGGTCGGGAGCTTGGTATGATCGCGGATTCACCTGAAGCGGGTCGGCCGCGCAGAAGTTCGCCCGTCGGTGGTGACAAGGGCCGGCATCTATCCCGCGCGCCGCCGAACCGGAGTGTCGAGAACCGCGATGATCATCGTCTTGAAACCGCACCCGACCGAGGAGATGGTCCGGCACGTCGTGGAACGGATTGAAGAACTCGGGTTCACCGCGCACCTGAGCCGAGGGGTTTCGCGCACCATCATCGGCGTGATCGGCGACGAGGACAAGCTGCAAGCCGAACCGCTCCAAGCGATCGACGGGGTCGAGAGCGTCATGCCGATCATGAAGCCGTTCAAGCTCGCCAGTCGCGAGTTCCACGCCGAGCCGTCCATCTTCGAGATCAAGAACATCCGGGTGGGGGGCGGCCACCTCCTCATGATCGCCGGCCCCTGCGCGATCGAGAGCGAAGCCCGCCTGATCGAAATCGCCGAGGCCGTCAAAGACGCCGGCGCCAATATCCTCCGCGGCGGCGCCTTCAAGCCTCGGACCAGCCCGTACAGCTTCCAGGGGATGGGCGAGGACGGCCTCAAGATCCTCAAGGCCACCGGCGAGCGGTTCGCCATGCCGGTCGTCACCGAGGTCATGGACCCCCGCCAACTGGATATGGTGGTCGAATACACCGACATGATCCAGATAGGCGCCCGGAACATGCAGAACTTCGACCTCCTTAAAGAAGTCGGACGGACTCGGACCCCCGTCCTCCTCAAGCGGGGAATGGCGGCAACGGTTAAAGACTTGCTCATGTCGGCCGAGTATATCCTGTCGCAAGGGAACCGGGAGGTCATCCTTTGCGAGCGGGGCATCCGGAGTTTCGAAGATTCGACCCGGAACATGCTTGACCTGTCCGCCGTCCCCAACATCCAGGGGATGAGCCACCTGCCGATCGTCGTCGACCCGAGCCACGCGACCGGTCGCCCCGACCTAATCCCGAGCATGGCGCGGGCGAGCGTCGCCGCCGGGGCGGACGGGGTCCACATCGAGGTCCACTCGTGCCCCGAGAAGGCGCTGTCGGACGGACCGCAAGCCTTGCTCCCGAGCCAGTACGCCAAGCTGATGCGGGAGATCCGCCAGTTCGCCGACGTGATGGGCAAGACGATCGACGCCGCCGCGGGAGTATCGGTCTAATGCGCACCTTGTTCATCGCGGGCAACTGGAAGATGAATCCCGCCTCGGGCGACGCCGCCGTCGCGCTCGCCGAGGAAATCAAGGCCGGCGTCGGCCCGATGGGTGATGTGATGGTGGCCCTCTGCCCGCCAGCGGTTTTCCTGGACCGGATCGATACCGTCCTGGCCGGCTCGCCGATCGGCCTGGGCGGGCAGGACATGCACAGAAAGCCGGATGGGGCCTATACCGGGTCGATCTCGGGTGGGATGCTCGTCGACGTCGGTTGCACCCACGTCATCCTCGGCCACTCCGAGCGGCGGCATGGCCTGGGGGAGACCAGTCCGATCGTCAACGCCAAGCTCCACGCCGCCCTGACCGCGCAGTTGCTGCCGATCGTCTGCATCGGCGAGACCCTGGACGAACACCAGGCGCACCAGGCCGAGCGCGTGGTCAAGGAGCAACTCGACGGCTCGCTCGCCGGGATCACCGCCGAGCAGATGAGCGGGATCGTCCTGGCGTACGAGCCGGTCTGGGCGATCGGGACGGGTCTGACCGCGACCCCCGAGCAGGCGCAGACGATCCACGCGACGATCCGCGCGGACCTCGCCCAAAAATTTGGCGAAGCGACCGCGAAGCGAGTCGTCATCCAATATGGGGGGAGCGTCAAACCCGACAACGCCGCCGAACTCCTGGCCTGCCCCGACATCGACGGGGCCTTGGTCGGCGGGGCCAGCCTGAAGGCGGGCGACTTCCTCGGGATCATCGCGGCGGGTCTGGCCGTGACCGCTCAAGGCAAACCCTGATCGTGTCGTCGCTTCTTTGTTCGTCGCACTTGGGAACTTCCCCGCCTCGGGGAACTGATTGGAAGGACTTGCGACCGTGGTCCCATTTCTCAGCGCTTTGATCTACTTCCTGTTGTTGATCACCTCGGTCTTCTTGGTTTGCCTTGTCCTGATTCAGCGCGGCAAGGGGGGCGGCCTCGTGGGAGCCTTCGGTGGCGCGGGCTCATCGAGTGCGTTCGGGTCGAAGGCAGGCGACGTGTTCACCCGGGTCACGATGATCACGGCCGGGATCTGGATCGCGCTGAATATGGTCCTGGTCATCTTGTCGAACCAGCGGACCTCCGCCTGGGGCGACACTCCGATCCCCGGCTCGGCGAGCAAGTCGACGTTCACCGCCAGCCCCGAAAAGAAGGACGCGACTGGCAAACCCGCCGGCTTGCCCCCTTCGACCGCCCCGTCCGGCGCCGCGAGTCCGTTCGACGCCCTGTCGCCGCCCAACCCGAACTCCGTCGCCCCGTCGCCGCTCGGCAACGGGCCGACCCCTGAGATCAAGAGCGAATTGCCCTCGCCCTTCCCGACCGAGTCAGCCACGCCCGCGACCCCGTCCCCCCTGCCCGTCGGTTCCACTCCGTCGGGTGGCGGCAATGCTCCCAAGCCGTGAGATCGGTTGCCTGGGCCGGCCGGATGATTGGCGGCGGACCCGCCTCGGGCGGGGTCCGTCGCATTGTTGTCTGGATGCCCGCCCAAACCGGATCTGCCTCAAGCTCTTTGACCTCTTGGCCCCGCGATGAGGTAAGTCCTCGTGCTGCTGAGCATGACCGGTTTTGGCGAAGCCCGGACGAGCGATGACCAGTGGTCGGTGACCGTCGAGGTCCGGACGGTGAACAACCGGCATTTGAAGCTGCAAGCCAAGTTGAGTGACCCCTACGGGAGCCTGGAACCCGAGTTCGAGAAGCTCGTCCGCGAGACCGTCCGCCGCGGGACCGTGACCCTGTCCGTCCGCGTCGACCGGCCCCGGTCGGCGGGAGATTATCGTCTCAACCTCGTCGCCCTGGCGAGCTACCAATCGCAGTTGATCGAACTCGCCAACCGGACCGGCACCCGAATCGACCCGGGCTTGCTGCTGAACTTGCCGGGGATCGTCGAGGAGCGAAAACCCGCCACCGACGACCCGCACCGCGACTGGCCGGCGCTTGCCGCCGTCGTCGCCGAGGCCCTG
>JAABUX010005349.1_pt1 | contig 15808 bp, 14 predicted proteins | sample 5561851 | NCBI WGS metagenome assembly JAABUX01 (sample SAMN10711883, study PRJNA513361) | rock metagenome | isolation source: Antarctica rocks | place: Antarctica: Victoria Land, Richard Nunatak red sandstone | collected 2016-01-03 | reverse complement strand
AGAAAGCATGGGGTCCAGAGCACACGTCGACACTCGCCACCGTCAATAACTTAGGTAACCTCTACGCTAATCAGGGCAAGCTGGTCGAAGCGGAGGAGATATACCAGCGAGCACTGGATGGATACGAGAAAGCATAGGGTCTAGAGCACACGTCGACACTCGATACCGTTAACAACTTGGGTAACCTCTACACTAATCAGGGCAAGCTGGCCGAGGCGGAGAAGATATACCAGCGAGCACTAGATGGATACGAGAAAGCATTAGGCCCAGAACATCTATATACGAAAAAGATCGAACGTAACCTGAAGAGATTACAATTACGTAAGGTTTGAGTTAGGATGTTCATTTTCCAAAGAAATTTTCCCGTTAACTTAATTCTATTTTTTTTATTTTTACAACAACATCGTTGTGGAGGGAAACCAAAAAAGGAAAAAAGAAAGAGGGAAGGGAGGGAGAGCGAGCTACAGGGTTTGGTGCGGCTGAAGGAGCTTAGATTCGTACAAGTCCACATCTACTGTACTTGGAGGACAAGCCTTCGCCGTTGGAAAGTACGTAATAGGATCCTCTTGACTCGTAATAAGTGCTGCTGACCGGATAGCAGTACCCGCCACTGAAGTTTGGTTGCATTGATAGGTCGACCTTAACATTTAACTATCTCTTTTACACGGTTCCTGGGTAGTAACGATTCGATTGCTAAAAAAGGCGATAATTGTCTTATCTATCTGCGGAGATCTAGTAGACTATGCTGCAAGTTTTCGTACAGTTCATGAAGCCTCTCCCCCGACTTGACATTCTCAGGAGATTCTGCTGCGATCTTGTGAAGTTCATCGTCGGTCATCGCGGCTACTTCCTCCGGACAGAAGACTTGGGGCAACGGGTTTAGAAGATGCCGTTCAACTACTTGTCGACACAAATTATCAATAAAAGTTTTCAAAGCCACCTGGAAGCGTTAGTACGGCATGATTTGCTCGACTCAGACATGATCACCTTATAGTAAGCTGAGAGCCCTGCGAGCGCCTCTGTACATGCTTGTGCGTCCCTATCCATGATTACACGATTCTGCAGCGAGGCAACAAGCTTCTCGGCATCGACGGAATTGTTGCTAATATGCAGCTTTCCGTTCCAATCCTCCGTCGAAGCCTCGTGCATAGTCTCCTTGATGAGCTTGCGAGTAGAATCTTGGCGAGCTTTTTACACATTATCTGAGTAATAGTGGTTGTAAGTAATAGGCTGCTGCTTCTCATCCTCACAGAGCCTCGATAGTTCTTCTTCTGCTGCTTCTTTACTTTCCTGAAGTGAAAGCTTTGATCGATCCCAAAGTTTGCTCCTAATTTGGCCCTCTTGTATGATATGGCTTATTGCAGCCTGCACAAATTCGTCGATCGAATCAGAAAACGTCTCTAGGTGTTCGGCCGCAATGGTCTTCCATCTGCTTGCTTGGATATGGAATAGATCAGACATAAGAACATGGTTATAATTGCCAGGCAGCTCTTTCCCTCTGCTGCTAATATAAACCTGATTGAGTGTTAGTAATGGTCGAGGTATAAGAACAAGTACTGTACCTCTTTAACCCAGTCTTCCATCTCCCACTCCAACACAAGAACTTGGTCCCCATCGGCCGACTCTTCCAGCTCGTCCCCAGCATTAGATCGAGATTTGACCACCTTTCTCTTCTGACCATTTCTTCTTATACGATTGGAAAACTCCGTATTATAGCGATGAGCTAGAGCAAGTAACCTCCTTGAATGATGCTCTACGCCGCCATCGTTAAAAAATGTCGTGTCGATGTCAAATAGCTACCATCCAAGGCCGAGAGGGTGAGGTTGTGGAAGCGCATTGCCAGGCGAGAAAGGAATACGCGAAGATGACCAGTCGTGGGTCTCTCATCGCCTAGGGCAGCGATATCCCACTCTAATCGTTTCATCATGTTTTTTATCTCTTCGCGTACCTTGGGTAATTCCCGTTCAATGTGCTGTTCCAGCAATTCCTGTAAGAACCGCTGAAGAGACGCTACCCCTACACGATCTGCACGTAGAGCCTCTTCTTTCCAAGGTGAGGATTGGGAATATTGGTCTTCGATTGCCAACCGCTGTTCCGATGTAATAGCAGATGCAAGCTCTGAAGGTGTTGGATTCAGTACAAGGAAGAACCCGAGTTTGAGCTCGGTGGTATCCTTATTCTTTGCCAACCGAGCGATTCGTTTCTCTGTTCCTTTATTGATAAGATCCGGCTTGGTGATAATCCCTACTGTTCTTTCACCCGCTGGATCGAGTCGCCGAGACTTTTGAATGATACCTTGATTGGCAATGTCGTTTTTGGCCTGTACCACATCAAGTATGATCGTTCGTGAGTTTGTCAAATAAGAATCAACCATGTCCTGAATGATCTGAACGTCGGCTTCTGTTTGCTCTTCGTTGGCGACCGATATCAATCCAGCCAGGTCCACGACCGTCAAATACAATCCAACGGGACCGGCCACCTCGATGCGGAGTACGTCCTGTGTAAAAGCAGGGCCTTCCTTTACGTCTGTAAATCCTCGGAGACCCATTATCGAGCCGGCCGCTGCAATGAAGTCAGGAAGCTTATGAAAGCTTCCCAAATGACGCTTATAGGACTGTGAAGTTTGGATAGCCTGATTTGTACGAGACCATAGGCAGTATGGTCGCTTGGATGATCCGCTCGCCCTCACAATGTCGAAGGATAATCTCAGTGGGAAACTTAGTACATACCCCATCCTGGCGGGGAAAAGGGAGACTTGTGATGCTTTCAAGAATTGAGCCCTTCCCTGTAGATTGATCACCACACACAACAAGCTGCGGAAGGTCGACATGATCACCAATGCCTCGTGCTCTTAACCCGGCTATTTACTCCAGACGTAAGGTCGACCTGACGGACTGCAGCCCCGATAGATCTTCTGCTGTAGTCATAATCACTGCAACTCCACAGAACTTCGATATTCGACCCTACTATGAGGATCAAGCATTAACTTGTATCCGAGCGAAGCCTTCTATTTGGCTTGCTTCGATCAGATAACATGACGTTGTTTAGCGTTCGAAACAGCAAGAGTGAACGTCTCCTATCAAGTTAACGATGGAAATCTTTTCAGAACATCAAGATTCTAAATCGTGTATCGCAATCTTTGTTATCTAAGCCGCCTATCTTGATCCGTCGAGAGTTTGAAGGGGTTAACAGTAGAAACTGTTCCTACAGCTTTTGAGTGGGCCCAGTGGTCGGTCTTTAAATCCCCCTTATGGTCCCCCATGTTTCTCACTTAAACCCTGCCCGATGACTGTAGACCAAAGTCTGAGCCAAAACTTAGACAGCACTTCAACGTGGGCATGATGTCCTGCGAGTTCCTAGTTGACAACCAGTGCGCCCAGAGCAGCCTTGATACGAGATCCAAGATAGAGCAAAGCCTTCATGTTGACGAAAAGCTCAGATGATATTGGCAATAATGCATTCAGTAGCCTCATCACTTGATCTTGAGTGTGCACATTGCTGGATAGGCCAGTAAAGATTCGGTCCGAAAAGAAAATCGAGCTAGAATCAATCGATTAACTTTCTAACCAGACATTGTGAGACTCTTATCAATCGCTCGAGATTTCAAAATAGAATACACTTATCTTAAGACCGTCTTGAGGTGGTGATAGCGAAACTCAAATTCTTATTGCACTCTAATTAGCAGGCTTGTTGACATGTTCGTGTGATATAATACAAACTTTCGGGCGGCATTAAAGCCGCCCGGAAGACGCGTCACAAGATGTTAATATATAAAAGAGATAGTTTATGGCATTAAGCTTTCATGATCGACATAAGAACGATAAAGTTAATGGAGGGAGATCGCCAACATCTCCAAATGAAACACTTGTAATCTTCATAGGCTTAAAGATTGATAAGATTAGCTTAAAGCTTGATAAGATCTATCAGCAGATCCATACGATAAGATAGAACCCTTCATCTTAAATATGCGGATTGTTAAGTTGTATGAGGATCTGATGAGTCATCTGCACGTGTCTTGGGTGATGTGCATGTATGTGATGATAACTATTGACTATGATGATAGCTATGAGAATGGAACGCAGACAAGAAAATCTCTTCTAGTCTGCCAAGACCCCCTTGATTGGTAATTACCGAGGTTGACCCGACATGAATTCCAACACGGATCAGTTACAGATCTCGAGTACGTATAAAGCCAAGTTCGAGGCAAGGCTCTCTTGCAGATATTTTTACAGGCAGACATTTGGATCTTAGCACTTTCGATATTACATATCCATCTTTACAGTATCCTAATCCAAGGTCGACTTATGGTCGCTTTTTATCCTCGAGCTGCTTTGTTTGATTAACCATGGCGGATGTCTACGATGCAGTAAACAACATTGAAGCATAACTCGGATATAGTTTCCAGAACCGTGGTCGTTTATTGGAAGCCCTTAGAGCTGCTGGCTCAGGCCTTAATCCCAGCCACAGCAATACTACGGTGGACTGGTTCAGTCACTTTTATATAGCCAAACTATTAGCTCTTTACGGCATTCAGGAATGTCTTGAAACACATTTCGGGACAGCGATAGACTCATGATAGGAGCGAATTTGGAGGCAGGAAGTTAGATTCCTGAACCGCAGATATTAGGACTTATTTTACAGGGAAGACGAACTATAACCTGTCTTTGCACCCAAGATCGTTCCTAAATCGTGTTAGCATGGAAAGTAGTGCATACTGTTCCCAGCTTTTATCAGTTCCCCTGTGGCTCCAGGGAGAGCAGACCAAACGACTTTGATCATAGTGTGGCTCCTGGGAGAGCAGACCAGTGCCAAGCCCGTACGAACTTGACCATTTTGACCCAAATTCCGTCGCTCCTGGGAATTGTCTATGATTTTCCGAGTCGCCAGCCCCGTTCAGAGAAACAGGAAGACTGCCTACAGTCTCGCTAGCACTCTTTCCTTTTAGCCTCTCTAACCGGGTTAGCGATGGATTTTGCGGATCATGGCTACACAAGATCTCAATAATGAAGTACAACTTGAGAAGGAGAAAAGCTTCAAATATAGAGGGACAGCTCGTGTTGCGCTGCAGTGGCAAGTCATTCCCAATATTAACATTGATACTAGACACCTGCAGGAGTTGAAATGTCGATTTAATAAGCATTATCAATGTCTTGAATCATACAACCATATACCTGCACTCATGGGGCACAAGGATCTCGATAGCGCTTTGCATCTCTCCGGTCTCGCAGGTCAGAGCCTATCCACAAGCCAGGAAAAAGTTTTCCCTTCCTAGAATCCTGGACTGGCTTTCAACTAGAATATCTGCATGGGTAACACCGAATCCAGGCAGCCAGTGAAAGTCTTGCCCCATCTAATTAACGGTGGACCGTAGATCTATATCTTCCAGGTGAATGTTCCACTACTATCAAAGCTTCTGATATCTAATAGAGCACAGACATAAGCGATCAGTCAAGAATCTGTCTCGTCGAACAGTACGCCAATGAATGGAGACCTTCCGATGGCGAGATCTACCTCAAGGTCCGGTAATATAGATTCGCGGAAGATATTGCTCTCGAAAATCGCTGGTGGACCCGTCTAACATCACACAAAGCCAAAAATATGAGACAGCTTTTCAAGTACAAGGGACTGACCGCTGCTTTTGACTCCTTTCTATAATTGCCAGCTCTTCTTGAGCCTATGCGACTTGGCCCGATGCACAAGATCCTTGCCACGGGGAGTGATGAGGTATCTAGTCCCACTCGTGCCTAGGGTCAACCGATAGATTATTCGGAACTACCCTTGTCCAGCATCTCGCTAGGGAAAGAATGATAAAATGTGGCGACGATCCCGTAGCAGTTCATTCTCCTTGCTACATGCTCGACTCTCAAGTTAACAACAAAACCTCCACACAGTATAGTGAAGCTTCGACTCACTTTACCGATAACATCGGTTCTTACGGGACACCCTTACCGAAGTACTTGAAACCTAGAACCATATAAAGAAGTGTCACGTATCGCTAAAAATACATTGCTGCAGAGGCGTTACGCAAGCTCAAAAGTATTCTGAACCCTCGTAATTGTTCGTGAAGGTTGTCATGAAACCCGTAGTAACGATACTACATGTCAGCTGCACTTTGGAACAGCTACCGGTCGCCCATTCTTTCCTACGCGAGCCGGTCTGCCCCTTTTACCTCTACGTTGCCCTCTGACTTGTGCATTATACTCCCGCACTAGCCGCGCCGCGTTTCGCAACTCACTATCAGATATCCACGTATTCTTCCAGCGCACCTTATACTTGCAACCCCTCCTCGTCCATCTTTTGCCAACAATCTTCACGATCTCCCAGTCCTCCTCTTCGTCCTATGCTAGATCTCGCTGGCTCTCCCGCTCGGGAGACGGTGGAGTGGCGGCGGTAACGCCCGAGGGGTTGACGATCGCTGCTGCTCCGTATTCGCCTCCGCGTATAGTCTGCTTACCTCGATCCTGGGATAGAACAATATTGGGAGTGGTCGAGTAATCAAGGAATGAGGTGGTGGGTTCGGTGGTAGTATGAGGATTCAAGCAACCGTGCGTCTTAGGCTGTTCCCTCGGGTGGGAGCTTGAGCGGTGTGCGATACCAGTCTCAGACTCAATACTCGTGGCCTTTATAGAAGCGCCGGTTTCACTTATCGTTTTGCCGGTCGTTTCGTCGTCATCCTTAATCACGAGAGGGTTATCTGAAGTATGTTAGAGGCAATTCAGGCTACTGGTTGGAAACGCGATGTCAGCGCTCACCTTGACGGTCGCCAACGTTACTAGATCGGTTTGAACTTGTATCCTCGCGTTGCTGGTAAAATTGCTCAAAGGGATTTCTGAAGGCAACCAGGGAAGGCGATTTGACCACAGAGAGAGATCGACGATATCCGGCAAAGCCATTCATGTCATCGTCGGTATTATTTGCCTCGTCGATTACGATTAGGTCTTCTTAAGAGCATTAGACGCGCCCATAGTAATAGAGACCTGCGCACTCACCTGTACACCGAACCTTTTCCAATCTATGCGTACTTTCGCCACCCTCGTTCAAACCTGCATTGTCCGCTGTGCGTTTGGAGGAATCTCGAATATCGGTGGCGCCTATAGTTGTCACTGGCTCGGCGTCCGTAGGACCCGTTGGGCTCCACGGCGAGTCAGCCTGACCTGCTGCTATTCCTGCAGCGTCTTCTCGGAGCGGAGACCGCCACAAACCCAGTGACGGCTCAGGAGTTGGCAACGCAATGGGGGATCGGAGAGAGTTTGGGATGATGATGCCTGTACTGCAGCTCGCTCCTTTGTCCCCTTGCTCTTCCCTTCCACCGGGGTGATGAGGCTCTATATTTTTGAAGCAGGTTTGTGTATCGCGTGTTGATGAGAGGAGGGTATCACAGAGTGAAGGAGAAGGATGAGAGATAGGATCTTCTGTCTTCCCGCGGAGAATAGAACGTCTAGATGGGCGCTATCTGTCAGTACTAGGATCAGTAAGCGAGGATTTCAAGGGTCGTACCCAGCTTCTGGGCCTGCCACAGTCGGTGGAGTACTGAAGGAGTAGTGCATCCCACCTTACTCCTCACAGGTTGGGTCTTCGCTACTAAGGTGAAGGCTGCTGCTGTCGATATCCCTACCGTTATCTCCATACTGTGTCGGTCCGCGGATACGAACTTGATTGCAATCGTTTTGAGCTGGATGTTTAATGGTGCTGTCAGACCCGCCTATTCCATCTTTATCTCTGGTTTGCGCTCCTTCGACACCAAATAGCAGTTCGTTGAGGGATGGGAGGTTATCGTCGTCCTCGTGACTGTAACGACCGTGGCTATACTCGATCTCAACTTCGTCCGAGGGACCTGGAAACATCAATAATCGCCCATCACAATCGATGAGGGTGAAGGGTACCTAGAGCGTGCGATTAAGCACTACGAGGATCTACTAATGGCTCGCGGAACAAATCGAGAGACTCCCCTAGCAACGAGATAGTCTGATTAATAGATTCGATCAAATCGTAGTCTTCGAGTCTGCGGCCCGGATTACTACTTGGCTTAAAGGTCATGGAATTATAGCTCTCGTTGCTGACCGCGCAAAAATCGAGGTTAGACGCTGCAGACGGACTTTTCCCAAGCCGGTCTGCCATGCTTCGAGGTTGATAGAAGTGAACGGAATCCATATTGACAAACGCCATTACAGGATGGAGTTACAAAGGGAACAAAGGGTAGCAGATTGACTGCGCTCGTTGTTGGATGCCTGAAAAGAAACCTGAAGCCAGTGGACGAGGCGAAAGGCGCGACATATGTACCCAAAGGCTGTTCTCCACTCAAAATCCTCCTCCTTCCCCTCCACACCCCACAGCCCACCGATCACCGATCCCAAGCACTCGTCGCATCTCACGAGACTGGCCCGGCGCAGCTCCCCTCCACTAGAGCCTCGTATTCGATCGACATGCTATGCAGCATGATTCCAATTGCGCCCCTCGCACACGTCTACATCCGGTCGAACACGTCAGCCGCAGCAGCCCGACCTTCGAGCTGAAACCGTCATGACGCATCGAGTGTACCACACAGTCCACGATGCTCGGCGAGAACAAGATCCATGTCTCAAGGCGCTGTCTGGGTGGGTTTTCCCCAAAATCTCGCTTCTCTCGACATCCAATCATCCCCTGTCCCACTCTTGACCTTCTGCCTCGACCAAGCTCCGCCGCGACAGCCAGTTAGATAGTTGCAGCTTCTCGCCTCGCAGACCGCTTCGCAGGACATCTGGTAGTGCCCTCGCAATGCAGATCTTTGCCTCTCGGAGGGCTGGTCGTTGCTGATCAACCGATCCTGCATGGTCAATGTCTACACGGCTGAAACCTTCACCGTCGCAAGTTCGAGATGTTACCGCAATGGGTCCGAGTAAGGAATGCTGGGTAGGGCGGCACAGCAAAGCGTCACGCCTCCGAATCACCGATCCAGGCATGACCGGGCAGTACACATGTACGTCCTCGCGATCGAGCCGCTGACACGTCAGCAATGGCTGATACCTGAGACCCAGCTGAGCCATTCTTGACAACGATGCCCAATCATCGCTCCGCCAGACCCTCGCCGGACACATCACCAGACCGCTGGGAATGTTGGGTCGCCCTTTGCCGACGGCGCAGCCAAAGGACACTCCACCAGTACACAATGAGGTACTTGTTCGATTGGCCTTGAGAGCACACGTGCAGCAGCTTTGGGCCAGATCCACAGTATTAGCGTCTTGGCCGTGGCTATGGCGGTCACTGATAGGCTATGCACGTGAAGTGGCGGGCAGACAGGCAGGTCGGTCGCTACGCTGTTGGATTGAAGCTGGAAAGGTTACCGGTGAGAAACAGGGAGACGCCGAGCAAGGGACGAGGTATCGAAAAGGTGAAGGCATTTGAAAGCCAGCAGAAACGAGCCCTGCGGTAGGCCACAGTTCGAAAGGCGGAGTGCCGGTCACCAAAAGCGCGAGAGAATTTTGAGCAAGAGAGCGAGCAGAAACGCCAGCAAGGAATGGCAGCTATGGCCGGTAGAGCGAGCGTTGCAGCCTTCGGCTTTGTACAGGTGTAGGTCGAGGACCGAGCGGAGGCGCCAGGACGGTCAGAAGAAGCCGGCAGCTGAGCGAGTGATGGAGCCACGTCGACAGGGGGAAGCAGCAGACGCATCGAAAGGGAGATGGAAGTGAGAAAGGAACGTTGGAAGAGGGAAAGGGCGAGGCGGTACTTATGCGATGGGAAAGCGGCGAGGGGCTGTGGGCGCGCGCCTTGCCTGATCGGGGGGACGCCAAACCCGGCGGGGCCGGCACCTGTAATCAAATAACAGTTGCTATCAAGCTTACTACGTTTGCCAACCCATAATCTTAGCTCTTCTTAGCTATAGCGGAACATAACCTGCGCCTGCTAGCCCTCGACGGAGGCGGCGTTCGTGGCCTATCGTCGCTTCAGATCCTGAAGCAGCTCATGGACGTCATCGACCCAGAATCGCCACCAAAGCCTTGCGAGTATTTCGATATGATAGGAGGTACTAGCACTGGCGGGTTCGTCGATAGTACAGTTAGATAGACGTGATATTTAGCTCACTGTTACAGTCTTATAGCAATCATGCTTGGCCGACTCCAGATGACGGTCGATAAGTCTATAGACGCTTACGTGTCGCTGTCGGACAGGATATTTCAGAAGCGGAGACACCGTATAACGATCAAAGGCCACGTGCAAGGCCGATTTAATTCGGACGAGCTTGAGAAAGCAATCAAGGAAATCGTTATAAGAAAAGGCTTGGAAGAGAACGTATTATTACAGGACTCTCGCGACGCAAAATATAAAGTGTGAGTATAGACCATTTGGCTAGTAGCTTAAGGATATACTAACGGGTGGATACTAGGTTCGTGTGCGCAATAAGCAAAGAGACGGGTGATACTATTCGGCTTACTAGCTACCGGTCCCCACGCGGCCGAGAACGGCTGCTCCGGGTGACGAAAGTTTGGGAAGCTGGTCGAGCGACGTCGGCAGCCTCGTTATTTTTCGACCCTATTACGATTGGTGACTTCGGGGAGGGCTTCGTCGACGGCGCTACGGGAGCGAACAACCCTGTTTACGAGGTCTAGAACGAGGCCCAAGATATATGGCCATTGGGCTCCCTCGAAGCAAGAGTACAATGTTTGGTGTCGATAGGAACCGGTGTTCCGTCTTTAAGGCCCTTTACCAACGATCTCGTCAATGTCGGCCAGAGCCTGCTGGCGATTGCGATCGAGACGGAGAAGACTACGGAAAGGTTCGACAGGGACAAATCAGCGCTCGACAATAAAGGTTATTTATTTCGATTCAATGTCTTATAAGGGCTAGAAGACGTTGGCTTAGAAGACTCGACACGAAAGAATACCATTATCGCAGCTACAGACCGATACGTTGAGTCTCAAGCTGTGTTTAAGCAGATGAAGGCGTGTGGGAACAACCTTGCTAAGAGATAATGTACGTCTAGTTTTTCTTGACTGAGGTCTCTGGTAGCTGAGCAAGCATCCCATGACTGCTCTAATTCCATCCTCGGGCCACCGAGCGGAAGGCTTCCGCGTGGATGGACATGGTCAAAGTGTAGATCGGAGACAGACACTACTATAGTGAGCAAGCTTAGCTCGCCATTGGTCTGCTACCACAATATACAGCTAGCTGAAATTACATGACAGATACCCTTCCCTCACCTCCTTCCCCGTTCCACAACAAACATTTCGACGTACCCCGGAATGCCAGTTCCGCCTTCACGGGACGAGAAGAGATCTGCGAACAGCTACAAGTCCGCTGCCTTCCATCCAGCACGCCCAATGCAGGAGGACAGTAGAAGAAATATGTGATCTACGGGCTGGGTAGATCGGGCAAGACACAGGTCTGCCTGAAGTTTGTCGAAGATCACCGTGAAGAGTAGGTATTCGCTCTCCTATTCGGGTTCGTATAGATAACGAGGGATCAGATTCTGGGGAGTCTTCTGGGTGGACGCTAGCAGTGCGGAGAGCTTAGAGCGAGGATATCTACAGATAGTGAATATTTGCGGGCTGGAGGCCAAAGTGGATATCGCTCGGCGGTGGTTGTCGAATGTATCCGAACTATAGGCCCTGATCTTAGACAACGCCGACGATCCTCGCCTGGATCTTTCTCTATACTTCCCCGTGGGCAATCGAGGGGTGATTCTAATAACGAGCCGGAACCCGGAGTACGCAATTTATGCTACTGTCGGGTCATACGAACTGGGTACAATGGGCGTGGATAAAGCGATAATACTAATGTTGAAGACGGCAGGAATCAGTGATCTTTCAAGCCCGTCTATGCGGGAGACCGCAAGACCGGTAGTTCTAATCCTGGGATGCTTGGCGCTAGCGATTAGCCAAGCGGGAGCAGTAATACGGCAAGGCCGCTGTCGGATAGGGGAATACTGTACGCTCTATGCTCGGCGTCGAAAAGAGCTCCTGAGCCACAAAGCGATCCAAGGTGGGGAGGACTATCGACACACGGTATATACGACATGGGAGGTGTCCCGACAGATAATCGAGGAGATATCGAGTAAGGCCGGACAGGACGCCCTTGAACTATTGCAAATATTTAGTTTCCTCCGTTACGACGGCATCTCGGAAGAGATATTCTCGCGGGTATGTTATACTCTACGAAACGACAGGCAATCAGACTGGATACTCTCCCATCTACTAAAAATATTCCTCTGTCAATCCTACAAGGAGTGGGATATTGATACTCTCCGAAGCGCGATATTAATTCTATTATCCTTTTCTCTTATCTACTGGGATAAGAAGAGTCTGATATCTATACATCCACTTGTATATACGTGGATCCGAGATCGGCTGGGTCCGTCGGATGACGAGACGGTCTGGATACAGACGACCTTAACGATAGCGTTATCTATACTACGGACTTTTTAAACAGCGGACTATCGGTTTCGATAAACTCTAGTACCGCATATCGATATATGCCTGAGCTTTCAGAGAGAAGGGATATTCTATCTCGAAGATATCGGCGACGATTGTCAGAAGATGGCCAGCAGCTTTGCACTGGTATATAGTGAGGTAGGTCGAGTGCAGGAAGCGCTGCAGCTGACGGAGCGGGTGGTAGAAGTAAGGAAGAGGACGCTGGGCGAGGAGCATCCCGACACCCTCGGCTCGATACACAACCTCGCTATCAGCTACAGCGAGGCGGGCGAGAGACAGAAAGCACTACAGCTAATGGAGCAGGTAGTAGAAGTATAGAAGAGGACGCTGGGCGAGGAGCATCCCGACACCCTCGGCTCGATACACAATCTCGCTATCAGCTACAGCGAGGCGGGTGAGAGACAGAAATCACTGCAGCTGGCGGAGCAGGTGGTAGAAGTAAGGAAGAGGACGCTGGGCGAGGAGCATCCCGATACCCTCCGCTCGATACATACACTTGAGTACTTCAAATAAAACTCCAAGAAGACTACGACGACTACCAGAAGGAAACCAATCAATCGCCTTCCTCGATTTTGGAGCAAGATTACGTAGCCATCTATAAGCACAAATATTATTGATGTTGATAGATATTAATTGCAATAATAAGGTCCGTTTATATGGTTTAAACCTAACAAAACGAAATAGGAAATACATAAAATGTCAGCAAATATTTAAGTTCTAAGCAACGTTAGAAGTTTCTAGAAGAGCGCCACACTTACAATCCTATTTGGTATAGTTTAGAATATAATACAGCCGTGTAAGCATACTAAACCCTTGTTACGATCCAGTGTTAGGTAGAAGGGGTAGCAAGCAATAACATAAGGGTAGACCTTCTACGATACAGGTCTCTCATTGAATTATAACATGTAACCAAGGTGGTTAAGCTGAGTTGAGCACGAAGCTCCTAAAACTACTAAAAGGACTGTGACTATACAGTAGAAGGAAACCATCCCAAGAGTATTACCGTGTCAGTGTATCAGTTAGTAACTCACTAATCCTCCTGCCTGGTCTGTCAGTCTCTAATCCACTGATCCTGTCTTGGCGTATCAGTCGCCGATCCTCTAATCGTGACGATAATCGCACTAGCTAGCGCGTAGTACAAGGACCGTAGGTCCACGCCTGTAACATTACCAAAGTGGGGAAATCTTAACAACCCTGTACTAAGATGCAGAGTAGGGGTGCAAAGTCGAGGCGGTTTTAGACGCCGTGAACAGAATGAGTGATAGTATAACCAACGCTGCGGTAATTTTCTTAATGCCGACTGGATTCATGAAGAGAAATATCTCCAGAACAATAACCTATTCAGTACTATTTCATAATCCTACGGGGATAAACTCAAGATGCTTAAAGAATAAATGCGTCTCGGCACGGGGGGCGTCTCGCCACGGAGGGAGGGACTTTAAGTACTAACTTAAGGCTTCAGGCGGCGGAAGTAGCGGCAGACAGACGGTGGCTGGGAGCTGTCGCTTGCCTCACATTCGGGTGACAAAATAAACTTGTGGTGGGGCTAATATCGCCGCCTTGGCGGGAGAACACCACCAAAATTACTACTGTTATCTCCACTATTCGTTATTCTGACTGTCTAATATCCTGTTATCTGGCCGTCTAATCTAATAACGTCTTGAAGTCGTTGTTTTATCGTTCTTACTTGATGATTTATGTAGGCCTGAGTACAGCGGTCCCACCCTTCCAGGATAAGTTCTCTTGTACTAAAGTCGTCCCAATGAGGGTATTTTCGTGAGTATTACTTAGGTGGATTCCAGCAATTCTCAATTGGTGCTAGATCTAGGGAACCAGGGCTGTTTTTATACCATTGTAGGCCATTTTCTCGCTTCTAAGTGGCGACGATGTTAGTCTTACTCCCATGGCCGTGTCCTGAATCACCGTCTTCTTCGAGGGTAAAGGAGTAGCCTTTTTGCCGTGCATCTTGGATCCATGGCTTGACGATTGGCTCTAGAATATTGTTACGATAGACACGCTGTGACATCTTCCCATTCTTATTACCAGGAACGTCATAGAAGACTAAATCAGACCGGAAATTGTAGCCAACTACGGCCCATACATGGAACCGCTTCTTCTCTTTTTTACTAGGCTCACGGTTCTTATCAAGTTATAGATAATCAGGGCAATAGCGTGTCCCAGGCTTCCGAATAATCCAGGATTTTTTTAAAGGCCCGTAGCCAAAATGGCACTCATCGCTGAATAGGACGTCGTCCCAATCCTCTGGCTCCGGTCGTTGACGAAGCATGTCTTCAGCGAATTATACGCGTAGCTCAGCAAGACGATTAGTCACCTATCCTTTCCGGTAAGCGATACATTTATGCCAATCCTTCTAATATAGAGCTCTTTATACCGTCCTCCAACTCCATGTCTTGCCTGACATATCAAGATTTGTAGCGTTAGGGACCTCATCCCAGCTAAGATTATGACCATCAAAACCATTCTTATTAATCGTTTCCTCCATAGCTTGGACTTCCTCTGGTGAGAACTTTTTCTTCCTTCCACGTGTTTCTAGTTTCGCTGGATGGTGGCCGGTTCTTCGTGAGGTAGGATCGTTGATAATGTTTGAAATTATCTGCTGTGGAATAGAGAGTTGTCTTGCTATTTCGCATTCACTGAGGCGCTGGCGACGATACATGCCTCGTATCTCGCCACGGAGCGGGCTATGGACGTGTTGATTATGTGCACGAGCTGAGGGCGACGACATGTTATTAATAGAATGAGAATTTATAGAGAAATTAGTAGAAAATTGCGTGGTATTCTCCGCTAGGCGTACTTACCCCACTACAAGTTTATTTTGTCACCCGCCAAGCCAACCACCACACCTTGTGTCAGTGTGTTCGTAACACCATCCCACAGCGTACCAGCGGCAATAAAGATATGCTGCCCGTCCCCTTATTCCCAATCATCATGTCCCCACCACGAGCAAAATCAGATGTTAAGAGATATGGGCGGCAACCTTTGCTGGACCCATTGAAAAACCAAGGTAAAACAGCTACCATACATTCCAAACCGTTCTTCAGCTGACAACCTATAGCAGCACAACCACGCGGTATCAAACGTAAAAGGTCGATTACGCCTGTCCGTAGGAGCGCACGTCTACAAAAGATTATACGTCTCCATCAGCAACCGGAGATTCAAGAGCGACTCCTTCAACTTCCTTCACCAATAAGTATCACTCTTGACAAAGAGGTACGTTCTCCAGCCCTGATATAACTACGACCGCTGACTCCAGCCGAAGCGTCAGCATAATCCATCAGCCTCGGTCAGACCTTCCTATCCAGGTGGAAAGCGAAAGCGAAGTGAAGAGCTTGGACAGAATCAAAACGCTGGGGCCAGAGCACCGGATCGTCCGCGTTCCCAGA
>JAABUX010005348.1_pt1 | contig 15808 bp, 15 predicted proteins | sample 5561851 | NCBI WGS metagenome assembly JAABUX01 (sample SAMN10711883, study PRJNA513361) | rock metagenome | isolation source: Antarctica rocks | place: Antarctica: Victoria Land, Richard Nunatak red sandstone | collected 2016-01-03 | reverse complement strand
CGGCGACGGCGGCATGGTGACGACCGCGGATGCGGCCCTGGCGGCGCGCATGCGGCGTCTGCGCATCCACGGCATCGATATCGAGGCGGACGTCCGCCATCGCGCGGGCGTCGTCATCGAGCGCTACGTCGAGCCGGGCTTCAACATGCGCATGACCGACGTTCAGGCCGCGATCGGTCGCGTGCAACTGACGCGGCTTCCCGCCATGGTGGCGCGCCGGCGCGCCCTGGCCGCATCCTATGCGGATCGTCTCGCCCGCATCCCCGGTGCCGTGGCGCCGCCCGAACCGGAATGGGCGCGGAGCAACTGGCAGAGCTACTGCGTCCGCCTGCCCGACCATTGCGACCAGCTCGCCGTCATGGAGACCCTCGCCCAGCGCGGGATCGCCAGCCGCCGCGGCGTCCTCAACGCGCACCGCGAACCCGCGCATCCGCAAGGGAGCTGGCGCTGTGCCCCAGGGCCGGCAGGCTTCGACCTGGTCGTCAGCGAAGGCGCACAGGACCGCTCGATCCAGATCCCGCTCTGGAGCGGCATGACCGACGCCGAGCACGAACGGGTTGCCGCCTGCCTCGCCGATGCCTGTCGTCCAGCCTCCCGCGCAGCCTCTTGAGCGGAGCGCGACGCATCGTCATCGTCACGCCCGCCCATGACGAGGCCTCGTCCCTTCCTGAACTCCATGCCCGGCTCGCTGCGGCGCTTGAAGGCGTGGAGTGGCGCTGGCTCCTGGTTGACGATGCCTCCGACGATGCCTGCTTCGCGGTCGCCGAAGCCCTTGCGGCGTCCGACCCGCGCGTCGCTGCGATCCGCCTCGCCGAGCGCTCCGGCGCGCACGCGGCGGTCCTCGCCGGGCTCCGGGTGGTCGCGGTGGATCCCGCCGTCGGTGCCGTCGTGATCATGGCCTGCGACCTGCAAGACCCGCCGGAGGCGCTGCCCGGGCTGATTGCAGCCAGCCTGGCGGGTGCGGATGTCGTCTGGGCCGTGCGGCAAGCGCGACCCGGCACCTCCCTGGGGCGCCGGGCTGCCGCATGCTTCGTCCATGCACTTCCCGGGCCGTGCTCGGGGCGACATTCTACCCGGCGGGAGGCGCCGACATGGGACTCGTCGGCCGGCCCGTCCTCGATGCGCTCCAGCGGCTGGGACCGCGTCCGGGCAACCTGTTCGTCAGGATCGCGCGCCTGCGGTTGCCGACCGGCTTTGTCCTTGTCGAGAAGGCTGCGCGCCGATCCGGCGAAAGCCGCTGGAGTGCTCTCATGCTCGCCAGGTTAGCCGTGGCTACATGGGCAGAGGCGATCGGCTTTGGCTGGCGTGCTGCGCGCCCGACAGCCCCTTCCGCGATCCTGCAAGCCACCCGCTGGAGCGACCCGTCCTGGACGCTGGATCAGGGCTGCTTCGCTGCAGCGGCAGCCCAGTGAACATCCAGATGAGACAAGCACGTCGGCTGCCCTGGCGGTGGTCGGCGCGGCTTTCCCGGTTGGCGGACGCCGTGCTCGCGCCCGGCGCTACGGTCGCACTTGGGATGCTGCTCGAACGCGGGTTCGAATCCTTGCGCGATGGCACTGTCCTCGATATCGGCTGCGGTTTCGCACTGCGCTTATCCTCACGAGACTTGCTCGGCGTCGATCTCAACCCGCAGGCGGCACGCGCCTTCAGCCAGTTCGCGCCCGCCGTGGCGGCGGATGCGTGCCGGCTCCCTTTTAGGAACGGGCACTTCGCCGGTGCGCTGAGCGTCGGCCTGCTCCACCATCTCGACGATGCCGCCGCGCTGCACACGCTCGCCGAGATGCAGCGCGTGGTGCGCGGGGACGGTTTGATCGTCGTGCTCGATGCCGTCCTGCCCGTCTCGCCGTGGCGCCGGCCGGTCGCGTCCGCGATTCGGGCGCTCGATCGGGGCCGTTGCATGCGGCCGCTTGGCGGCTTGCAGAGCTTGCTCGACCTCACCGGCGCTTGGACGGTCGAGCGCATGGCCTACTCCGTGACCGGGCTCGAGGCCGCCGTCGCCGTTCACCGCATTGCCCCGGTGAGAGGGACATGACCGCACCGAACGGCAGTCCCGCACCGGTCTCCGTCGCCCTTTTCGGCTACGGGCGCTGGGGTCAGAACTTGGCCCGGGTCATCGCGGCCTCCGCTTCGTACCATTTTGCGGCAATCGTCGAGCCGGACGCTGAGCGCCGCGCGCTCGCCCGGATGCACCATCCTGTCGTGAAGGTCCTTCCAGACGGCGCGGAACTCATGGGGAATGGGTCTGTCGAAGCCGCATTCGTCGCGGTCCCGCCGCTCTCGCTTACTTCGACAGCACATCGTGCGCTCGACGACGGTCTTCACGTCTTTGTCGAAAAGCCGGGCTTTTCGACGAGCCGGGCGACGGACGTCGCCGCGCAAAGAGCGAAGCAGGCCGGCTGCACGCTGATGTTCGATCACACCGACGTCCATAGTCCGGTGACGGCCGCGCTTGCATCGGCCTTGGAGCGGTCGGTCGCCGGCCGGCTGCGATCATGGCGTTCCGTCAGAACGAACCGAGGAAACGGCCAGCCCGGCACCGACGTGATGCGCGATTTGGCGATCCATGACCTGGCGTGCCTGGACTCTCTCGTGACCCAACGGCCATCCGCCGTTTCGGCAACTGGCGAGAGCGGCTCCGCGAGCAATGAGGTTTCCAGGGCCTTGATCAATCTGCACTATCCCAGCGGCCTGTGCGCTACCATCGAGGCCGACTGGTTCGCGCCGCGGCGCGAACGGCAGACTGAGATCATCGGAGACAGGGGAGCGCTGGTGCGGACCGAGGCCGGAGGCCTGGCCTTCGCGCCGGCAATCCCGGCGGCGTGCGTCGTGGACTGGCTCCAGGCGCCTGAGATCCTGTGCTTCACGCCCGTGCGCGGCACACCGAACGAACCGCTGGCGCGTGCGGTCGCGCAGTTCGCCCGCGCCATACGCAGCGACGCCGCGGTCACGACCGATGCCGCGCAGTCCGGGCGCATCCTCGGCTGGATTGAAGCCGCGGAACGCTCGATCGATGCGGGGGGCCAGCTCGTCCCATTGCTCGCTGCGACGGTCTCGTGAAGGCTACCCGGCGCCGAACCACGCGCTTCGCCCGCACGCTCGCCGGAGCGCTCACCAATTCCCTCGGCAGCGGGCCGACCATCGTGCTCGCCGGCTTGATCGTCGCATTCCTGGCGTTGCGTTATGCCGAGCCCATCCCTGACGGGGACCTATTCTTCCACCTCGCCTACGCCAAGCAGATGCTTGCGCGCGGAACGCTCGTCACCGACCACACGCTGTATTCCTGGACGCCGTCGAGCAATGCGACGATCTATTGCGCCTGGCTCGCGGAACTCGTCCTGTACGGCTTGTGGTCCGCGCTCGGCCTAGCGGCCGTGTTCGCACTTCGCTACGCCTTCGTGGCCTTCGCCGCACTCCTCGTATGGCAGTTTGCGCAACGCAACGGGCTCGCGCGTGCTCCGGTGACGGCGCTCGTCCTTGTCGCAATCGTCCAGTTCGTGCAGGCGGGAGCGTTGCCGAAACCGGAGATGTTCTCGCTCGTCCTCTTCACCACGATGGTCCTCGTCTATGCCACCGGCCGCTGGCGCGTCGCCCGCGGGCTGCCGGCCGCACGATGGTTCTATGCCATCCCCGCCATCATGCTCGTGTGGGTCGACACGCACGGCGGCTTCATTTTGGCGCCGGCCTTCCTGGCCGCGGTCGCGGTCGGTGAAGTCGGACTTTTCATCGCGCGCGCCGAGGCGCGCCTTCCGGGGTTATCGCTCCTCGACCTCCTCGCGGCGTGGTCGCTGTGCGTGCCAATCACCGCCGCGACGCCGTACGGGATCGCTTATCCGCTGCAGCTCATCCACGACTACACGAGCGGGCTGGCGTCCGGCCCCGAGGCCGCGGCGAACATCGCCTACCGCTCGATCTTCGATCCGACGGCGGACGGGGGCGTGCTCATCGGCGGACTCTGTATCCTGTGCGGCGCGCTGGTCGTCCTTTGGATCTTGGCCTGGCGTGCGCGGGGTCACGTCGTCCTCAGATGGCTTCCGCTCAGCCTGGCGGCGCTCGCCTATGTGCCGCTCTATGTCGCGTTCCTGCGCAGCACGCAGCTTCTGCCGGTCGTCGCGGCTTTCCTAATGATCGCTCTTGCCGCCGAAGCTAAGGGAGAGACAGCCCCGGCTTCCGCGGCGGCTGGCCCTCCGGCGCGCGCCCGGGTGCACTCGACACGGGTCGCCGGCGGTCTCGCGGCGCTCCTGGCCTGCGCGGGGATCGCCGACATCTGGCTCCAGCCGAGCGAGAACGGCTGGGTCGGTTTCGGCATCAACGCCGTCAGTCCGGTGGCCGAAGCCGAGTTCCTGGCGCGTCAGAAGCTTGGCCCGGACCTGTACAACACCTTCAACAACGGCGGCTATCTGCTCTGGCGGCTCTGGCCCGCCTACAAGGTCATGGTGGACAGCCGGGCTTTCCCGTTCAGCTCCTGGTTCCAGGACCAGTACGACTTCTCCACGGGGAAGAGTTTCGCCTCGTTCCTGCGCAAATATCCTGCCCGCGTCGCCGTCGCCGAACTTTCCCGGACCGAGCTGTGGCGCAACTTCATGAACTCACCGGAGTGGCGTCTCGTGTTCTATGGTTCTGTCGCGGCCGTATTCATCCGGACCGAGGATGTGCCGCGGCTCGTCGCCATCACAGGGAGCGGTGACCCGGACCGGTTCTCGATCCTGCGGAGTCCGGGAGCAGCCATAAGGGTGTTCGAGTTCGCCACCTTCATCGGCGATTACCGGAGCGCCTCGCGCGTGCTCGACGCGATGCGTGGGCCGCTTCACATGAGGCTCAGCCGGCAGGCGATGGCTCAGGCGGAGGCCTACATGCAGGCATTCCGTGAGATCCGCGCGAAGGAGTACGCAGCCGCACTCGATCATCTCGGCTACGGCCTGGTCGGACGCGCCGTGAGCAACCGCGACGACGCCGTCGTTACGCTGCTCGTGGCCCTGACCCAGGCCAGCGCCCCACTCGACGAGGACGGCAGGCGCAAGGTGGTCGAGGCCCTGGACCGCATCGCGCCCCCGCTTTGATCCGCCCGACCCTTTTGGCTTACGAGCAGCATCCGTGCGGGAATTTACGGTAGCGGGCTGACGCTGCCGATTAGGCCGGCGCTGCCTCGGCCACCTCGCCTTGCGGCCAATCCAGGAAGTAGATGCCGTTCGGGATCATGCGCCGCAGTATGGGCCGTATGCTTGCCTGCGTCACGCCTCCGATCTCGGCAACACGGTCAGGGACGGAACGAAAGGTTGACGGGGACGTTCTTATTCAGGGCGAGTTCTTTGGACACTTGAGTGTGATCCGGGCAAGGTCGCCAAACAGGAGGAGTTTGGATTATGAGGCTTGCTGTTACGACGATTGCAATACTCGGGAGCGTGCTGGCCACCACAGTTTGGGCGCAGGTTACGGCTGCTCCCCCTCGACCCTCTGCTGCGCCTTCCGCCCCCGGGGTGAATGCCGGCCCTGGGGTGCCTCCTAGTGCCGGAGTTGTGAACCGTAATACAGGGCCGGCTGCTGCTGCGGGTGATCGCAATCAAGCCGTCGCCACCACGACCGCAAATGCGCCGCAACCTGCGAAGGGTGCAAACTCGTTCACTGACGGTGAAGCACGGCGCCGTATCGAGAGCAATGGCTACGCCGACGTCACGGGCCTGCAGAAGGGTACAGATGGCGTCTGGCATGGCACCGCCAAGAAAAGTGGGAACTCCGTCAAGGTTTGGCTCGACTACAAGGGCAATGTCGGCGCCTCCTGAGTGAGTTAAAACTGGAGATATTGTCATGCGCGTTGTTTCACATACATACGACAACTACGACGATGCCACTCGCACAGTGGAGGCGCTCGAGCGTGCTGGAATTTCCCACTCCGATATCACCTTGATTTCGGGCGACCGGACTCGGACGGCTACCTCGACCACCGAGGGTGATGCTTCAACGGGTGCTGGCACAGGAGCCACCGTGGGCACGGTACTTGGCGGTGGTGCCGGATTGCTTGCAGGATTGGGTGCCCTGGCCATTCCGGGCGTTGGTCCCCTCGTCGCGGCAGGCTGGCTGGTTGCCACCTTGACAGGCGCAGGCGCAGGCGCAGCCGCTGGCGGTGTCCTGGGTTCGCTGACTGGCACTGGCATCGATGAAGCGGATGCCCATCGCTACGCAGAACATGTCGGGAGGGGCGGCACGCTCGTATCGGTTCGAGCCAATGACGAGGTGGCGTCGCAGGCTCAATCCATCCTTGAAATGGGCGGATCATTGACCTCGGGTTCAACATTGACCGGATCCACCACGGTCAACTCAAGCTCTGGCGTCGCCAGCGGCATGGGCAGGAGCGATCTCAGCGACAATCCCGTCACCCGAGCCGCCGATAATACGTTCGGGACAAACATGAGCGGGGAACGACCGGATCAAGCAGAAGGTACGCCCGCAAACCCGCCTGGAACGATGGCCAGCCGAGGTGTTGACCGCACGCTTGGGAGCAACATTAGCCATACCAATCCTGACCATAAGGCCGGGTGAGCTTTTCTAGCCGATGGCGACCTCGAACTAGGGTCGCCAAGTTTGGACGAGCAAGCAGTTAAGCAATCCCTGCCTATTCTACCCGTGTTTTGCAATGAGCGTGCCGGTGCAGGGCGGAGTTCCTGAATGGGTCGATGACCGTACGGCTACGCGGAGTGGCAGACCTGCTCGGCCCGAACGGCACACCGGGCGTAAGTAGGCAGGCGGCGGCCCGAGGCACAGGTGTGGGGACCGGTAGATCTCCGTGTCTTGTGTTTGGACATCCTCGACTATTTTATTTAGCGGTTATCAATCGTTAAAGACCCATCTGCTTTGATTGAGGTACCATGCCGCGGCCGCTTTTTGGCGTTACTCGGTCACCATTCAGGCTGAATTTCCCGATGCGTGAGGCTTTCGCTCATCGCTCCTGGGAGCACGCGCGAAAGGAATTGGTGATGGGAGCCGCTCTGGGCGCGTGCACTGTGGTGGTTGGTGAGCCCGGAACCGGCAAGACGTTGCTCCTGCAGGTTCTCGACCAGGGTATGCGCGCGCGCGACTTCAGCGTCGCACAGCTTCGACCAGGCAATTCCGTAGCGGCACTGACCGAAACCGAAATTTTGCTGATCGACGAGGCGGATCTGTTCGAAGCCGCGGAGCTCGAGAAAATATGCCGTCTGCCGAACCCGATCATCATGGCAGGCCTTCCGGGCCTCCTCGAGCAGCTATCGTCGTGCTCCCGCCCATTCCGTGCCGCAAAACTTGAAAGGCTGGGGCCAGAAGATATCGCCCGTTTTGTAGGCGGACGTCTCGCCGCCTCCGAAGTCCCGCTTCCAGCGTTCACGCCGGAGGCGATCCTCGCACTCATGCAGCAGTCGAGCGGCCTCTTCCGGCTCGTCACAATCCTGGCCGGCGCTAGCTTGTTCTTTGCCGAGCAGCGAGGTTCGTCCGAGATCACGGCTTCCGACGTCGACGAGGCAGCGTCACTGCGGTTCAGCGCTTTCGAGGCACCGGAAGGGAGCACGTCGGCGGGCTTGGTGGAGCAACCGAGACGACCGGCAGCGGAAGTTGAAACAGCGGCCGATGTGGAGAGGTGGTGGTCGCAGCGGACGCTCGCTGTCGCGGGGTGGGCCGGCTGGATGAGTGCCTCGCTAGGTGTCATCATAATCGCCATCCTGGCCGCCAGCGCTTTCACCCAGTTCCCGCCCTTGAAGATGGCGGAGGGACTGCCGTCGCCGATGATGGCGGCGTCCGTCGTGCCGGATCCGGCGCTCCAGACTGTAGTCTCACCCATCTTGACATCGCCGCTGCCGGTCGCGGCACCTCCTCCGCCGGCCGTAGCTAACCTGCCGGCTCCGGCAGAGCCGATCGCATCCCCCGAAGCGGCGCAGGCCGAAGTGGGCGCGACGCTCTCGGAGGCCGCGCCTCTTGGCTCACCACAGGCTCACTCCCGCACAACGGAGCAGCCGCCAGCGGTGCTCGTCTTCAGTGGGCCGATCATGAACAATACGATGGGACAAACCGGGACGCTCTCGCTGAAAGTGACGACAGATCCGGCGAGCGGTCGGATCGGCGCGTTCTTCCACGCCACACATGGTTTGATCGGAAGCGGCATGCTCAACGGGGCAGTTGGGCCAGGCGGAAAGATCAAACTGGCAGGCCGGCTGATGATGGGTCATAACCCGTTTGCCTGTACGGTCTACGCCACCCTGGAAGGTGGTCGCCTGGTCGGGGAAGCGACTTTCGTTCATCAATCGAACGGCGCTGCGGCACATAGCACGTTCGCCCTGTCTAGGCTTTAAGCTATTCTCGGGGCGGCATCGTCAACTTGTTGGATCAACGTTGCGACAGAGCGCGATTGGGATGGCGTGAGTTTGGTTACGCTTCGGCGGTGACGCCGGTGACCTCGGCCCAAACTTGGAAGACTTGGGTCCGAGCTCAATCATCACCTCGTTCCGGGGCGCCGAATGCGCCGGTGAATGCGGTTGCCTCTGAGAGGGCTTGAGCGAAACGCGCGATGAGTGGGGCGAGCCTGTGCTCTGGCATGTTGGGGATCGGTTCGTGGAGCATGCAGCCCTGGCGGAACAGCGAATGGCTGCAATTCTTGCTGGTGTTGAATTTCAGCTGCCGGTCCATGCACAGGCTCTCCCCGACCGTGCCGAGCAAGGTCAACAGCGCCACGGCGAATGCGCTGACCAGCAGCAGGCGGTCTCGCCTTGTGGGTTCGCCGATGCGAGTGGACGACCAGCGACGGCGGCCTCGTTGATCTTTGGTCGTCTACTTATGTGATGAGTTTCGGACGCCCCTTGGCGTACGCAAGTCTCCGAAGGACGAACCCGCGGGCCGGTGGTGGTCGGTATGGGGATTTAGGGGTTGGGCGATGCCGGAGCGGTCGGGCTCGGAGGCAGGGGGGATGCGCTCAAACTAAGCGCTGACGCGAATCTGAGGGTGCCGCTTGCTCTGGATTGGAGGTCTTCGGTCCCGATCGAGGCCTTCAAGGACAGCTTCTGCCCCGTCAAGGGCAAGCAGCATCGTTGATCGCAGCAGGGCTGCAATTTGCGGATCTGGGTGGCGATGTCGGCGATCTCGGCCTGCAACGTGAACACGACGTGGAAGTAACAGCACCGTCAACTTGGCTGTCGGCCACCTTGCAAGGAGTGTTTGAGCCGGGCTAGGGGGGCGCGATGACGACATCTGCCTGCCCGGGTTACGCGGGATACCGCTTCCCGGCTGAGATCATCAGCCAAGCGGTCTGGCTCTACTTCCGCTTCCCGCTGAGCTTGCGAATGGTGGATGAGTTGCTGGCCACGCGCGGCATCGTCGTCAGCCATGAGACGGTGCGCCAGTGGGCGCGGAAGTTCGGGCAGGCGTTTGCCAACCAGATCCGCCGCAGGCTGCCCGTTGCCGGCGCCGCCGTTCGTGATGACTCGGGTGTGATCAGGAGCGGCTCGGCTGAGTTTGATTTGGTTTCGTGATCGAGAGATGGCGGCCGCATCACCTCCGATGGCGGCGTCCTGCTCTGGGTGGCCGCAGAGCGTCGCCTTGGGATCGTCGAAAGGCTCGCCAAGCTGATCGCGGATCCGCGCAACCCGCTATTCGTTACGCACAGAGTCGCCGACATCCTGCGTGCTCGCATGCTCGCCATCGCCTGCGGCTACGAGGACGCCGACGATCTCGATCATCTGCGGACGGACCCTGGGTTCAAGCTCGCCTGTGGCCGCCTGCCGGACAGCGGCCGTGATCTTTGTTCGCAACCGACCGTGTCGCGCGGGGAGAATGCGCCGACGTTGCGCGAGGTCATCCGCCGGACATACGCAATGATCGATATCTGTTGCGCCAGCTATTCCCGGCCTCCTGCCAAAGTGACGCCGGACATCGACGATACCGTTGACGTCGTGCATGGGTACTACCCCGTGGGCGCTAGCGTCTTCGCTGGGTCGGGCGCGCCTAGGTCCTGGCTCTTCCGGATCGAAAGCGTGGGGTCGAGGCAGAGGATCTCCTCAAACTCGTTCACGCTGTCGACCTCCGTGCCCATCGCGATATTGGTCACGCGCTCCAGAATGAACTCCAGCACGACTGGAACCTGATGCTCCTCCATGAGCTGCTCGGCCCTGGCAAACGCGTCCTTGAACTCGTTGGGGCTTTTCACTCGGATCGCTTTGCAGCCCAGACCTTCCGCGACCGCTACGTGATCCACGCCGTAGCCGGGCACCGCGTCTCCATCTGGGCTTGCGTTGACGTTGTCGAACGCGAGGCTCACCTCGAAATCCATTTGGAAGCCTCGCTGCGCCTGTCGGATCAACCCGAGGTAGGAGTTGTTCACCACGACGTGCAGATACGGCAATTTGTGCTGGGCGCCTACCGCCAGCTCCTCGATCATGAACTGGAAGTCGTAGTCGCCCGAGAGTGCCACGATTTTCTTGTGCGGATCGGCTGCGCGCACGCCCAGCGCCGCCGGGAGCGTCCAGCCCAACGGCCCCGCCTGGCCGCAATTGATCCAGTTGCGCGGTCGGTTGACGTGCAGGAACTGCGCGCCGGCGATTTGCGACAGCCCGATCGTGGTCACGTAACACGTGTCGCGGTCCAGGATCTCGTTCATCTCCTGGTAAACGCGCTGAGGCTTGAGAGGTACAGAATCGAAGTGGCTCTTCCGCAGCATGTTCTTCTTGCGATGCAGGCAGGCGGCCGCCCAGTCGGACCGGTCCCGCAACATGCCTTGGCCCTTCATCTCGCGGGCGGCAACGATGAACTCGACCAGGGCTGCTTTCGCGTCCGAGACGATGCCCAGGTCGGGGCCAAACACCCGGCCGATTTGCGTCGGCTCGATATCCACATGAATGAACCGGCGGCCTTTCGTGTACACTTCGACCGAGCCGGTGTGACGGTTGGCCCAACGATTGCCGATACCGAAAACAAAATCGCTCTCGAGGAAAGTGGCGTTGCCGTAGCGATGGCTGGTCTGCAGCCCCACCATCCCTGCCATGAGCGCATGGTCGTCTGGGATGCTGCCCCAACCCATCAAGGTCGGGATCACCGGCACGCCCGTCAGCTCGGCGAACTCGACCAATTCCTGGCACGCATCCGAATTGATGATGCCGCCCCCCGCGACGATCAGCGGCCGCTCGGCCTCGTTCAGCATCGACAGCGCACGCCGCGCCTGTTTGCACGTGGCGGCGGGCTTATACGGCGGCAGGCTCTCGTAGCTCTCCTCGTCGAACTCGATTTCGGCCAGTTGCACGTCGAGCGGTAGATCGACCAGGGCCGGGCCGGGCCGACCGGAGCGCATGACATGGAAGGCGTGCTGGAAGACGCTCGGTACCAGGGCAGGCTCGCGCACGGTGACGGAATACTTCGTCACCGGCTTGCTGATCGTCTCGATGTCGACCGCCTGGAAGTCCTCCTTGTAGAGCTTCGCGCGCGGCGCCTGGCCGGTAATGCAAAGGATCGGAATGCTGTCGGCCTGGGCGGAGTACAGCCCGGTGATCATGTCAGTGCCCGCCGGGCCCGAGGTGCCGATGCAGACCCCGATATTGCCGGCCCTCGCGCGCGCGTAGCCCTCGGCCATGTGCGACGCACCCTCGACATGACGCGCCAAGATATGACGCACGGTGCCGCGGGACTTCAGCGCCGCGTAGAGCGGGTTGATCGCAGCGCCCGGCACACCGAAAGCCGTGGTGACGCCCTCCCGCTCAAGCACGCGTACCGCCGCCTCGATCGCTCTCATTCTCGCCATGATCGTTGTCTCTCCACTCTCGTCGCCAACTCAGTCGTTGTTGTAGTATGTCCGCAGCGTCCCGATGCCGCCGATCGAGACCTCGACCACGTTGGCCGCCTCACGCATCGCCCCCACGCCGACCGAGGTGCCGCAGCAGATCAAATCGCCGGGCTCGAGCGTCATGTCGCGCGACAGCAGGCTGACGAGGGTCGCGGCGGGGAACACCATGTCGGCGATCGGATAGTTCTGCCGTTCCTGGCCGTTCAGCACGGTCCGCACCGTCAGTTCCGCTGGACGCAGCCCGGTGGCGATCACCGGGCCGAACGGGCTGAAGCCGTCGAAGCTCTTCGCCCGTGTCCATTGCGCGAAACTCGGATCCTTGTTCAGGATATCCGCAGCCGTGATATCGTTGACGCAGGTATAGCCGAAAATCGCCTGTTCGGCCGTCTCGGGTCCGACATTGCGGCAGGTCGCACCGATGACGATCGCCAGCTCGCCTTCGAACACCACCTTGCCGTCGTAGCCCGGCGGCCGGCGGACCGTCGCGTCCGGTCCGGCGTAGGACGATGCGGCCTTGATCAGATACAGCGGCTCCGGAGGGGCCGTCAGGCCGAGCTTGGCCCCCAACGCCACGAAATTATTCCACAGCGCGATCATCTTGGAAGGCTGCGCGGGTGCGAGCAGCCGGACGGAGCCAAGCGGCACATGTTCGCCGGTCGGCTGAGCGCCGTTGAACATGCAGCCATGATGGACCGAGATCACCTCGCCGGCGGCCACGCCGAACTCTGCCTCCCCGTTCCGCTCGAAGCGTAGCCAGCGGGCCATGCTAGTACAGCCCGGCCATCTTGGCGCGCTGCTGCACCAGCGCCAGCACCGTGTCGATCGTCGGCGTCGGGATGCCAGTCAGCACCCCGAGCTCTTGCACCACGGTCACGAGCGGATCGATCTCCATCGCCCGCTCGCGCTCGAGGTCCTGCAGCATCGATGTCTTGTGCGCGCCCACGGCGCCGGCCCCGTTGATGCGGCGCTCGACGTCGACGCGAAAGCGCACCCCCAGACGCTCGGCGATCGCCTGGCCTTCCAGCATCATGGCCTTGGCGACCGCGCGGGTGCCCGGCGTCTCCGTGATCACGTCTAGGGTTGCGCCGGTGAGCGCGCTGATCGGGTTGAAGCACAGATTGCCCCAGAGCTTCAGCCACATCTCGTCGCGGATGTTGTCCATGACGGGCGCCCGCAGCCCGGCCGCCTGCATCGCCGTGCTGAACCGCTGAACCCGTTCGGTCACTTCGCCGCCGGGTTCGCCGAGCGGGAACTTGTCGCCGTAGACGTGCTGGATAACTCCCGGCTCGACGACCTCGGTCGCGGGATAGACGATGCATCCGATGGCGCGTTCCGGCCGCAAGGCGGTCCACTGCCGCGCGCCCGGGTCAATCGTCTCCAGGGCAGTGCCTTCCAGGTCGCCGCCATGCTTGTAGAAATACCAGTACGGGATGCCGTTGACCGCGGTCACGATGCTCGTGTCGTTGCTGAGCAAGGACTGCATCGCGTCCACCACGGCCGGGATCGCGTGCGCCTTGAGGGAAACGAAGACGTAGTCCTGCGGCCCCAGCTCGGCGGGATCGTCGGTGCATTTAACCCGTGCGACCCGCTCTTCGCCGCCGATGCGCAGACGCAGTCCGTGCTCGCGCATGGCCTTCAGATGCGGGCCGCGGGCGACGAGGCTGACATCCGCGCCGGCCAGCGCGAGCTGCGCCCCAACATAGCCGCCAATGGCGCCCGCGCCGTAGATGCACACCTTCATCGCGTCCTCCTCCGCTCGCCACCTTGTCGGCGGCATTCGATTTTCGAGCGCCGGCTTGCCGGCGGGGCGGTCCGTCACGAGTTGCATCTCGCTTGGCCTCCCATGTGGAAACTATGGTAAAATCTTCTGTAATCCGGAAAATGGCACGGATCAAAGACGCACACAACGAGAAAACTTCTCACGATGCGAAAAAGGAAGTAGCCTTGGAAGCAGCTGAAATCCGGACCAAACCGCGACGGCGCGGGCGACCCGCCTCCGGAAACGGCGAGCACAGCGACGTGCAGTCGCTCGATCGCGCCATCGCCTTGCTCGAGCTGCTGGCGAACGGCGAGGGGCTTATACTCAGCGATCTGGCCCGGCGGGCCGAATTGCCGCCCTCGACGACGCATCGCCTGCTGATGACGCTGCACCGGCGCGGACTAGTCGGCCACGACGGCGACGCCGGGTCATGGACCATCGGCGTCGGACTGTTTCGGATCGGCTCAGCCTACCTGCGCATCCGCAAGCTGCCGGAGATCGCGCGTCCGATCATCCGTTCGCTGCTGATCGAGGTCGAGGAGACGGTGAACGTATCGATGCTTGACGGCAATGAACTCGTGTGCGTCGCGCAGGCAGAGTCGCACGCACCGGTGCGCGCGTTTTTCCGATTGGGTCGGAAATTGCCGATCCATGCCTCCGGGGCCGGCAAGGCCATACTCGCGGCCGGAGACGAGGCGCTGCAAGCGCGGCTACTCGCCGCAGCGCCATACGAGCGCTTCACCCCCAATAGCCGTTGCACGCGCACGGCACTCGCGAAGGACCTCACGCTGATTCGGGCCCGAGGCTGGGCCATCGACGATGAGGAGCACACGCTCGGCATGCGCTGCGTCTCGGCGGTTGTCCTGAACGAGTGGGCGGAGCCGGCCGGGGCCGTCTCGATCTCGGCTCCGGCCGTGCGCATGCCGCCGGGGCGTCTGCTCGAGATGGGCGCCAAGGTGCGCGAGGCGGCCGCGATGCTGTCAAGTCTGTACTCGGGAAAGCTTGGCGGATGAAGTCGTGGTCATACGCTCCAATTCGCAAGTGCAGCAGAACATTCGGCCCCGAGCTCGTACGCTATCGAGTTCGCCCGGCTGGGTCGCCCGGCTGGGTCGCCCGGCTGGGTCGCGATGTCCGGCAGTGGCCATCGTCTTCAAACGTCTTGTGAGGTCATGAAGCGAGCACCCTCCCCCACTGCCCAAGCGAGTGGGACCGATCCGTCCGAACGACGCGCGCGGGGCCGGACCTCGGGCTATCTCGCACCAGGTCGGGTGTGAGGGTCAGCAGCCCTGCGCGGGTCTCCTCATCCTTCAGCGCCTGTTTGAGAACCACGGGATCAACCCAAGCCAGTATGCCCGCTTCGAAGCGGGCATAGATGCGGCCGCTGTCCGGGTCCGCGAAGTTTACGGCGGCAATCATACGGACGCAGCAGATCAGGAACTCCGTATTGGGTGAATCGATCAAGCTCTCCTTGCGGCTGTAAACCTGCTCAGGCGAGATGGCGTCGACATTGATCTTGCGATAGCGATCGACCGCAAGCATGCCCTTGACGTCGAGGATGTTCATCTCGCCATACCACCCGAAGGCCACCGTTCGGGGCCGCTCGCCCGGCGGCACGTCGTTGTCGAGGAATTCGTAGTGCACGGACTTGGCGGGGTGCAGCGCCCAGGTAAAAAATACGGTCGGCATCCCCGAATAGGCTTCGACGTTATGTGCAAGCAGATCGTCGACTGCCTTGTAGCGCCCCACCTCCAGACCACGCTTCCAAGCCCGCTCGACCGTCTCGTGCGGCGGCGTGATCATGAAGAACATGTAGATGGTGTGACCAAAGCGCGTCAGCAGGTTGCTGCCTGCCTCATCGGAATCGGGCGCAAAGCTGTCGAACCGGAAGCGATCAATCAGGAGATGCGGGATGCCGCGGCTAGCCGCCTCGCGCGCCATGTAGCGGTCGAGCTTCTGATCGACGATCGCGAGTTCTTGGCCGGTCAGCGCGCCGGCATATTTGTAGTCGCCGCCGAGCCCGGCGTAGTCGAGAAGGAATTTCCGCCAGATGTCGGGGCTCACGAGTGCGAAGTCGCTCCAGCGGACGCCGAGTTCGGCCGCCAGCCGCCTTTGCAGCGGCCGCATCGTGCTCTTTCCGGAAGCTGAAGCTCCCTTCACGTTCATGATGACCTTGCCCCCTGAAGTGCCCCCGGTTTGAAGTTAGGCCCCGTCAGGAATCAACTGCTCCGGTTCATTCGTAGCGAGGCCGGATCGTGTAGTTCCAC
>JAABUX010005347.1_pt1 | contig 15809 bp, 15 predicted proteins | sample 5561851 | NCBI WGS metagenome assembly JAABUX01 (sample SAMN10711883, study PRJNA513361) | rock metagenome | isolation source: Antarctica rocks | place: Antarctica: Victoria Land, Richard Nunatak red sandstone | collected 2016-01-03 | reverse complement strand
GCACGTAGGACACCACCCCGACGCCGGTGACCTCGAGCGCCTTGTCGTCGGACACCGGCTCGAGATGAACTCCCTCACGCTCGACGCGGGCCTCGATGTCGTCGACGATGCTCTCCGCCTCCTGCTGGCGGCCGTGGGTCATCAGCCAGCGAGGGCTCTCGGGGATGGCGCGGCGCACGAAGATGATCACCAGGCCGGCGATGGGCCCGATGAAGAAGCCGATGCGCCAGCCCAGGTTCACCGGCAGGATCTTGGGGTTGAGCAGGAAGATCGACGCCGCCGCACCGATCATGGCGCCGGCCCAGTAGGTGCCGTTGACCGCGATGTCCACGCGGCCGCGGTAGTGGGAGGGGATGAGCTCGTCGATGGCCGAGTTGATCGCCGTGTACTCGCCGCCGATGCCCATGCCGGCGAAGAAGCGGCAGATCAGCAGCGACCAGAGGTTGAACGAGAAGGCGCCCAGCCCGCTGGCGAACAGGTAGAGAGCCAGGCAGGTGACGAACATCTTCTTGCGTCCGACCAGGTCAGTGATGCGGCCGAACACCAGGGCCCCGAGCACCTCGCCGAAGAGGTACACCGAGCCGAGAAAGCCGACGTCGCCTGTGGTGAGGTGGAGCGTGGCCTTGTCCTGCAGAACGGTTCCCACCAGGGCAACGATCTGGATCTCCAGGCCGTCGAGGATCCAGGACACGCCGAGGCCGACGATGACGAGCCAGTGGAAGCGCGTCCACGGCAGGCGATCCATCCTGGCGGGGACCAGGCTGCGAACCGTGCTCTTGTCGGCGCCAGCCGCAACGCTCATCTGACCAACCTCCACACACGCATTGCCTGCACCGGCCTGACCACGAGGGCCAAGTGCAGGGATTTTCTGTCAGCGCACCAGCAGGACCGGGCACGGTGCCAGGTGGACGATCTTGTGAGCCACGCTGCCGAGGAGCAGGTCGGTGACCCGCGAACCGCGGTCGCCGGCGATGATCAGGCTCGCGCGGTGGTCCTTGGCGACCTCGAGCAGCTCTCTCGCGGTGGAACCCTCGCCGGAGTGAACCCTGCCTTCGGCGCTGACGTCAGCGCCGCGCAACCGCTCCACCACCCCGTTCACCAGGGCGGTGGCCTCCTCCTCGCTCTCGATGTGCAGCAACGGCGGCGTGGCGCCGGGCCGACCAGCACCGACCAGGGCCGCCGACCGTTCCAGGTCGCGAACGTGCACGACGAGCACCTGAGACCTGAAAGCCACGGCCAGCTGTGTCGCGGCGTCGGCGACCAGAACGGAGCGATCCGGGTCGGTGTCGATCGCGGCCACGATCCTCTCGAACATCGCAGTGCGCCTCCATGGTTCCGACCCGGCGCAGCGCGTCGGGCGAGCTGGACTTTGCCCCCAGGTGCGCTGTGCCTCATCGGCGCCACCGCGGCGCATAGAGTAGCGGCAGGTGCCGCGAAATTCCACCCCTGCACAGAGAATCCGGCACGGATGCATGCGCGGAGTGAGAGGCTGTGAGAGTGGAGGCCCGCACCGCGACGCCGCGGCCGGCTCCCCGTTCGACCGGAGAAGATGACCACACGCCAGGCTCGACCGGCACCGAGGGCAGTCGCCGGCGCGGGGCTGTGCACCGCCATCGCCGCGGCGGCGACTGCAGCGGGGCACGTCGTGCCGATCGTCGGCGCCCCCGTCATCGGGCTCGCCATCGGCGTGGTCGTGGCCGTCATCCGGCGGCCAGTGGAGGCGATGACGCCGGGGATCGCGTTCTGCGCCCAGCGCGTCCTCCAGGTCGCGGTGGCGAGCCTCGGCCTGCAGCTGACGCTGCGCGAGGCGGTGTCGGCGGGGGCTCAGTCGCTGCCGGTTCTGCTCGGCACTCTGGCGATCTGCCTTTGCGCGGCGGCGGCGGTGGGCGGCTCGCTCCACGTGCGTCCGCAGCTGCGCACCCTCGTCGGTGTGGGGACGGCGATCTGCGGCGCCAGCGCCATCGCGGCCATCACGCCGGTGATCGACGCAGCCGCCGCCGACGTGGCCTACGCGCTCTCCACCGTCTTCGTCTTCAACGCCATCGCCGTGCTGCTCTTTCCGCTGCTCGGCCACCTCCTGGCGATGTCGCAGCAGGGCTTCGGGCTCTTCGCCGGGACCGCGATCAACGACACCTCATCGGTGGTCGCGGCGGGCTACGTATACGGGCAGAGCGCGGGACAGCACGCGGTGGTCGTCAAGCTGACCCGCACGCTGTTCATCATCCCCATCGCGCTGGGCCTGGCGCTGCGCCGTGCCGGGCCGGGGAAGGAGCGCGGCAGCGTCCACCTCCACCACCTCGTCCCCTGGTTCCTGGTGGCCTTCGTCGCGGCCAGCGCGCTGGTGAGCGTGGCACCCCCGCCCGCGGCGCTGCGCCCCGCCCTGACCGCTGCCGCCCTGTTCCTGATCACCGTGGCGCTGGCGGCGATCGGGTTGTCCACGGATGTCCGGGCGCTGCGGAGCACCGGGCCGCGCCCGCTGGTGCTCGGGGCCATCCTGTGGGTCGTGGTCAGCGCGTCCAGCCTGGCCCTGGCGGCGGCCACGGGGGCTCGATGAGCGCGGTCAGGACGCCGTGACCAGGGGATGTCCGAGCTCGGTCCAGGCCTCGATGCCGTCCGTGACGTGCCAGACGTCGCTGATGCCGAGCCGCAGCAGCATGGAGACAGCCAGCGCCGAGCGGTAGCCGGTGGCGCAGTACGCCATCACCGGGGCGCCGCGGTCGAGCCGCTCGACCATCGCCGGGATGTCGGGGGCCAGTGCGTGGACCGCACCGGGGAGGTGGCCCCGTGCCCACTCCCCGTCCTGGCGGACGTCGATGACGGTGAGGCGCTCAGCGTTGAGGATGCGCTCGGCGACGTCAACCATGGTGCAGCTCCTGACGGAGCCGGTGGCGCGACCGTCGCCCTGCCAGGCACCCATGTCCACCCACCCGGTGACCCCGGCGAAACCGATGCGGATCAGCTGCCGGTTCGCCTCCTCGGCCGCCTCCGCGGACTCGGCGACGAGCACGACCCGCTCGTCGACGTCCACCACCCAGCCGGCCCACGCCGAGAACGCGCCGTCGATGGGCACGCAGAGGCAGCCCGGCACATGGGCTTCGTCGAAGTCCCCGTGCGGCCGGCAGTCCAGCGCGACCGCGCCGGCGGCGACCGCCTCGTGGAAGCCGAGGGGCGTCAGCTCGGTCACGCCCACGCCCGCGCCGCGCGGGCTGGCGGCACGGTTGAGCGCGGCCATGCGCGCGTAGTAGGCCGGGTGGCGCTCCTGCTTGGCATGCAGCGCCAGGAAGTGGGCGAAGTCGGGAGCCGTGGCGAGCGGGTTGTCGCGGCGCTCCCGACCGATCGTCGTGATCCTCTGGTCGGAGGAGGCCGCCCCGCAGAAGGAGCCGCCGCCGTGTGTCGGCAGCACCGTCAGCTCGTCGGGCAGGGTCAGCAGCGTGCGCTGAAGTGTCTCGCGCCCGCTGCGCGACAGCTGGTACAGCCTGCTCGGACCGAGCAGATCGGGCCGCGCCATGGTGCCCACCATCAGGGCACCCCCGGAGAAGAGCGCCAGCTCCCGCCCCTGCGCATCGAGCAGCACGTAGCTCAGGTGCTCGGGGGTGTGGCCCGGTGAGTGGATGGCGCGCAGCCGGAGCGTCCCAACTCTCACCTCGTCGCCACCGGTGAGCTCGCGGTCCGCCCCCGCGATCCCCGCATCGCCGGGCACCAGGAAGGCCGAGCCAACCGCCTGGCGCAGGTCGGGGCCGCCGGAGACGAAATCGTTGTGGACGTGGGTGTCGAGGCTGCCGATCACCCGCCAGCCGTGCGCCTCCGCCGCCAGGAGGTAGCGGTCGACATCGCGAAGCGGATCGACGACCGCCATCTCCCCGCTCTGCCGGTCGACCACCAGGTAGCTGCAGTTGCCCAGCTCCTGGGCGACCCACTGCTCAACCAGTGCGTTGCCCGCGTCGACGACCGTGGTCATGGGCAGCGATGCCCGCCGTGCGTGGGGTCCGCGATTCTCAACGTCACCTCGTGCGCTGCGCATTCTGAGCCGCCCACCGGATCCGTGGTGGGTGGAGGGAGCGGCCACCCCGGCGCCTGAATGGTCACGGCTGGCACCGAGGAGGTTCGCCGCAGGATACTGGCGCCTCCCCGGGGTGCCGCCCCGGGAACACCTGGCACACGGAGGATGGGCGTTGCAGGACAGTGGGCACAGCGACCGCGCTCGCCAGGCGGACGGAGGCGGCGGCGGTGCGCACCAGGAGCGGTTCTCGCACTACGAACAGGCGGCGAGTCTGGCGGTGTCGGCGCACCCGCTGCGCGGCGAGGACCTCGCCACGCCCTACCTTGAGGACGCGGAGATGTGGCTCGGCGTCTACACCGAGCTTCTGGAGTTCAAGGAGACCCTGCTGCGCGACACCGCGGAAGCGCTCAGGACGATGTCCCCGCAGGGGCACGAGGAGGTCACCAAGACCGACGCCCTGCTCCTCGACGCCGAGGCCCAGCGGTTCCGGCAGCGTCTGGCGCTGTGGAGGCAGCGCTGCGACGAGCTGGCGCCGAAGGCCTGACCGTTGACGTCCCGGGCGCTGCGGCCGCCACGCGGTCCCGTATCCTGCGCCCGACCCGAGCGACAGAGAGGAGGTGAGGCAATGGCGGCAGCAACGGGCGTGCACGCGACGCTGGCCGACCGTCTGCCCGGGGAGCGGGCGCGCGACGCCGTGCTCGTCGGACTCGGCGCCGTCCTCACAGGGCTCGCAGCCCAGCTCAGCTTCCACATCCCCGGGACCCCGGTGCCGGTCACGGGGCAGACCTTGGCGGTGCTGCTGACGGGAGCTGCCCTCGGCCTCGCGCGCGGGGCGCTCTCGATGCTCCTGTACCTGGGCGCCGGCGCGGCGGGCGTTCCCTGGTACGCCAACCACGCTTCCGGTCTCGGCGGGCCTGCCTTCGGGTACGTGGTGGCCTTCGTCGGCGCCGCAGCGCTGGTGGGCTGGCTCGCCGAACGCGGCGGCGACCGCACCGTGACGCGGACGCTGGCCACCATGCTCGCCGGCACCGCGGCGATCTACCTCGTCGGCGCCACCTGGCTGGCGCTGGATCTGCACGTCGGCCCACGTGCGGCATTCGACCTGGGTGTGCGACCCTTCCTCCTCGGCGACGCGCTCAAGCTCGCCGTGGCCGCGGGGCTGCTCCCGGGCGCCTGGTTGCTGCTGGGAGGCGGCGGGGCGCCGCATCGCGCTCGCGTTCCATAGCCGTGACTTAATGGCTGGTTAAGCCTGCTGGGGCTACGGTGTGCGCTGGCATGACCGCGTTCCCCGCCGACCACGACCAGGGGCTTCGCGTCGCCGCTCGGGCTGCCGGAGGCCTGGTCACGCGTCGCGGCGTCGACGCCGGGATCCGCGTCGTGCTGGTGCATCGGCCGCGCTACGACGACTGGTCGTTCCCCAAGGGCGGGCAGCGGCGCGGCGAGACGCTTCTTTCCACGGCGCTTCGCGAGGTGCGTGAGGAGACCGGCTTCCTCTGCGTCGCCGAGGCCGTGCTCGGGGTCACCGAGTACCTCGACCGGCGCGGGCGGCCCAAGCTGGTGCGCTACTGGGCGATGAACCACATCACCGGCGGCTTCCTCCCCAACGCGGAGGTCGACACCATCGCCTGGGTGCGCCCGGCGGAGGCGCTGTTGCGTCTCAGCCACGAGCACGACCGAGATTTTCTCGAGCGGACCTCGAGTGAGCTCGAGGAGGTGCTCGCCCGACGTGAGTACGCGCGGGCTGTCTCACTGGGCTGACCCATGAGCGTCGAGTCGTCGCTCCCCGGGTGCCCTCGGTCACAATGACCGCCGTGCCCGCCGGTCGACCAGCCTCCTCCCCCGTGTATGCCGGCATCGACCTCGGTGCCACCAAGATAGAGGTGGTGATCACGGGGGCCGACATGGTGGCCGCGGCGCAGGCCCGCGCGGCGACCCCGGTGCGAGGGGGTCCTGCGGCGGTGGTGGCCGCCATCGAGGGCGCTGTCACCGAGGCGCTGGCAGCCTCGCCCCACCAGAAGCTCACCGCGGCCGGAGCCGGCGTGCCCGGCAAGGTGGACTCCGCCACAGGTGCCGTCGCCAAGAGCCCCAACATCCGCGGCTGGAGGGCCAGCTACCCACTGCGGAGCGAGCTCGAGGCACGGCTGGGGGTGCCGGTGGCGGTGGACAACGACGTGCGCACGGCCCTCCTCGGCGAGCACAGGCTGGGGGCAGCCATGCCCTACCGAGACGTGCTCGCGGTATGGTTCGGGACGGGCGTCGGGGGCTCCCTTCTCCTCGACGGCGTCATCCGGCGGGGCAGGCTCGGAGCCTGCGGCGAGATCGGCCATGCGTGTGCCGTCCCTGGCGGCCGGCGCTGCGAGTGCGGGCGCCGGGGCTGCCTGGAGGCCTACGCCGGCCGCGCCTCGATGGAGCGGCGCGCCCGGGAGCGCGCCGACAGGGGCGACAAGACGATCCTCTTCACGCTCATGAAGAAGGCCGGGCGAACCCGGCTGACATCGGGTGTGATCGCCCGATCCCTCGACCAGGGCGACCGGCTCGCCAACGAGCTCATCAACGACGCCGTCCGCGCCGCCGGCCCGGTCATCGCCTCGGCCGTCAACGTCATCGATGTCGATGCCGTGGTCATCGGTGGCGGCCTCGGCAGCCGCCTCGGCCAGCCGTTCGCCCGGCGGGTCCACAGAGCGATGCAGCCACACCTGCTCAACGATGGCCGCGAGAGCGTGCCGGTGATCGCCGCGGCCCTCGGCGACCTCTCCGGCGCCCTCGGCGGGGTGGTCCTCGCGGCGGAGCGCGTCGCCGCCGGCTAGATGCGCCCGGCGCGGGGTCGCACCGCGCCCCCAGCACGACGTGCCGAGGTGCCGGCCCTGCGGGCGCGGGTGCCCGTCGTGCGCGTCGCCTTGGCGACCCTCACCAGGTCCGCCACCGTGTCAGCCTGGACGCGGATCCGGGCGGTGACGTTGGCCAGCCTGGCGTGCGCCTGCTCCATCTTCTGCAGGCGCTTCATCAGCGCGCTGGTGGGGTCGGTCTTCGGCATTCAGCGTCCTCCATGGCCGGGGCGGGCTGGTCCCCGGGTCGCACCATGCTACTTGAACTCGACGGCGACCTCAGGACGGATCATGGCTGCGCGCCGGTTGCCGCTGTCGGTCAGCTCGCGAACCTCGCGATGGAAGGCGGCGCGACAGCGCTCGGCGAGCGCGGAGGGGAGCAACATCGAGGGCATCCCGGCGATGTCGAGGCGTCCGTCACGTCCCAGCTTGCCGACCACGGCCGCTCGCGCCGGTGGCAGGCGGCGGTCGATGTCGTCGGCAAGAGCGAGGAGAGTGCCTGCCGCCCGGAGGCTGGCCCGAGACACCCCGCTCTCCTGTCGCAGCGGGGTGGGCAGTGCGCTCTCACCCGCGCAGAGAAGCACGGCGGCGATGGTGGCGAGCTCCCCGTGGGTGAAGCCGTCGAGGTCGGCGGTGGTGACCAGGTTGGCGCTCTCCGACCAGCGTCCGTAGTGGTCGAGCCGCGCCCCGGCGTCGACCAGCCGCGCCGCCTGGCCGGTCATGTCGAGCAGCTCGTCACTCAGCTTGGGCGCGAGGGTGACGGCGAGGGCGGCGACCAGCAGGCGGCGGCGCTGTGACCCCGCGCTGCCGCCACGGATGCGGGCCAGCACGGCGCTGACGCTGGCGTCGCGGACCTGGCGCGGGCGCGACACCGCCAGGCCCATCTGGTCAAGGATCACACCCTGGCGGACGCCGTAGCCCGAGACCAGTATGCTCTCGGCCCCGGCGAGCTCCATCAGGACCTCGACGACCAGGGCACCCCCCAGGACGGACTCGGCGCGCGTCGAGCTGATCCCGGCGACCGAGGTGCGCCGCGCGGTGGTCAGCCTGAGCAGCCTCTCGACGAGCACGGTCACGTCACGCCGTCGAAGCTGGTACCCGTGCAGGCGGTTGATCGCCATGGGGACGCGGCCCCGCGCCGCCTTGGCCAGGGCACGGATGGTTCCCCCGGTGCCGACGATGCTCTCCGCGGCGGTGAGGTCGGTGATGTCGACAGCCCCCAGCGTGGCGCGCACGTGGTCGCGCAGAGCGGCCACCTCGTCAGGGCGAGGTGGATCGTGGCCGAGGAAGAGGTCACCCAGGCGCAGCGCCCCAAGGGGGAGCGTGATCCCGCCGCGGAAGCGTCGCCGCGCGAAGGCGGCCAGCTCCGTGCTGCCTCCGCCGAGATCGACCACGGCGCCGGCGTCGACGGGGAGCGCGGAGACCGCGCCCACCAGGGCCAGCCGAGCCTCGTCCTCGCCGCTGAGGATCGTGATCGGCAGCGAGGTGCGGCGCTGTGCCTCGGCGACGAAGCTGTCACGGTTGGTTGCGTCGCGGATGGCCGCGGTGGCCACCACCGTGACCGTGCGCACGCCGTTGCGCCGGGCGATGGTGGTGAAGGCCCGCAGCGTTTCGACGGTGCGCTGCAGCGCGGCCCGGCCCAGCCGGCCGGAGCCATCCACGTCGCGCATCAGGCGCAGCGCCACCCGTGCGTCGGCGACGACGTCGAGGTGCGCCTGCTCCGTGGGCCGCACCACGAGAAGACGCGCCGAGTTCGAGCCGATGTCCGCGACAGCACGTGGAGTGGGGCTCACCGGTAGCCGAGTATAGGCAGCCGCCTGCAACGCTCTGCGGCGGTGGTGTGCACAATTGCGTGCCATGTCCGTGCAGCAGCGCGCCCCCGAGATGTCGTGGACCGAGGAGCCTGCCGCGATGGGAGAGGACGCTTCACGGTATCTCAACCGCGAGGTGGCGTGGCTCGACTTCAACCGCCGCGTGCTCAGCCTGGCCTGCGACGGGTCGACGCCGGTCCTGGAGCGCGCCAGGTCGCTGGCCTACTCGGCCCACAACCTCGATGACTTCTTCCAGGTTCGCGGGGCCGTGCTGGCGCAGAACGTCGAGACAGGGCTCTCCGACCGCTCCCCCGACGGGTTGACCCCGATCGAGCAGCGCGAGCTGTTCCGGGAGCGCACCTCCGCCTTCACCCGCGACCAGGACACCGTGTACACGGATTCGGTGGCGCCGGCCCTCGAGGCGGCCGGGATCTGCGTCTCCGAGTACCACGACCTGGACCACGCAGACCGCCTCCACCTCGATGCGTACTTCGCGAACCAGCTGTTCCCGGTGCTCACCCCGCTGGCGGTCGACCCCGCGCACCCGTTCCCATACATCTCCTCGATGTCGTTGAACCTGGCCGTGGTCGTGGCCGACCCGGTGACGGGCGACCACCACCTCGCCAGGGTCAAGGTCCCACCCGCGCTGCCACGGTTCGCTGCCGTCCCCGGCGGCACGCGGTTCGTCCCGCTGGAGCAGGTGATCAGCGCCCACCTCGACGCGCTCTTCCCGGGGATGGACATCATCACCCACCACCCGTTCCGGCTCACCCGCGGGGCCGACTTCCAGCTGGACAGCGACGAGGACGACCTGCTCGAAGCGGTGCGTGACGTCCTCAAGCGCCGCCGGCTGTCACCGCTGGTGGTGCGGCTGGAGATCGACGAGCTCATGTCGGACGAGGTGCGCGACCTGCTCGTCCGCGAGCTGCAGATGGACGAGCGCGACGTCAAGGTGGTCCACGCCCCCCTCGACCTGGCGGCGCTCTTCGAGCTCACCGCGCTGGATCGGCCCGACCTCAAGCACGTGCCCTGGACACCGACCATCCCGCTGGCGCTGCGGCCCCAGGAGGGAAGCTTCGACATCTTCGCAGCGGTGCGAGCCGGTGACGTGCTCGTGCACCACCCCTATGAGGACTTCAACGCCTCGGCGTTGGCCTTCATCGAGCAGGCGGCGAGCGACGCGTCGGTGTTGGCGATCAAGCAGACCCTGTACCGGACCTCGGGGAAGGACAGCACCATCATCCGCGCCCTGATCCGCGCCGCCGAGACGGGCAAGCAGGTGGTGGCGCTCGTCGAGCTGACCGCGCGCTTCGACGAGCAGGCGAACATCAGCTGGGCCGAGGCGCTCGAGCAGGCCGGCGTCCATGTCATCTACGGCATCGTGGGCGTCAAGACGCACGCCAAGGTGTCGCTCGCGGTCCGCAGCGAGGGGGGGCGCGTCAGCAGGTACTGCCACGTGTCCACGGGCAACTACAACCCCGACACCGCGCGCAGCTACGAGGACATCGCCCTGCTCACCTGCGATGACGACATCTGCGCCGACCTCGGTGAGCTGTTCAACGCGCTCTCCGGCTACAGCCGCGACATCCAGTACAAGAGCGTGGTCGTCGCCCCGCAGCGCCTTCGCGGCGTCATGGTGAGCTTCATCCACCGTGAGTCGCGCCCCGGCGGTCGGATCGTGCTCAAGCTCAACGGCCTCATCGACCCCGAGGTGATCGACGCCCTCTACGAGGCGGCCGAGGCGGGGGCGGAGATCGACCTCATCGTCCGGGGGATGTGCACGCTCAACCCGGCGCACTCCGCCGCCCCGCAGCGACTGCGCGTGCGCTCGCTGGTGGGGAGGTACCTGGAGCATTCGCGCATCTACCGCTTCGGGATGCCGCCGGATGGCGATTACTTCATCAGCTCCGCCGACATGATGCCGCGCAACCTCGACCGCCGGGTGGAGGTTGCGGTGCCCGTGCTGCGTCCCGGCCTGCGGGCGCGCCTCGACGAGATCATCGACCTCTCCTTGAGTGACGACACCCTCGCGTGGGAGTTCGCCGGGCAGACCTGGGAGCGCGTGCCCGCGGGCGACTCAATCAACGCGCAGGCGGCCCTCCAGGAGCGTGCGGTCGTTCGCAACCGGGGCGGTGGCTGAGCTCGTCGCCGGCTCGCGGTTGCGGCTGTCCCTGGAGCCGTCGGTGCCACGGCTGCTGGGCGCCGCGGGGTACCGGGTGCGCAGCTCACCCTGGGGACAGCGCCGTCTGCAGCTGTACGACACCGCGGACGGCCGCCTCGCCGCCGCCGGCGCTGAGCTGTTCTCGAGCCCCCGTGAGGGGTGGACCTGGCGCCGCAGTGGCCTGGGGCACCCGAAGCTGGGGGCCAGGGAGTGGCTGGCGCCGGCGCTGACCCCGACCGACCGGCTCATGGAGTGGACCCGCGCCTACCGTCGCGGGGAGCCGCTCGACGCCAGGGCAACCGTCCTCCTGCGCCGGCGCAGTCACCAGGTCGGCGACGACCGGTCGGACGACCTGCTCACCCTCGACGAGGAGCGCTATGACGAGCAGGTGGGTGGACGGTGGACGCCCCGGGTGCGCCGCCTTGTGGTGCGAGAGACTGCCGCCGGCCGGGCGGCGGCTCGGGCGGTGGCCCCTCTCCAGGAGGCCGCCCTGGCCGATGCACCGATCCTGGCGCTGCTCGACCCCGGCCTGGTCCGCGCCCCGATGCTGAAACTCCCCGCGGTGGACAGCACTGGTGTCCGCGACCTGTTCATGCGCAGCGCGGGGCTCTCGGTGATCCAGTGGCTCTACCTCGACTGCGAGGTCTCGGGCGGTGGTGCGGTCGAGGCGCTACGCAAGATGCGCGTGGCGCTGCGCCGGCTGCGCAGCGACCTGCAGACCTTCGCACCGCTGCTCGAGCGCGCTTGGGCCGAGGCTCTGCGCGAGCAGCTCGGCGTGATGGCCGGGCGGCTTGGGGTGGTCCGCGACGCGGAGGTGCTGGTCGACAGGTTGGGCAGCCTTCTGCCCTTCGTGCCCGAGGCAGATCAGCAGCCGGCGCAGGCTCTCGTGGACGTCGCCGGTGAGCAGCTCGCTGGTGCCCGCGCCGAGCTGCTCGACACCCTCGCCACCGAGGGCTACCTGGCCGCGCTCGACGGCGCGCTCGGGGCCGCGACCGCACCGCGCTGGGCGGATCCCGAGGGAGACGGCAGCCTGCCCGTGGTGACGCAGCTGGCGCGCCGGCCGTGGCGCCGTCTGCGCGACCACGCCGCGTCCCTCGACGCGCTCCCGGGCGATGCCCAGCTGCACCGCATGCGCATCCTCGCCAAGCGCGCGCGGTACGCGGCGGATGCCTGCGCCCCGGCCGTCGGCCGGCCTGCGGCGGCCAGCGCGCAGCACCTCGCGGACCTGCAGACCGTCCTCGGCGACCACCACGATGCCGCGGTCACCTCCGGGTGGCTGCGGCGCCAGGCTGACGCTTCGACCGAGCTCGCCTTCGCCGCCGGCCAGATGGCCGGGCTCGAGCTCCAGCGTCTCGAGGAGGCGCAGGAGGCATGGCCCGCAGCCCTGGCAGCGGCCTCTCGACGGCAGGGGTGGCGGTGGCTGCGCAGTTGATCCAGGTCGTCCGCCATGCTCACGCCGGGGACCGTGAGGGGTGGATCCTCGACGACGACCTCCGCCCGCTGTCCGAGCGCGGGATCGGCCAGGCGGAGCGGCTGGCCGGGCAGCTCGCCGGGGCGCGGCCGCAGGCCGTCTTCTCGAGCCTGTCGCTGCGCTGCGTCGGCACGGTGCTGCCGGTGGCTCGGCTGGCCGGCCTGCCGCTGACGACGCTGGAGGAGCTCCACGAGGGTGGCAGCGCGGCGGCGATGCTCGTTCGCCTCCTTGCCGAGCCGCATCAGTCGGTGGTCGCATGCACCCACGGGGACATCGTCACCGACCTGCTGGACTGGCTGGTGAGAGCAGGCGTCCGCCTCCCCTCACAGCGAGCGGAGAAGGCGTCGACGTGGACCATCGCCGTCAGCGACGGCGCGATCAGCTCCGCCCGGTACGCGCCGCCGCCCTGAGCAGGGGCGCGCCGTCGCGCGGCCGGGGCCGGCCGTGCAGGGCGATGCGAACCAGCTCCACCCTGTCGGTGGTCACCGAGTCGACACCCGCGGCCACCACCGCGCGTGCGGCGAAGGGGTTGTTCACCGTCCAGGCGTTGACGTGGAGGCCGAGCAGGTGGGCCTCGCCGACCAGCTCCTCGGAGATCACCCACTGGTGCACGCACAGCCCCGCGGGTGCCATGTCGCGATGCACCTCGACGAGGTCCGCGGGCAGACGCCCCCGCCAGGGCAGGCCCGCGATGTGGGCCAGGATCTCCTGGGGACGGAGCGCGAGGTCCCGGGCAGCGCGGTGGAGGTCACCGGCACCGCGGATCAGGCCGCCGAGGCTCGCGTGACTGCGCCACAGGCCGGCCATGACGCTCTGGACATGGTGTGTGCGCCGGTCCCCAAGGTCGGGGAAGGAGGGCCATCGAGCCAGGCGGGGGGCGGCAAAGCGGAGGCGCAGCAACCAGGGCAGGTTCTCGGTGCAGACCGCGAAGCCCTCGAGGTCGTGGCGGCGGCGCAGCCACATGCCCAGCAGCTCCGCCGCCCGGGCCTGCTTGAGGTCGAGGAGGAGTGGCACGCGGCCGTCGAGGTGCTCCACAGCCTCATCCAGGGTCAGCAGCGCCGGGTCGGCCGCACGCAGGGTGCGCAGGGTCACCCCGGAAACGGGCGCCCCACCGGGGCGGCAGACGTCGTGGCGCACCACCAGCCGGCCGTCGGAGGTGCAGCAGAGGTCGAGCTCCAGGCGGTCCACCCCGAGCGCCATGGCCACGTTGAGGTCGTCGCGGCTGGGGGACCCTCCCTCATTGTGAACCGCGAGCCCCCCATGCCCGACGATCTCGACCGGCGAGAGGTGGCGCTCGCCGGGTCTCTCCCGCAGGTCCCGGGCCCACGACGTTGGTCGAGCGCCGCCGGCGGGGGACTTGGCCACGTCCCGAGCCTATCCCGGACATGGTTAAGCCGACGTTGGGCTTTCGTTGAGGGTTGGCGCTGGTGCGGTGCCGGCGTCGAGGCGGTCGAGACGGTAGCCGACCCCGAACACGGTGGTGATCCTGAAGGGAAGCGTGTCGACGTTCTCGAACTTCTCGCGGACCCAGCGGACGTGCACGTCAACCGTCTTGTGGTCGCCGAAGAACTTGCTCCCCCAGACGCGATGGATGATGGTCGAGCGTGAGAGCACCCGGCCAGCGTTGGCGAGCAGCAGCGAGAGGAGGTCGAACTCCTTCGGCGACAGGTGCACCTCGCCGCTGCCGGCCTGGACCGTCCGCGCCGCCCGATCGAGACGAAAGCCGCCGAAGTCCTCGACCTCGCCTGGGCGATTCTGCTCGGCCCCGGCGAGCTCGGCACGCCGCAGCATGGCCGCCACGCGGGCGAGCAGCTCGTTGAGCGAGAAGGGCTTGGTGACGTAGTCGTCCGCTCCAACCTGGAGACCGACCACCGTGTCCAGCTCGGTCGCCTTGGCGGTGAGGATCAGGATCGGCGTCGCCATCTCGGCGCGCAGCACCCGGCAGACCTCGAGCCCGCTCATCTCCGGGAGCATGAGGTCGAGCAGGATCAGGTCGGGACGGCGCTGGCGGGCCAGCTCGATGGCCAGGGTGCCCGTGGCGGCCTCGCTGACCTCGTAGCCCTCACGCGTGAGGTTGTAGCGCAGGGTCTGGCTGATGTTCTCCTCGTCCTCGACGACGAGGATCCGCTTGGGTCCGCGCGAGCTGCTCATCAACCAAGCTCTTCGACGTTCCCGGACTCGAGAAAGACGAGGTCCTCGGCGAGGTTGGTGACCCGGTCCCCGATGCGCTCGAGGTTCATCGCCACCAGGATGAGCTGGGTGCCGGCGTAGACGTTGCGGCTGTCGGCGACCATGGCCTGGAGGATGTCGTCGACGATGCGGTGGTAGATGCGGTCGACCCGGTCGTCGCGCAGGGCGACCTGGCGGGCCCGGTCGATGTCTCGCGCGACCAGGGCATTGAGCATGTCGCGCACCTGCTCGGCGCAGGTCCGCGAGAGGAGGGCGAGGTCGACTGGGGCGCCGAGCGGGGGCAGGTCGCTCAGGTTGCGACCAATGCGGGCGACGTTGACGCAGTGGTCGCCCATGCGCTCCAGCTCGTCCGACATGTGCAGGAAGCCGAGGATCTCGCGGAGGTCGCGGGCCACGGGCGCCTGGGTGAGGATGACCGAGAGGCAGTGTTCGTGGACCTCGGCCTGGCGGGCGTTGACGATGTCGTCGGCGGCGATGACCTTGGACGCCGCGGCCACGTCGCGGTCGAGCAGCGCCCGGGTGGCACCGGCGATGGCCACGTCCACCATCTCCCCCATCTCGAGCACCAGGTTGCGGACCTGGCGCTGCTCGCTCTCCAGCGACGGGCGATGGGGGTGAGCCAAGGGCTCCATCAACCGAACCGCCCCGTGATGTAGTCCTCGGTGCGACGGTCCAGGGGCCGGTTGAACAGCTCGCGGGTGGTGTTCATCTCCACCAGCTCACCCGCCCGGCCTTCTCCCATCATCATGAACGCGGTGACGTCGCTGACCCGCGCCGCCTGCTGCATGTTGTGGGTCACGATGATGATGGTGACCTCGTCGCGGAACTCGCGCATCAGCTCCTCGACACGCAGCGTGGCGATCGGGTCGAGCGCCGACGTCGGCTCGTCCATGAGGATGACCTCGGGTTCGACCGCGAGGCTGCGGGCGAGGCAGAGACGCTGCTGCTGGCCCCCGGACAGCCCCAGGGCGGAGCTGCCGAGGCGATCGCTCACCTCGTCCCACAGGCCGGCCCGGGTCAGGGCCCTCTCCACCGGCTCGGCAAGAGCCCCGGTCGGCCAGCGGCGCTGGAGGCGAAGCCCGTAGGCGACGTTGTCGAACACCGACATGGGGAAGGGGTTGGGCCGCTGGAACAGCATCCCCATGCGCCGCCGCAGAGAGATCACCCCGGCGGCGTCTGTCGGGGCCTGTGAACCGTCGAGCACGATCTCACCCTCGGTGCGGTAGCCGGGGATGAGGTCGTTCATGCGGTTGAGGGCGCGCAGCAGAGTGCTCTTACCGCAACCACTCGGCCCGATGATGGCGGTGACCCTGCCCTTGGCGGCCGCGAAGTCGACCTCACGGAGCGACTG
>JAABUX010005346.1_pt1 | contig 15809 bp, 15 predicted proteins | sample 5561851 | NCBI WGS metagenome assembly JAABUX01 (sample SAMN10711883, study PRJNA513361) | rock metagenome | isolation source: Antarctica rocks | place: Antarctica: Victoria Land, Richard Nunatak red sandstone | collected 2016-01-03 | reverse complement strand
CGATGGCCTCGGTAGCGGTCGGCTCGGGCGGCTGGGCGAAGGGGTCGGCCATGAAGAGCGTAGGTGCGGATGGACGCGGGCGGCGTCAAGGCTCGGCGGACTTGACGGGCGGCGCGGCAGGCTTTCTTTGTAGCTCATGGACCGGACGAAGATGTGCGCGATCGCGGTAATGGCTAAGGCGCCGCGCGCTGGGCGAAGCAAGACGCGGCTGTGCCCGCCGCTCACGCCCGAGGCGGCCGGCGCGCTGAGCGCTGCCTTCATCGGGGACATCACGGCCAACCTCGCGCTCGTCGCAGCGGATAACGTCGTGGCGCCGTACGTGGCGTATGCGCCAGCCGGGAGCGAGGCTCTATTTGACGGGTTGCTCGCGCCCGGAACTGGCTTGGTGCTGGCGGATGGCGAGATCGGCGAGGTGCCGGGCGTAGAGGGGTTTGGGCGGTGCTTGCTGCATGCGATGCGGGCATTGTTCGCGGCCGGATTCGGCGGGGTTTGCGTGCTGAATGCGGATAGCCCGAGCTTGCCGACCCGGTACTTGCGGGAGGCGGCAACGCGCGTAATGGCGGGCGAGGCGGTACTGGGTCCGGCGGAGGACGGCGGCTATTATCTACTCGGCTTGCGAGCGGCCGAGGCTGGGATGTTCGCGGAGATCGCTTGGAGCACGGGTGGAGTTGCGGCGGCTACGCGGGCGCGGGCTCGGGCGCTCGGGCTGGCGCTCGGCGAATTGCCGGAGTGGTATGACGTGGACGAGGCGGCGGCGCTGCGCCGGTTTCTGGCGGAGACCGATCCCCTGCCCTATCCGGCGCCGGTGACCCGCGCGGCCGCCGCGCGGCTCGGGATCGCGGCGATGCTGGCATGAAGGCGCGGGACGCCGGGTTCTGGGCTCTCGGCGTGCTGCTCGTGGCGCTCGTAACGCTCGGCGCGGTGCAGTTGCCGGCGGGCGACACCGAGCTGGGCGGCACTGCGATGGAGGCCTTCGTCGCAATCGAGCTGGGCGCTGGGATCGTATGGGTCGTGGTCTGCTGGATGGCGGCCCGGGCGTCGCCGCGGCGGGCCGTGCCGGGCGTGCTGATCCTGGCATTGCTGATGCGGCTCGTGCCGCTGATCGGGCCGCCGCTGCTGAGCTCGGACGTGTATCGCTACGTTTGGGACGGGCGGGTGCAGGCGGCTGGGATCAACCCCTACCGGTACAAGCCGGCCGACCCGGCGCTCGCGGGGCTGCGGGACAGCGCGGTCTACCCGAACATCAACCGGGCGATCGAGGCGCGGACAATCTACCCGCCGGCGGCGCAGATGCTGTTCCGGGTGGCGGCGGCGGTGTCCCCGGGGGTGAGGGGGATGAAGTGGGTGATGGTGGTAATGGAGGGGGTGGCGCTGGCTTTCATGCTGGCGCTGCTGCGCCGGGCGGGGCGGCCGGCGGCGCTGCTTGCGGTGTATGCGTGGGCGCCGTTGCCGGTTTGGGAGTTCGCGGGAGACGGGCATATCGATGCGGCGTCGCTGGCCTGGATCGGCGGAGCGTTGCTGGCAGCGGCATCGGGACGGCGCGGCTGGGCAGGGTTCGCGATCGCGGGGGGCGGGCTCACGAAAGTGTTGCCGCTCGCGATCGGGCCGGCGCTTTGGCGGCGGTGGGATTGGCGGCTGCCCGTGGCCGCAGCCGTGACGCTCGGGGCGGGTTATGCCGTCTACGCGAGCGTGGGGCTGCGGGTGTTCGGGTACCTGCCGGGCTATGGGGCGGAAGAGGGGCTGGAGAGCGGCTCGGGCGTGCTGTGGCTGCGGATCGCCGGATTATTGGGAAGGCTGCCGGAATGGGCCGGGTCCGCCTGGCTCGTGGTGGCGGCAATTTTCTTGCTCGCCTTCGCGGCGTGGGTCGCTTGGCGGCAGCCGGCCTCGGGAGCGTTGCTGCTGGCCGGGGCGACGATGTTCATAGTGTCGCCACATTATCCTTGGTATTTGTGCTGGGTGACTTATCTCACAGTCTTGTGGGTGCGGCCGTGGGCGGTTTGGCTCACCGTCTTTGCGCCGCTGCTGTATTTCGATCCTGCTCACCGGGACCTGCTATGGCCGGTGCTGGTGTTCGTGCCTGCCGCCCTGCTGTTCGCCCGCGACCTGTTCCGGAGAGCCTGATGAACGAGATAACGCGTCCTGATCCCCGGCGATATTTTGAGAGCGTGGAGGCGCGGGACACGGTGGCTGGGCCGCCGGTCTGTCTCTATCTCGAGGTGACGAACCGGTGCAACCTGCTCTGCGAGACCTGCCCCCGGACGTTCGAGGATCTCGAGCCGCCGCAAGATATGAGCTGGGAGCTGTTCACGAAGATCGTCGACCAGTGCGAGAACGTGTCGCGCGTGGTGCTGCATGGCGTCGGCGAGCCGATGCTGGTGCGCGATCTGCCGCGCATGATCCGCTATCTGAAGGGTCGCGGGATTTACACTCTGTTCAATACGAACGGCACGCTGCTGGCGCGCAACAAGCGCCGCGAGCTGATCGAAACGGGGCTCGACGAGTTGCGGGTGAGCCTCGATGCGGCGGAGGCGGAGAGCTACCTCAAGGTGCGCGGTAAGCCATTTTTCGATCGCATCGTGAAGAACGTACGGGCGTTTACCGAGCTGCAGGCGGAGATGGGCGTGACGAGCCCACGCGTTTCGCTGTGGCTGACCGGGCTGAAGGAGACGGTGGCCGAGCTGCCGGCATTCATGCACCTCGCGAAGTCGATGGGCGTGGCTGAGGTGCATCTGCAACGGCTCGTGTTCGACGACGCCGGGTTCGGGATGGCGCGAGCGGAGAGCAGCCTGTTCGAGAGCACGCAGGCCGAGGAAGAGGCCGCGATTGCGGCGGCGATGGCGCTTGGGCGCGAGCTTGGGGTGACGCTCGATGCGTCCGGGGCGACCGAGCCCGGCATGAGCCTGAAGAAGGCGTCCGAGGACCGGCCCTGGTCGCTTTGCCGGCGGCCATGGTCGCTGATGTACTTCACCGCGCATGGCCGAGCCCTGCCCTGCTGCATCGCGCCCTTCTCGGCGCGCGGGTACGAGACCTACACGCTCGGTGACGCGACCCAGCAGGATCTTCGCGAGATGTGGAACGGGCCCGCGTACCAGCAATTCCGTGGGGCGCTACTCGGCGACACACCGCCAAAGCCTTGCCAAAATTGCGGGATGCGCTGGAGCCTGTGACGGACGAACGCCGGGTCGCGGTCGTTATCCCGACGTTCAATGAGGCGGCCAGCATCGGGGCGGTTATTGCGGAGTTGCCCGCCGCCATCGTGCGCGAGGTGATCGTGGCGGATGGCGGCAGTACGGATCGTACCCAGGAGATCGCCCGCGAGGCCGGAGCGAAAATTGTCGAAGCCGGGCGCGGTTACGGCCGCGCGTGCCTGATGGGGGCGGAGGCGGCTAGCACGGAGTGCGACGTGCTCTGCTGGATGGACGGGGACGGCGCCGACCGAGGCGATTTGCTTGGGCGGCTTGCGGCGCCGGTGCTGGCGGGGGAAGCCGATTTTACGATCGCCTCCCGAACCCGGGGCATTAGAGACGCGGGTGCGATGAGCTGGCATCAAATCTTGGCGGGCCAGCTCGCTGGGATCGGCATCCGGACACTGTATGGGACGCGCTACAGCGACATGTGTGCGTACCGCGTCCTACATCGAGACCAGTTGGCACAGCTTTCTATGCGCGAGATGGGATATGGCTGGAATCTGGAGATGCAGATTCGGGCAGCAAAGCGCCGGTTAAGGATTGTGGAGATACCGATGCCTTATAGGCAGCGTATTGGGGGAGAGAGCAAGGTCACGGGCAGTGTGCGGGGCAGCGTCCGGGCGGGGATGCATATCGCGGCGGTTTTCGCCCGCGAAGTCACCCGCGCCTGAAAACGATTGCCGCCCTCGCCTAGGCGTTGGCGCGTGAATGTTCCATGTAGGCCCGGAGAACATCGTTCATGCGGGTCTGGTAACCTGGGCCCTGACTGCGAAACCAGGCGAGCAAGTCTTCGTCGAGCCGCAGCGACAGAAGCTGCTTGCGAGGCCGAGCAGCCGGGCGGGCCGAAGCCGGCCAGGGGACAGCTTTTGACGGGTTTACGGTATGGGCCATGTTGCTCACGAGCGCACCTTGGAGGCAAAATGTTGCGTACGAGCCACGCTGAAGGACAATGTGCAGATCATGCTACTGGACTCCTTTGTCGAAAAAATCTGCAACATTGTTAACATATCGTCAAAAGATGTCAATGGTTGCGAAAAGAAGACGTGGTGCCAACTTTGGGTTGGCATTACGGCGCGTCACCGCGGGTGGGTTGCGGATCGCCGCCTTCGCGCAGCTCTTCCCGCGTCATCGGCGTCTGACGCCAATCACCCTGATCGTCCACGCCGCGGGCGCCGGGAAACTCCCCAAGGTTTTCCTGCAACTTGGCCTCGTCCAAATACTCCGGCGCGGTTGCCGGATTCGGCAACTGCCCCGCCGTGCCTGGAGTTTCCATGCGCAGCAGCTCATCGGCGCGCTCCCGATAGTCGTCTAAGCGCCCTTTAGGGCTCCCGTCGGCGCGCCAAAGTTGCTCCGCCCGCGCTTGGACGGCCCGTAGATGATCGGGGGAAGGATCGAGAGGATTATCAGACATGCCCCCTCTATCGCAGCACACGAGATAAAGTTCGCCCAATTAGATCACTTCTAGCGTGATCAAATTTCCGTTTGATGCGCGATTACGGGAGCGCTTTCACATTCACCAAATGAATCTGGGTAGGACGGCTATGGGCGCTAGGCCCGCAGTGGCAGCCTCGGCTTCGATCCGGGTCCGGTCCTCGCCCAGGTGAGTTTCATGGATACCGCCCAGGACCCAGGCGCTCGCAAGCCCGGCAGCGGCCGCGCCCGCGATGTCGGTCCGGAGCGCATCCCCGACTGCGAGGACGCGGGCCGGCGCCACCCCGAGCCGCTCCAGCGTCGGTCCATAGATCAGCTTGTCCGGCTTGCCGAGCGATCGTACCTCGCCGCCGAGCCCCGCGTAGCGTTGCGCGAGCGTGCCGGCGCAGATCACCCGCTGGCCGTCGCGGATCACCTCGAGATCCGGGTTGGCACACACCATGGGCAGCCGGGATGCGCGACAGGCCTGTAGAATAGCGTCGAAGGCGGCCGGGTCGGTTGGGCTTGCATGGTCATCGGGGCCGGTATTCAGTACGAAGCTGGCCTCGGATGGGGCGTATACGACGCTGAGGCCGAGGCTGGCAAAGACGTTGCGGTCGCGCTCGGGGCCGAGATGGTAAAGGCGGGTGCCGAGGCCGCGCCACCAGGCGTCGGGGCGGCGCTCCAGCATGGCGTGGGTCGCTTCACCGCTGGTGATCACGCCGTCGTAGAGCGCTTCGCCGATGCCGAATTCGGCCAGCATGGCAATGACCGGAGCGGCCCGGCGCGGCGCGTTGCTGAGGAAGACGATCCGGCGGTGACGGGCCCGAAGCTCGGCCAGGCAATGCGCGGCGCCGGGATAGAGCTTTACCCCGTCATGGATCACGCCCCAGAGGTCGAGGATGAAGCCGTCATACTGATCGGCGAGCGGGGCAAAGTGGTCGAGGTGGATCATAGCGCGGCGCCGACCGCGTCTGTGATGCGGGCGATGCCGGCGGTTTGCATGGCGACAAGAAGTTCCCGCTTGAGGCGGGGAATGAGCGCCGGGCCGGCGTAGGCGAAGGCGGTGTAGAGCTGGACCAGGGTCGCTCCCGCGCAGATTTTGGCGAACGCGTCGGCGCCGGTCGCGACGCCACCGCAGCCGATAAGGGTGAGCCGGCCCCGGGCGAGGCGGGCCGTATCGGCGAGCAGGCGGGTGCTGGGCGCGAGCAGAGGCCGGCCGGACAGGCCGCCCCGCTCGTGGCGCGCCGGGCTATGCAGGCCGGGGTCACGCGCGACGGTGGTATTGGCGACGATCAGGCCCGCGGCGCCGCCATCCACGGCTGTCTCCACGATTGTCTCGAGGGCGCCCGGGGCGAGATCGGGCGCGATCTTGACGAGGATCGGCGGATGCCGGCCTCGAGTCGCCAGCGCGAGCAGGGCAGCGAGCCGCCGTTCGCCTTGCAAGTCCCGCAGGCCCGGCGTGTTCGGGGAGGAAACGTTGATCGCGATGTAGCAGGCATGGAGTGCTACGGCCGCCACCAGCGCCGGCAGGTGGTCTTCGAGCGCCGTCCCGGCATTGGGACCGATATTGGCGGCGACGCGCAGGCCGGCCGGCAGCCGGGCGAGGCGCGCGGCGAAGGCGTCGAGGCCGGCATTATTGAGGCCGTAGCGATTGATCACCGCGCCGTCCTGCTCGAGGCGGAAGACGCGCGGGCGGGCCTGGCCCGGCTGCAGCAGCGGGGTTACGGTGCCGGCTTCGAGGTAGCCGAAGCCGAGGCGGGCGAGGCCGCGCAAGGCTTTTGCGTCCTTGTCGAAACCGGCCGCCAGGCCAATCGGGTTCGGAAAGCGCTCGCCCCAGAGGCCGACGGCGAGCGCCGGGTCGTCCGGCGTATGGTCGGCCGGTGCGAGGCCGAGGCGTAACCCGAGGATAGCGAGGCGATGGGCGTGCTCGGGATCGAGGCGGCGCAGGGCGGAGATCAGCATGGCTGGTCGCACAGACATGAGCAGCGTGCACTTGTCCAGGGGCGTGGCGAGGCGCAAAGGCTGTTGCTTACTGGATGGGGATGGCCGTGCAGAAGGTGGCGGTGGCGGGCGCGGTGGCGGTCCGGGGCACGGCGTATGCGATCCTGGGTGCGATCAGCTTCTCGCATTTGCTGAACGACCTGATCCAGTCGCTTATCCCGGCGATCTACCCGATCCTGAAGGCGAGCTATGCGCTCGATTTCGGTCAAATCGGGCTGATTACGCTGACTTTCCAGGTGACGGCGTCGCTGCTGCAGCCGCTGGTGGGGCTATATACGGATAGGCGGCCCCTGCCCTACTCGCTCGCAGTTGGCATGGGGGCGACGCTGTGCGGGCTGCTGCTGCTGGCCTATGCCGGGCAGTTCTGGACGCTGATGCTGGCGGCGGGATTGGTGGGGCTGGGCTCATCGGTGTTCCATCCCGAGAGCGCGCGCGTGGCGCGGCTGGCCTCGGGCGGACAGTACGGGCTCGCGCAGTCGGTGTTCCAGGTCGGCGGCAATGCCGGGCAGGCACTGGGGCCGTTGCTGGCGGCGTTTATCGTGATCCCGCATGGGCAGACGAGCGTCGCTTGGTTCTCGCTGGTGGCGTTGCTGGCGATAATCGTGCTGACCAGGGTCGGGCGATGGTATGCGCCGCGCATCCCGTCACAACGGGGGGCGGCGGAGATCGCCGGGCCGGACCTGCCGCGGGGGCGGGTTGCCCGGACGCTGGCGATCCTAGTTGCGCTGATGTTCTCGAAATTCTTCTACCTGGCCGGGTTCACCAGCTTCTACACCTTCTATCTCATTTCAAGCTTCCACGTCTCAGTGCGGCACTCGCAATATCTGCTGGCGCTGTTCCTGGCGTCGTTCGCGGCGGGCGTGCTGATTGGCGGCCCTGTGGGCGACCGCATCGGGCGCAAGCGCGTGATCTGGGCGTCGATCCTGGGGGTGCTGCCGTTCACGCTGGTGCTGCCCTATGTGGGGCTGGTGTGGACGGCGGTGCTGACGATGCCGATCGGGTTGATTTTGGCGAGCGCATCGTCGGCGATCATCGTGTATGCGCAGGAGTTGTTGCCGGGCCGGGTGGGGCTTGTTTCAGGGATCTTCTTCGGGCTGGCGTTTGGGCTTGGAGGCGTGGGCGCGGCGGTGCTGGGGGTGCTGGCGGATCATACGAGCATCCAGACGGTATACCAGGTTTGCGCGTTCCTGCCGGCGATCGGGCTGTTGGCGGCGTTTTTGCCCGACCTGCGCCGGGGCCAGGTTGTGGGCTAGGCCCTGCCACCGAGATAGGCAGCGCGGACCTGGGGGTCGGCCCAGAGGGCGTCGGGCTTGCCGCTGACGAGGAGGCGGCCGGTCTCGAGGACGTAGCCGCGGTCGGCGACGCCTAAGGCCATGTGGGCGTTTTGCTCGACGAGGAGGACGGTGGTGCCGCGGCGGCGGATGTCGGCGATGATGCGGAACACCTGCTGGACGATGAGCGGGGCGAGGCCGAGGCTCGGCTCGTCGAGGAGAAGCAGGCGGGGCCGGGCCATGAGACCGCGGGCGACGGCGACCATTTGCAGTTGGCCGCCGGAGAGGGTCCAGCCGAGCGCGTGCTCAAAGCGTTTCAGCTCGGGGAAGTGCTCGAGCATCTCGTCCGTTTCGGCTTCGAGCGCGCGACGGCGGACGCCGCGGCGGTTGCTGGCGCCGAGCAAGATGTTGTCTCGAACGGTGAGGCCGGGGAAGACCCGGCGTCCCTCGGGGACGTGTGCCACGCCGAGGCGGACGATGCGCTCGGGGCCGAGCCCGGCCAGGCTCGCCCCGGCGAAGCGTATGGCGCCGGTGATCTGGCCGACTAGGCCGGAGATCGCCCGCAGCGTCGTGCTCTTGCCGGCGCCGTTGGCGCCTAGGAGTGCCACGATCTCGCCCTCGTCGACGCTGAGGTCGAGCCCGTGCAGCACCGGGGCGGCGCCGTAGCGGGCGGTGAGGCCTTCGAGCTCAAGCAGCTTCATCCCGGCGCGGCTCCCCGAGATAGGCGGCGACGACGTCGGGGTTTGCGAGCGTCTCGCGGGTGGGGCCGTCGGCGATGCGGCGGCCGAAGTTCAGCACGGTGATGCGGTCGGCGACCTGCTCGACGAGGGCCATGTCGTGGTCGACGATGAGGATGGTGAGGCCGTGGCCCTTGAGGCGGCGAAGCAGGCGGCCGAGCTCGGTCTTTTCGGTGCTGTTGAGGCCGGCGGCGGGTTCGTCGAGCAAGAGGATGGCAGGCTCGCCGGCGAGCGCGCGGGCGATCTCGACATAGCGTTGGTAGCCATAGGAGAGCTCGGGCACGAGCCGGTTGGCCTCGGCGCGCAGGCCGACGACGTCGAGCGCGGCGAGGGCGCGGGCTTCAACGGCAGCGTGGCCCATGAGCGCGGCGCCGGGCCGCTCGGCGCCGACGATGGCGTTCTCGAGGACGGTGAGGCCGCGGAAGAGGCGGATGTTCTGGAAGGTGCGGGCCATGCCGAGGCCGGCGCGGGTGTGGGGCAGCAAGCCGGTGATGTCGCGGCCCTGCAGCCGGACGTGCCCGGCGGTTGCGCGGTAGAGCCCGGTGACCACGTTGATCAGCGTGCTCTTGCCGGAGCCGTTCGGGCCGATGAGCGCGTGCACGGTGCCGCGCCGGATAGCGATATCGACGCCGTCCACCGCACGCAACCCGCCGAAATGCTTGGCGAGGCCGGTGATCTCGAGGATGATCTCGTCCGTGGGTGCGCCGGTGCGGCCAAGCAGCGGCAGCGGGGGCGCTTCAGCCGGCGCCGGGCGGGGATGGCGGAGGCGCGCGGCGAGCCAGCCCCAGATGCCGTCGGGCAGGAACACCATGATCAGGATGACCGCGCCGCCATAGACGGCGAGGTAGACTTGCTTGAGGAAGCGCAGCCATTCCGGGAGGATCACGAGCAGCAGCGTTCCCAGCAGCGCGCCGAAGGGCGATTGCACGCCGCCGAGGAGCGCCATGGTCAGCATCACCACGCTCTCGTTGAAGCTGAACTGGTCGGGGCTGATGTAGGCGAAGGCGCCCGCGAACAGGCCGCCGCCGAGGCCGCCCAGAAGCGCGTTAATGGCGAAGGCGATCACCTTGGTGCTGAAGGCGTTCACGCCCGCGGTGCCGGCGGCGATCTCGTTGTCGCGCACCGCGACCATGGCGCGGCCGAGCCGGGTACCGCGGAGCCGCCAGGCGGCCCAAGCGCAGAGCACGAGCACCGCGAGGCAAAGGGCGAGGTAGTCCTGGCCGTGGGTGAAGTGCGCCGGGCGGGGAATGTTGGCGACGCCGTCCGGGCCGCGGGTGAGACCGATCCAGTTAGTCAGCACGAGGGTCAGGATCACCTGGAAGCTGATCGTCACCATCGCGAGATAGTGGCCGCCGAGGCGGAGGCTCGCGAGGCCGAGCACCGCACCGAAGGCGGTGGCGATCAAGATACCAATGAGGAGCGCGGCGGCGAACGGCACGCCGAACCCGGTCGTGCCGATCGCTACGCCATAGGCGCCGATGCCGAAGAATGCCGCCTGCGCCAGGCTGATCTGGCCGCAATAGCCGAGTACGACGACGATGCCGAGCACCGAGATCGCGTAAGTCGCGGCCTGCATCAGGATGTTGAGGACGTAGCCCTCGCCGGGCGCTAGCATCCCCGCGAGCACGGCGACGACGAGGGCGCCCGCGAGCGGGAGCAGGCCGAGGCGGCGCAGCATCAGGCCTTTTCGGCGATCCGCTCGCCGAACAGGCCCTGCGGCCGGATCAGCAGGAATAGCAGCAGCATGCCAAAGGCGATCGCGTCCTTATACGGCACGGAAATGAACGCCGCCCCGAACGTCTCGACGACGCCCAGCAGCAAGCCGCCCAAGATGGCACCCGGTATGCTGCCGAAGCCGCCGATGATGTTGGCTGCGAACGCCTTGAGCGAGATGATGGCGCCCATGCCGACCGAAACGAAGAGGATGGGCGCCACGAGACCGCCGGCGAACCCGCCGAGGGCGGCACTATAGGCGAAGGTGATCAGCACCATGGCGCCGACGGGGATGCCGAGCAGGCTTGCCATGTCCTTGTCCTGGCTGGTCGCCTGGAGCCGCTTGCCAAGGAGGGTGCGCTCGAAGACGATGTATTGCAGGACGACCAACAGGACGGCGAAGACGATGACCGAGAGATATTGGCTGTTCATGAACACGTTGCCGAGGAGGAAACCCGGGCTGTCGAACAAGCCGGGCAGCGTCTGCGGGCTCGGGCCGTAAAGGACGAGGACGAGGTTGCTGATCAGGATGCTGGCGCCGATCGTGCTGATGATCACCGGGATTTGGCCGCGGAAGCGGAGCGGCCAGTACGTGACCCGGGCGAACACCACGCCGAAGGCGGCCATGAGCACGACCGCGATGATGGCTGAGAGCCAGTACGGCAGGGCGAGCGTGGAGAAGCAGATGACCATGATGTAGGCGCCGAGCATGGAGAACTCGCCCTGGGCGAAGTTCACCACGTTCGCAGCCCGGATCAGCAGCACGAAGCCGAGCGACACCAGCGCGTAGATCGCGCCGATGCCGAGGCCGGTGAACAGCAACTGTGGGACGAGGCTCAGCACATCAGGTTACGGGTACGTCCACGCGGCGGACGAAGACGACCTTGCCGTTCTCGTTCTTGACGATGTTGTAGCCGTGCAGCCCGTCGCCGTTCTGGTCGAAATTATAGGTGCCCTCGGCGAGCGCGTAGCCCTTGATGCCGAGCAGCGCGGTGCGGAGCTTCTGCGGGTCGGTGTCGCCGGCGGTGCCGATGGCGCGGCCGAGCAGGTGGACGGCGTCATAGGCCCAGCTGGCCTGCTCGTCGGGAGCACTGTGATAGGCGGCCTGGTAGGCGTCGGCGAAGGTCTTGCTGGCGGGCGTCGCGTCCGCGGTGAAGTCGGCGACGCCGAAGGTGCCGTAGAGCGCCGGGCCGGCGAGCCGGAGGGCGGTGATGTTGACGATGCTGGGCGAGCCGATCCAGGGAATGGTGACGCCGAGCTGGGGACGCTGGCGGGCGAATACGCCGAGATCGGTCTCGAAGGTGAAGTAGCTGCCCATGATGTCGGCGCCGGACTGGCGCACCGCGAGGACGACGGCGGTGTAGTCGGTCGCCTGGTTGGTGTAGCCCTGCATCAGCACAGGCGTGACGCCGAGGGCCTTCAGCTCCGATTCGAGAGCCTTGGCGCCGTTCGAGCCGAATGCGTCGGTGCTGTAGACGAGGGCCCATTTCTTCTTCTTGAGCTCGTTCACGCCATAAGCGGAAATCACCTTGGCCGAGTACAGGTCATTCGGGCGGCAGCGGAACAGCCAGGGGTTGCCAGCGTGGGTAAGCGTCGGCGAGGTGCCGCCGATCATCATGGGCTTGCCGGTCTTGAGCACGTCCGGCGCCATGGCCTGGACCTGGGTCGAGCGGATCGAGCCGATGAAGGCGGCGAGGTTGGCGCGGCCGGCAAGGCGCGAGAAGGCGAGGACGGCGCCGGGATTGGTGGTTTGGTCGTCCTCGACGACCACCTGCAGTGGCCGTCCGAGCGGCGGCTGCTTGTTGACCTCGCCGAGCGCGAGATTGATGCCGTTCATCATGAAGCGGCCTGCTTCGGCCGCCGGGCCGGTCTGGGGCACGGTGGCGCCGATAACGATCGGGTCGGCGGCGCGGGCGATCGCGGGGGCAGCAAGCAGGCCGGCGGTGGCGAGACCGAAGCCGCGGCGGGTCAGGGTCATGAACATCTCCCGGTGTGGGTTTCGTATCGCCTCTGCGAGCGAATCTTTGGGGAGTTACTCACAATTTGGCGATGACGGCAATAAGCGTCAGCCGAGGCCGGGGACGTTTACACCAGCGAGTTGCACAAGCAACAACGCGTTCAGCGCCAGCACGGTGACGGTCGCGACCAAGGAGAGCAGCGCCATGCCGGGCCGAAGGGCGAACCGGCCCATGACGGTCGGCTTGCGGGACAGCACGAGCAACGCCAGCATCGGTACCGGGAGTGCCAAGCTCAGCACCACCTGACTGAGCACGAGCGAGCGGGTCGGGTCATAGCCGAGGCCGACGACGGCGAAAGCCGGAACCATTGTCACGGCCCGGCGCACCCAGAGCGGAATGCGAGCGCCCACAAACCCCTGCATGATCATTTGCCCGGCCAGCGTGCCAACTGCGGAACTCGAGATCCCGGAGGCCATCAGCGAGACCAGGAAAATGCCGGCCGCCCCGGCGCCGAAGAGCGGAATGAGCGTTCGGTACGCCGTCTGGATTTCTGCCACGTCCCGGTGCCCGGCGTGGAACGCCGCAGACGCCATCACGATCATTGCAAGGTTCACGACCCCTGCGAGCGTCAGGGCGGCGACGACTTCGCGATTGGAGTAGCGGATGAGCAGGCGGCGCTCCTGGTCGTTGGCCGGCTGAACGCGGGATTGGGTGAGGCCCGAATGCAGGTAGATCGCGTGCGGCATCACCGTCGCGCCGATCATGCCGACCGCGAGGGTGACGGAGGCGGCATCGGCCAAATGGGGCGACACGGTATGGATGAGAACGGCGTGCCAGTCTGCCGGGACCACAAGGAGCTCGAGCCCGTAGCATAAGCCGATCAAGCCGACGAAGCCGCCGATGATGAGCTCGATCGGGCGCCAGCCGGTGTGCTCGGTGAGCAGGATCGCGTAGACGATGACGGCCGTGACCGCCATGCCGGCGAGGAGCGGCATGCCGAACAGCAGCGAGAGGCCGATGGCGCCGCCGAGGAACTCGGCAAGGTCGGTCGCCATCGCCGCGACTTCGGAGACGGCCCACATGGCCAGCACGAGAGGGCGCGGGAAATAATCCCGGCAGAGCTCGGCCAGGTTGCGGCCCGTGACGATCCCGAGCTTGGCGGACATCGCCTGGAACACCATGGCGACGAGATTGGCAAGGAGGGCAACCCAGAGCAGGTCGTAGCCGTATTGGGAGCCGGCCTGGATGTTGGTCGCGTAGTTGCCGGGGTCCATGTAGGCGACGGAGGCGACGATTGCCGGGCCCATGAAGGGCAGGATGGTACGCAAGCCGCGGCGGCGGCCGGCGAGGGTGTCTTGAATGGCGGCGGCGGTCCGGTCCGTAATGGTTTGCCGGGCAGCGACGAGGGGCGTCATGGGCGGCCTGTGATGGACTTGGCTGCTATATGTAGCCTGGGCTACACCTGGGTCAATTAGCGCCGGATTGGGGCTGCGGAAGGAGGCGGCGTTGAGCGAGGCAGACGAGGTGGCCCACGCCCGGCGTTTTGGGCAGGCGCGGACGGGGCGATCGAGCGCCGTGCTGGAGGATTATGCCGAACTGATCTCGGATTTGCTCGCGGCCGGCGGTGAGGCTCGAACGGTGGATATCGCCCGGCGCATCGGCGTGACCCATGCCACGGCGGTAAAGGCGATTGCCCGACTGCGCCGGGAGGGGCTGGCGACTGGACGACCCTATCGCGGCGTGTTCCTGACCGCGGCGGGACACGCACTTGCGGAGCGGGTACGGGCCCGGCATCGGCTGGTTGTAGCGGTGCTGGTGGCCATCGGTGTGCCGGTCGAGGACGCTGAAAGCGACGCCGAGGGGATCGAGCATTACGTGTCGGACGCGACTCTCGCCGCATTCGAGGAGTTTGTTGCGAAACAGAGTTGACGTGTGTCTACAGAAATGACATATACCATTGCGTGTGTTTATACTCGCGCATTACGCGCACTGATGAAGGGGTTCTCGATGCTGCAAAATATCGGTCGTGTTATGGGTACTGCGGTTGGGGTTGGCTGGCTCGCGGTGGCGCCTGCTTGGGCGGGGCCATTGCCGTTCAGCTTCACTTCGACGGAGGGCGGGACGGCCCAGCCAGGGCCCGGTTTGAGCGTAGTCGCGCTAACGCCTGGCGCATTGCCAGCAGGTGTGCAGTATGCGGCGACGCAGGATACAGGCGGAGTTCCAAACGGGATCGTTCGTGGCAATGCCAGCAATGAATACTCGGCACCTTACATTTCGCAATCAGCGCAGGTTACGGATCAATATTATTCTACCGCACGAGGCAGCATTACCTTTAGCTTTGCGCATCCAGAGGGATATTTCGGCCTACTATGGGGCTCGGTCGATGCCGGTAATGAGCTGACGTTTTACTCGGGCAGCACCACGCTTGGGAGTATTTTCGGGAGCGATATCACGTTGTCGGCCAACGGCACGCAGAGCTTGGCCGGGTCGCGCTACGTCAACGTGGATTTCACCCAGGGCTTTGACCGGGCGGTGGCAACGAGCAAGCAAGTGTCGTTCGAGTTCGCGAGCGTTGTCGCGGAACCGGCTCGGCAGGATGTGCCGGAGCCGGGCGCGTTCGCGGTCGTGATGAGTGGGCTTGTAGGGTTCGTAGCGCTACGCCGGATGCGGTCAAAACACGCCGTGTAGGAACCAGCTCATGGGACCGCTTGCCGGGTCCATGCCGTCACCGGCGCGGAACAGCCAAAAGCGGTGTCCCTGCTCGTCTTCCACGGCGAAGTAGTCCCGCACTGCCCAGGTCTCGCGTTCGCTGCGCCACCATTTGCCATGGATGCGTTCAGGCCCGTCTGCGCGTCGTACCCGGTGGCGCACGCGCCGCCAGGTGAAGGCGACGGGCGGATGATCGGGCAGTAAGGCAAGCGCGTCGACCGGCTGGGGGGGGCGCATCATGCGGCTGGGGCGGGGTAGGCTAATGGGCCAGCTAGCGCCGGTGGGCGGGGCGAGTGGCGGCACGCGGCGGACGGAGCGCTCGGGTACGTCGCTCTCTCGCGGTGCAAGGCGGAATACGCGGGCGGCGCCGAGGCGGTTGGAGAGGCGATCAACCAAATGCGTGACTGGAGGTACGGCGTGATGGCGGCCGAGCATGGTGCCGGGCTGGGTAAAGCTGAGCGGCTCGGTGAGGGTGGCGATGAGTTGCATGGCCTCGACGCCGAGGCCGGGATCGACTGTCTCGAGTCGTTCGGCCAGCAGGCGTGCGAGGTGGGCGGGAGCACGGCTCGGCCCAGCGGTGCCGATGCGGATCGCTTCCAGTGCGCCGTCGACGCGGGTGAAAACGAGATCGAGCCGCCGCGCGCTCTGCCCCGCCCGCTCGAGCGCCGCGCAGACCGGCGGCGTCAAGTGCTGGATGGCGGTGGCGAAGGCTTCCGCCGTGAGTAGGGGTTCGGCGAAATCGAGCCTGTGCTGGGCAAGTTCGGGTGGCGTCACCGGTTGGATCGGCTCGGAGACGCGTCCCATGGCCTGGTCGAGCCG
>JAABUX010005344.1_pt1 | contig 15816 bp, 17 predicted proteins | sample 5561851 | NCBI WGS metagenome assembly JAABUX01 (sample SAMN10711883, study PRJNA513361) | rock metagenome | isolation source: Antarctica rocks | place: Antarctica: Victoria Land, Richard Nunatak red sandstone | collected 2016-01-03 | reverse complement strand
CACTGTCGCGGCGAGGGCGTCATGGACTTCCGCACCGCCCGGGATGCGGGCGGCCGGGGCATCGTCGCGCCGCGCGCTGTAGACCAAGCAGGAGACGACCGCAGCCAGGCCCGGGGGGTCCAGCGCGTCCCACGCCCCGGAGCGCAGGCACTCGGCGACGAGCAGGTCGGCCTCGGCGTAGACCCGCGCGAGGCGCCGCCCCTGGTCGGTGACTGTCTCGCCGTGCAGGTATCCAAGGGCGCCAAGCAGCGTGCAGACGCGGTCGAAGGTGCGGGCAATGCTGTTGGTCCTGGTCTCCACCCGCCGCTCCAGGCCGGTCGTCTCCCGACGCAGCCGTTCGTACCGCTCGGCCCACCGCTGGTGGTCCTCCCGGTCGGAGCAGCCCTGCACCGGGTGGGCCCGCAGCTCGCGGCGCAGCCGCGCTACGTCCGCATCCTCGCCGCCACCCTCAGCGCGACCCCCGCCGCCACCGCCCCGGGAGCGAGGACCCCGGCCACTGGTGGGAGGCAGGTCCAGTGCTCGGAGCGAAGACAGCAGGTCGCGCCGCGAGGCCGGCACCCGGGCGTTGAAGGACTTGGGGACCTTGACCCGCCCGACCGGCTCGACCTCAGCCGGGAAGTCGAGCAGGGTGAGCCGCCGCACCTGGCCCGCGTCGGTGAGCACGACGAGCCGGCCCGAGTCGCGCAGGTCGATACCGGGGCTGAGCGTCACGGCGAGCCCGGCGCTCTTGCCCCTGGGGACGCGGATCACGTCGCCGATGCGCAGCCGCTCCACCGACGCCGACGCCTCGTCCCGGCGCCGGGCGGCTCCCTCCCGGGCGAGGGCCGCCTCCCGCTCGGACAGCCGCCGCCGCAGCTCGGCGTACTCCGTGGCCGATCCCAGGTGGCAGGTCATCGACTCGGCGTAGCCCTCGAGCGCGGACAGGTTTCGGCGGATCTGGCGGGCCAGCCCGACGACAGCGCGGTCGGCCTGGAACTGGGCGAACGAGGACTCGAGCAGCGCCCGGGCCCGCTCCCGCCCGACCGAGCCGACCAGGTTGACGGCCATGTTGTAGGAGGGGCGGAACGAGGAGCGCAGCGGATAGGTGCGGGTCGAGGCGAGGCCGGCCAGGCCCACCGGGTCGAGGCCGGACTGCCAGAGCACCACCGCGTGCCCCTCGACGTCGATGCCGCGCCGCCCCGCCCGCCCGGTCAGCTGGGTGTACTCCCCCGGCGTGATGTCGGCATGGGCCTCGCCGTTCCACTTCGTCAGCCGCTCGAGCACCACGGACCGGGCCGGCATGTTGATGCCGAGTGCGAGTGTCTCTGTGGCGAACACTGCCTTGACCAGCCCGGCGGCGAACAGCTCCTCGGTGACCTCCTTGAACCGGGGCAGCAGCCCGGCGTGATGGGCGGCGACCCCCCGCTCGAGGCCGTCTGCCCACTCCCAGTAGCCCAGGACCCGCAAGTCGGGCTCGGGGAGGTCGGCCGTGCGCTCCCGGACGTGCACCCGGACCCGGTCGCGCTCCTCGGGCGTGGTCAGTCGCAGCCCAGTCCGAAGGCAGGCCTGCACGGCGGCGTCACAGCCGGCGCGGCTGAAGATGAAGGTGATGGCGGGCAGCAGCCCCTCGCGGTCGAGCCGGTCGATGACCTCCGGGCGCGATGGTGCCCACTGCCGGCGCGGGGGTCCTGTACGGCCGCCGGCCGGCCCCCGACGCCCCGAGACGTGCTGCAGCCCGTGCCGCTCGCGGTCGCGCAGGCGCAGCAGCTCGGGGTTGACCGATCGCTCCAGCGCCGCCGACGGGCTGGTGGCCGGGTCCGTGCCGTCGACGAACAGGTCGTAGAGCCGCGGCCCGGACAGCACGTGCTGCCACAGGGGCACGGGCCGGTGCTCCTCGACGACGACCCTCGTGTCACCCCGGACGGTGACCAGCCACTCGCCGAACTCCTCGGCGTTGCTGACGGTGGCGGACAGGGAGACCAGCCTGACGTCGGCCGGCAGGTGGATGATCACCTCTTCCCATACCGCACCCCGGAAGCGGTCGGCGAGGTAGTGCACCTCGTCCATCACCACGTGCGAGAGCCCGCGCAGCGCATCGGAGCCGGCGTAGAGCATGTTGCGCAGCACCTCGGTCGTCATGACGACGACGGGTGCGTTGCCGTTGCGGGCTGTGTCACCGGTCAGCAGCCCCACGTTGTCCTCGCCGTGCTGGGCGACGAGGTCGGTGTATTTCTGGTTCGACAGCGCCTTGATCGGCGTGGTGTAGAAGCACTTGGTGCCGCCCTGCAGGGCGAGCCAGACCGCGAACTCCCCCACCACAGTCTTGCCGGCGCCGGTGGGTGCGGCGAGGAGGATGCCGTGGCCCTCCGCGAGGGCCTCGCAGCCCTGACGCTGGAAGGGGTCGAGGCCGAAGGGATAGCCGGCGGCGAAGGCGTCGACAGCACCGGCGTCCACAGTGTCAGGCTATGGGGTCAGTCCCCGGGGAAGGTGGTCGCACCCGGCTGGTCGCTCAGGTGGTGTCGTCATGGCCGCGAGCTGCGCCGCTGCTGACACCCGCCCCTGCCGGCTGGTCCAGTCCGGACGGAGCGGGCGGCGGCTCGGGCAGCGGCGTGGGCTCGGGCAGCGGCGTGGGTGAGGTCTCGTCATCACCCAGCGCCGCCCACTCCGATGCCGCGTCCTGCCGCGCCCGGCGCCTGTCGTTCCAACGGGCGAACAGCACCGCGGCCTCGTACAGCAGGCACAGGGGGACGGCGAGCGCCAGCATCGTGATCGGATCCTGGGTCGGGGTCGCCACGCCCGCGAACGCGAACAGCAGGAAGATCGCCACCCGGCGGGAGGAGCGCAGCCGCGCGGACGAGAGCACCCCGGCCAGGTTGAGCAGCACGATCACGAGCGGGAACTCGAACGAGACACCGAAGATGATCAAAATCGTGGTGATGAACGACAGGTACTGGGTCACCTCGAGCAGGGCGACCACACCGTCCCCGCCGAAGCCGAGCAGCACGTCGAGCGCCGGCCGCAGCACCAGGTAGGCCACCGTGCTGCCCATGGCGAACAGCACCATCGACGCGAGGATGAAAGTCGTCGCCCAGCGCCGCTCGTGCTGGTGCAGCCCCGGCGTGATGAACCCCCACAGCTGGCTCAGCCAGATGGGAGAGGACAGCAGGACGCCGGCGATCAGCGAGACCTTCAGGCGGATGAAGAACGCGTCGGTCGGGTGCGTGAAGATCAGTTGGCAGCCGACCCCACCGGTGCGCCGCTGCGGCGGCAGGTCGCAGTAGGGCTGCCGGAGCAGGTGAAAAATGGGGTGGTAGGCGACAACGGCCACGACCAGGGTGACCACGATGAGCGCTACCAGCGAGACGAGCAGCCGGCGCCTGAGCTCCTGCAGGTGCTGGACCAGCGACATCCGGCTGTCCTCGACAGCACGAGGGCGACGGCGGCGACGCGGGAGCCGGCGGGTGCGGACGCCCGGCGGTTGGTCGTTGCTCACTATCGTCTGACCGTTACCGGCCGGGCCCGGCTCGTGGGCGGGGCCGTCACGAGGGTCGCGAGCGTCGGGAACGGCGTCAGGAACGCGGGATGTCTGCCGCGTCGCGCGGCTCGCTGACCGGCACCGACGAGACCGCCGTGGGGGTCACAGGCACGACTGGGGCAGTGGCGGCGACCGGCGGAGCGGACGGCGCCGGGGCGGGTGACGGGACCACCGGCCCCGGTGCAGCAGCTGCCTCGACGGCTCGCGGGTGCTCGGCGTCACCGTCGTCATGCAGCCCGCGGGTCTCAGCCTTGAAGATGCGCAGGGAGCGCCCGAGCGAGCGGGTGGCGTCCGGCAGCCTCTTGTACCCGAAGAGCAGGACGAAGACGGCTGCGAGGATCAGCAGGTGCCATACGCTGAACTCACCCATGTCGGCCTCCCTGGTGCGTCGCCCTCGGCGGGGTCGCTGTGGCAGCGGCTGCTCGGATGTGCCTACTCCGATGTGGCTATTTAGATGGTACGCGTGAGGTAGTCGGCTGGCCGTGGACCGCCGCGGGTGTCGGCCTCGAGCGCACCGACCCGATCACCGAGTCCGGCGGCATGATCGGCCAGCTCCGAGACGCGATGGCCGAAACGGGTGCCTTCTCGTCCCATCCGCCGGAACCGGGACCAGACCCTGAGCGCGGTCAGCGCGATGAGGACGAGCCCCAGCAGCACGAGCGCGAGGTCCAGAGCCAGCCACACGCCTGGCAGGGTACCGAGCAGGCCGGTCGGTCAGGCGGTCATGCTCCTGCTGATCCGGCCCGCGAGCAGGTCCTCGTCAGTCAGCAGCAGCGCGAAGTCGAGCAGGTCGTCGTAGGTAAGCGGGGGGCCGGCCTTGACCTCGAGCGCCTCCGCTGGCAGCTCCCAGACCTGAGCGCGGACGCCGCCGCTCATCAGCAGGCTGATCACGTGGTCGTCGGCTGGCTTGCGCACCTCGTCGCTGCACTCAGGGCAGGAGAAGGAGTAGTAGGACATCGGAGCGTGGCTGCACACCATGAGCGCCACATCACGCGAGGTCATCTCAACCTCGCCGCACGTGGGGCACGACGCCTTGATGGTAGTCATCTGCTGTCCTCTCGATCCACCGACGCCTGTCCATGGCGTGACTCCACAGATGTCGGCCGCACCCCCCTATCGCCTGATAGTCCATCCGGGCTAACCGCCGGCGGGCTGCAGCGCCCGTTCGGCGGTATCGGCGACCCGCTTCCGGAGCTCGGCGGGCGCGAGCACCCGCCCCGAGCCCCCCAGGCGCAGCACGAGGCCGACAACCCAGCCCCAATCGGGCGTCCGCAGGCTCACGTACGTTCTCCCATCGGCACCGGAGCCGGTCTGTCCAGCCGGGGTTACCGGGTAGTAGTCGGCGACCCAGCGCGCTGCCGGGCCCAGCTCGAGCAGCACCTCCAGATCGGTCTCGGACGGCTGGAAGAGCCCCTCGCCGAGGTCGCGGCTGCGGGCCTGCGGCGGCGGCGAGGCCGGCAGGTCCAGTACGGCCAGCGCGTCGATTCGGTCGAGGCGGAACAGGCGCACGCCCTCGGCCCGGTGGCACCACCCCTCGAGGTACCACCGCCCCTCGGACGACACCAGCCGCATCGGGTCGACGTCGCGCTCGGTGACCTCGTCTCGTGACTCGACCAGGTAACGCAGGTGAACGCGGCGCCGGGCGTCGAGCCCCTGCTGCAGCGGAGTGAGGACAGCGGCCTCGGCCTCCAGGGTGACCTGTACCGGAGGCGCCGAGCCGGTGCCGAACGCCTCCTCCAGCTTGCCGAGAGCGCTGTCGAGCGCGGCGCGCTCAGCCAGGCCGGGGACGTCGGCCAGGGTGCGGGCGGCGACGACGAGAGCGAGGGCCTCGTCGGCGGTCAGCCGCAGCGGGCGGTCGAGCGTCTGCGGGTCGAGCAGCGTCACGCGGTCGCCGGAGAACGACAGGTCCAGAAGGTCACCTGGCGCTCCGCCGGGCAGCCCGCAGACCCACAGCAGCTCGAGGTCCTGGCGGACCTGCCGGACTGGTATTCCGAAGACGTCCGCGAGCTCCTGCAGCGCAACGTCGGGGTGGGTGCGCAGGTATGGCACCAGGGCGAGCAGACGCGGCAGCCGCTCGCCCGAAGTGGTCCCAGTGCCAGCGGTCCGCGGCCGGCGCTGGGAGGGCGCTGGTGGGGCTGCCGACGCTGCCAGCTCGGCGTCGTCCGGGCGCTCCGCTCGTGCCTGCGCTGCCGCCGCGGCGACAGCCGCGCCGGCGGGACCAGGGTCCCCGGTATGGGCCACGAGCCCGCGACACAACCGGGTGCGGACTGCATCTGCGAGCTCCGCGGGGGCATCGACACGGGCATCCGGGCTGACGGCGACCAGCCGGTCGGCCAGCCGCTCCACATCGTGGAAGGGCACCCGTAGCAGGTCCCAACGGTCGCCGGCCGCATCCACCGGCGCATCACCCTGCGCCTCCTCCGCGGGCTCGACACCAGTCCGGCGCAGCTCGTGCCGTAGCGCGTACGCAGCCCCTTGGCGCAGCCGGACGTCTGCGGTCCTGGCCGGGCCGCTTGGGTCCGCCGCCTCGACCGCGGCCCGCAGGTCGACACCGGACGGCACCGCCACAGCGCCTGCCTCGCCCGTCGGCCGCAGCTCCCCGCTGACCCGGGAGAGCCGGAACACGCGGGTGGCCTGGCGCCCCCGGTCGTGGCCGACGAGGTACCACCGGCCTCGCCATGAGACGACTCCCCAGGGCTCGACCTCGCGCGGCGCCGACTCGGTGTCGGAGGGGCGGCGGTAGTCGAAGCGGACGGCGCGCCCCTCGCGCACGGCGGCGAGCGCGGGCTCGAGCGCCGGCTCGGTGGCATCCACGCGCGGCTCCAGGCCGGCCGGGGCTGGCCGGGTCGCAAGGCCGGCCGCCTGCAGCTTGCGCAGCCCGCTGGCACTCGCGGCGGCAAGCGACGCGCTCGACCACAGCCGGGCAGCGAGGCCGAGCGCGCTCGCCTCCTCGGCAGTGAGGTGCAGGTCGGGGAGGGCGTAGTCCTGTGGCGGGATGCGGTAGCCGACCTCGTCGTCCCAGACGCTGCTGCTGCCCGTCTCGAGCGGCACGCCGAGCTCACGCAGCTCGTCCTTGTCGCGCTCGAACATCCGGCGGAAGGCGACCTCGCGCTCCTCGGTGCGGTCGCGGCCGTACCCCTCGACCAGCTCGCCGATCTCCCCCACCGACAGGTAGCGCGGCGTGGCCATCAGGCACATGGTGAGGTTGAGCAGGCGCTCGATCTTGCTGCGTGACATCGCGCTCACGCTAGCCGCAGCGGCGCCCGTGGCAGGCGACCGTGACCCGGGTGTCACGGGCACCGGCGTAGCGTGCTCGCTCGTGCTGCGGCTGCGCGACGGTGTCGTCCTGGCCGTGACTGCCGAGCGCCACGGGACCACCCAGCTGCAGTGGGCCATCGAGCTGCAGGTGAGCGTCGACGTGCTCGGCGCGGTCGGGGCGCTGTGCTACCCCGCGCTCGTCGGGGAAGCGGCCCCCGGCGACGCCGTCACCCTCAACACGATGGCGATCGAGCTCGGACTGGGCACGGGTGGACAGGCCCTGGTCGTCCACGTTGCCGGCCGTTCGCCCCGGCCAGACGGAGATGCGGGCACCAGGCGGGTCGTGAAGGCGCGGTACACCCCCCACCAGGTCAGCGTGCAGGGCGTTGACGACAGCGGCTCGCCGCATCGCGCCGCCATCGCCCGGGCCGCCCGCGACGGGCTCTGCGGGATGCCCGTCGTTGCGGCCGACCTGCACTCGGCCCTGCCGGCTGTCGTCGCCGGGGTCCACGCGGACGCGCCCGCCCTGCGGGTCGCCTACCTGATGACCGACGGCGGGAGCCTGCCGCTTGCCTACTCGCGCACCGTGGCCGAGCTGGGTGAGCGGCTGTGCGGCACGGTGACCGCGGGCCAGGCGTACGGCGGCGATCTCGAGGCGGTGACGGTCCACTCCGGCCTGCTCGCCTGCCGCGCCGTGCTGGAGGCCGATGTCGTCGTCGTCGCCCCGGGCCCGGGCAGTACCGGAACCGGCACCACGTGGGGGTTCTCCGGGGTCGCGGCCGGTGAGGTGCTGAATGCAGCGGCGGTGCTCGAAGGCCGGCCGGTTGCCTGCCTGCGGGTGTCGGGCGTCGATGCCCGCCACAGGCACCACGGGGTCTCCCACCACAGTCTGACCGCCTACGGACGCGTCGCGCTGGTCACCGCGGACGTGGCTGTCCCGACCGGGCTGCCGGGGGCACTAGATCGCATCGTGGCGGCCGGCGTCGCCCCGCTGCGCGAGCGCCACCGGCTCGTCGCCGTGAACACGGGCGGGCTAGCTGCCGCCCTGGCTGCCATCGACGCCGAGCTCACCGGGGGGCTGCGGACGATGGGGCGTGGCTTCACCGAGGACCCCGCGCCATTCCTCACGGCGGCAGCAGCCGGGCGGCACGCTGCCGGTTTGACGGACGTCAGTACGCCTGGTCCATCACCTTCGACGTGAGCATCAGGACCATGCCGACGGCGAGGACGACACCACCGATGATCCACAGCAGAGTGATCTTGGTGATCAGCGCAGCGGCACCTATGGTGACGCCGGCGATGACCATGAACACGGCGAGCCAGGCAACGGGCGGGGCGTGCGGATGGCCACCACCGGAGGAGCCGCCGACGGGTGCCGTGCGCGACCCCAGTGGCGCGTCCTCATGCTTGACCATGTGCCCTCCCACGGCTCGTCGGCCTCGGCCCGTCTGGTCCGGATACTGCCAGTGTTGCGCGTACTGCCAGTGCAGGGTACGTCCCCGCTGCAGCGCCAGCGGCCCCCGGCTCACATCTGCGCGAGGTCGACAAGCTGCTTGTCGAGCCAGGCTGCGACGTCGTGTGAGCGGATCTGCGCAGCGGCCGCCTCCCGCAGCCGGCGGCGCTCGCCGGCGTCCATCGCCAGCGCTGCGTAGAGGCCGTCTGCGGACTGCTGCACGTCGAACGGGTAGAGCGTGACGGCGTGCGCGCCGAGTTCCTCGTACGCCCCCGTCGTCTCCGAGAGCGCGAGCACGCCGTCGCGCTTGCTGACAACGGGCACCTCCTTGGCCACCAGGTTCATGCCGTCGGCGAGGGCGTTGACCATGAGGACGTCGCAGATCGAGTACGCGGCGACGGCGAGCGCGAAATCCTCGACCAGGCGCAGGTCGATCGGCTGGCGGCCCGCGGTGGTGTGGCGGCCGTTGACCTGCGCGACTGCGGCTCCGATGTTGGCGATGTAGTCGGCGTACTCCGGGACGTCCGTGCGGCTGGGCTGCAGCAGGGCGAGGAACGACACGTGGCCGACGAGCTCGGGGTGCTGGTCGAGCAGGATCCCGAACGCGAGGAAGCCGCGGACAACGTTCTTGCTGGGGTCGGTCCGGTCGACCCGCACGATCAGCCTGCGCTCCTGGTCCTCACTCTCCTCACCGGCCCCCCACAGCGGGGCGAGGAACTCCTCGTACAGGCGTGCACTGTGCGACGCGACCTCGCCGGATGCGGCGACCTCCTCGAGCGCGACCGGGTCGACCGAGATCGGGTAGTGGCGGATGAGCACCCGCCGGCCGTCGACGTCGACGCTGAGGTCGTCCATGTCGACGTCGAGGCCGAGCATCTCCTGCACGCAGTGCGCGAAGTTGCGGGCATAGCGGGCGGTGTGGAAGCCGACGACGTCGCTGCCGAGCAGGCCCCGCACGAAGCGGTTGCGCACCGGCGGGGGCAGGATGCGCCAGCCGTCCGGCCCCGGCCAGGGGATGTGCACGAAGTGCGAGAGCAACGCGTCCGGGCACCGTTTCCGCACGTGCTCGGCCACGAGGTAGAAGTGGTAGTCCTGGATCATCACGAGGGCGTTGCCGCCGCTGGCCTCGACCTCGGCGGCCACGACATCGGCGAACAGCTCGTTGACTGCGGCGTAGGCCTCGATCGCGGTGTGGTCGGCGGCGGTGATCACGGGGGCGTCCGCCTGGCCGTAGAGGCCGTGCTGGATGAACCAGAGCAGCGGGTTCGAGACCACCGTGTAGAACGGCTCGTGCAGCTCGGGGTCGACCTGCACCATCCGAACCTGCAGCGCCGAGCGGGGATCGAGCTCCTCCCCCGCCTGCGCCAGCCGCGGCGGCGTCGACGTCACCACGGTCACCGCGCGGCCCGGTGCCTCGGCCGCGACAGCTTCGTCCTCCTCGCCCGACGCCGCGCAGACCCAGACCGCCTCGTCGAGGTGCTCGGCCAGCCCGACCAGGGCCGTCACGAGTCCGCCGCTGCCGCGGCTGGCCGTCCGCTCGTCGCCGCTGCGGGTGAAGCCCACCGGACCGCGGTGGGAGAGCAGGACGAGGGGCCGGTCGAGGCGGGCCGCACTGGCGGCAGCGGCGGGCTCGCTGCCGGACGGGCTGGTGTCGGTATCGGTGTCGGTGTCGGCTGTCACGGCGTCGCGGGTGATGTCGTCCATCGCGGCGTCATTCTGCCCGCCGCCCATGGGGGCACACGTGACTGAGGTCCCGCTGAGGCCTGGCAGAGGGCCCCAGTACCGCCCGAAGGCCAGCGCGTGACGAGTGGGCGGGGCGGGCAGGAGCCCCGCGTGCCGGTTCCCTCCCCGCCTGGTAGCGCCCCCAGCACCACCAGCGACTCCCGCATCACCGCTGGTACGGGCCTACCGAAGATCGCCGTCTTCGACATCGACGGCGTCGTGGCCGACGTCCGCCACCGTTTGCACCACCTGGAGGGGCAGCGCAAGGACTGGTCTGCTTTCTTCGAGGCGGCGGCGCACGACCCGGTGCTGCAGGAGGGCGTGCAGCGGGCGGAGCAGGCGGCCAGCGACGCCTCCCTGGTGTGGCTGACCGGCCGGCCGCAGTGGCTGCAGGCAACAACGGAGGGCTGGCTCGAGGCCGCCGGACTGCCCGCTGACAGGATGCTGATGCGCCCCCGACGTGACTTCCGCCCCGCCAGGGTCTTCAAGCTGGAGTGCGTCGAGGCGCTTGCCCGCGAGGCAGATATCGTTGTGGTGGTCGACGACGACCCCGAGGTCTGTGCCGCACTGGCAGCCGAGGGGTGGCCCGTGGAGCAGGCCGAGTGGGTTACCTACACGCGGACCCTGCGAACGGCTCAGGAGCGTCGCGGGCGCACATAGCACGGCAAGCGGTCCCCGGAGTTTCCCCGAACGGGTGGTCTCGCGCGCCGCGCCGCCGCATGAGCCTCGAAAGATGCTCCGAACGGGTCATGCTCCGGCGCAGCAGTCGTGCCGACAACCACATCACGACACGCACATCACGACCCGCACATCAGCACACACGGACAACACCACACACGCAAGCACCCGATCGGGTGGAGGAGGTGGCGCACGATGACGTGCCCACACGAGAAGCAGTGCCCCACGATGGCGGGGGCCGACCGCGAGGCGGCCCGTGTCCTGGTCCGGCATCCCGAGCAGGGCTGGTCACTGCTGTGCAACGGCGTGATCCTGTTCGATGACACCGGCGAGCTGCTGCCCGACGGCAGCGTCGTCGTCCCGCACCGCGGTGCCGCGCCGGAACGCTCGTCGATCCTGCTCGCCGCCGCGCGTACCGCTCCTGTCCCGACTGCTGCCTGAGCGGCTCAGGCGGTGTCGGCGCGCCTGCGCCGGCGCTGTGACAGCTCGTCGGCGGCAGTGTGCTCGGGGCCCTCGGCGGAGCGCCGCTCGGAGGGCAGCTCAGCGAGCTGCCCCCGCGTCTCGCGCGCGACAGGTCCGACGGCGATGCCGAACACGCCTTGGCCGCCAGCGAGGAGATCGACGACCTCGTCAGCTGACGTGCACTCGTACACGGTCGCGCCGTCGCTGATCAGCGTAAGCTCCGCGAGGTCGTCGACCCCACGGCTGCGCAGATGCTCGATGGCCGCCCGGACGTTGCTCAGCGACACCCCGGCGTCGAGCAGGCGCTTGACGAGCTTGAGCACGAGGATGTCGCGGAACGAGTAGAGCCGGTGCGTGCCCGACCCCACGGCGTCGCGCACGCTCGGCACGACCAGGCTGGTTCGGGCCCAATAGTCGAGCTGGCGGTAGGTGATGCCGGCCGCGGCGCAGGCTGTCGGGCCGCGATAGCCGACGTCGTCACCGGTGACCTCGGGCAGGTCGTCCGGGAACAGCGCACCCTGGCCCAGGGCAGCACCGGACATCGCGAGGGACCCATCGGAGGCCGCACGGGCCTCACCGCCGCTCGCCCCGCCGCTGCTCATCCTGCAGCCCCGTCGCGCGCCCCTGCTGCCATCGCCGTGCCTCCTCGAGTCGACCCGGCGAGACACAACCGGCCCTGCCTGCCACCCCGGGTCCCGCTGCGCGGGCTCCCACCGACCGACCAGCAGGCCAGGGGGCTGAACGTATGAGAGTGCACCGGCAGCGGCAAGGACGGACGGCGGCGTGTCGCTCAGGAGCCTGTGTTGAAGTCGTCGGCGGAGATGTTGTCGAGGAACTCGCGGAACTTCTCGACCTCACCCTCTTCGTCCTTCTCGCCATCCTCCGGCACCGTGATACCGGCCTCGTCGAGGACTGTCTCGGCGCCGAAGACGGGCACATCCATCCGCATCGCAAGCGCGATGGCGTCGGAGGGGCGCGCTGACACCTCAGAACCGTTGCTGAAGTGCAGGGTGGCGAAGAAGACGCCGTCGGCGAGGCTGTCAACGGTGACCTTGGTGACTGTGGTGCCGAGCGCCTGCAGGACGTCGCGCATCAGGTCGTGGGTCATCGGCCGGGCCGTGACCACGCCCTCCTGGGCGAAGGCGATGGCTGTCGCCTCGACGGCGCCGATCCAGATGGGCAGGTAGCGCTCGCCCTCGGACTCCTTAAGCAGGACGATGGGCTGCTTGGACGGGAGCTCGACCCGCACGCCCACGATCTCCAGCTGGAGCACGGCGCCTCCCTCCCCTGCTTGGTCACCCCGCCGACCTGCGCGGGGCACCTCCGACACTAGCCTCTCCGCCCGCGACTACCCGGTCCTTCGACGACGCCGAAGGACCGGGCAAGGGTGGCGCGGTCAGCCGTGGACGAGCGTGCGCAGCCCCACCTTGACCAGGGTGGCGTGCAACCGCACGGACAGCGCGGCCAGCTCGCGGACGGCCTCCTCGGCGCGTACCCGGGCCTCGGGGTTTCGCTGACGCGCCAGGGGGCTCACGACCTGCTCGACCAGCCCGATCTCGCGGTCGGCGGCCGCCTTGACCGGGCGGAGGTGGCGGGCCTCCAGTCCGAAGCGCCGCATCGCTGCGACGATCTTGGCGATCACCAGGGCGTCGCCGTCGTAGTAGCTGCTGCCCTGACGAGGGGCGATCAGTCCGTACTGCTCGAGCTCGTGCAGCGCCGCGTCGTCAAGGCCGCTGGCCCGGCGCAGCTCGTGGAACGACAGGCGCAGCTCGCTCTGCGGCGGGGCGAACGTCTCGGGGCGGGCGAGGGCGTCGGCACCGCTGGTACCGGTGGCACTGGTGACACCGTCGGCAGAAGGTGCCGGGGTGTCAGGGACCTGCGGCTCGCCGCCCCTCGTGCCCGGCGTGAGACCGCGGTCGAGCGCGTCGAGATGCTCCTTGATCACCCTGAGCGGCAGGTAGTGGTCGCGCGCCGCGGTCAGGATGTAGCGAAGCCGGTTGACGTCGTCGGGGTTGAACTTTCGGTAGCCGGACGGCGTGCGTTCGGGCTCGACGAGCCCCTGGGCCTCGTAGAACCTGATCTTGCTGATCGTCAGCTCGGGGAACGTCGGCTGCAGCTCGGCAAGGACTTCACCGATGGTGCGGGTCGTGCCGGGGCGCGAGGCTGCCCCCGAGCGGTCGGGCGGCCCTGGCGGCAGGGCACGGCGAAAGGGAGAGCTCACCGTCTCATGCGCCTCAGTGCCGGCTCGCAGCGGACTGTCCCCCGGGACGCGTGGCGCTCGTCGAGGTGAGGAACACGAGCCGGAACTTGCCGATCTGGACCTCGTCGTCGCTCACCAGCTCGGCAGAGTCGATGCGCTCCCGGTTGAGGTAGGTGCCGTTGAGGCTGCCGACGTCCTGGACGCGGAAGGTCGAGCCGTCCCGCCGGAACTCGGCGTGCCGCCGGGAGACCGTCACGTCGTCGAGGAAGATGTCGCTGTCGGGGTGCCGCCCCGCGGTGGTGAGGTCGGCGTCGAGCAGGAAGCGGCTGCCGGCGTTGGGCCCGCGCTTGACGACGAGCAGCGCGCTGCCGCTCGGGAGCGCCTCGACTGCTGCTTCGGCCTGGGGATCAGCCGCCTCCTCGGGCGCGTCGCTGTCGAGCGCGGCCCCGATGGCGGCCAGGTTCAGGGTCGAGGTCTGCTCGCTGTGCTCGATGCGGTGGCGCTCGGTCGGCTGGTCGATGCCGGTACCGAGCTGCCCTGCCTGCCCCGGCTGCTCCTGCTCGCTCGCCTCGTGCGTGATGGGTGCTCCCGGGCGCACCAGGGCGGTGCCGCAGCGCGAGCAGAAGCGGGCATCGGCGGTGTTGTGCTGGCCGCATCTGGTGCAGAACACGGTTCATGCCTCCTGCCCAGGCTCCCGGTAGTGGTCGGGAGCGTCGCTGCTGTCGGTTGGCTGTCGGTGCAATGCGGGGTCGCGGTCGGCGTGATCGATGTCGGATGCTGGCTGGTGTTGCTGACAGGTTAGTGGCGGCCGACCTCTGCTGCGTACCCATTCGCATCGAGCAGGCCCTCGAGCACGGCACTGGTACCCGCAGCGTCACCCGGGCGGATCTCGAGCAGCCACCCATCGCCGTAGGGGTCACTGTTGATCAGCTCAGGGGACGAGTCGAGTGCCTCGTTACGTGCGACGACCTCCCCCGCGACCGGCCCGTAGACGTCGGACACGCTCTTCGTTGACTCCACCTCACCGAGCGCCTCACCCGCAGTGACAGTCGTGCCCACGGCGGGCAGCTGGACGAAGACGATGTCGCCGAGCGCCTCCTGGGCGTAGTCGGTGATCCCGACGCGCACGACCTCCCCGCGGGGCTGCGCCCACTCGTGCTCCGGGGTGTACCTGCGGTCGTCTGGGAACACGTGTCTCCTTCGTCGTCACTGCCTGAGCGCTCGTCGTCACTTCCTGAGAGCCGGGGGCTGCTCTGAGCATCTCCCGGTTGGCGCCACTCAGCAGCTCGGCCGCCGAGCCCAGGGTCAGTGGGGGGCGGGCGAAGCGTACGTGCGGGCTGGGAGCGCCCGCAACGACCGGATCGTGAGCGCGCTCTGCTCCTGCACCTGCGCCGAGGCACCCGGCCGGGAGGCCACCGTGTCGACCACCCCCCCGGGGATGCGCAGCGCCGGTGCCAGAGTCTTGGGGTCGCCGATCGCGCTCACGCGGTACGGACCACTGATCGACCGGCCGTCGACCTCCAGGCCGCCGCGTGTGTCGAGCACGAAGGAGCTGACGCCCAGGCGGACACCCGAGATGTCGATGACCTCGGCCCCGGCGTCTCGCAGCTCCTGGATCGCGTCAACGAGGACGTCGGCGCGGACCTGTCCCTGCGGGTCAGTGATCGTGAGCACGACCCCGGAGCCCTGTGCGGGAGCGCTGGCGGCCAGCACACCGAGCTCCGCGGCACGGGTCCGAGCCTCGGCGAGCACCTCCGCATTGCCTGCCGTCCCGCCGAGCCGGTCGCGGCTCTGCTGCAGGGCGGTGAGCTGCTCTCGGAGCCGCTGCCGCCTCGCATCGAGGTCGTCGAGCAGGCGTACGAGGTCCTCCGAGCGGGCCGATGTCAGCGCCGCCGGCCGCCGGGCCGCGCGAACACCGACAGCGAGCCCGAACCCCAGCAGCGCGAGCAGTCCCAGGGCGACGAGCCTGGTGGTGGGACGCGAGCGCGCGCGCGGCGGCGGACGCAACTCCGGCCCCGTCATGCGCGAAAGACCCGGCGGCGGATGGCGGCGGCGTTGCTGAAGATGCGGATGCCGAGGACCACGACGACAGCCGTCGAGAGCTGCCCCCCCACCCCGACGTTGTCCCCCAGGAACACAACGAGAGCGGCGACGAGCACGTTGGAAACGAATGAGACGACGAAGACCCGCTCGTCGAAGATCTGCTCGAGCCAGGCCCGCACGGCTCCGAAGACGGCGTCGAGCGCGGCGACGAGGGCGATCGGCAGGTAGGGCTCGAGCCACCCGGGAGCTGTCGGCTGGAGCACGAGGCCAGCGACGAGCCCCAGGAGCAGGGCGAGGGCAGCGATCACGGGCGGGCCTCTCGAAGCGCGGGGACTGTCGCGGCGGGCAGCTCCAGGTGGGCGGCCGCCTGAGTCTGCACGCTGATGCCGTCGGCGGCGGCCGCAGCGCGCAGCCGGCCGGCTGCGGGGGACGCATCGAAGCTGGCCCGCAGGTTAGGCGGACCGATAGCGCGAATCTCGTACGGCG
>JAABUX010005339.1_pt1 | contig 15826 bp, 14 predicted proteins | sample 5561851 | NCBI WGS metagenome assembly JAABUX01 (sample SAMN10711883, study PRJNA513361) | rock metagenome | isolation source: Antarctica rocks | place: Antarctica: Victoria Land, Richard Nunatak red sandstone | collected 2016-01-03 | reverse complement strand
CTGACCGGCGCGCGGTTGCATGGACCGGATGCAGTGTTCGCCGGGCTCGGGACGCACTACGTCTCGCGGGATAAGCTATCCGGCCTCGCCGCCGCGCTGGCCGCCGATGGCCCGGCGGTGCTGGCCGGTTGCGCCGCCCTGCCCCCGCCAGCCCCGATTTCTGCCAACATGGACGTCGTGAACCGCTGCTTCGACGCGCCGAGCGTTGCGGCCGTCATCGAGCGCCTCGAAGCCGAGCCGTCCGCGTTCGCGCGCGGCGCGCTGCAGGCGATCCGGGCGGCCTCTCCCAGCGCGGTGCTCTGGACATTCGAGATCGTGCGCGCCGGGTCTGGCCGCACCTTGCCGCAGTGCCTCGCCGCCGAGTTGGCGCTGACCGCCCATGTCACCCGGCATCCCGATTTCGCCGAAGGGGTCCGCGCGATGGTGATCGACAAGGACCGTGCGCCGAAATGGTCGCCGGCGACGCTGGAGGCCGTGAACCCCGCAGACATCGACGCAATGTTTCCACCGACGAAATGATTTCGGCGCTACGGCGAACCTTGGCGTGATCGATGCGTAAACGTGCGAAAGGGAGTTGCATCATGCGCGCCATCGTTCTTGTCGCGGTCGTCCTGGCCGTTCCGCCTGCGTTGCACAGCCACGTGGCGTTGGCGCAGCACGCGGCCGCGCCTGTCGAAATGCTGAACGGACGCCCGGTCACGGACGCGCCGGTGTCGAGCATCGGCCCCGATAGGATGTCGCGGTCCGAACGCCTTGCCGGGCCCGAATTGCGATCGTCCGACGCCGGACCGGTCGATGGGACGCCATTCAGTGCGGGCCCGTCTGGCTCGTTGGGCGGCGAGGGCGGCGACGTCGGCGCGCGGCTTGGCAATCCCGAGAGCCGCTCCGGCGGCACGCCGAACCTCGGCAAGTAGCTACCGCGGCGTGTTCACCAGGCGCAGGCCCACCGCGACCAGGGCAAAGCCGGCGTAGAGACTGAGCGGCAGCGCCTCGTGCAGCAACACGCCCCCGGCGAGGATGCCGAACAGGGGCGTGACGACGGTGAAGGCCGAAAGCCGGCTGACCTGATACCGGGTCATCAGCCAGAACCAGGTCAGGTAGCTCGCGAACGCGACCACGATCGTCTGGTAGGCGAGCGCGCCCCAGGCGAGTCCGCTGGCGTCGCCTACGTCGGCCCAGCTCCGGGTCGCGACGGACAGCAGCAGGAGCGCCACCGCCGACGGGCCGAGCTGGTACAGCAGCACCCGGGCGGGCGTCTGGCCGCGCAGGCCCGTGCTGCACCGGATGACGACGTTGACGACGCCCCACAGCAGCCCGGCGCCCAGCACCATCGCATCGCCCACCCAGCTCCCGCCCCCCGAACCGGCCGCGACCGTGACGCCGGCGAAGGCGCACACGAGGCCGATCGCCTGCCGGCGGGACAGCGATTCGCCTGGTATCCAGATATGGGCGCCGAGTGCGGTCCAGAACGGGGCGGTGTACAGCAGCAGGATCGCGTGCGAGGCCGTGGTGCGGGTGACGCCTTCGAACAGCAGGATGAACTCGGCGGTGAACACCGCGCCGATCACCAGGCCGGGAGCGAGCGAGCGGTCCAGCCGCAGCATCGCGCGGGCGGCGGCGGCGCCTCCGGTCAGCCACACCCAGGACAGCACCAGGATCGACGCCCCGATCGAGCGCGCCGACGCCTGCACCAGCGGCGGCAAGCCCTGTTGCGCCGCGACCTTGGTGCCGACCTGCTGGATGCCCCAGAGCAGGCACAGGAACAGGATCAGCGCGATGGCCCAACCATCGAGCCGCGCCCGGCGTTCGAGAACCGGAGTCAAGCCGGCAAGTGCAGCGTCGCGCCCGTCCGCGTCTGCAGGCCCGCGAAATCCAGTCCGGGCACCATGTCGACCACCACGAAGCCGCGCTCCGTCACGTCCAGCACGGCGAGGTTGGTATACACCCGGCTGACGGCGCCCAACGCGGTCAGCGGATAGCTGCACCGTTCCACCAGGCGCGGCTCGCCCGACTTGGTGGTGTGCTCCATCACCGCCCACAGGCGCTTGGCCCCCGCCGCGAGATCCATCGCGCCGCCGACTGCGGGGGCAAAATCGTTGTCGCTGCGCGACCAATTGGCGATGTCGCCGTTCTCCGCCACCTCGAACGCGCCGAGCACGCACAGGTCGAGATGTCCGCCGCGGATGATGGCGAAGCTGTCGGCCTGGTGCACGATCGAGCCGCCGGGATGCAGGGTCACCATCTGCTTGCCGGCGTTGATCAGCCACGGGTTGGCGTCCTCGGCCGCGGGCGCCGGGCCCATGCCAAGGATGCCGTTCTCCGAGTGCAGGATCACCTCGCGTTCACGCGGGACGTGGTCGGCGACCAGGGTCGGGATGCCGATACCGAGGTTCACGTACCACCCGGCCGGGATGTCGGCCGCGACCCGGGCCGCCATGTCCACGCGTCCGCGGGGGATGATGTCCATCGGCTTACCCTTTCGGCCCGTCATGCGGGATGTGCACGACGCGGTCCACGAAGATGCCCGGGGTGACGACGCACTCGGGGTCGAGCTCGCCCAGTTCCACCATGTGCTGGACCTGGACGATCGTCAGCTTCGCCGCCGTCGCCATGACGGGGTTGAAGTTCCGGCCGCTCAGATTGTAGGTCAGGTTGCCCCAACGGTCGGCGCGCCAGGCCTCCACCAGCGCCACGTCGCCGTGCAGCGCCCGCTCCATCACGTAGGTGCGGCCGTCGATCTCGCGCACCGGCTTGCCCTCGCCGAGCTTGGTGCCGTAGCCGGTTGGCGTATAGAAGGCGGGAATGCCGGCGCCGGCCGCGCGTAGGCGTTCGGCCAGCGTGCCCTGCGGCACCAATTCCAGCTCGATCTTGCCCGCCCGGTACAGCTCCTCGAGCACCACCGACCCGGCGCTGCGCGGGTAGCTGCAGACGATCCGCCGCACCCGCCCCAGGCGCATCAGCTTGGCCAGCCCGAACTCGGCCACGCCGGAGTTGTTCGCAACGATCACCAGGTCCCGCGCGCCCTGCTCGATCAGCCCGTCGATCAGTTGGTTCGGCTGCCCGACCACACCGAAGCCGCCCACGAGCACGGTGCAGCCATCCACGATCCCGTCCATCGCGCCGGCGAGGGTTTGGACCCGTTTATCGACCATGTGCCGGCTCCGCATCCTCGCCCGCCGGAAGCATGGCCTTGGTCGCTTGGGACCGCAAGCCGGACGAAATCAGTTCTGAATCGCGTCGGGCGAGATGACGATGCAATCCGTGCGCCCGCGCGTCAGCCGCTGGCACGCCTGGACGGCGGTGTCGCGCGACAGCCCGCCGAGGCGCGCGCGGAACAGCGTGCCGTGCAGCTCGCGCACGCTCGCGACGATGGGCCGTGCGCCGGACAGCATGTCGCGGGCCTGGTCACGGGCGGCGCCGACGGCGGAGTGCGCCAGCGTCTCGTTGCCGAATGCGCCGACCTGGATGGCCCACTGCCCGGATGCGGCCGGCATGTGGCGGAATGGGACGGGCTCGGCCATGGCGGGCGCGATCAGGCGAAAGCCGGGGCGCTGCACGGTGTGCGGCGGTGGATCGACGTTGGCGACCTGGACCGGAGGCATCGGGGCCGGCGGCGGCGGCGCGGCCACTTCGATCGCGGGGGGCGGGGGCATCGATGGGGGTGGCGGCGGGACGTAGACGCGCGCCTCCGCACGGGGCAGCGGCGGGTGGTAGCCCGGCGGCGGATCGAACGCGGCGTCGTCTCCCGTCGCGGGTCCGGTCGGGGGCGCGTAGGCGACCTCGTTGGGCGCGGCGGCGTTCGGCGGCACATAGGCGGCGGCCGAGGCATAGCGGGGGCCGGAGGCGATATTGGCCGGCAGCGAGTTCATCGCGTACTGCTCGGCGGTGGAACGCCGGGTCGGGAAGCTGTCGGCGATGTAGGGGCCGATCTTGGCGACGTAGCGCCTGGTCTCGTCCGGCAGCGAGCGGTTGCGGGTCAGGTAGTCGTCGAGCCGGCCGGGACCGCCATTGTAGGCGGCGAGGAAGCCGGGATTGCCATAAAGGTCATACAGCTCGCGGATGTAGGCCGACCCCGCCAGGATGCTGTTGTGCGGGTCGTAGGGGTCGTCGCCGAGCTCGTAGCGGCCGCGGAGTTCGTCGTAGGTGGCGGGCATCACCTGCATCAGGCCCATCGCCCCCGCGCCGGACGTGATCGGCTGGCCGTTCATCTCGGTCCGGCCGCCCGACTCCACCCGCATCACCTCGCGAATCCAGCGCTCGGGAATGTCGTATTTCCGGGATGCCTCGCCGATGTAGGGGCCCCACGGGTCGTCCTGCGAACCCGGTGGCATGTACGTACGACGCGCCCGCGCCTCGTACTGCTGGGCTTCCTGGGTGGCGCTGACGTGCTGGTGGCCCGCGCAAGCCGACAGCAGCGCCAGCACACCGAAGCAGAACGCCGCATGGAGGAGCCGAAGATACCGGCCCCTTGTCCCACACAGCGGTACCGCGATGCGGGATGCCAACCGGACGATCAAAAGCAGCCTCCGTCAATACGCGCCACAAACGTTCACCGTGCCCGTGCGGCATAATCGCCGACCGTTGAGGTAAACCATCAGCAACACTAGCTAAACCCTTACCGGTGCGACTACATCGCCGCAAGCACCATCGCGAGTCGCGTCGGAATTTCGTACTCTTTTTTGTGAACTGTGGTGCGGCGGACACAGCGCATCCAGCCTCCGCCATCGAAGCGAGTTGCGGGTCGGCCCCGGATCGGCTATCGCGCGGCGTTATGAACGCGATCGCGCAGCCGCTGACCGAATGCTCAATCGAGCTGCACGCCAATACCGGAGCCACCATCCGCCGCCGGCTCGCCATCCGCGACATGGCGGACGGCGCCGCGATGTGGCGGCTGGCTCTCACCCTCGGCTGGCTGGACATCAAGCTGCGCTACCGCGGCTCGGTCCTCGGCCCGTTCTGGCTGACGCTTTCGACCGCCGTCATGGTGGTCGCGATGGGGGTGCTCTACGCCGCCCTGTTCAAGATGGACATTCAGGCGTACCTGCCATATCTCGCCCTTTCGCTGGTGCTGTGGAACGCGATCGGCGGCATGGTCGGCGACGCCTGCGTCTGCTTCACCTCGGCCGAGGGCACCATCCGCTCGATGCGCATGCCGTTCGCGCTATACGGCGTGCGGACCGTCATCCGCAACGTCCTGGTGCTCGCCCACAACGTCATCGTCATCGTAGGCGTGTTCACCTACTTCGACATCTGGCCCGGCGCCGAAGGGCTGCTCGCCCTCCCCGCCCTGGCGCTGTGGGCCGTCAACGGGTTCGCCGCGTGCATGCTGCTCGGCGCGTTCTGCGCGCGGTTCCGCGACATTCCCCCGATCGTCGGCAGCGTGATGCAGATCGCCTTCTTCCTGACGCCGATCATCTGGCAGCCGACCCTGCTCGGCGCCGACGTGCCCTACCTCGTGCTGAACCCGTTCTACCCGCTGCTCGCCATCGTCCGCGACCCGCTGCTCGGCGTCGTCCCCGGCGGCCTGATCTACACCACCGCCGCCGTCTGGAGCGCCCTGCTGTGCGGCGGCGCGTGGCTGCTGTTCGCGCGGGTGCGCGGACGGTTGGCGTTCTGGGTGTAATGGCGATGGGTTCTATTTCCGTCGAAGGCGCCAGCATCGACTTCCCGATCTACCACGGGAGTTCCCGCAGCCTGAAGAAGACGGTGCTCGCCGCCGCGTCCGGCCGGCTGGGCGAGGACCGGCAGCACCGGGTCGTTGTGCAGGCGCTGCGCGACATCTCGTTCTCGCTGCGCCCCGGCGACCGGCTCGGCCTGGTTGGCGGCAACGGCGCCGGCAAGACCACGTTGCTGCGCACCCTCGCCGGCATCTACGAACCGGTCGCCGGGCGGGTCCACGTCCAGGGCAGCGTCGGCGTGCTGCTGGACGCCAACCTGGGCATGAACACCGACCTGTCGGGCCGCGAGAACATCATGCTGCGAGGCCTGTACAACGGCATGTCAAAGACCGCCGTGGCCGCGATGGAGGCCGACGTACAGGACTTCGCCGATCTCGGCGAGTTCCTGGACCTGCCGGTGCGGTTCTACAGCTCCGGCATGGTGGTCCGGCTGGCCTTCGCGCTGGCCACCGCGATCCGGCCGCAAATCCTGCTGATGGACGAGTGGTTCCTGGCCGGCGACGCCAGCTTCATGGACAAGGCCCGCACCCGCATGGAGACGCTGGTGCGGGGCGCCGAGATCCTGGTGCTGTCCTCCCACATGGAGGGGGTGATGCTGGAGTGGGCGACGCGGGTGATCTGGCTCGACCAGGGCCGCGTGCGCGAGGACGGCCCGGCGCGCGAGGTGCTGGAGAGCTACCTGGGCCGCCCGGTGATCGAGCCGGTGCACGCGATGGCGTAAGGGTTGGGGTGCTGCGTCATACGAATACCGTAGAATTCGTTACGTAATCGTTGTAATCGTGTGGGGCGCGGAACAGAAGGCTCCCTCATGGCAACAATTATCGGGCCGTACGCCGGCCATGCGACGCTGATGGGTACGCCCGGCGATGACCGAATTATAGCCTATGGCGCCTACAACACGATCCACGGCCTTGGCGGCAACGACTACGTCAGCGCCGGGCGCTACGGGCACGCGAAGGTGTTCGTCGGCAATAAGCAACAGTTTCTGTCCGACCTCCATGAAATCGTCCTCCTCTGCGGTCCGGAAAACCGATTGAACGGCGGGGACGAAAATTTCACTGTGACCAGCTACGGCATCCATGCCTTCATCATGCTGGGCGACGGCAACAACAACGTCGCGGCTTACGGCGTCCACAACGTCATCACGGTGGGCATCGGAACCAACACCGTCACCGCAGGTCCAAACTCACACGTCGTCGTGTCGGGCCTCGATCTCGGCAGCTCGCGTCTGCCCTACCAAGACACCCTGCGGTTCTCCGGCACCGGCAACTTCCTGTCCAACCAAGCGTCCGGCGGGAAATACCCGCTGACGGGCACCATCGACGTGTCCGGAGGCACCGGCTCTGGAACGTTCGACCTCGGCTGGGCGAGTGGGACCCTCACGACGGGCGGCCGCGACAACGTCGTCAGCGCGGGGTTCGGCACGATGGACATCAGCCCCGGCAGCGGCGGCGACACGGTGCATCTGTATGGAATTTACGACGAGGGCGGGCAATCCACCATCCATCTCACGGGCGACCACAACCAGATCGACGGGTTGGCCGACACGAGCGTGATCACCGGGGGAGCCGGCCAGACGACCATCGTGCTCGACGCCGGCATCTATGCCGCGACCGGGTCGATCGCGGCCACGCTCGGGGGACAGGAAAACGACGTCGCGCTGACCGGCTTCAGCGGAACCGTCGACGCCGGCAGCGGACAGGATACCGTCCGGCTGACCGGCTCATACGTCACGGCGGTGTTCCACGGCGCCGGAGACATGGCGTTCATCCAAGACGGCGGCGTGACCGTCGACGACCAGTCGTCGGGCCTGCAAATCCAGCTCGCCGGCACCGGCGGCGCGACCGTGGTCGACCATTTCGGCGCCGCGCGCGGGGCCGTCGTCGACCTCATCGGATCGCCCTTCGCCACCGCGTCCGACGCGTTCGCGGCCACCACCAGCGATGGCGCGGGCGGATCGATCCTGGTGTTCCCCGGCACCGGCGGCATCCACTTCGTAGGCGTCGCCGACCTGACGGCGGCAAACTTCAAGATCGGCTGACGGCCCCACCTCGCGCACATTTTGTCGCGTTATCGTATCTAATGCGATAGAGTAACGTATCGCGTCAGGGACGTGCCGAAATGCTGTCCGCCGCCGACGCCTTCATCGCCCGCTGGACCTGCGCCGAGCAAGCCGAGCGCACCAACGCCCAACCGTTCCTCATCGACCTCTGCGACCTGCTCGGCGTCGCCCGCCCCGATCCGGCCCGCGGCGGCAGCGGCGCCTACCGGTTCGAGCGCGGCGTCACCCACCACGGCGACGACGAGCGCCACACCACACGGCGGATCGACCTGTACAAGCAGGACTGCTTCATCCTCGAAGCCAAGCAGGGCGCCAACCCCGCCCCGCCGCCGGCGCTGTTCACCCTCCAGGCGGAGGCGTCGCGGCGGTAGGCCGTCCGCAACACGCTCGGCTGGACCAAGCACATGCTCCGCGCCAAGGGCCAGGCCGAGCGCTACATCCGCGATCTCCCGCCCGACGAACCCTCGCCGCCGTTCCTGGTCGTCTGCGACATCGGCTTCTGCTTCGACATCTACGCGGATTTCTCCGGCACCGGGCGGCACTACGCGCAGTTCCCCGACCGCGAGAGCTTCCGCATCTACCTCGCCGACCTGCGCCGGCCCGAGCGTCGCGCCACCCTCGCCGCCATCTGGCAGGACCCGCGCTCGCTCGACCCGGCTCGCCTGCGCACCAAAGTCACGCGTGAGATCGCCGCGCTGCTCGCCCACCTCGCCCGCGCCCTGGAGGCCCGGCACACGCCGAACGAGGTCGCGTTCTTCCTGATGCGCTGCCTGTTCTGCATGTTTGCGCAATCGGTCAAGCTGCTGCCGAGCCCGCTGACGTTCACCGACATCCTGGAGGGCTGCCGCGGCGCGCCGGAGAAATTCGTCGGCATGGTCGGCGAGCTGTGGCGGACCATGAACACGGGCGGGTTCTCGGCCGCGGCGGGCGCGGTGGTGCACCGCTTCAACGGCGGGCTGTACGCGGCCGGGGGCGGCAGCGCGGAACCCCTGAGCGTCACCACGGACGAAATCGGCACACTGGTCGAGGCCGCCGGGCGGGACTGGGCCAACGTCGACCCGGCGATCTTCGGCACCCTGCTGGAGAACGCCCTCACCGCCCGGCAGCGCGGCCAGCTCGGCGCGCACTTCACCCCGCGCGCCTTCGTCGAGCGGCTGGTGCTGCCGACGGTGATGGAGCCGCTGCGGGCGGAGTGGGACGGCGCGAAGGCGGCGTCCTCCGACCGGCTGGCCACCGGCGACCGGACGGGCGCGGCCGCCGTGCTGCGGGACTTCCACGCCCGGCTATGCGCGGTGCGCGTGCTCGACCCGGCGTGCGGCACCGGCAACTTCCTGATGGTGACGATGGAGCTGATGAAGCGGCTGGAGGGCGAGGTGCTGGACATGCTCGTCAACCTGGATCCCGGCGAGGGCGACCGCCTGGCCCTGGCCGGCGTCAGCGTCGACCCGCACCAGTTCCTCGGCCTGGACAAGAACCCGCGCGCCATCCCCGTGGCCGAGCTGGTGCTGTGGATCGGCTATCTGCAGTGGCACTTCCGCACCCTGGGCGCCGCCCCGCCGGCCCCGCCGATCCTGCGCGACTTCCACAACATCCGGGAGGCCGACGCGCTGCTGACGGCGGACGGCGAGGAACCGGCGCGCGACGCGGACGGCGCGACGCTGACGCGCTGGGACGGCCGCACGATGAAGCCGCACCCGATCACCGGCGAGCCCGTGCCGGACGAGACGGCACGGACGGAGGTCATACGGCTGGTCCGGCCGCGGATGGCGGCGTGGCCCGAGGCGGATTTCATCGTCGGCAAGCCGCCGTTCATCGCGGGCAAGGATTTGCGGGCGGAGTTGAGCGAGGGCTACGCGACGGCGCTGTGGGCGACCTACAGCAAGGTGCCGAAATCCGCCGACCTCGCGCTGTTCTTCTGGTGGAAGGCGGCGCAGGCGCTGACGCAAGGCGGCGCGGCAAGGCGGTTCGGCTTCATCACCTCCAACAGCATCCGGCAGACCTTCTGCCGCCGGGTGGTCGCGGCGGCGCTGGCGGCCCGGCCGGCGGTGCGGCTGGCGTTCGCCATCCCGAACCACCCGTGGTCGGACGGCGCCGGGTCGGCGGCGGTGCGGATCGCGATGACGGTGGCGGAGCGTCCGAACGGGCGCATCGAGAAACCGGGCCTGCTGCGGCGTGTGGTCGCGGAGCGGGCGGGGGCGGACGGCGTGCCCGCGGTGACGTTGTCGGACGCCGCGGGGCGGATCAACGCGGATTTGTCGGTCGGCGCGAACCCGGACGACGCGCTGCCGCTGCGGGCGAATGAGCGCATCAGCAGTCCGGGCGTGAAGCTGCACGGGGCGGGTTTCATCGTCACCCCGGCGCAGGCACACGCTTTGGGGCTGGGCCGCATGCCGGCGCTGGATCGCCATATCCGGCCGTATCTCAACGGTCGCGACCTGACGCAGCGGAGCCGGGGCTTGATGGTGATCGACCTGTTCGGGTTGGCGGAAAACGAAGTACGACAGCAATTTCCAAGCGTCTGGCAGCATCTTCATAACCAAGTGCTTCGTCAACGCATGGCGTTGGCCGACCGCACCCCGGACGCTGCTGAATATGCCAGATTTTGGTGGCTTCACGGAAAACCTCGTCCCGAGTTGCGGCGGGCTTTGATCGGCTTGCCCCGCTACATCGCAACCGTCGAAACCGCAAAGCATCGGCCGTTCTGCTTTCTCCCAGCGTCGGTGGTCCCCGACAACAAGCTTATGTGCATCGCGACGGATGATGCTTTCTGTCTCGGCGTCTTGTCATCGCACTATCATGCCGCGTGGGCGCTGGCGTCGGGCGGTACGCTTGGGCCAACACCGGTATACGTTAAGACCCGCTGCTTCGACCCGTTCCCCTTCCCCGCCGCCTCGCCGATCCAGCGCGCCACCATCGCCGCCCTCGCCGAAGAACTCGACGCCCTGCGCCGCACCCGCCTCGACGCCCACCCGCACCTCACCATGACCAGCCTGTACAACGTGCTGGACACGCTGCGCGCCGCAGCCCCGCTCACTCCTGCCGAGCGGGACATCCACGACGCCGGGCACGTCTCCGTCCTGCGCCGCCTGCACGACGAACTCGACGCCGCCGCCGCCGCCTACGGCTGGCCGCTCGACCTCGCCGCCGACGAGATCGTCGCCCGCGTGGTCGCGCTCAACCTGCTCCGGCAAGCCGAGGAGGCTCGCGGCGTGGTGCGGTGGTTGCGGCCCGCGTTCCAAGCGACGGCCGAGCAGCGCCGGGCCGCCCAGGGCGCGTTCCCGACCGACCAAGGCGAGGATGTCCGCCTGCCGTCCTGGCCCGCGCGCGAGGCCGAGCGCTTCGTGGCGCTGCGCACCACCATCGCGAGCGCCCCCGGCTCACCCGCCGACCTGTCCCGCCGCTTCGGCCGCGTGACCACCGCGAAATCGGCAAGATGCTGGAAACGCTGGTCGCCCTTGGCCAGGCCGAGCTACGGGACGACGGGCGCTACGGCGGCTGAAACGCCCGTTGGCGGGAGCGGGCATCAGCCCGGCAGGGTGTAGCGGCGTTCGATGGCGTCGCGGATGACGGCGCGGGCGTCCTCGGGCGGCGCATCGCCGGTCTCGACGGCGACGATTTCGGCGGTCAGCTCGGCGTCCTTGATCGAGAGGTCGATCCAGCGCGAGTAGTCGCCGCGGGCGCGGTGCCAGCTCCAGGTTTCCTCGTCCACCCCGTCCGCCAGGTCGAGGAAGCCGACCAGGTTGCGCGCCCGCAGGTTCATGCGATCGCCGGGTCCGCGGAAATAGAAGCTCTTGTCCTCGCCCAGCGCGCCCTCGGCGTATTTCCGCCGGTGCCGCCGCTTTGCCCCGGCGCTGGGGATCGCGCGCAGCCGCCGCACCTCCGGCGCGTCCCGGCCGACGGTCAGCACCTCGCCCACCTCCAGCGTCGCCTGCTCCGGCGGCTCCGGCAGCCCGGCCGCCGCGCAGAACCCGGCCAGCACGCCGTGCGGCTCGGCGCCCACGGCCAGCACGCGGTCGACGCAGGCGAGGGTGTGGGCCGCCAGCGCCTCGATGCGGGTGGTGATGAACATCAGGCCCTTGCTGCTCGACGGCACCACCCCTGCCGCGTCGACCGCGGTGGGCAGCACGTGGTGCGCTTCGTCGACGATGATGAAGTGCGGCCGGCCGATCCGGGTCCGCAGCTTCAGCAGCTCCGGCAGCAGGCCTGCGAAGAACGCCGGGCGGTCGGCCGGCTTGACGCCGAGCAGGTTCACCGTGGCGCTGGTGCCGGTCTTGAGCAGCAGCTCCGACACCTTCTCGGCGGTCGGGATGTCGTGCGCGCCGCCGATGCCGACGGCGCTGTCGATGCCCTCGTAGTCGCCCTCGGGGTCGATCACGCAGTACTGGAAGCCGCCCTCCGCCAGGCGCTCCATCAGACCGAGCGTCAAGGTCGACTTGCCGCCGCCCGACACGCCGGCGAGCAGCACGCTCTCCCGCTGCGGAGCGAACAGCAGCGCCGGGTCGCCGTCCGCCAGGGTGATCAGCTGCCGCTTGTTGTGCCGGTCCACCTCGGCGAGGTCGGTCGCGAGCAGGCGGGCGATCAGTTCCGCGACGCCGGCCCCGCGCTCGCCCTCGGTGACCAGCGCCGCCCGCGCCTTCAGCGACGGCAGCGCGTTCGCGACCGCCACCGGGCAGCCGCACAAATCGAGGAAGGCGGCGTCGTTCTCGGCGTCGCCGACCGCCACGCAGTCGAGCGGCGAAATCGCGAGGTCCTCCAGCGCCGCCAACAGCCCACTTTCCTTGTTCACACCGGCCGGCAGCACCATCACGGCGCCCTTGTTGAAGATGATCTGCAGGTCGAGGCCGAGCTCGCGAATGGCGTCCAGCACGCGGCCCTCGTTCGGCTCCCAGGTCGCCACGATGACGCGGCCGACCGAGAGCGGGTCGACTCCAAGCTCGCGCAGCCGTTCGGCGAAGTGCGGCGGCGGCGGCGGCGCGAGCAGGCGTTCCTCGCGCGTGTCGGGGCGGTAGAGCAGCGCGCCGTTCTCGGCCACCACGCGGTCGAACAGGTCGAGCTGCGGGAGGACGCGGACGAGGTCGTCGAGCTCGCGCCCGGTGACGAGGATGAGCTTACGGCTAGACGCGCGCAGGCCGGCGAGCGCGTCCAGGGTGGGGGCGTCCACGACCCCGTCATGGGCGATGGTGCCGTCGTAGTCGGTGGCGAGGGCTGCGTAGGGCATGGGAGTGCATCGGTCGGGCGAGGCCGGGGTTTCCATGACCGTTTGGTGTCGTTGCCGGGTAACGTGGAAGGCCACGGCCCTGCCCTGGACCCACTGCGGCCTGAGGCCCCAGACCCGCCTTCGTTTGGCGGAGCTTGCACTAGCGCCTCAAGCTTCCATCAGCTCGCACCCTAGCCGAACGGGTTGTCGACCGTCTTGGCGGCCGGGGCCGGCGGCACGGCGTCCGGCAGGCCCTTGTCGGCTTCGAGGCGCTGCACGACCTGGTCGAGCACCGCCTTCAGCGCGCGGGCATGGGCGAGCCCCTGCTTGTCGCGGGTGAGGTCGAGCGAGCCGTACAGCGCGATCCGGTCGGTGCCGTTCTCGATGGTGAGTTCGGCGATGGACACGGACGCGGAGTCGTCGGCGAAGGGCGTGAGCTTGGTCATGGCGGGCTCCTCAGCTTGTGGATCGGCGGCGAGTGATGGATTTGGGGACCGGCAGGGTCATCGCAGTCTGTTTTACCGCGGCGGGCAAGCCGGGGAACGGGTCGATGCCGACGACGCTGACGAGGTTGGCGACCGAGACCGTGCTGCAGCTCGGCCGCTGGACGTTGCGGCAAACGTAGACGGCGGCGCCGCCGACGCGCGGGTCGTACACCGCCTTCCAGGTCGCGGACGGCACCAGCACGCCGTTCGGCCCGATCGACTTGAGCTGCCGTCCCTGGAACGCCGGGCCGGTGACGAGGTAGAGCTCGCCCTCCCGCGTGGCGAGGGTACGCATCATGCTCTCGATGCCGGCCCACAGCCCCCGGTTCAGGACGGCGGCTTGCGGGACCATGTTGGCGAGCGAGAAGCTCTGCTGCATCGACCCGGCGTCCGGCATGTCGCCGGAGGGCGACATGTGGCCGCGGTCGAAGCCGGAGCGGCGGTAGTCGTCGAGTTGCGCCTGGTCCGCTGGCGGAAGCCGGTCGTCGGGATGGAAAGTCCCCTGCCGCGGCGTATCCCGCGCGGCGTCGATGCTGGAGGCGGTGAGGCGCTCGGCGGACCACAGCGCCCCGTGCGTGACGCCGGACGCGAGCACGGCGTAGGCGTCGTTGCACAAGAGGGTGGTGCGCTGGGCGAGCTTGGCGTTGGTCAGCGCAGGCGGCCGGCCGGCGGGGAAGAATTGCGGACAGGCGGATTGGGCGAATGCGGGGGAGGCGAGCAACGCCAGGGCGAGCGGGAGCAGGCGGGCGATAATCATGGCGGGCAGCTTAGGCTGCTGCCCAGGGCAGACGCCAGGGCACGCGCCAGGGTCCGCGCCAAAGCACTCGTCAGTATGTCTCCACGTGGAACCGCCCCGCCTCGCGCAAGCGCTCCCGCAGCGCCGCCCACTCGACGCCATGCGCCTGCCCCACCGCCGTCAGTGCCGCCTCCACCCCCGCCTCCAGCCCGCGCAGGCCGCAGACGTAGATGTGCAGGCGGTCCGACCGCAGCAGCGCGGCCAGCGCGTCGGCGCGGGCAGCCATGCGGTGCTGCACGTATTCGCGGGCAGCGCCGGGCACGCGGGAGTACACCAGATCCTGCCCGAGCAGCGAGTCCGGCAGCCGCTGCAACGGCCCGAAATACGGCAATTCCTCGGGCGTCCGCGCGCCGAAGAACAGGTGCATCCGGCCACGCCCGCCGCCGGTCCGCCGCCGGCGCTCGGTAAAGCCGCGGAACGGGGCCGACCCGGTGCCGGTGCAGATCATCAGCAGATCCGCGTCCGGGTCGTCCGGCATCAGGAACGTCGCCCCGAACGGCCCGACCACGTCGAGCGCCGCGCCCTTCGGCAGGTCGCACAGCCAGCGCGACGCCACACCGCCCGCGACGCGCTTCACCGTCAGCGCGAGGTTGTTGGTGTTCGGCCGCTCGCCGTCCCGCGCGCTCGCGATCGTGTACAGCCGCATCGCGTGCGGCTGCCCCGCCGCGTCCACGCCCGGCGGCACCACCCCGATGCTCTGCCCCTCCAGCACGGGGAACGCCACCGCGCCGAAGTCGAGGATGACGTGGCGCACATCGCTCTCGGCCCCAGCACCGGTGATCCGGTAGTTGCCGGTGACGGTCGCCCGCGCCGGCTTGGCGCGGTTGAACAGGTTGATCCGCGGCTTGGACGCCGACGCCGGCGCGCGGGTGCGCCCGCCGGCGCCCTGGTGCGCGCTGTCCAGCAGCGCCGTGGCCTCGTCGTCCAGCGCGTCCGCCGTGGCCGGCGCCTCGGGCGGCTTCGGCGGCAGTTCCAGCCACGACAGCTGCTCGTCCAGGCTGAACGGCGCCCGCACCTGGAACCAGTTGTCGATCGACCCGGTCGGGCACGGCGAGACGCAGTCCATGCAGAAATTGCAGATCGCGGGATCGACGACGTAGTTGTTGTCGTCGTGCGTGATCGCCCCGATCGGGCAGGTCGCCTCGCATGTGTTGCAGCGGATGCAGACCTCGGGGTCGATGAGGTGCTGCTTCACCGCCCCGTCCACGACCTCGCCCATCACTCCCCGCCCATCACTCATGGATCTGCACGTATTCGAACTCGCCGGGCTTGTTGTCGATGCCCACGCGAGGCGGCGCGATCCAGCCGGCGTAGTGGCAGGGGCGGCTCTCCGCCGCCATCAGGCTGGTGATGAACTCCGCGTCCGCATCGTCCGGCAGGTGGTCGCCCTTGATCGCCGCCCACTCCGCGTCGCCCAGGATGCGCCCGTCGACCCCGGCGTGCGCCGCCTTGAACTCGCCGATGCCGCGGTTGAAGGCGACGTGCGGCAGCGCCAGCCGGAAGCCGAAGCCCGCCTTCTCGATCACCCGGTTCCAGCGCGTGACGCCGCTCGCGCAGTCGCCCACGTAGTCGTCCCGCAGCCGCATGTTCAGCGCCGACAGCGCCGGC
>JAABUX010005338.1_pt1 | contig 15828 bp, 22 predicted proteins | sample 5561851 | NCBI WGS metagenome assembly JAABUX01 (sample SAMN10711883, study PRJNA513361) | rock metagenome | isolation source: Antarctica rocks | place: Antarctica: Victoria Land, Richard Nunatak red sandstone | collected 2016-01-03 | reverse complement strand
CACCTCTGCCTGGCCGCGGTGGAACACCAGCTCGAAGCCCCTGCCGTCGCCGCTGCCCGCACCAGCGCTGGCAGTAGGGCTGCCGCCCTCCGCGCCCGCCGCCATGGCCTCGCCCAGCCGCCGCGTGTCGCGCGAGCCTGCGCCACCCGCAACGGTCCGCTCTCAGCGCGCCTCCGCCTGCCCCAGCGCCGCTCCTTTGGCGGTATCCGCAGCGGCAGGCGCGGCTGGCGGGGCAGGGAGCATCGGAATTACGCACTGCGATCTGGCTAGAAACGGCTGCCTGGAAAAACGCGCCGTGCCTGTTGGGCGGGCGGGGGGGGGCCGCCCGCGGGGCGCACCCGCCAGGTTCACGCGGCGGGGCGTGACCACGCGGTGGCCCCAGGTGTGCACGTCGCCCTCGGCCGTCAACACCACGGTGTGCCGCTTGGCCGCCGCCGCCGCCACGACGCGCTTCCCCTGCGCGCCGGCCGTGCGCTCGCGCGGGCAGCGTGCAAGCGCGCGACGTCCGCGCACGCCGACCACAGCACACAAGCCTCTGGATTAAAAAACTGCCTCGAGGAAAAAGCACTGGCAGGACAGGCGCTCGGCGGCGGCGAGGCGCCAGGCGCATGGCCTCGCGCCCCCGCACATGCTACCCTAACAAACCTTACAAAACACCACCCTACCCTGGGCCGGGCAGCCGCTGCGGCGGCGCGCCTTGACGGCCTCCACCAGGCGCGGCGTGGCGTTGGAGGCGGAGTCGGACGTGCCGTAGCCCAGCTGCCCCTGCAGGTTGCAGCCCCAGGAGAAGACCGCGCCGCCGTCGCTCACCGCCACCGTGTGCCGGTTGGCGGCCGCCACGGCCACCACGCGCGCGCGCAGCGTTGCCACCCTGCACGCATACCCGCTTGTCAGCCATCAGCACGCAAGCAAGCTTTCGGCACCGCTGCACTGAGAAGCCCCGCGCTGCCCCGGCATCCGGAGCCTGCGCCGACCGCGCCGCGCCGCGCCGCGCCGGCGCGCGCACGAGCTCTTGCCCCGAGCTGCTGCTGCGGGCCCGCCGGGCGTTAGCTGCGCGGCGGCCGGCGCGCGAGCGGGCGGGGGCGCGCCTGCGGGGCGTGGCCTGCGTGTCAGGCGCGGGGTAGCCCAGGCGGCCGTCGCGGTTGCAGCCCCAGGTGTACAACTCACCGCTGGCCAGTGCGGCGGCCGTGTGGTGCTTGGCGGCCGCAACCGCGGCGACCGGCCGCCGCGCCAGGCCGCCCACCGGCCGCGGCGCGATCACCGCGCTCTCGCCGCTGTGGATGTGGAACTCCGGGTGGCCTGCGGTGCAGCGCCGGCGGCGCCCGAGTCAGGTCCAAGCCGGCGCCGCCGCGGGTCAGCCTCGGCGGACTCCTGTCCTAACCCGGCGCATCACAGCTGCCGCATACCGGCGGCGGATGCAGCGGCACCGGCCGCTCGAGGCGGGCAGGGAGCTGGCTGCACAAGCAAGCTGGCGCGCCCTGCTGCGCCCGCATGCCGCCGGGCCTCCTTGCCAGGGCCCAACCACGGTTTGGGAACTGCCTCCACTCTAGCCCCAACCACGGGCGGCGCGGCCGCACCGAGGCGGCCGCCGCGGCCGAAGCCCCAGGTGAACAGCGTGCCGTCGCGCGCCAGCGCTGCGCTGTGAAACTTGCCGGCCGCCAGCGCGACCACCTCCGCGCCGTGCAGGCCATCCACGCGCGCGGGCGTCACCTGCTCCCCGCACTCAGTGATGACCCTTGCACGCGACACAGGCTGTGTTGACACGCCGCTGCTCGCACACGGCTGCGCGGCTGATGCGCTTGCGGCCCCGGCGTCCGTCGAGCACGTCGAAAGTGAAGCACCCACGCTCAAGCCAGCGCTTGAGGCGCACGGCTGGACGCCAGGGCGGTGGGCAGCGCAGGCTCGGGCCTGGGCTGCGCGCAAGCCCGGTTAGGCCTACCCTAACCCCACCATACCCTATCCTGGCGCGCCTGCAGGCCCGTGCCGCCGGTGCCGAGCTGGTAATTGGCGCCGTTGCCGTACGCGTACACCTCGCCCGGCGCGCCCGGCTCCAGGTAGCCCTTCAGCGCCGCCGACAGCAGGTCCAGCGGCGTTCGGCCCTGCGGCCAGGCCCTCTCAGGCTCGCGCAACCCTCTTACTCGCCGCCGACAGCAGGTCCGGCGGCGTGCGACCCTGCACCAGAAAGCCCTCAGGCTTTGGCGACCCGCGCGCTTCGCATCGCGGTGCGCGCATAGTCAGCGGGAGGCCGCCCTTGCAGGCCCGAGCCAAAGCTCTCAGTGAGCCCACGCCCCCACGCGCCGCAGCCGGGGCGCGAGCGGCCTCCAGCGGGCCCGCCGCGCACCCGGTGGTCGAGCACGGACAGCTGCGCGCCACCGTCCAGCAGCAGCGCGGCCGCGCGCAGGTGGCCCCAGTACAGCGCGCGGTGCAGGCCGGTCCTGGCGCGCGCCCGCACGCAGCGTCAGCTGCGGCCCTGAGCGGCGGATGCAGCGGTCCGGGCCAGCGGCAGACAGCACCTGTCTGCCCGCACTCAGCTGTGCGTGGGGGCCTTGCTGTACGTGCAAAGCAACACCCGCCAACGCCCACACTAGACACAAGGCTGGCGCACATTCACAGCCCTTGCAAGGCCGCACGCGGCCCAAGCAGTGTTTGAGCCACAAGCGTTGCAGTCACTCCACAAGCGTTGCAGTCACCGCCAGGCCCAGCTGGCACAGGCGCACCAGCCCGACTCGCCATCCTGCAGGTCCACCGCTGCGTCAGCCTCCAGCAGGTGCTCCACGGTCGGCAGGTGGTTGCGCCACACCTGGCGCCCGGGCCAGCAGGGCGGCGTCACCCGCAGGCTCGGTCCGCGCGGGTCAGCCGCGCGGCTGACTCACCAGCCATAACGCACGCGCGTTGACCGCAAACAGCGTGATGCTACACAAAGTAACGTGTGCAGACGTCACAGGTGCGGAAAAGCCATTGCGCTGCGCATGCTGCATCGTCGAAGACAGAGTTCAAACTGCCACGCGCAGGTCACGGGAGGGCCGTTCAGACTGGCAGCAAGGAGTGCGCACCGCCACATGCAGCGCAGACACCTCCGCCCTGTTCAGCCTGTAACATCCACACCATGGACCGCGTCATACTGTGCGCACTGCTCCTCGGTCGGACGCATACACGCTTGAAGGTGAGCTTGCGCAGAGAGGAGTCGCGCTGCGCATAAACCATGGGGCAGGACCGGGAGTGAAACAGTGGTGTCAACACCCGCGAAACCTAGGAAAAGGCGCGCTGCACCTGCTGGCCTCCGTCCCAGGCGCCGCCGCTTCAGCCACACCCGAGCCCGCGCGCGGCGCAGCCATAGCTGCGGGAAGGTGCGGCCTCACACCATGGTATGCGCTGTGCTACCCTATAAGGCAGCCAGATGCTAGCACGGCGTACACACTGTGGAGGCCCCTCGTCTCCGGCCTGTGCTCAGAATCTTTACTTGCTCTTTTTCGAGGAAGCGCTGCGTCCTGAGTGCAGAAGGGTATGCGCCCTAAATGCTCTCCAGCGCAGCAGCACGAGTCGCAAGTGGAGAGGCCGTCTGCTGTCCAAGACGCAGAGGAGCGTAGAAAACAGTGCTTATGCCCGAGGTCACACGCGCTCAGACGCAGAGGCACTTTGTGGGAGGGTGCGGGCGAGCGGGCACCTAGCTGCCTGAGCCTGGGCAGTGCTCCTGACACGATGAGCTATCTGGTGAGTGTCTACGTCACCCCTCGCTGCACAAGCACGTCCTTTGCCCAGGCCAAGCTTAAGACAGTGCCGCTGCAAGCAGGACGTGGCGAGCGGCGAGCGCGAGCTGAGGTCCTATGGCGCCCCGCAGTCGCAGACGGAACGGGTGCAGCCCCTGCTGACTATTGTAAAGTGCTGCACAGCGCCGTTGCCGGCCTCGGCGCCCCAGCCTGGCCTGCCCCAGGTTGCACGCGCCGCAGAACACGGTTGCTCGGGACTGCGCAGGCCACGAAGGAGCTCATTGCAGAAGTGTTCAGGTTGCAGACCGAGGTCACGCGCCTGCGCGGCAGCATCGACCGCCTGGGCGGCCCGCGCGACACCGCGGAGCTGCGCCACAAGGTGTGCGCAGCCGGGCAGCAGTGCTCGCAAGCGATATGGCAGTATGGCACAGAAGACCTTGCATACTTGGCGTGCTGTGCGGCACCCCCTGCACACTCTGGTGTGCAGGTGTGTGTGTAAGGCGGGCGCGCCTTACGCGCTATAGCACTTGCTGTTTCTCTAAGAAAAGAATAGCATTGCCTGCGCTGCTGCAGAGCATTGCGTGCCGTGTGTGAGCATATGCACTTCCTGATGCCTACTGTCGCACCGAGACGCTGCAAGCACTGATGCCTGTGAGCCGTGGATTGTAGCGTGGTGTCGCAGCAGAAGCAACAGCAAGCAACGTATTATGCCCGCGACCTGGCGCAGGTGGGCGCGGATATTGTGCGGCTGCAGAAGGATGCCAAGGGCATCAAGGAGCGCTTGAAGCACGAGCACAGCGAGCACAAAAGCGTGCAGACGACGAAGATCCTCAGCAACTTTGAGGCGCGCCCGGCCGCTCCGCCTGAGGCGGCGGACGGCGCTGGCTGCGTCTGCTTTGCAGGTTGAGGCGTAAGCAGTGGCAGGTCCTTACCGGTTACCAGGTCCTTACCGGTGACCAAGGCCCAGCTTGTTTATGATAGGGGCTTCAAGCTGTCCGACACCTGCACTTGGCAGCTCTTTGTTATAATGCTCACACTTGCTTGCTTGCTCACACCTGCCTGCTTGCTCACAGCGTGGAGCGGCCCGCCAGGTCAGCGCTGATGGGCTGGCAGCCAGCGAGGGTGGGCCAGTGTGGTTGAGCTGGCCAGATCACCGAGCAGGCCAGGCGCCCGAGCCTGGGCAGGCGCCGCGCGCAGACCGTGCTGAAGGACCTGCAAGCGGCCATGAAGCTGGCGCGCACCAAGGAGGCCGCCAGCCTGCCGCGGCGGCCGCCGGCGGCGGGCGGCGCGGCGGCGGCGGCGGCCTCCGGCGCGGCGCAGGACGCGCTGGAGCGCGGGCGGGCGGGCGAGGGCGACGGGGAGCGCCAGGCGCTGCTGCAGGCGCGCAGTCGCGCTGGTGGCATATCCATCCGCATGCAAAGTACCTCTGTCAGCATTGAATGTGGTTGATAGTCTAGTGATGGAGCGACAAAGGCGTGCAAGCCCATGGTGGAGGCAGGTTGACATTGGTGGTAGGCTCCAGCGCTCAGTGCTTGCTCCGGCGGTCTGCTTACCTGGGACGTAGTGCGGGGCGTTGAAGCTCTTCTTTTTCAAGCCAGGTGCTGCTCGGTGGCATGCATGCATGCCTCGCCGTGTTCCCTGGGGTTTACTGCTTAAGCCGCGCCGCCCGCCGCAGGAGCAGCAGCAGGCGGGCGGCGCTGCGCTGGAGAACGAGATGAGCTACAATGAGGCGCTGATCGAGGAGCGCGACCAGGGGATAACCGAGATCGCGCAGCAGATCGGCGAGGTCAACGAGATCTTCCAGGCGCGCGCAGCGCGGGGCCTCGCCCTAGGGCCCCAGCGTGTGGCGCGCGCGGGGTATCCGCCCAGGGCGTTAGCGTGTGGCGCTCGCGGGCTTGCCGGCGGGTCTCGTGAGAGCCTGGCGTGTTTTTCTTCTGCGCCAGTGTGTGCGAGATGCGCCGCATATAGTGTACAGCCGGCTCCGTGGCCTGCTGTCGTGCTGAGGGTCACTGCGCATGCATGCGTGCAACAGTGGCACCCAGGCGACCGCATGCAGACAGCTCCCCGCTGGCCCACAGGACCCTGCGCGCCTGCCTTGCACAATAGGAAAAAATTACAGGCATGCGCCTGCCTTGCAGAATAGGAAAAATCACAGGCGTGCCTGTGATTTTTTCTGTGACAACAGGTTTCCGTCTGTGTGCAAAATAACATACCCTATCCGTAAAGTACCTTGTACAAAAAAACTGGTGCGGCGGCCGCGCAGGACCTGGCGGTGCTGGTGAATGACCAGGGCATGATGCTGGACGACATCGAGTCCAACATCACGCGCGCCGCCGATCGCACGGCCGAGGCGGGCGGGCAGCTGCGCGCCGCGGAGCGCAGCCAGCGCGGCGCGCGCAACAAGATGTGCTTCATCCTGCTGGCCGTCAGTGTTGTCCTGGGCGTTATCCTGCTTGTGTCCTTCCCCCCGCACTGACGCGCGGCCCGCGCGCCGAACTGTCCTGTCCGCTGTCGCCCCAGGCAGGCGGCTCACTGCCGCCCTGCTTGCGTCCTGAGTCGGGAGGGGTTTTGCTGGCTCGTGTGGAGCCAGGGAATGCTGATACCTTCTTGCAACCTGGGTGCTGCAGTCAGGGCCGCCACGGCCGGCTGCAGCGGGGACAGGCTGCGCCTTGCGTGTTCTGTCAACAGAAAACACTGTGTTGGCCAACACCCTGCTCAAGTCTGTGGCATGCACCCAGTTCTTGCCGCGCGTCCATGTTCTGTTTCGTCTGAAGCCCCTAGTGGGCCGCTGGGGGATGGGTGTCTCTTGTTGGGGACAGGTGACGCGGTCACAGGTGACACAGACACGCAGCTTGGGCATATTCACACAGCCTGCTCCTGCAGCATTGCTAGCTAAGCGCGGGGGCAGCTTGTGGTTGGGCTGTAATTGCAAAGGATGAAGTACTGGGCAGGTGAGACTTGAAATGAATAGAAGGATGTGGTAAATAGCGGAGAGAGTGCGGGAATAGTGTTGCAGGTGCAGGTTTGTGATGTGGGCGTGCAGCCGGCTACTGCGCTGCTAGGTGAGCAATGCGCTGAAACCTGGACCGCTTGTCTATGCGACCCAGCCGTGTTTCTTGTCCTAATACCAGGGTTTGCACTTTAAATCCAATGTTTGACGCTGGTTGTGCAAAGCTAGCGAGTGCTCAGACAGGGCGCAGGGCATGCCGCGCTCAGTGTTTGTGCCTTGCGCTGGCCTGCACCACGCGCGCCCCGGGGCTACGAACCAGGCTATGAAAGGGACTGTTCTTTGCTACTGCAGCTCGCGCTATGCACCTCTTGTATCTATTACATACAAGGGCACTCGCTGCTCACAAACCAGTCTATGCTACGCAAACAGCACAGTCAGGCGGAGCAACGCTTCGCCAGAGTGCGCCGCCATGTAACGCGCAGGAGCGCTCAGCGGTACTGCGGCGCGCACACAGCCCAGTCAGCCAGCTCAGGCGCCCCGTCGCTGCCCCGCGCCGAGCAGGACAGTGCAGCAATAAACGAAGGCTGAGCTCCAAGGAGCGCAGCAAGAAAAGAAGGCCAAGCTCCAAGGCGCGCAGCAGGAAGCGCAGGCCAAGCTCCAAGGTGCGCAGCAATGAGCGGAGGCCAAGCTCTGAGGCGCGCGGCCGCGCACCTTGACAAAACCGATGTCCTTGGCGTACTCGCGGAAGCACTGCCGGCAGATGTTGAGCCCGTACTTGCGGATCAGGCCCCAGTGGTTGGCGCAGATGCGGCTGCGCGGCCGCACACGGCACTCAGCGCAAGTTCCCGGTGTCCAAAAGAGCCTGCTGCACAACTGGTGACCGCACACAGCTCTCAGCGCAAGCTCCTGGTGTCCGAAGAGCCTGCGGCGCGACGGCACGCAGGGCGCGTGCGCGCACCACTGGCGGCCGCCCTTGCCGTGCGTGTTGTTGTGGCTGTCCCATATCTCGGCGAAGCCCATCGCGAAGGTTTGCGCTTTAACCACAGGTCACGGGGACCTGCGCAAGCACGGCGCTCAGCCTTCAGCGGGTGCAAGCCGCATCAGCGCTCTGTAAAGCAAATGGCGAACGCTTCAGACGTACCTTCAAGCGCGAAGGAGGCTCAATCGTTGGGGAGAGAGGCCGGCGGCTTGCGCAGACGCTGCTTGTCTGCCTAGGTCATTAGCCCTAACAAGGGTGCTCTTCGGGCTGACTCAGTTCTGCAATCAGGCACTTTTCGTGTGTGCTATTAATCAGCTCGCTCCTGACCACTAGCACCACTGACTTGCAAGGCCGGCAAGGAAGGCTGTTGAAGCTTGGACAAGGTTTGAGGAAAGGGGGGCTGACAGGTGGTGCATTTGGTGTGCTACTGTGGGTGCACAGATGGACAAGCCGCAGTGCCGGCGTTTTGAAGGAAAAGTGGCATTAATCACAGCTGCGACAGCGGGCATCGGGCTTGGGATTGCGCACAGGCTGGGTGAGGAAGGCGCCAAGCTGATCATCTGCTCCCGAAGGCAGGTGAGATGTCCCAGCAGCATCTTGCGTAGCGCCTTTCCTTACCTACCTGCTCTGTAGCGTAATGCTGCCTCACCAGACATATTGCAGTGGTGGTGGGCGCCTATGCGCTGTGGACAAGCTGTGGGATGCCTGCTATTGCCCACTGCAAGGTCTGCAAGTCTGTGAAGGATACGAGCTTGCGAGCTGCTAAGTGCACAGCCAGCAGCCAGGCACTGCTATATCATATGTGTTGGCACACTATGGCTGCTGTGCAATGGACTTGGCGCTGTGCCACGTGACAGCAGCTTGCCGCAAAAGTGCTGGCAAAACACACTTGGGTGCTTTTGCTGCGGCTCCATTGCTTTGTTACATATGGGTTCACACAGTAAGAGCGGTGTGCCGCAGTCCAAACGGACGGGGCGGTGCCTGACAAGTGCCGCAGCACTGAAGCAGCTGCCTGCAGTGCACTAGGCGTGCTAGCAGACCTGGGGTGCCTGGCGCCTGGAGTGCGACAGCCTGGGCTGCGCGTGCCTGTCTCACTGGCTGGACGCACGTACAGGGGCAGGCGCGCAGGCTGCTTGTGTGATTAAGGCCTAGCACGAGTAGCCAGCGAACTTCACACCGGGGTCACCAAGCCGCGGCGCGGCAGCGCGCCTCGGCGCGCGTACACCCTCTATGCGGCAACTCGGCTGGCACGTGGCGCTCATATGTGCGCGCGCGCTGCCGCGTGTGCCTTGACCCAGCTGCGGGCGCGCAGGCAAACGTGGACGAAGCGCTGCGCGACCTGCGCGCGCGCGGCGTTGAGGCGGTCGGCTGCGCCGCGCACGTCGGCGCGCCGGCGGACCTGGAGCGGCTGGCGGCGCTCGCGCGCGACAGCTTCGGCCGCGTGGACGCGCTCGTGTCCAACGCGGCGGTGAACCCGGCGGCGGGGCTCATCCTGGACATGCCCGACTCGGCGATTGACAAGGTGCTGGACATCAACGTGAAGGCCGCGATCACGCTCTGCCGCGCCGTGCGGCCGCTCATGCGCGAGGCGCGCGCTCCTGCCCTGCATCCCTGCGCCGGACAGCCGCCCGGGTTCGCAGGACGCGTGCTCTGTGTGCGGCATAGAGCTCAGTGGCATCCATGCTCCTGCCCCCTGAAGGACTGGCGGCGGCGGGCTTCTTTTGACAGGCGCTGTGTCCCTGATCGTCGCCATACAGATGGTTGGGGGCCCCTGCGCCTGCGGTCCAAATGCTCGTCCAGTCTCGCTCCATTGCATGCTCGGTGTTCGCTCGCACGCGGCTGCTCGGCAGCGCCGCCCTGCAGCGAGGCAGCCCCGAAGCCGGCGCGCGCCGCGGTGCGCAGGGCGGCAGCATCGTCTTCGTCAGCTCGTACACCGCATACCGCGCGGAGGCGCCGATCGCGCTGTACGCGGTCAGCAAGACCGCGCTCGTCGCGCTGTCCAAGGCTCTCGCGGAGGAGCTCGGCCCGGCCGGCATCCGGGTCAACTGCGTCGCGCCGGGCGCGCGCCCGCGGCCGCCCCGGCACCGGCCCCCGACTGCCCTGCTGCACGGCCTGCCTGCCGGGCATGCGCGTGCTGGTCAGGCCGGCCGTGGGCCCCTTGCGACGCGTCAGACGTGCCTGCCGCAGCTCTCAGGTGTTCCAATCTGGCGTGTTGTGCTCCGTGGAAAACAAGCGTGAGGTACTATAGGCGCGGTGGCGCACCAAGCCCATCATTGTTATCGAGCGCCTCGTTGCACCGTTGCACCGATGTGCGACAGGGCGTGAAGCGAAGGTCGGGCGCCGGCTCACGCGCGCGCGCGCGCAGGCACGGTGCCGACCAAGTTCGCGGCCGCGCTGGTGGAGACGCCGGCGATGGCGGACGCGAGCCGCGCGCGCACGTTCCTGGGCCGCCTGGGCACGCCGGCCGACATGGCGGCCGCGGTCGCGTACCTGGCGTCGGCCGACGCGGCGTACGTGACCGGCGAGACGCTTGTCGTGGCCGGCGGCATGCACAGCCGCTTGTAGCGCAGCCGCTTGTTGCGCCGCGCAGCGCGGCAGGCCGCCGGCGGCAGGCTGTGAGGTGGTCAGGCCAGGCAGGTGTGATCGGGCGCTGTCCGATCAACGTGAAGTCGGGCCTGGGCGGGCTGATCGGCGCGGCGGCTGCAGCTGCGTACCAGGCGGTAGGACAGCGCATGGCATTTGGCTGTTGAAGGAGGTAGACGCGGCTGGCTGTGGCACGGGCGGCGGACGCGTGCAATTCGGTGCTGGCACCTTCTCCCAGCGGTGAGCACAGGTGTACGCATGCGGTGGCCGGTCTGGCCACCGCGCTTGCAGACCTTACAGGGCCTTTTGTGATGCCATATGCGACTTCTGGCCGTGGTCGGCGGCGTGCACAGTCACTCTTAAAGCTCACTTTATGTTCACTTCAAAGGGTAGGCAGCCGTCCTGCCAGGCTCAAGCACTGCTGAGCAGTGTCTGACACTTGTAAATGTAGGAGCACTGGGGAAAACACAGGGCAAGGTAGTGTGTTGCAGAGACATGGCTCGTAGAAACTGGGTAGATGCTGTGCCAAACACCAACATGCACTCCAGGCATTTGCTGCGCATGCATCTACAGTGACCGCCTCGATGTGTCAGGCGACAGCATTGCTCCGTAGACGCACACACACGTACACAAAATGCACAGCACCTACTGCCATGTCACGACTACTCGCCTGAACATGCACGCGGATTGCCAGACTTTAGGCACAGACCAATGAAGTGGCAGGCAACCCACGGACAAGCTAATGTGATCGCACAGGCGCGGAAGTGAAGGAGCTAGCTATACCGTATCGGCCGGCGACATGCTCGGCAAACCTCTACATCTCCGGGAAGCGGAGCAGAGCTTGTCGCGCACACCAAACAAGGGAACCTGCCTGGACCGGACCCAGACCAATCGAGCGCGGCACGCCACACGAGCATGCGCGCGGGCGTGTGTCACAGACCCTTGCACCTGACTACACCACGGCCCCCGAGCACGCCTTGGTCAGTGCTTGGCGCCCTGGAGCGCGCTCACCAGCGCCGCGCCCAGGCCGAGCGCGGAGGTGGGCCCCTGGCCGGAGATGAGCTCGCGGTCGCGCACGACGTGCGGGAACAGCGGCCAGCTGACCTGGACGGCCGCGCCCGCCTGGCGCAGCATCGTCTCCGCCTGCGCGCGCGTGCACGCCCTGCGTCAGCTGCGGGCTGCATCGCGCGCACCATGCATGCCGTGCCAGGCTGCGAGCGGCAGACCTGCTATTGGAAATTCGGGTAAATGAAGCGGCTAGTGAAGCGCAAACAATGTGTCTAAATGTATTCATGTGGCAGGTCTCATCATGCGAAGTCAGTCAAGGATGTGCATGAAGGACGCAGTCAACAGGACACCCGAGCAGAGCAATGGCCGGGTGGGGCCTGATAATGCTTGCGACTGCATGCCGGCATGGTGAAGCAGGGGCAGTGGACATGGGTCCCCATGCGCGCCAACTCAACAGGCCACGGTGTGCATGTCAGGCAGTGATGCGGCCGGACACGCCTGTGCATGCAGCCATGCCAGACATGCCCAGCCAGGGTAGTGCACCGCCTTCGCATGCTCAAGGCGCTTGTGATGGAGTTTCAGGACGCCCAGCGGCCAGGGCTGGGGCAGCCTCCCGGCTGCCCATCCCGGCTGCCCATGCACCGCACAGCATGCACCGCTTGGCATGCACGGCACGGCATGCCCGACATGCACCACTCAGCATGCCCGGTGTGCGCCGCGCGGTCGGGGCGCGCCTTGGGCACCGTGTCCCACCACATCAGGTCGTTCAGCTTCTCCTCCAGGTTGGAGTAGACGGTCAGCTTGTACCCCGCGTACGCCCACGGCTGGCCGGGCGCCGCCTGGCGCGCGCGCAGGGTCAGCCGCTCTGCTGCTGTGCATGCAGCAGGCTGCCTGTTTAAGCCATTGTCTCTCTGCATGGTGCCAGGTGTCAGATGTACATATATTGTCACTGCAACAGCTCTGCTTGTAGGCCAGCTTCATACAGACACGCCGTGATGTGTGCACAGGCAGACTTGCAGTGAATAACCACGTCATGATGAGTAGCATCTGCTCTGTCTCTGCATGCCCCATGGTGCTTGGCGGCGCGCCTCCTTGGCAGACAGCAGGGCGATGGGCGCGTGGCAGATGACGGCGGTGGGCCGCTGCGCGCGGTGGAAGTGCAGCAGGATGCGGCCCAGGCCCTTGTCGTCCTTCAGGTCCTCCAGCGGCGCATGGCCTGCATCCCACCTCTACTGAGTGCAAGACTGTCTGTATGGTGACATAGCCGCTGCTCGTGCACAGGCTGGCATGGTCTTGCTCGCATTTGTCAGGTGAGAACGCGGCAGTACCATATTGTACATGCTTCTTGCGGTCAGGGCTGCTGCATCACGCGCATCATGGAAATAGTGTATGGGGTCAACCATAAGCGGAAAGTGAAAGGGGAATAAGAGAAAGAGGCAAATTTGAGAACTGATTGCGCAAATTGAGTGACTACTCCCATGCACAGGAAGCGCCTGGCGCAGCGCGCACCGCCCGGCAGGAAGACGCCTGCGTACTGGCCCAGCTCCGCGTCGGAGATGTCGGCGTAGCGGCGCGGGCTGCGGAAGTTGCTGCTCTCCGCGACTTGCGCCAGCAGCTTCTGCTGCCTGGCCAGCTCGCCCCAGCTGGGCAGGAACCAGATGTTGGACAGGCTCATGGGGTCGATCGCGGGCACCGAGCCGTTGGGGTTGGCAAACTGCGGGGGCGCGCCGCAGCTTACCCACAGCAGGACGTGTCGCTTGCATTGGCCACAAATGCCACAGGCAAGCACAGGCATGGTCAAAACACTTGCTTCAGTCAGTCAGTGTTTCAGTCACAAATAAAAGAGTCGCATTGAAAATATTAGTCCACAAGTCCTTGAGCAGCACCTGGCTCTGACAACGCTACGTGCACAAGCAGAGCGCACCTCCACTTCATAGCCAGCTGCCACTAGCTTGCCCAGAGGCTGCGTGAGCTCCTTCAGGAAGCAACCAGTCTTCTGCTTCTTACCACTCTGCAGCCTGTTCACGACACAACCGACGTGAGTTCAGTGCAGGCAGGCAACACTCTGGTTCTTAAATGTAGACACATCTAGAGCTTGAGTAAAAGGGGCCCGCCGCACGTGACATAGTCCACGCCAGAGAGCCCGATGAGGACCCGCCCCTTGGACATTATGTTGAGTTTCGTGCACTGCGCGCCAACACAGTCCTCAGCACCAGGAGTACTCTTGTTTTCTGTTGTACAGGTTTATCAACAATTTCACAACACTGCTAGTCAGCAAGACCAGGCTAATATGCCATATTGGTAGCATGGTTGTTTGAACACGCATAATCGTACCTGCTCTGCTACTGGCGCTGAGCGCGTTGTCTGTGAGGAATGCAAGCTGTTTTCCGTCCTTGTCTAATGCTTCCCATCATTCGGAGTCCTGCTATATGAAGTCCAGGAGCAAGCTTGCTTAAGCAGGTAAACAGGAACAAGAGAGCTGGTGGACGAGGTGCTTTGAGAAAGGTCGAGAGTCAGGAGGAGTTGATAACCGTCTACAATGCCTGGACGCTCACGCAAGGATCCGTTGGGACTCGATCGATCCCGCTGTGCGCATGCCCCCTGGGGCCGCCCCTCGCACGGGCAATGGTGAACGTGGGCCTGCGCGGCTACTTATGGGAGCGGAAGAGCGTCCAGCACAAGGTCTGTGCTCGCTTCAGGGCAGCAGAAAGGCACCTGCGCCTTCTGCACAGCTGCACCTCCAGTGCTTATGCCTTGCCTGGTTGCTGCGCTCTACACTGACCGGAAAAGGAGCAGTCCCATACCTCACAAAGGTACTGATAGGCTTCGTATAGTATCAAGCACCGACAGTGCTCCAATTTGCGACGTAGGTTGCGCGGGAGCTGTGGAGCCTGAATGGCGCGACGTACGGCGCATACCGTGCGTTTGTTGCGCACGCCAAGGAGCACGGCTTCCCCGACGTGGCACTGGCCGCGCTGGCGCGCAGCGCGACAGACGATGACATAGTGGAGCGCTCGGAGCGCTCATCTAGCTCAGCTGCACCAGCGCACAGCGGGCTGGTCGGCCAGCCGGTGCCAACATACGGCTTTGCAGGCGCGGCCAATGGTGCCGTGCTCTCGTTCGAGTAGGTGCTAATGCTGCAGAGGGCCCGCGCCCTGTGCCAGTCCCGTGCTTCTGGAGCTGACAACTTTGCAGCTTGGCAGGCCAATGTCACAGCTGTGTTTGTGCTGATCAGCCTGAGTAAGCGTCTGCGCTTGTACACCGCCCGCGCATACTCCCAGACGCCACGGTTGTGCTACAGCTAGCTCGTGGTTGTTGCTTGATCTTTGCGGCAGCATCGGCACTGACCCACCGCGCATTCGGTGCTCTTCAGGCAGTTAGCTTTACACCTGAAGTTGCATGGTCGCTGGCAGGCATGAAGCACATCTTTGACGACGGTCGGGCGCGCGCGACTGTGCTGCGATTCGGCCGGCTCAGCTCGGAGCTGCTGGCCTGGGGCGCGGCTGACGGCACTGTGTGCGTGGCCGTGCTTGGCGACGCGCCGCGCCTGCTCCACGTCCGTCCCCCCCCCTCCTGCGGCTCGCCCCAAGCCATGTAGTAGGCCAGTGCCAAGCCCTGAGCCTGGCCCAGATGTGCACGCTGATCCTGCGGCTGTGCAGCCAAGCGCAGACATGTATCAGTCTCACACATCATGTCCTGAACATGGCCATAGGCGTACGTGGAAAGTATAAATGGTGAGTACCTCCTGCAGCAGCGCCGGGCACTGAATGCGTCTGCAGGTGCACAGCACAGCGACTGTGTCAAGCGTGCAGCTCTCCTACAATGCACTGTGTAACGAGCGCCCACTCACGCCGGGCCTTTAAAAGCCAGCCGCCGCTGCGCAGGTCCTCAGGGTGCCCGAGCCTGCGCCACAGCAGTCCGACGGCAAGGCGCCGGCAGCCGCGCCTGGGTCAAGCGGGAGGGGCGCGCAGGCGCGGCTCAGGGCACTATTGGGGGCCTGCATCTCATGCGCATGCAGGGACCTCGTGTGGCTGTCGCCGCAGCATGCAGCGGGTGTCAGTGCGTGTATGTTGCCCAGTTGACGGCACCGCTCCTGCATGAAAACTATTTTCAAACTGGTGTGCTAGTGTCCACCAGTACGAGGCAACGCACTGCTGTGACAGTGGCATGCCTGCAGGCTGGCGTCGGGCAGGGCATGCGCGCCGACAGCGCCGGCAGCGCGCCGGCTGTGACGGATCTCGACTGGACCATGGACAATGACCGGCTGCTGGCCGCCGCGGAGGATGGCAGCATCTGCGTCTGGCTGATCGACAGTGGGCAGCTGGTGTGCGCCAGGGCCGCGCAGGCAGTCACACAGAAGCTGCAGTAAAACCCTTTTGAGATTGGATCGTGATGCAGCGTGTGCCACACGCGGGTAGTGCGCGTCTGTCACGAATTGAAAGAGCATGTGGAGGGGACCCGTCCACTGTGGCTGCCCTGTCTGCAGACTGCCCTGCGCAGTCCATGAGCATGCCGCAAGCGCGCATCTCTGCATGTGAGCTGCCTTGGTGCCGTGGCACAAGTCACGCCGCGCTCACCCGGGCCTTGAGCGCGGCGCGCCG
>JAABUX010005337.1_pt1 | contig 15834 bp, 15 predicted proteins | sample 5561851 | NCBI WGS metagenome assembly JAABUX01 (sample SAMN10711883, study PRJNA513361) | rock metagenome | isolation source: Antarctica rocks | place: Antarctica: Victoria Land, Richard Nunatak red sandstone | collected 2016-01-03 | reverse complement strand
CGCCGTCCCGATCACCGAAGCCGGCGTTGCGAAGGTCGAGAAGATGCTGAGCATCCAGAACCTCTACGATCAGCGCAATCTGGAACTGACGCATCAGCTCAACGCCGCGCTCAAAGCGTGGCATATCTTCCACAACGAGCAGCAGTACATCATCAAGGACGGCGAGGTCGTCATCGTCGACGAGTTCACCGGTCGGCTCATGTACGGCCGTCGCTATTCCGACGGAATCCATCAGGCGATCGAAGCCAAAGAAGGCCTCGCCGTTCGCAGCGAAGATCAGACGCTCGCGACGATTACGTTCCAGAATTTCTTTCGCCTGTACGACAAGCTGGGCGGCATGACCGGTACCGCGAAGACCGAGGAGCGGGAGTTCCGCGACATCTACGGCCTCGACGTCGTCGTTATCCCGACCAACCAGCCGATCGCGCGCGACGACCGCGGCGATATCGTCTATAAGAGCGAGATCGCGAAGTTCGAAGCCGTCGTCGATGAGATCATTCGCGAGCACGAGAAGGGCCGGCCGGTCCTCGTCGGCACGCGCTCGATCGACAAGAGCGAAAACCTTGCGACGTTGCTACGCCGTCGCGGCGTCGCGTGCGAAGTCCTCAACGCCAAATATCACGAGCGGGAAGCCGAGATCATCAAGGATGCGGGGCAACCCGGCAACGTCGTCATCGCGACGAATATGGCCGGCCGCGGCGTCGATATCAAACTCGGCGAGAACGTGCCGAACATGGGCGGCTTGCACATCATCGGCACCGAGCGTCACGAGTCGCGGCGCATCGACAATCAATTGCGCGGCCGCGCCGGGCGCCAAGGCGATCCGGGTTCCACACGCTTCTACGTCTCGCTCGAAGACGAAGTGATGCGCCTCTTCGGTGCCGAGCGCATCCAGGGCATCATGAACATGGTCGGCTTCACCGACGAGACGCCGATCGAGGCGAAGCTCATCACCAAATCGTTCGAACGCGCGCAGTCGAAGGTCGAAAATCACAATTACGAGATCCGTAAGTCCGTTCTCGAATACGACGACGTGATGAACAAGCAGCGCGAAGTTATTTACGACGAGCGCCGCAAAGTGTTACGTGGTGAGAGTTTGCGGCCGTTCATGCTGCAGACGCTGGAAGAAAAGGTCGACCAGGCCGTCGATCAAAACGCGCCGGAGAACTTGCATCCCTCGGAGTGGGATCTCGCGGAGATCATCGCCGAACTCGAACTCGTTTTCCCGATCGCGGAACAAATCGGCGTAGGCGACCTCGAGAAATGCGATCGTAATGAGATGAAGGTGAAGCTGCGCGAAATCGCACTAGCCGCCTACGACGCGAAGGAAGCGGAACTGACGCCCGAGATCATGCGCGTGATCGAATCGCAGTACATCATGCTGCCGATCATCGATCGCTTGTGGGTCGATCATCTCTACGTGATGGACGCGCTCAAAACCGGCATCGGCTTGCGCGGATACGGCCAAAAAGACCCGCGCGTCGAGTACGAAAAAGAAGCCTACGAGATCTTCGAAGATCTCAAGAACAATATCGCCGATGAAGCGATCAAGGCCGTCTTCCGCGTCGTCGTCGAGGCGACCGATCCGAACGCTCCGGTGGGGCCCGACGGGCAGCCGATCCCGATGGACGCGGACGGCACGTACGGCAACGGTGCGCTGGATGCGATGCCGCAGTTCGAACCGGTGCCCGACGGATCGCTCGCGCCGCCGCCGCCGCTCGAGCCCGCGCAAGCTCCGCGTCTCGATCCGGCTTACGCGCAAAGTCTCCTCGGCCCCGCGCCGGGCGCCGCGGGCGCCGCGAAACGCGAGTTGCACACGAACATGGGCGACGGGGAACCGCGCAAGCCCGCGAAAGCCGATGCGAAGACGGGTCGCAACGAAGTATGCCCGTGCGGTTCGGGCAAAAAGTACAAGCGCTGCCACGGTGCCACCGCCTCCGCGTAAGCGCGTGCCGGCCGCGAGCGCCACGCCGTGAAGAACGGCGAGACGATCGCGGCGATCGCATTCTATCTCGGCGTCGCTGCGCTTGCGGTCGGCGCGATGCTCGCGGCGCGTAACGCGATCGAACGCCGTGGCGGCGATGTCGATCGACGCGCGATCGGGCTGGTCGCCCTCGGGCTGCTCGGAATTGTGGGGGCGGTCGTCGTCTTCGCAACCGGGCCGCGCGGCGTCTTGCCGTTCTAACGCTTCGTCGCGATATGCTCGACGTATGGCAATCGCAGTGAGAAGAATGACGCTCGAACAGTATCTCGCTTTCGAGGAGCGTTCGCCGCATGGGCATGAGTATCGTGACGGAATCGTTTACGATCTCGCAGCGCCAAGCCAAAGTCATGCCGACATCGCGATGAACCTCTCGATCATGCTCGGAAGCAAAGCGCGGAACGTTGGATGCATGGCGTATGCGGGCGACATGAAACTCGTGACGCCCTCGGGTGATCGGCTCATACCAGATTTTGCGATTCGCTGTCCGTCCGATCTCGAGCAACGCGATGCACGCGGAGAGAACGTCGTGACCGATCCGTGGCTCGTCGTCGAGATTCTCTCACCGAGCACGGCCGCGGACGACATGACGGAAAAGCTGGCCGCATATCAATCCGTCGTAACGATCACGCACTACGTCGTCATCGATTTGCGACGGCGCGCAGTACGCGTGTTCGAGCGGACGGCCGACGGCAAACTCGCGATCGGCGGTTCCTCCCGAAGTGTCCGCTTTCCGCGCTTGTCCGATGTCGAACTCACCCTTGACGATATCTACCGCGACACCACGGTGCCAGCGATCGAGCCGGCCGAAGTCGACGCGTGAGCGATCGGCCAACCACGCAAGCGCCGCTGATGCCGCACGAGCCGCAATGGACTGCCGACATAGCGATCGACCTCGATCTTGCGACGGCTCTCGTGCGCGAGCAATTCACTGCCTTCGCCGATGCCATCGTCGAGCCGGTTCGCGTCGGTGGGATAACCTTGCGCTGATGGGCTTCTCGTAGGTTTTGCCGGTTCACGCACGCGTGCGCGAATCCGTCGGGGAATCGGCGCGGGGTACTTCCTCGTTCGTGAGGAAATTACGAATATGGCGACGACGATTGGGCCCCGGCACTACACCTACGCCGACCTGGAACGGCTTCCGGCAGATCGCAAGCGATACGAAATTATCGAAGGCGATCTCATCGTGAGTCCGTCTCCGAGTGTCCTCCATCAGCGAATCGTTGGGTCGTTGTTCGCTCAGCTACATGCCTTCGCATCGAGCGTTGGTGGACAGGCCTTCGTCGCCCCACTCGACGTCGTTTTTGCTGACGACGATGTCGTCGAGCCCGACGTGCTTTACGTCGCCGCCGATCGCCTCGGGATCATTGGTGAGAAGAACCTCCGAGGCGCACCGAGTCTCGTCATCGAGGTGCTTTCGCCGTCGTCGTACGACACCGACCCCGGGGAGAAGCTCGTGCTCTACGCGCGGTATGGCGTGCCGGAATACTGGATCGTCGATCCGCGCACGCACTCCATCGTCGCGCATGCCGATCCAAAGAACTGCTTTTACGTGCGCCACGAGACGGCACACTCCGGTTGCCTGCGATCGCTCACGATCGAAGGCCTAACGCTCACGGTCCTGTAGCGCGTATTAGGAGTCGACTTGCTTCGTCGTGTGCTTCATCTCGTGGGAGAAGTACCGCGCGCCCAAACGCGAAGCGACCGTCTTGAATGGTAACGGCGTTTGCGTAAAATCGAACACGACGTAGCCGCGGTCGCCGTATCCGCGACCAGCCCGCACGGCGTCTTGCCGTTCTGAGGCGTCGTCGCGGTTTGCGCATTGCATTACTACGGGGGCTTTCGAGGCATCTGGCGTCGAATGACGGGCGGCTATGAGCGACTCACATCGTACCGAAATCGCCCGGTTGGACGAGCGCCTCGCCTCGCTTCGAGGGCGTCTTTGACTACGACCGTAAGGTCCGCGCGGTAGCGGAACTCGAGCTTCGCACGCGCGACGAGGGGTTCTGGAGCGATCCCGACGTGGCGCAGAAGATGATGAAGCAACTCGCCGATTTGCGCGGGGAGACCGATGACATCGACGCGGTCAAACGCGAACTCGGCGAAGCGCGCGAAACGGTCGAGATCTTGGGCGATGAAGATGGTGCCGATGCGGAAATCGACGCTCTGATCGCCAGTGCCCTCGCGCGCATCGACACGCTCGAGATGGCGGCGAATTTCGACCGCGAGTACGACGATCACGGCGCGATCGTTTCGATCCACGCGGGTGCAGGCGGTGTCGATGCGGCCGATTGGACGCAAATGCTCGCGCGCATGTACCTGCGCTGGGCGGAACGCAAGGGCTTCTCGGCGAGCGTCTTCGAGGAGTCGCCGGCGGAAGAAGCGGGCCTCAAATCGGTCGCGTTCTTCGTGCGCGGAAAGAATGCGTACGGCTTGCTCGAGAGCGAGCGCGGCGTGCATCGCCTGGTGCGCATCTCGCCCTTCGATCAGCAGCATCGCCGACAGACGTCGTTCGCGTCGGTCGATATCGTTCCCGAGATTGCATCCGATGAGAAGATCTCGATCGAGATCAAGTCCGAAGATCTGAAGGTCGAAACGTATAAGGCGGGCGGCGCGGGCGGTCAATACGTCAACAAGACCGAGTCCGCGATCCGGATCACGCACCTTCCGACCGGTACCATCGTCGCCTCACAACAGGAGCGTTCGCAAATTCAAAATCGCGAGGTCGCGATGACGATGTTGCGCTCGCAACTCGTGCAGCGCGAGATCGAGGAGCGCGAAGCGAAACTTGACGAGCTACGCGGCGAGCGGCGCGCGAACGAATGGGGCTCGCAGATTCGTTCGTACGTCCTACAGCCGTATACGATGGTCAAAGACCATCGCACGAACGTCGAGCAGAGCAACGCTCAGGGCGTGATCGATGGTGACATCGATGCCTTCGTGTGGCCATATCTCATGCAGCGCCGCAAGCTCGCGGAACGGACATGACGGCGAAGACCGACGATCTGCTCGCGCCGCTCGTCGATGTGATCGTCGTGTGTTGGAACGACAAGGGCAAGATCGCGACTGCGCTGGACAGCGTCTTCGCCCTCGACGAAGTACGCGCGAATCCACGATTTGCAAACGTCGTCGTTTCCGACAACGGCTCGAGCGACGGCAGCCGGGACTATCTCCGCGAGCGCTACGGCGACCGCGTGCGTATCGTCGAGAACGGCGCGAATCTCGGCTTTGCGGCCGCGTGCAATCGCGCGTTCGCGGCGACGTCCGCGCCGTACGTGTTTTTACTCAATCCCGATGCGGAGCTCAAGGCGGGCGCGCTCGCGAGCATCGTCGCGTTCATGCTTGCGCATCCGCGCTGCGGCATCGCGGGCTCGCGGATCTACAATCAAGACGGAACGATCCAAGAGTCGTGCGGTGCGTTCGATACGTGGGTGGGCGCGTTCTTACGCTCGAGCGCGTGGGGCGAGTGGCCGATGTTGCGCCGATACGCCAACGGCACGGACCTGCGCGCGTGGGGTCATGCGAGCGAACGGCGCGTCGATCTCGCGATCGGTGCGGCGCTGTGCATTCGGCGCGCGCTCCTCGATGAGATCGGCCCCTTCGACGAACGCTTTTTTCTTTATCACGAGGAAGTCGATTTTGCCAAACGCGCGGCCGATGCGGAATGGGAGACGTGGTACGTGCCTGCGAGTGAAGCTGTGCACGAAGGCATGGGTTCCGCGCGTGGGCAGTACAGCGTCGAGGGCCGCAAGCAGACGTCGCGGCGGAAGTACTGGCTCAAGCACCACGGTCCCGTGTGGTACGGGGCGCTCGTCGCGGCGCTGGTCGGGCGGTACGTCCTCTACGCCGGCGCGCTCGTCGCGGCGATCGTCGCCGGAAGGCGGATGTTCGCCAAACGATGAGCCGCGTTCATGTGAAACGGACTTTTGACGAGGCGATCGTGCAGCGTTCGCTGCGTCGTGAACCGTCGCTTGCCCCGGAGGCCGCGATGACGTTCGACGTGCCGGCGGAGTTCGCCGTGCTTCGAACGCTCGGTGACGTGCACGCCGAAGCCGTCATGCCGCGCGATTTCATTCGCGCGACGTTTCGCACGATCGGTACCCTCATCGGCCTCAGCCCCGCCGAGGCGCTCACCGACGCCGAACGCGGCCGCAGCGAAGCGCTCGCAGTGCTGCTGGATCGCGCGCATGCCGTCGGCGCGAACGCAATCGTGCGTCTGCGGTTCGATGCCGTCGAACGCTCGGACGGCTCGACGCTGGTCGCGGCCAGCGGCGAAGCGATGGTGCTCGATCCCGCGCCAGGCTTTGCCGTACGGGCGCCGCGCACGTGAGCGTGGCCGAACGCGCCGCGCGCGAACGGCGGCTCGCGAATGCCGCGGCGATCGTCGATCGCTGCCGCAAGTGTGAGATCGGCGCGATCCGGCAGAACGCCGTGTACGGCGAGGGCGACGCGTGCGCGGCGCTGCTCATCGTCGGCGAAGGCCCGGGCGAGACGGAAGATCGCGATGGCCGGCCGTTCATCGGGCGCGCGGGTCAGCTGCTCGAACGCATGCTCGCCGCGATCGGGCTCGCGCGTGACGACGTGTTCATCGCGAACACCGTGAAGTGCCGGCCGACCTTCGACGACGGCGTGCGCCTCCGCAATCGCGCGCCGACGCCGGACGAGATGACGAATTGCCGGCCGTATCTCGACGAGCAGATCGAGATCGTCGCGCCGCGCGCGATCCTCGCCCTCGGCGCGCCCGCGGCCAAGTCGTTCCTTGGCCCCAAATTCTCGATCACGAAACAGCGCGGCCAATGGTTCGACGGCCCGAGCGGCATCCCGATCATCGCGACGTTCCACCCGGCCTACATCCTGCGGCTGACCGGCGGCGAGGTCGAGGCGACGAAGCGCCTCGTCTGGACGGACCTCAAGGCCCTGCGTTCACGTCTCGACGCACCGCCTTCGTCGGCGGCGCGCGCCGACGGAGCCGCGCAGGGCTCGCTCTTCGAAGACTAGCCGCTGTGCTATACTGTGGCGTTGTGACCTCCGTTGCCCAAGACGTCTGGATCGATCAAAAGGCCCGCAGCGCCGGCTATGCGAGTGGGGAGGCGTTCGCGCGCGAACTCGGGCTCAAGCCGTATCGGCTCGCGCAGCTCTATCGGGCTGCAACGCGCGAACTCGCCGAGACGGTCGATACCGTCAGCGTGCTCCCGCTCGATCTCCGAGCCACGCTCGCGAGCCGTGGCTTCGCCTTCGAATCCGTCGAGCCCGTGATCGTGCAGCGTTCGAACGACGAGCAGACTTCGAAGGGGCTCTTCCGGCTCCACGACGGCAACGAAGTCGAAGCCGTGCTGATGGAACACTGGGGCGACCGCACCACCGTCTGCATCTCGAGCCAGGCCGGCTGCGCGTACGCGTGTGCGTTCTGCTCGACGGGTCAAGCCGGCTACACGCGCAATCTGAGCGCGGTCGAAATCTTCGATCAGGCGCGTTTCTTCGCGCGCGAACTCGCGACGCGCGAGAAGAAGATCACGAACATCGTGTTCATGGGCCAGGGCGAACCCTTCGCCAATTACGATGCCGTGATGGATGCGGTGCGGCTCCTCAACGACCCGAGCGGCTTCGGGCTCGGTCAGCGTCACATCACGATTTCGACCGTCGGCCTCGTACCGCAGATCGCCGCATTTGCCGGCGAAGGCATCCAGGTCAATCTCGCGATCTCGCTGCACGCGCCGACGGACGCGCAGCGTTCGGCGATCATGCCGGTCAACCGTCGCTATCCCGTCGCGGACCTCATGGGCGCGTGCGCGGCGTACGTGGACAAGACGCGCCGCAAAGTTTTCTTCGAATACGTGATTCTGGAAGGTGTCAACGACGACGACGCGTCGGCGGCCGCGCTCGCGAAACTCATGCGCGGCCACCTGTACCACGTCAATCTCATCCCGTACAACGCGACGCCCGACGCGCCGCTGCGCGGGACGGGCGACACGCGCGTGCGGGCGTTTGCGAAGATCCTCGACGACTCAGGCGTGCCGACGACGGTGCGTACGCCCATGGGTCGCGATATCGCCGCGGCCTGCGGCCAATTGCGCGCCGAGACGCAGCCGAAGGTGCGCGCCGCCGCTGCGGCCGCGGTCGCGGTCGCCCGCTAGCGAGCGCTCGCGATCGACGTCCATCGCTCGCTCACACACGCGTGCGCGGGCATCGCCCTGCTCTATGCGCTCCGCGCCGCACGCTTCGCGGCAACGTGGGTCGACGCGCCGCTGCTCGACGTCTCGCCGCGCGAAGCGCTACCGATGCTCTCGATCGTCGTGCCCGCGCGCGACGAGGAACGTTCGATCGAGGCATGCGTTCGGTCGCTGCTCGCGCAGCGGTGGCTCGACGTCGAGGTCATCGTCGTCGACGACCGGTCGACCGATACGACGCCGCACATTCTCGAGCGTCTCGCGCGCGAAGATGCGCGACTGCGCGTCGTGCGCGGCGAACCGTTGCCGGCAGGCTGGATCGGCAAACCGTGGGCGCTCGCACAAGGCGAACGGCACGCGCGCGGATCGTGGCTGCTCTTCACCGATGCGGATTCCGTGCACGCGCCCGCGGGCGCGGCGTCGATGGTGTGGCTCGTGACGCGCGCGGGTGTCGACGCAGCGTCGATCGCGACGCATCAGGAGATGGGCACGTTTTGGGAGCGCGCGGTGCTGCCGTCGATTCTCGGCACGATCATGTACGTCGCGGGCACGTTCGGCGACGTGAACGATCCGGCGAAACCGCGCAGCGCCCTCGCGAACGGGCAGTACATCCTCGTCTCGCGCGCCGCCTACGACGCACTGGGCGGGCACGCGGCGCTGCGTAACGAGATCGTGGAAGACGTCGCGTTCGCGCGCCGTCTCAAGGCCGACGGTCGCTTCCGCTATCTGCTCGTCGGCGGCCAGCGTATCGCGAGCGTACGGATGTATCATTCGTTCGCCGAGATCTGGTCGGGTTTCACGAAGAACGTGTACATGGGAGCGGAGGGCAACCTCGCGGCGCTCGCGGGTGGCGTGGTCTTTACGGTCGCGATCTCGATCGCGCCGCCGTCACTCGCCGCCATTGCGATTGCGAAGAAACGCTATCCCGAAACACTCGAAGCGCTCGCGTGCACGGCCGCGATCGTCGCGACCGCGTCGTGGGGCATGCGTCACGCGGGCTTCGCGCGTCGCCTCGCGCTGCTGCAGCCGCTGGGCACCGCGGTCTTCGCGGCGATCATCGGCAACTCGACGTTTCGCGTGCTGAGCGGTCGCGGCGTAACGTGGCGCGGGCGGAGTTACTTCGGCACCTAACGGGGCTCCGGGAAGTCGAGCGCCGAACGCCGCGCGCGATGGCTCTGAAGCGCTATGCCGACCGCTGTCGCGATCGACGCGTGCTGCTCGACGAAGCGCTACAGAACGTGGTGGCGGCGTGCCGCGCAGAACCGAGCGTCCGCGAAGCCTATGTATTCGGATCGTACGCGACGGAAAAGGTTGGTCCGACGAGCGATCTCGACGTCTTGGTCGTGCGAGATACGGATCTCGGCATCATCGACCGTGCCGTCGATCTCAAGATGGCGGCTCGTTCGCGCGTGAACATCGATCTCGTCGTGGTGACGCCGTACGAATACGAGTGCACGTTTCCGACGAGTAGCTTCGGCCGGATGGGAATCGCGATGGCGAGGCGCATCTATGCAGCGTGATCGCATCGTAACGGCACGATTGTGGCTCTCCAATGCGGAGACCGATCTCGCACTTGCCGTCGAAATCGTCGATCGGTATGCGTCCCGAAGTGCGTTCCATGCGCGACAAGCTGCCGAGTTGGCACTCAAAGCCGCCCTTATCGCAATCGCCGACGATCATCCGCGAACGCATGTCGGCGGAGACTTGATCAAAGAGCTGGGTGGCCTCGGCGAAGCGGTGCCTGCCGACGTCGTGGCCGCCGCCAATCGACTCGACCTCTTTTACATGGGATCGCGATGTCCCGACGCCGTCGGGGGCGCCGATCCGCGTGCTGTCATCGGGGCGTCCGAAGCCGCAGCTGCCGTGAACCACGCGCGAGCCGTACTCGCGTACGCCCGCACGCGCATCGACGACGAGGTCGTGAGCTCCGGCTAAGTGCGGCGGGTGTTCGAACTGCTGGACCGTAATTCGATCGTATGGCCCGCCGAGACCCATCCCGCGCAACCATGGTTCCGTCGAGCGAGATCTCTGGCGGCATCGGCGGGTTGCCGCTCTGAGCGCGCGCGTCGCCACGGTCGAAGCCGCGATCGTGCGTCCGCGAAGGTCGACGCTCGCGTCGCCGCACCTCGCGCAAGCCGATGCGCTACGCGCGCTCGCGATCTCGCTCGTCGTCATCGAACACGTCGCCCTCTTCGGAGATCTTCATCTCTTCGGGCGCTTTCAAGACCTCGCGTTTTTGGGACGTTGGGCCGTCAACTGTTTTTTCGTGCTCAGCGGTAAGCTGCTCGCAGGGCAATACCTTCGCGCGATCCTGCGCGATCGGCCGCTTCCGTCGACGTCGGCGTTCTACCTCAAACGGTTTCTGCGCATCTACCCGCTCTATGCCGTCGGCATCTTCGCCGGTGCGATCGTCGAGTACGTCCTGCACGGGCACGTCGCGTTTGCGTGGGTCGCCGGCCATCTCGCCTTCGCGCAGGGCTTCTCACTCGCGTTTCGAGACGATCCCATCAACGGACCGCTTTGGACGATGACGATCGATGCGGAATTCTATCTCCTCTTACCGCTGTTCGCAGCGGTCGTCGCGCGGGTGGTCCGGGGCGCGACGCAACGACGAAAAATCGGCGTCATCGTTACGACGCTTGCGGTCATCACGGTCGTCAGCATCGGGTACCGCTACCTCGCCTTCGCCCTCTTTCCGGGCGCGCAAGAGTCGTACGCGCTGCTCGTCATCGTGGTTCGTAACGTCGTCGGCATGGCTGCTGCGTTCGCGTTCGGCACGTTGCTCGCGCTGCTGGAAGAACTCGGGGTGCCACGGCGGTTACGCTTCGGCATCCTCGCGTCTGCCATCGGCTTCATCGCTTTCGTCGGCATGATCTCGGTTAAGAGTTCGGGACACGCGCTTCACGCGAAAGTTTGGGCGGATCTCGTCGCAGCGTTCGCTACGGCGGCCGTCTTGTACACGCTTTCGGCGATTCGCTCGCCACGCTTTTCTGCCGTCCTCCGCTCGAAAGCGGTCGCCATGCTCGCGACGCTCGCCTATGGTGTCTATCTCGTTCATTCGCCGATCTTGCGCGTACTTTCGACTGCGTTCGTGTTACGCTTCGGCATCAACGCGATGGGCTCGATCGGATATTGTCTGGTCCTGGGGCTCGCCTGCGCCTTTGTCACGATCCCCATCGCCTTCGTGCTCAACCGCTTCGTCGAGCGACCGTTCCTGCGGCTCAAAGGCCGTCTCCGTTGAGCGGGGCCGCCTCTCGCGTGTAGAGCGAATCCAGTGCGGCGCGTAACCGTGCGATCGCGAAACGTTGCGCGATCGAAACGCGTGCGGCGCGACTGCGTTCGGCATTCGGCGCGTTCGCGAGCACGCCCGCGATATGTGACGCGGCGCACGCGACGTCGCCCGCGGGAAAGGTCATATCGGCCCAGTTCGCGTCGAGCACGTCGTTCGTTCCGGTCACAGCTGATGCGACGACGAGCTTCGCCATACTCATCGCCTCGGCGACGACGAACCCGAACGATTCGAAGCGCGCGGTACTGAGGAGCACGTCGCACGCGGCCATCGCATCGCGGATATCGTCGCTCCATGGCAAGCGGCGCACGACATCGGCGAGGCCGAGGCGCGCGATCTCATCGCTGAAGTGCTGCTCGAGCTCTCCCTCGCCCACCCACATGGCGCAGAGTGACGGGTAACGGTCGCGCACGCGCGCGACGACGCGTAAGAAGTCGAGCGGATTTTTCTGATCGACGAGGCGCCCGATGCCGAGGACGAGCGGCACGTCCAGCCGTATGCCGAGGCGCGCGCGCGCGCGATCGCGGTCGCGTGGCCGAAAGTAGTCGGTGTCGACCGACGGATACGCAAGGCGGATGGCATGCGGTGAGGCGAAGCCGAGTGTCCCGAGTTGTGCTCGTTCCGATTCTGAAACTGCGACGAACGTCGTTGGGACGATGCGTGCGAGGACGCGCTCGACTGTGAGATAAATTCGACTTTCGGCAAGCGCATGCGGACTGTAGACGACATGGGGACGTTTAGGCGAACCAAGCACGGCGAGTCGCACGAGCGCACCCGCCTTCGAACTGTGAGCGTGAACGATGTCCGGCTGGAGGCGTACGAGGAGGCGACGTAAAATGAGGGCGTCGCGAAGATCGTGCAAACCGACGGCGCGTCGCATGTCGATGTGGTGCACGTTCCAATTCGATTCCCGCGCGAGCGACAGCGTTCGTGCAAACGCCGTATCGGCTCGTCGTTCGGAATAGATGAACGTCATGCGACGATCCGTGCCGGCGCTCGCCGCGATGATGTTCTCGATGTATCGGCGCGTGCCACCGAGTGACGCTTCGAGGATCTCGACCACGTGGAGTCGGGGCTCGATCATATTCTACGCACGGAGAAGCGTTCATCGGTACGGTTGCGATGGTCCTCGGTCTCAAGAAAATCTCGTCGTTGCCGATTCCTGGAAGTATGCGTAGGAGTGGAGTGAAGCGGGAGGTAAGTGCATTCGGATTTGCAGCCGTGCTCGCGAGTGCGGGATGTTCCGGCGGCGGTAGTGCTACGGGCGGCGTTCCCCCGATCGTGCATCCGCCCGTCGTGGCTCCCGCGGCAACGGGTCGCGTCACGTTTAGCATCGGCGCGCCGACAGCGGCTGCCGTAGCCCGACATTCGTCGTATATCTCACGCGGCATGAAGTCGCTCGCGATCGTCGTGAGCAACGGTACGGCTCCGAGCGCACGCACGGTCTTCGACTGCTCCGTCGCCTGCACGAGTACCTTAGATGCGCCGATCGGTCAGGATACGTTCGCGATCACCGTGTACGATGGCGCGGCGGGTTCCGGTAACGCACTCGCGACCGGTCTCACGAGCCTCCTCGTGCGCGTGGGCGTCGCCAATCAAATTTCCGCCGTCCTCGGCGGCATCGTCGCGAAGCTCTCGCTCGCGCTCGCGCCGTCGGGCTTTACGATCGGAACACCCGGGCGTTCCACGCTCTCCGTCGTCCCACTCGACGCAAGCGGCAACACGATCGTCGGGCCCGATGCATTCGCCACGCCCGCGCTCGTCTCGCTCGCCAACGGAGCTTTCAGTCTCGGGACGCACGTCATCAACGACCCGAGTAACGCTTCGATTGCGATCTCGTACTCCGGTGCGACCTTTACTGCACCCGCGACCGTCACGGCGACCGTGGCCGGCCTCGATGTCGCCTCGCTACCGCTGATGCTGGGCACGCCGAGCGCGGGCACGCCGACCGTCGGTACGACGGGCCGGACGGTTTCGGCGAACGGATTCGTCGATTCGATCGGCCTCGCGATGCATCTCAACTACGCGGGCACGGCCTATACCGATAACGAGCCGACGATCGTGCAATCGATTCTGGATCTGCACGTCAAGCATGTTCGTGAAGGCATGTTGTACCCGTTCTCGACTCAACCGGCAACGTTGCAGGCCGCGGTGCGTTCTCTCTCCGCTGCTGGCGTACGCACGCTCGCGGGCATCTCGACGACCGATCTGACCGCACCCGATTTCGCGACGCGCTGGTCGAACTGGTTCGATGCCGTCGGCGGGGCCACGTGGGTCGAAGGCGCGGAAGCGCCCAACGAGTGCGATCTCAACGGTTGTCTCTCGCAAGTGCCAGCATACCAACAGAAAGTCTACGCGACCGTGAAGGGATACGCGCCTTCGATCGGCGTGCCGGTCGTCGGTCCGTCGTTCGCCAACACACCGTCGTACGCGCAGACCGGAAGTCTCGCGCAATATCTCGACTTCGGAAACGTGCACCTCTATACGCTTTCGCAACCGGCGGAAACGACGGGCGTGTGTCGACCGTCCGACCAGTGCGCCGACGGCGCGGGTATCGGCTCGCCGATCGGCAACACCTACGCGCTCGACACGCTGCTCAAGAATAGTGCCGTCGTGAGTGGGTCCAAGCCCATCCTCAACAGCGAAGCGGGTATCTGCACGACGGTCGACGGCGCAGGCAACACGCGTTACGACAACGTGCCGCGCGACGTGCAAGCCGCGTACTGGCCGCGCTACCTGCTGCACGCGTTCGGCGATCTCGGCATTCCGCGCACGTACGTCTACGAACTCGCCGACGACGGCACGTCGGCGCCCGACTTCGACCAATGCGGTCTTCTCGATCGTAACGCGGTCCCCAAGCCCAGTTACCGCATTCTCAAGACGATGCTCGATGCCGTCAACGATCCCGGCGACGCCGTGCTCCCGACACCGCTCGCGTATAGCGTTGCGGCGCCGAAGAACGTCGATGGCAACGACGTTTCGTCGATGGCGCTGGCATCGCGCAACGGTTCGTATGCGGTCTTCGTGTGGAATCCCGTAAGCCTGTACTACCAGCAGAACGGCAACGGCGGCATTTCGTCGCATCCGCTCACCGTCGCGGCGCTCGCCGGTAACCTGTCGATCGGGCAAACCTTCGGCTCGGCTCAAGTGACGACGTTCGATCTCACGACGGGCGCCGCGACGACGACGACGGTCGATGCGAGCAAGTCGATTTCGCTTTCGATCACGCCTGCGATCACGATGGTCACCCTGCGGCCGTAGAGGGCATCGGCCGCGTGCGTCGGTAACGCAACGAGCGTGGTGCGCGCATTTGGTCTTTTCTCGATCGCCGTGATGGTCGGATGCGCGGGAGGCGGCGACGCTTCCGCAAGGCGAGAGGTCGCGGCGGAGACGCGTACGACGAACGTCGCGCACGTCGCGACAGCGCAGCGCACGGCGACGACCGGCGTTACGGGAAAGACGGTTTCCGCGAACGCCTTCGTCGATTCCATCGGCTTCAACACGCACTTCAACTACACGGGAACCGTCTACACCGATCGCGAGCCCGCCGTCGTCGCCGCGATCGTCGCTTTACACGTGAAGCATCTCCGCGAGGGCATGCTCTATCCGTTCGCGACGCAGATGTCGACGTATCGCGATGCGGTAAGCAAACTTTCGGCTGCCGGTGTCCGCGATATCGGCGGGGTGCAGGCGTCCGATCTCACCGCGCCCGATTTCAAGTCGCGCTGGGCGACGTGGTTCGAGAGCGTCGGCGGCTCGGCGTGGGTCGAAGCCTCCGAGCCGCCCAACGAGTGCGATCTCAACGGCTGCCTCGCAAACTCGCCCGCGTACCAGAAGACGCTGTACGAGACGATCAAGGGATACGCGCCTTCGGCCGGGGTCCGCGTGTTCGGACCGTCGTTTGCGAATGCGAGTGCGTATGGGCAAACGGGCGACCTGTCCGGCGTCCTCGACGCTGGCAACGCGCACCTGTACCTGCTCTCGCAGCCGCCGGAAACGACGGGCGTCTGCCGCGTCTCCGATGCGTGCGCGAGTGGCGCGAATCTCGGATCGACGATCGGCAACACGTATTCACTCGAACGTCAACTCGCGACCGCGCGCGCCGTTAGCGCGAGCAAGACGATCGTCAATACGGAAGCGGGCTACTGCACGACGGTCGCGGCTAGCGGCAACACCACGTACAACGACATGCCGCGCTCGGTGCAGGCCGCGTATTGGCCCCGGTACCTGTTGCACGCCTTCGCCGACGTCGGCATCGGGCGCTCGTACGTCTACGATATCGCAGACGACGGTCTCTCGCCGCCGACCTTCGATAAATGCGGCCTCATCGACTCAGGCGCGCAACCGAAGCCCAGTTATCGTATCCTCAAGACGTTGCTCGATACGGTCGACGATCA
>JAABUX010005336.1_pt1 | contig 15834 bp, 18 predicted proteins | sample 5561851 | NCBI WGS metagenome assembly JAABUX01 (sample SAMN10711883, study PRJNA513361) | rock metagenome | isolation source: Antarctica rocks | place: Antarctica: Victoria Land, Richard Nunatak red sandstone | collected 2016-01-03 | reverse complement strand
TCAACGTTCGTGGCTCTGGCATTGAGCCACGTCATTTCCGTTCGCTTTTTCTGCTGACTCTATTTTACCACAGAACTATTTGAGCCTCCGTGTACTAGTTGCCCTGCATTGGTTCTTCGTGATGCTGAGTGGGGCAGTTGACAGTACACAAATAAGGGCGCGTGTCCTATCGCCGTTTCGTAGCGTATGTCGTGTTGCACTCTCCCCACTGCTGCGACGAGACACAGGCGGTGTAGATCACTGTTGCACAAGCAAGAGCTAGCAAGGAAACACAAATGGTTTCCAGCTCTCTTTTTGCGAAATAGACTGGTGCTGCGGGTTTTGTGCTCTATAAGAAGCACATGCATCACACGTTATTGTACGAACACGGGTTGCGGAAGAGCCACGAAAGTGGGACCACCCCACCAGTAACAGAACCAGACGTTGGATATTCACTAGGAATCGCTCAATTTGTCCAATCCTATGGGGCAGTATAGTTACTGATCTTTCTCTTTCGAGCTACTCTGTCCTCTTTGTAATATAAACACACCATGTTATAAGAAATGTGAACATAAAAAGACTTACGAGCCAAGTAAGAAGGGAACTCGCAAGATGTTGTAAAAAAAGAAGAAGCGTATTGATTAGAGCATAAGTTACAAGGAGAAAAACAACCGTGGTACGTCCTCGCAAGAGACCTCCTCGTAACATACTTCACGAGGTGGGCACTGAACCGTGGCTAACCCTCTTGCCATCCTCACAGCTATTTTCTGCACTACTCTTTGACAAGTATGTGATCCAGCGAGGACTGCGTACTCTGAAAGAAATGCGTGTAGGAGAAAAACACTATGCTTATAGTTAATGATGACCACCGTCTACGGGCAGGCATGTGCAGCCTAAACGATCTGTGTCCCTACTGTGAAGCCACTTTTGCTGACTATCCACTCATTATGAGCGACGATGCTTCTCAAACCGTCTACCATGTTGCCTGTGCGCTCCAACTCGCCACGGACCTTCTCGTCGATCTCTACACCTTCTTTCGTCCACCAGCTCCATATACCCGCCTGTTTACTCTCATACCATCAGCACCCACTCTGCACTCGGAAGGTGGAAGCGATGCAATCAACCGATATTGAAGAGATCAAGGCCACGCTGTGGGAGCAATCGCATCATCCGTGTACACGAGTGAAATGGGGCGTGGCGCAGGTGATGGCTGTCAGAAAAAGCAAGAAGGGGTGCTTACAAGCACTGCTTCGCGGATGGGGACGCTGGTATCCTGTGGAAAGCGTCACCATTGAAAGACCGAGGCTGTGTCCGACCGGTGCATGTGATCTCGAAGATGCGAACTGAATGAAATCTGTGATACAATTGTTGTCATGCAGAAGGAGACTGTGGTGCAATCTAAGTATGATAAGCCTCTTCGCCCAACTCTTGTACTTTTCTGCGGCTTACCAGGCTCCGGCAAGACGACGACAGCAAAACTAATCGAAAAAGAGTCGAGTGCCATACGTCTATGTACGGATGATTGGTTGGCGGATCTTGCTATAGATTTGTTCGATGAAACGATAAGAGATAACCTCCAAAACCGTTTATACAGACTCTGTAAAGAGCTACTTAGCCATGGCCAGGATGTCATTTTAGAAGATGGATTATGGATACGATCAGAAAGAGATGAGAAACGAAAAGACGCTGCTGAATTAGGTGCACAGACCGAAATGCATTACTTTAATCTTTCATTCAATGAATTGTGGCGGCGTTTAGAAATGCGCAACGCAAGTAATGCAGTCGGTGCTGTACCTATTACAAGGGAACAGTTCGCTAAGTACTGGTCAATCTTCGAGCGGCCATCTCTTAATGAGTTAAACCTATTCGATACGTATATCCCACATTCCGCAGTTAGATTGACAGGATTGGGAAATTGGTAGGGTAGAGTTCACCGAAGAGGAGGACTCAAGATACCAGGGCAATCGTATCTAATTTTGGGAGCGTAGGTGAGAAGCCTTGTTGCAATGAAGAGCTTATGATAGATCAACCAGTAAACCCGCTCTACAAGCACCTTGAAAAATGAGATGCGGTTGCCCTGCTCAAGATACAAGCAACAGAGGAATACGTTAATGAACGGGTGGAACTCCTCTCAGGGCTGAATTTCTCCTCAACAGATCAGTTCATCATAGGCAAATCACGATATTCCGAAAAAGTTCGTGCCAAACTGCGGAATATGGGACATCGGATACTTTAACAGCTTTTTCAGAGAAGAAATGCTTCCTCACGAAACGATTGTCTCCCTTTGAAAACTGAGGGCAGGACCATGGGAGAGAAAACGAAAGAGTGGAACCCAACGCCCAGTGTGACCCGGACAACATCTCGTTGGAACGATCTCTCTCCCCTCTTTTACATGAATTACTTGTTGCTTAACGGGGAACATAGCAGGAAAAACTGTTATCACTCCGTTTAGCACGTTTAATGAACGTTTTTTGAGACTGCGTTAAACAAGCTGAGGGATGGATACTCTCTCATGATATATAGCACAGAAGGCAATTTCTCAATTAGCGAACAGACGCACTCCAAGTCCTACCTCTTGCAGAGACTTCCTTTCAATGACGAAAAACAAGTAAAAGGCGTACTAGTGAATTTTCAAACACACTCCTCGAAACTAAGGAATGTGTGCTAACAACAAAACAAGTAGCCATAGTGCACACCACTTTTCATCCTAGCATGTAATGTATCATGATTATGTGCCTTATACTACTAAATATCGTAATTTAGTTTCTAAGTATTTGTAATTTATTATATCATAACTTGACCAAACTTTAAAATTTATGTATATTGTAATCGTTGAAATGGACTAACTCCCCTCGAATGGAGTTCCAGAGTCGTTCGCTGGGCCTGTAAGTAATTTCAGGGACGAATCTGTCTGTCGCTGGATTTCCGCCGGGATTTAAACGATGAGGAGCGGTTTCCTGAGTTTATCTGTCGCTGGGTTAGCGCCAGAACTCGAAAAAACCAGGTCGCTCACCTTGATGCTAACATGGTTGAGCCATGGCTCTATCATGAAACGCCCCAAAGAGCAAGTGACAATTGTTCTTCGTATAATTCTGTCGTGTAGCTTGTCTGTAGTACGTTTTTGTAGGGTGTTTTTGTAAAGCTTCTCAGTATTGTGTCTTCCTTATAGCGCAGTAACGCGGCGCAGATCTATAAGGTATAAACGTAATCAGGTAGAAATGTAGGTTGTCTTCGGAGTGCATCTTTTGAGTGAGGTTGCTCTTGTTTTTCCTCATAGTCACGGTTAGAACGCTACTGTCGTGGAGTTCTAAAAGTTAAGGACAAAACATAAGAGTAAGTGAGGTCTCGTAGACGCCTCGACTGCTTTATCAGTCATGGTCTTACGCACAAGTTTGAACCAGCTTTCCATGACCCTGGTCTGTCAATAGCCTGTTAGAAGCGAAAGAGTGATTGCGTTGTCCATAAGTCATCAGAGAAGTATCATTAAAGCAGCTATAGATCGCCTGGAAGACCGGATGGCGATTGGAGAAAGTCGTCGTGAGGCAAAGCAGGCTATGCGAGCTTCTGGCGAACATATCTGGACGTTTTCTACAGAGAAGATTCACTCATTCAAAACTCGAAGCGTGTACCAGGAACATATCCTCCGTTTTATCAACTGGAGCCGTAATATCCATCAAACCAAACGACTGGAATATCTAGATGAGCATGCTGACACATTAGTATGCCAGTACCTCATTGACCAAATACAGGCGAACAAGAGCCCCTACACACTTCAAGTTGAGCGCTCTGCTCTTCGCCTCTTTTTCAATAATCGTTTTCTGGCACAATCCGTTATACTACCTCGTCGCGCAAGAGCAGGTATTCGACGCTCTCGTGGTCCAGCTAAACATGATCAGCACTTCCAGCCAGCCAATTGGCTGCCTCTGCTTAATTTCTTACAAGCTACTGGCCTGCGTCGAAATGAACTGCGCCTCTTACGTATCCGCGATATTATCGAACGGGATACCACTTCTGAGTACTTCGGCCAGGTGACTATCAAAGTAATCAATGGAAAAGGTGGTAAACCCCGTACTGTGCCGATACTTGCAGGGCATGAGCAGGATGTATTGGTGATGCGAGAGGGGCGCACCGACGAGGAAATAGTTTTCAAGCGTATTCCTAAACACCTTGATGTGCATAGCTATCGCCGTGCCTATGCTCAGGCGCTCTATCTCTCCTACGCGCCTGAGCGAACGTTACCATCAGTGGAGGGACGCCTGAAGCAAAGTGATTATAATGCGGAGGCTGTGCAGGCAGTTTCACGAGCATTGGGGCATAATCGGAAGGATGTTGTACTCCGGCATTACCTTCGCTGAACCTGGCCTATATATTACTCTTCGTCAGTATCACCGTCTTATTCATGGACCACTACCCTTTCAGAAGGTGTACGAAAAGCTAAACAACCGAGATGTGTTTCGATCAAGTCTTTTTTTTCTTCTTCTCAGCCTTAGCAAAGCGAACTAGCATAAGACGAAACGAGATATTTATTCCTGAACTCTCCCCTCTTCTCAAGTATTTTCATATAGTCGATAAAGATTATATAACCACGGTCAAGTCACGGGTAAGAATGTAATGGAGTCCTCATAGGCACTTGCAATGCCTTCCTCTGCAATCAGGAGCAATTCATCTATCGCATCCCTAATGCTCATCCGCTCATTAAGAATGAGTATACCTGGAATGTGGTGGCCCTGTACAAGATGTGCAGCCAGGTGAGGAGGCATAGATGCTCGATTATTCGTGACCAGGATACAATGATTTTCTTCGCACCAGAACAGTATCTCTGGATCAAGCGTCCCTCTCGATGGACACCCCGGGTCTCCCACAGCATAGACATCAATCTCAGCGTTCCTCTTCAGCAATTGCTGCTTATAAAAAGGTGCGACATTTTCATCTATCAGATACTGAATGCTCATGCTACCCCGGATTGGTGAGCCAGTTTCTCTGCCTTGATCTTGCGTAGCCGTTGGATTTCAGGTGAAGGGTTCGTCGCTTGTTGACTTCGCATGTCTCTACTCCATTGCATCCAGTGGGACAGGTAGTTGGAGACAGCTTCTCTATTGTGCAAATAATAGAGAATGGTGGCATAGACCTGCTCCAGACTCAATGAAGGATAGGTACTCACGATCTCCTCAGGAGCATGTGATCTATGAATAAAATCGTAGAGAATGGTTTCGATGCCAATCCGTGTCCCTTTGATTCTGATGTCGTCGCTCGCGAAAAAGTCAAAGTATTCTTCTAGCTGCATCGTCGGTCTCCGTCAGACCCTTAAAGGTCTTGCCTCATGTCTCCAAGTTTCCCTTTTCTAGAAGGTAGCATACCATAGAACCTGTTCCAGTGAAAAGTCTGCTGACTCTCGTATTGTGGAGCAGTAAAACAATGAGTCCGTCTAGGTGCCTTCTTGGAGAATGTTAGAAGCAACACCTGATCCACAATCTTTTTTTGTAACGATAACTCTTTGTAACGATAACTCATAGAACCTCCGCCTCTGGAAACCCCGTCCATTCATGGCGGGAAGGAAAGAGGCGTTCCTTTTTGGGGCAAGGGGTTGGGTATCCTCTTGCCTGTTGACAATATATAGCTGTATAGATATATTTTTGGTATGGATAGAACGATAAAGATACAACTCAATCCGACTCCAGAGCAAGCGCAAAGCCTCGGCAACACGCTTGAACAGCACACGGCGTGCTTCAATGCTGTAGCCCATGCGGGCTTTACGACGCAATGTAGCAATGGGGTTGAATTGCACAAACGGACGTACTATCCATTGCGTGCCCACTATCCTGACCTTCCTGCTCAGTTGGTGTGTGCCGCTCGTGTGAAAGCCACCGAAGCCGTCAAAAGCGCGTTGACGTGGCAAAAGAAGCACGAGCAAAGCTATCCTAAGAAAGGTGAGAAGGCGCTGAAGAAGGGCAAGCCCGTTCCTGTCTTCAAGCCCGTCAAGTGTCCTCACAGTAAGATAGCCTGTATCCGCTATGACCAGCGTTCGTACTGGGTGAAGTGGGATACCCTCACCTGTAGTCTTGCTACTGTAGACGGACGGATTGAACTGCCCTTGAGCGTTCCTGAACACTTGATGCAGTACGTCGGATACAAAGATCGCTCCTTCCCCGAAGGACGCGTCTGTAGTGCTGATCTCTGCTCCCGCAAGGGACGCTTTACCCTGCATATCGTTGTCTGCATTCCCCACCCGACGCGTCCTCTGGGACGCGTTCTCTGGGAGAGAAGCGATGAGGAGCGATCTATCACACCATCTGACGAGGTGAGCGGGGTTGATCTGGGTCTCAACCGCCCGGCTGTCACCTCCAAGCGTCAATTCTTGGGTGAGAGGCGATGGAAAGAACAGGAACGGCGCACCTTCCGTTTGAAAAGAAAGTTGCAAGCCAAAGGCACAAAGAGTGCAAAACGCCACTTGCGTAAGCTCTCTGGTAAACAGTTTCGGCGACGCCGTGACCATGACCATGTCCTCTCCAAACGCCTTGTTCAGAACGCTCCCCCAGGCTCTACCATCGTGCTTGAGAACCTGACCAATATCAGGGAAACATCCAAGATGGGAAGAGGCAAAGACAACAAGAACAGTGAGAACAAACGACGCTTGCATAGTTGGAGCTTCGCTCAGTTGTACTCCTTCGTTGAGTACAAAGCTGAGGCACGCGGTATTGAAGTGGTCAAGATTGACCCTCGTCACACCAGTCAGACGTGCAGTTGCTGTGGCTATCAACATCGGTACAATCGTCGTTCTCAAAGTCTTTTCCTTTGCCGTGACTGTGGGTACTGCTGGTACCCTCACCCACTTCTGCCTCGCCCTCCTCGTCTCCTTCGTCTGTCTCATCATCATCTTCGTCCTGCTCTTTGCTCAGCCCGCCGGTACGGATGAGCAGGTCGTACTTGCCAAGCAGTTGACCGTCCGAGAGGTTGCAGGAAACGGCATAGAGGATGCAAGGACCGATGGGTGCGCTTTCCATACCAAAATCGTTGCGATGCAGCAGGTAGTAGGTGGTCACGTCATCCAGGTTTTTGACGTCCTCTGCCGCGCCGTTGACTGAGAGGACGCGCCCAACCACGAAATCTGCGACCATACGCCGCACGTGTTTCAGGAAATCTGAGACGTTCAGCAGTTTGCCCGGCTCGTTAACCATTTTGACGATGGGATATTTGCTGTACGACTCCAGAGCGGGACCTGTCGCCGCCCACACGAAATCGGGTCCACGAATGCCCACGTTCCAGAATGCGCGCAGCTGCTGCGTGATATTGGCCCGCATTTCCTCCAGCACGCGCTGGTCCCAACCAGGACGCGCAGTCTCTGGCCGCTTCTTACATACCAGCCAGACGGAAGAGGCCAGTGCTGCCGATGAGAGGGCGCGGATACGGTTCTCTCGCTCCGTCTGAATCGGCCAGCTTCCATCGACGACGAAGCCCGCGCGAATCAGGGCCGAGACTAGCGTCTCCCAGGCGTCAGGATGTTTGTGGGCGAAGACGAGGACGAGCCGTCCATCAAGGTTGAGCGCACGGTAACACGCCTGGAAGACGCTTGCCATCCCTTCCTCATAATTTGCTTTAGATTTGTGCTTATCACCTCCAAAACGACTGGCATCGTCGATCAATTCGCCATCGTTGCGCTCATGGTCCCACTTCGGTGCAAGCGTGTTTTGAAACACGGCGTCTATCTCCGGCGTCAAACCATAGAGCGTACGTCGTAGCCAGACGTAGAAGAAATCCATCAGGTCAGAGTACGGAATGGCATCGTAGTAGGGCGGATCTGTTATAATAATATCTACTAGACCAGAGGCGTGTTCAGTGGTTGCAGATTGTTGAATGACATGCGATTGAACAGATTGTGCTGATGCATCTTCAATATGCTCTTGCGCCAATGCTACCCACTCCACACAAGCAAGATAATTACCTGTAGAGCTAGAGAGTGGATTCAACTCTGCATAATCCCAGTTCATGGGTAGGGCAAATCGTGTAAGAACATGGTTCAATGTCTCTGCCAAGTTCCAAATACAAAGTGCTGAGATATAATCTACTAATTTATCAATTCCAACAGCTAAGCACGCGCTCACCGCCTCCACCCACTCCTCTGTATACCCCTCTCGTCGCATCTTCTCGCGTACAGCACGGGTATGCTTGACGAACGTGCCCAGGGCAAGCAGTTGGCGAGGTGTGAAGAGCTTGTACCACTGGTCGAAACCATAAAGTGGTACGCGAAAACCTAGTGTTTCCTTTTTTGGCAATGGTTCTTCTGGCAAACCGAAAGGAATCTCAGCATACACATGTGCAAGCTCTTTCTCTGCTTCGGCTGCCATTGCAATCTCTTCTGTGGTAGGAAGACGATACCCTTTGCCCTGATCCCCATCCACGACAACAGCGGATATGATGGAACCTACGCGGCCATCTACACTCTCACGGCGAATGTAGTCCATCGACATGACGGTGCGACAGCAAGGACAGGTGACGCCAGATCGGGACATGGTGCCTCCCGCAAGCTGTTTATCATGCTCGCGCTTCTGGGTCGCATTGCCCTTCACAAGCATGGGTGGGTCATTGAGGATACCGAAGACAACGCCCGTTCTATTGGCGTTCGGTTCCATCGTGAGCACAACGCGCTTGTTATCCTTCTTACAGAGCCAGCGCGTTTTGAGCAAGGGCACGGTAGCACGGCAATTCTTGCAGGAGACAGTACGCGCCCACAGGTAGGCGACGGTTGGTTTACCGTCAACGACAGGATAGAAGCGAGCGAGATCGATCTTTGCCTTTTGCAGTACCCACCAGCCCCAGGCACGCACATGCCACGCCAGATCGGCCTCGGTATCGGTACCCTCTCGGTGCATGTGTAGTAGTTCCGGTTGCAGGGTAGTCTGCGCCTTTCCTGTGCTTGTCCCGCCTAGCTTCCCGTTCAGCGTATCGAGTTGTAGGCGCATTGCGGCCCCCTTGAAGCCTTTTGCCTTGAAATAGGTTTCCATAAATTTGCGCGATTGCAGGGCAAAGGTGGGTAGGGGAAGATGCTGACCCGCCAATCGTTGTGGATATTCCAGCGTGCACTTCAAAATAAACCAGGCAACGGGATTGATGTCTACGGCGGTGACCTCGCAGCCGAGCCGCATCGCCTCCAGCGGAATAGCTCCACCGCCAGCGAAGGGATCGAGCACCTTCGGTGCACGTCCTCCATAGGCTGCGCGAATTTTGTCGCGGAACCATTGCAGGTCTGCATTGGACTCGCGTCCCCAGTGCAGGATGCCACCCTCTGTCTCCTCTATTCGTTGCTCCTCGACGCGTCCACCTGCGAGCTTTTTGCGCTTCATGTGCTCAACCACATGCCCACCCAGCTTCTCCAGCATAATCTTTCGTTCCTCGGCATTGTCTGGGTCGGGCAGAAGCGTTGCAATCAAGGCGGCGCGGCAGGCGGCAAGAGGACGACGCGCAGGCCAGATGTGCAGAGTCGAAATATGCCCATGCCGCACATTCTTTTCGTGGACGGAGTCCAATGACGTTTGTTTCAAAGGGAAAGCTACTTCGATGAGACGTTTATTCTCGTTCATAATGCAAATCCGTTTCTCGTGGAATTTAATATATCTACATCTCTCCTGGCAACATCACAGATTTGTTCTGGCTGTGCAGGAAAAGTTGACCCATCTCGACGGACGTAAAACTTAAGTGGTTCTGGTTTGACTCCATATAAACACGGTTTCCCTCTTTGTACATAGATAGCGAGTACCTGTTTACCATCAATATCACCGCATTCTAGAGTTACTTGCGGTTCAGGAACAATATTGTCGTGAATAACACGTGTCACATCGTCTTTTGTTTGACGCTCGCTTTGTGTTAAACCGCAAACAGTGCCATCATTCTCAACTCCAAGCAGAATGACGCCACCACTACCATTTGCGAAGGCAGCGACAGTGTTTTTCATGCTTCCTTTATCCTCCCAAATCTGTCCCTTGAATTCAATCGTTAATCCTTCCCCTTGAGCAATGAGCCCCTAAATCTGTGTACGAAAGTCAGGTACAGTGGTGATAGTAGTAACATTCTTAGGTTGCTGAGAGAACGGTGACAAACGCTCGCCGAGGTACACATAATCGAGCCAGCCGTGCCCACGAGAGAGTACCACCCATGTCTCTGGGGGTAAGCAGTCAGGAAGTGGGCACGCAATTATTCCAGGTTGGGATACGTGTTGAGTAAGCAGTGTCGTCGATGCGTTGCTGATTTGCAGCTGTGCGTTTGTAAAATCGATGCCGTCTACCGTCACGGCAAGTTGGGCGGGAGATATTTCTACGTGCTGGATACGAGCTGTCATATAGGTAAAGCGTATCCTAACCGCTTCGTTGGTATCCACATTTTGATACGTACTGGGAGTCCAATTCACTCCATAGATGAGTTGAGAGAGAGCAGATTGAAACGTAGGAAAAAATGGGCAGTTGTCACCCAGAAGAAAATCAGAGGGTGGTCCCCAGTTATTAGAGGTAGGTGGAAAGTTGTAGAGAGTAAAAGGGTACTCTGTTGCTCCAAACAGAGCAACACCATTCCTAGGGTATCGTCCCCAGTTCACAATGGCATTATTGACATCATATTGTAGGTTGTACTGGAAGCTGTATCCTTCAACTGCTCCTGTTTTATGAAGAAGCCATTGACCGATCTCTTCGCCTGATCGTGTTCCTGCAATAAAGACAACAGAGCCGTAATCATAGTGATACTGAGGAGTGTTTTTTCGTAGTTCGTCGGGTAACACGTCAACCACAAGCGTGTGCAATAGCCATTGCCCCTGTTTGTCTTGCAGAACCATCCGAAAAGAGACGGTTGGCACATCTTTGAGTTTCTCTACCAGCTCAACGACGCTGATTTGGCCGGTTTGCATACGCTCTCTTAACTTTCTAGTGTTACGCTATCATCATGATATGCGATAATCTACTCTGCTTCCGCTACGGCGAAAATGGCCTCTTCGTCGATAATCACCCGTTTTTTCTCATGATAGATCAGTTTGCCGAAAGGGTCCTGGATGCGGCGCAGCATCGGCGTTGTTTTGGCACAGTCGAAAACGACGTAGAGCCAGTAACGGTCGCGCAGATTACAGGCCTTGACGAACTCGTTTTCGCTCAGTTCCACATCGCCGATGCCTGCACGTCCTTTCACCTCAATCGCCATGCGTTCACCTAATGGGCGGTGTGAGAGCAGATCGAAACCAGGCCATTCTTCCAGTCCGGCGGCGAGAGCACCCGCCGCGGTTGAGACATCCAGTACAGTTGCGTCATGATGCTCCTCCTCATAGATACGCGCCACCTGCACGGCCCGCGCCTCCACCGCAGCATCATAAGCGCAGCTTGTCTTCCGTGTCGTGCGATGGCACTACTAGCGCGTGCGCCAGGAAGGTGATCGGACCCGGCACGATCAACTGCGGTTCGCGCTCGATCACCGCGAGTGCCTCGGCTTTGCGCGTGCCCAGTTCTTTCTGGCGCAGCTTCACCTTCGTCAGTTCACCTCTGGCATGAACATCGCCCAGGCGTACCTTTTCAGTGAGCCGTTGGCGCGACTCGGCAAGCTCAGCCTCCTGGTAGGAGAAACTGCTTGTGAGGAAACGTTTGCGTGCTTCCATATCTGCATAGAGTGCCTGACGATGAGTTGCGGCGAACTGCTCAGCCACCTGTTCATGTGCAAAGGTCTGTGCTAATGCGCATGCATCGTCAGCAGTAGCGGCGAAAGAAATGGCAGAGGGAGGAAGGTCCCTACTGCCACGCAGGAGCAGCAACTGTTCCAACGAGCACTCCTCGACGGTCCCGTTCTGATCCTGTTTGAGTCCGATCAGACGCGACTCAAGCACCTCCTCACGGCTGAGCGTATGGAACGTTGGATCAGCCTGACGACACACCACGACCTGCACAAGGTGGAAGAAGTAGGGACGTTGTGCCAGCGGGTCCACGAAAACGGCTCCACCCAGGGCTGCGTCTGCAAAGTGCTGGCAAACGTAGGCACGGAAACGATCAAAGACCGGTTCGCCAGGATGAAGGAACAGTGCCTGTTCGCGGTCGGCTGGAACATGGACGGTGCACGCGTCACGTGCTTGAGATGGATAGCGTTCAAGTAGTGGTAGTAGCCAATCGAGACTGCCCGGTATGAGTGGGCGAAACGCAAACCTCGTATCCAGGTCACCTTCGAGACCGATATTAACCAGCGGAGCGGCCTTCTCGATGAAACGACGGACGTAGCCAGGTAAGAGCCGTCGGTATGTCTCCTGCTCCATATCCTCCTGTAAACGCGGCAGTTCGCACTTCACCGCGCCCCCATCGCCATAGAGAAGCTGTTGTGCTGCTTGTAATGCCTGCACCTGCTCCTTTGTCAGTGTACCTGCTATTTGCTGCTGCACCCCCTCAGCATCGCCGGACAGGGCTTGCTCCATGTAGGACCGCAGCGACATGTTCTCGAAAAGCTGCCCGATCACGTCGAAGACCTTGTCTGAACCGAGCTCTTTGCGAATCGCCTCCAACTTTTCCAGCAGTGTCTGCATCACGCGGCCCTCGCGCGTCTTGCCAGCAATGAGGTTGAGGATATACACGGCGTCATGCTTCTGCCCGAAGCGATGAATACGGCCCATGCGCTGCTCCAGGCGTGCCGGGTTCCAGGGAATATCGTAGTTCACCATCAACCAGCACACCTGCAAGTTGATGCCTTCACCAGCGGCATCGGTCGCGACCAGGTAGGTTGCTCCGCCATCAGCAATGGGCGTACGGAAGAAGGCCACCTGCTCCTCGCGCTCCCGGTAGTTCATGCCGCCATGAATGCGTGCCACCTGTCCGGCAAAGCCCATCCCTTCGAGGCGGCGCACCAGGAAATCGAGCGTATCACGATGCTCGGTGAAAATGAGCATTTTCTCATGCTTATATGCTGGGTCTTGCACAATCTCGCGCAGTTTCTCGAACTTCGACTCGTTCTTCTGCTCGTAGACACCTCGCGCAAGGTCCAGCAGTTCTTCTACCTTCTGCAGTTCGACTTCCAGGTCCGCTAGCGAACGTGCAGACACGCCGCCCAGTGCCTCATCTTCGGCTTGTTCGTTCTCTTCCTGCCCCACCGCACTCTCTTCCTCATCAGCAGTCTTCGAGGAGAAGACATCCTCCATGCCAGCCAGGGCACGTTGCTGCTCTTGCAACTTCGCCGGAGTCAGTTGTCCAGAGCGCATCGCCTCGATAAGTCCCGCCAGCTTCTGGCGGCGCCGTTCGAATGAGCGCAGCAAGGCATACGTCGAGCTGGCAAGGCGGCGTTGAAACACGCTCATGGCAAGGCGTGCAGCGGATCGGTTGAGCACATCAGCCGCACGGTTATAGTAGGTCTGGATATAGGCAGTGGTAGCGTCGTACAGAGCCTGTTCGCTCACGTCTCCCTTGCTCAGTTCGTAGCTTAACGTATTGGAGATGCGTGGCGGATAGATGGGCCTGCCATCGAAGTAGACTAGCTCCTCTTTGGTGCGGCGTAAGAAGTGGCGGCGTCGCGCGTCCGGTGGGTAGACATTGAAAGCATCGAGCGTTGACAGCGCATCCGGCTCCAAGAGTCGCCACAGGCAGTAGTAGGGAAAGTCCTTGCCCATGTGGGGGTGGCCGACAACAGGAGCAGGTGGTGACAACTCCAACTGAGTGCCCAGCGTTCGTCGTCGGATGGGATACCGGCCAGAGTCTCCGCCAGGCGATAGCGATCCGTCTTCCGCATGCGTAGATCGGCCTCACGGTCAGCAGCCAACTTATGGGCCTCGTCAAAGACCACAAGATCGTAGGGAATGACCTCTGCCTCTTGTAAGCGGGAGAACATGCGCTCGCCAGCAAGTGTATCCACGCTCACAAGAAGTAGATTGCTCTGTGGGCCAACGAACGGATTGCCAGTGCGGGCATCGTTGCCGCTCACAATCGAAAACTCAAGATTGAAGAGCTGGCTCATCTCATGCTGCCAGTTGCCGACTAGGCCAGCCGGGGGAACGATCAGAATGCGCGAAATTAGCCTGCGCGTCAGCAACTCGCGTATGGCAAGGCCCGTCATAATCGTCTTGCCTGCGCCCGCATCATCCGCTAGCAAAAAGCGCAGGCGGCTCTGCTTGAGCAGATGGTCGTAGACAGCAATGCGCTGATGGGGCAGTGGCTCGATTAGTGAAATCTCGGTGGCGAAGGCCGGATTGAAGAGGTGACCATAGGTCAGGCGTTCACCCTCAACGACGACACGCACCACCTCCAGCACGGCAGAAAAATCAATCGGCGGCGGAACTTCCACAGTATCATGATGATACATCTCGTGTATTTCACGTACCCTCTTCTGTGATCTTTTATTGCTCAAGAAAAGGCCGCCTTTGATATGCCAGCGTATACAAGCTGTACCTCACTAATCCATATAGTCCCTATGAACTTATTTCTGTATCTACTCCTGAAAAACGGTACTGTAGCACCTGCAACAGTACCAAATAGTTGAAGCTATGTCAAGCAGAGCAGAGGCAATCATCAGAGTCTATGAATAGCGGCGACCCTACCTTACTTTCGGTAGACAAAGCGGCGCTGAGTAGATTAAGCTGTCAATTAAGCTGTCAGATGCCCTTTATGCTGCCAAGAAAGCAAAAACAAACCGCCTGGGAAGCCAAATCTCAGGCGGTTTAGAAGGTGGAGATGAGGGAGAGTCGAACTCCACGGCAGTGGTTTTTGGCTGTTTTTCACCCCCTTCCCTGCCTGGTTGAGAGCCCTCATTGCGCTCCCCCGCTTGTGCCAGCAAATTTTCTTGTTCGTCTTTGTTCGTAGACATCCGTTCTAAATCGTCGGTATTGCTGTCAATTTTGCTGTCAATCGGAGATTGTTTGAATCGTGCTGCTAGCAGCGATTGGGCTATAAATGTCAAAGCAAGAACTCCGTACACTATCGGCATAGCTGTTTGCTGTTGGGACTCGTGCTCCTTACGGCTACCGAGTCGATCCAGCCCGACCGCGTGATCCATCAGGAGTCCGACTCGACCCAACAGAAGCCGCAGTCGTGGCAGAACTGTTTGCAAGGTATCTGCAAGAAGGACAGAGCTTAAAGGCTCTCACCCAACAGATGACCGATTTGAAAGTGCCTACCCCGAGCGGAAAAATGCGTTGGAATCAGGCCACCATTCGTGGGATTTTCACCAATCCGGTCTACACAGGAACGGTCTATATTGGTCGCAGCCGTCCGACCGAGGCACAGGGACGACACTCGGCGTTAGTTCCATTGGTCGAGGTCGAGGAGGACATACGCAAACGTCTCAAGAGGAGTGGATGGCTGTGACGCAGGTGCCAGCCATTGTGAGTCAAGAGCAATTTGATCTGGTCCAAGCTAAACTCTCCCACAACCAGCAGTTTGCTCGGCGCAACAATACGGCGTATCCCTACCTCTTGCGAGCCTTGGTCAGTTGTGGAACCTGCCGCCTTGGGTGTGTGGGGCGAAGCAGTCGAGGGGGCTATGCATACTATGTGTGTTGCGGCAGGAGTCACAGCACTATCTCGCACCGAGACGAGAAATGTTCAGCTCGCTCAGTGCCCGTTGAACAACTTGATGCCTTAGTTTGGGAGGACGTGTGAGAGATGCTGACTCATCCAAAGATGATTGAGGCAGCATTGTACCGCGCTCAAGGGGGAGAGTGGCTTCCTCAAGAATTGCAGGCACGACGCGAAAATCTGCGCAAAGCACGAGTCAGCTTGGAACAGCAGATGGAACGCTTAACCGATGCCTACCTTGCCAATGTGCTGCAACTGGAAGAATACAAGAGGCGTAGGCACGAATTAGAGCAGCGATTGTCCGTTATTGCCGAACAAAAGCGGCAACTCGAAGCGAATGTAGGGCCCCA
>JAABUX010005335.1_pt1 | contig 15834 bp, 9 predicted proteins | sample 5561851 | NCBI WGS metagenome assembly JAABUX01 (sample SAMN10711883, study PRJNA513361) | rock metagenome | isolation source: Antarctica rocks | place: Antarctica: Victoria Land, Richard Nunatak red sandstone | collected 2016-01-03 | reverse complement strand
TCGATGGGACGCGACCAGTACGTGCGCACCGTCCACAAGGGCTACCTCTATCCCTTCGGGCACCGCGCCGCCTTTATCACCGTGACCGAGCGCCAGTTCGACCGCTCTTCGGCCGGCGCGACGGGCTACCTGCGTCAGCGCTACTACGTGGTGGTGCGTGAACGCACCGTCGGCTTCGACCACCTCGGGTTGCACTACGGCTCGGTCACGATCACCACCGCGACCACGCCGAGCCTCGCCCCGCCGACGCTGGTTCCCGGTGTCGGGTCGGATTCCTCCAGCGGGACCGACAAGGGCGGCGCGCGCGCCTTCGTCCCCTACCTCGGCGACAACCCGTTCCGCTTCGACATGGAGGGCGTCGACCGCGCGGGTCACACCACGCACTGGACGCAACCCCTCGTCTTTGTCCGCGAGAGCATCGCCAGTGGTGAGCGCGCCGCCGTCTCGACGTTCTACAATGCGCCCGGAAACGCCGCGGTGCTGCGCGAATGCAGTATGGGTGGCCAGAAAGTCGGTTTCGCCACGCCGCCCGCGAGCAAGCCGGATAGCACCACGCTGCCGACAACCAGCATGACCTTCACCACCAAGCCTCCCGCCGTGGCGGCCCTGACGCACACGCTCGCCGCCCTGCCTCCCGCGCCCGCGGACGCCACGCCAGCCTTTGTCGCCGCGGCGCGTGACGACCGACGGCAGGGGCGGCGGGCCGGCGCCGCCCTCAAAGACCTGACTCCGGGAGATCTGGCCGCGTTCTTCGCCCCGCAACTGGAGCAGGCGCAGGTGACGGTGCAGTCAATCGCCCAGCTCACCGGCAAAGCGGTTGCCCCGCTCACCGCCCACCTGGCCGACCATTACCTCACGCACGGCTTCGACATGGGCGCCAACCCCGGCCAGGTGTTTATGCAGTTCGTGCACAAGGACGCAAACGATGTGCAACAAGCGGCCGCCACGTTCGCGGCCGATCAGGCCGGCGGCCTGGCCACGCCACACCTCATCCCCGTGGGTCTCTCGACGACTCTCGGCCCCATCGGTGGCCTGGGCGACGGCGCCATCCCAACCACGCCCGACGAACTCAAGAAAAAGGTCCAGGACTCGCTGCTCAGCGCCGCGAAGGCCCAACTCAATCCCCTGGACTTCCTGGGCAAGGAGTCCAAGGTCTTGGGCAACATCGGACTCGCGGACATCATCGACGTCCCGACCATACCCGACCCGACGCACTTCGAATCCAAGGGCCTCAAGATCCTGACTCAGACGTTCTACAAGGGAGCGGACGGTAAGGAAACCACGACCATGCCCCAGCCGTCGCCCTCGAATCCCGATCCCACCCAGGTCATTCCGATCGCCATCCAGACCTCGATCGACTGGACGCCCGACGTCAAGTCGTTTCCCGAGACCGGCTCCGTCTTCCTGGCCTACAAAGAAGGAGCGAGCGACAATCCCTTCAAGGACGGCAACGCAACCGCCTTGGAGATTACGGGCAAGCTGCGCACGGAGTTGGGCGGCGACAGCACGGGCAAGACATCCTACACCATGCATGGGCAATTGGCCAATTTCTCGCTGCAGCTGCTGCCCGGCGTCGCCGAGATCCTGCGGATCGACTTCTCGTCGCTGACCTTCGACGCCCACACGGGCGGCAAGCCCAGCGTCGCCCCCAAGGTCTCCGACGTGACGTTCATAGGCCCGCTGTCTTTCGTCAACGTGCTCAAGCAGTTCATCAGCGGCGGGGGCGGCGGCGGGGGCGCCGCGCTGCTGGGCCCGTCGCTTGCCGGCGCCCAACCCGGCCTGCTGCCTGCTGACAACCGCCGCCTAACACTGGACAACGCGCGCCCGGCTCTGCCGCCCAACCGGCACGTGTCGCGCCCGCCGGAGGGCGGCGTCTTCGGCGGTGGACCCAGCCTGGACATCACGCCGGCCGGCATCACCGTGGGCTACACACTGCCCATCCCCGGCATTGGCGTGGGCGTGTTCAGCCTGGAAAACATCAAACTCTCCGCCTCGCTGGGCCTGCCCTTTAACGGCGACCCGGTCACCGTGCGCTTCGCCTTCTCCGAGCGCCAGGACCCCTTCACCCTCTCCGTCTACGGCTTCGCGGGCGGCGGGTTCCTGGGCATTACCCTGAGCGCCAAGGAGGTCGTGCTGTTCGAGGGCTCGCTCGAGTTCGGCGGCAACGTCTCGTTTGACCTCGTGGTGGCCAGCGGCGGCGTGCACATCATGGCCGGCATCTACTTCAGGGATGGACCCAACGCCAAGACGGGCAAACGCGACTTCTTGCTGGAGGGCTACCTGCGCGCGGGCGGTTCGCTGAGCGTGCTGGGGCTGATCACCATTTCGGTGGAGTTCTACCTGGGGCTCTCCTACGAAGCTGGCGTCGTCGCGGGCACGGCCAGTCTGACCGTCGACGTCGACCTGACGCTGTTCCACAAGTCCGTCACCCTGACCGTGCATAAGGAGTTCGGCGGCTCGGGCTCCGGCGCCCTGCAGCCAAACGGCGAACTGGCCGCGCTGCCGCGTGGTGGCCTCGACGACGCCATCGACGGCGCGCTGCCGGCGCTCAACCCGGACGGCATCGCGGCAGGCCGCACCGCGACGGGCCGACGCCGCGGCGTCGCCGCCGGCGACACCTCGCTCCCGTTCACATCCGTGATGAGTGAGCGGCAATGGGACGACTATATCGCGGCGTTTGATTAGGGACCCTCACCCCCGACCCCTCTCCCGGCCGCGGGAGAGGGGAGAAGACACGGCGCGCCAGCAGGGGCGAGCGTCTTGCTCCCCCTCGCCCCGTGAGGGAGAGGGGGTCGGGGGGTGAGGGGTAGTGGAGGAAGCTATGAAAGAGCATAAGATCATCTGGACCGCCTGCCCCAACGGTGTCCACGACGGGCAGCTGCGGCTCTCGGTCGCGGTGAGCCACCAGTTGGGCAGTAGCGCGGGCGACAAGGACGGTCACGTGTTGCGCGGGTTCCCCGACGCGCTGCGCTGGCCCGACCACGACGTGCGGTTTATGGTCACGTTCGACGCGCCAAACAGCGCGCCCGTCGTCGTCGCCGCCACGCTACGGGCTGTCGCCCCGGCGCCGTCGATGTGGTCGTCGTTGTTCAAGGGCGACACGCTGGTGCGCGGCTTCGAGGTGCAAGACTATCAGGGTCACACCCTGCGCACCTTTTCCGTGGCCGACACCTATAGCTATATCAAGACCCAATACGGCGCCCTTGGCACGGCGTCGCCGTCCGCCCCGCCCTCGTCGGGCGTCTTGCTGAGCGACAAGGGCATCGGGGCCGTGATGACCACCTCCGTTGCCCAGCAACACGCGCTGACGCGGCAGGTGACCACCTGGCGCGCGGCGCCACGCCACGGCCCACCGCTCTACCAGAGGATTCAGCGCGAGAACCCGCGCACGCATCCCGACTACTATCGGCTGCACTTCGTCGAGGCCACGCAGTTCCACCAGCCGGGAGCCGTGCCGATCACACCGCCCGCGCCGGAGCCGCTTGATTTCCACGACATGCTCTCCGCCCTGGGCCAGTATCCGGAGGTGATGCGGCGGGTCGGACTGGTGTTCGACCTGGAGGTCCCGCTGGCCACGGGGCTGCCGGACAGCGGCGTGGTCAGCGTCACGCCGGCCTATACCTCGCTGGGCCAGGAGGGCGTCGACGCGACGCCGATCAACGTGCTGCCGCGTACGCGCTACCTGCTGGACAGCGGCAAGGGCACGTTCCTGGCCGCGCCGCGCGCCACGGGCTCCGACCTCAACGCCGGCTGGCTGGCCCTGGGCGACGCCGCCAAGTTCCAGGCCTTTGAGCTGGACCTCGACGGCGCCGTCTTCAAGACGTTCGACTTCGCCGCCACGGTTGGGCGCGGTCGCCGGCTGTTTCCCCACCCGAACCCGAGCACTGATGGAAAGGGGAACGGACACGGGCCTCCCCGCCTGGGCGACGAGGGCGACACCGGCGACGCGGGTACTGGCGACACCACGACCGACAGCGGGGCGCTGGACGCCGCCGCGCTGCCGGCGCTGCGCAGCGTGGGCATCACCGTGGCGCGGCTGGGCCGCGTCGAACAGTTGCAGAGCAGGCTCGGCGCCGTCGCGGGCCTCACAGGTCAGGAGGCGCCCACGCTGGACGCCGACGACATCACGCGCGGCTACCGCGTGGACGTCTACCAGGGCAGCCGCAAGCGCTGGTACTCGCTGTTGCAGCGCGACGGGACCTATACCTTTACGGGCGACGGCGAGACCCATCGCTTCTCCGACGAAGGCTGGGTCTCGCTGGGCGGTACCCAGTCTCCCGACCCGGACATTCCGGGCCGGATGGCGCTTAAGATACACGAGGCGCTCTTTCGCTGGCCCGGCTGGAGCCTGGCCGCGCCGCGGCCGGACACGCCGGTTCCCGGTAAGGCGCCCGAGATGGCCGACGAGCACGACCTGGGCTTACGCGCCTCCTTCACGCCGCGCAAGGGGAGTCTGCCGCGGCTGCGCTTCGGCGACGGCTACAAGCTCCGCGCGCGCGCCGTCGACCTCGCCGGGAACAGCCTGCCCTTCGACGAAAAGGACTCCGGCGTGGGCGGGACAGAGATCGAGCTCGGCGGCGGCTACAGCCGCTTCGAGCCGGTGCCCTCGCCGGTGCTGGTGGAGCGGACGCGCACGGGCGTGGGCGGCTCGACCCTGGGCGAGTCGACGGCCCGCCTGGTCATCCGCGGCAACTACGACGTCCGCGCCGACCACTATACCCTGCTCGGCGACGCGACCGGTCCGCACGCCACCTCGGAGCGCCACCTGTTGCCGCCGCGGGTCGCCGAGAGCCTGGCCGAGGCCCACGGGGAGTTCGACGGCGCGTCGGGGCTGCGCAAAGCGGCCTACCAGCAGATCAAGGCGCACGAGGGCGACGCCCCCGCCATCGAGACGGGCGCGCGCGTGGCCCTGCCCTACCTGCCCGATCCCTACGCGCGCGGCGTCGCCGTGCAGGGCCTGCCCGGCCAGAAGGCCGGCGAGTTGTGTACCATCCCCTTCGACGGGACCTGGCCCGACCTGACCAGCATCCTACTGGTGGTCAAGGAGGCCGCGGCCGGCACAGGGAGTTCGTTCAACTGCGACGGCGCCACGCAAACGCTGACAATTGACCTGGCCAAAGGCGAGCAGTACACCCTCAAGGTCAGCTGCTACCTCACGGCCGACGACCTCAACCACATGGGCGTCTGGCAGTGGATCGAGGAGCACAACAAGTACACGCCGGCCAGGCTGCGCAAGCTGGCCGAGGACGGCGGCCACCTCATGATCACGCCGCCCCGCGAGATCGAGGTGGTGCATGCCGTGCAGCAACCGCTGCTCGACTGGGCGGCCTACGACCGCGACCACCCATCGTACACCTCGCTGCGACAGCTCGGCTCCTACCGCTACTTCGGCGAGACGGTCGTCCACAGTGAAGCCGCGGGTATCCCCATCGACGGCAAGAGTACCAGTACGTTCGAACTGCTGTCCGAGTGGGACGAGCTCGTCGACGATGTCAACGCGCCCGAGCCGTACACGCGCCACGTCGTCGCGCGCGCCGTGGAGAAGAAAGTAGACGTGGCCGACACCAAAATCGATCTCGGTTATCAACAGGAGTTGCACGACACCAAACACCGCGTCATCTCCTACAGCGCCATCGCCACCACGCGCTTCGCCGAGTACTTCCCCAAAGGCACGGCCCCGCTGACCCGGACGAGCCCACCGGCGGCGCGCACCATCCTCAACAGCGCCGTGCCCGCCCCGCCCCGCATCCGCTACGTCATCCCTACCTTCGGCTGGAGCAGCGAAAAGGGCAAGCGAGGCGCCGACGACACCCTCACCAGCACGCGCGGCGGCAACGGGTTGCGCGTCTACATGGACCGCCCCTGGTACACCACCGGCGAGGGCGAACTATTGGCCGTGCTCTACGACTCCGGCAACGTCTCCGGCTTCGACGAGGTGCGCCGCGGCTTCCTGACCCAGTGGGGGGCCGACCCCGCCTACGGTGGGCGCGTCTCGGCCGCAGCGACCGGCGACACTCGCGGCTCCGTCTATCCCACGGTGAGGCCTGAGCACTTCCGCAACGTCGCAATGCAGAAAGACGAGGTGCTCTACGCCGGCCCTGACGGGGTCAGCAACTATGGCCCGAACGTGGTCGGCTTCAAGCCGGAGTTCGACCATCAGCGCCGGCTGTGGTTCGTAGACATCGAGCTTGACATCGGCACGGCCTACTTTCCCTTCGTGCGGCTGGCCCTGGCGCGCTACCAGCCGAACTCGCTCGATGCGCCCCTGGACCATGGCCACATCCGCTCCTGCTACCTCAGCAGCGCGGTGGTCACCGACGTGGTTCAGTTGACGGCCGAACGCGTGGCCACCCTTGTCTTCGACGCCATGGATCGGAAGAAAATCAGCGTCTCGGTCGGCGGTCCGGGCTCGGGCACGCTGGCCTCCGCGACATGGCCCGAGGACTATGACTATAGCGCACCCCAGGACAATGGCGACGGGTCCTTCCCCGGCGAGACCCCGCACCCTCCGGGCAAGCACGGCGCCCCTCCTCCGCCGCGCAAGCCCGCTCCGCCACCCCAACCGCCCCACACGCCGGCCCGCTTCCAGGTGGCGCTGGAGAAGCGGACGGCAGGCATAGAGGGCGGCCTGACGTGGCTGCCCGTCGTCCACGAGGTCGCCGTCACCCACACGCGGTATGGCCACAAAACGACCGTCACTACCAAGGAGCCGCTCGTCTGGGACCTAAGCCCGCGCTCGCTCGGGGATGGCCAGATGATGGCCACGGGCGACATCACGCTGCCCGAGGACCCCGGCAGTGGACAATACCGCCTGGTCATCACCGAGGGCGAGCCCTTCTACACCGACAACTTCAGCCCTCAGTACCCCTACGCGCGCCGCATCGTCTACGCCGACGCCATCATCCTGGAGTAACCGGCAACCCTCACCCCTGCCCCCCTCCCGACCGCGGAGCAACCCTCACCCCCAACCCCTCTCCCGACCGCGGAGCAACCCTCACCCCCAGCCCCTCTCCCGCGGTCGGGAGAGGGGAGCACAGGGCTGGTGGAAGTGGCCACGCCAGACGTTCCTGCTCCGCGCGACCTCGCGTCACGCGGGGCGCGTCTAGACGCTGCCGCAGATCGTCGATAGCATGCCCGCTCAGGATGTAGTAGCCCATGATCTCGGCGGTTCCCGTTCGCGGCGTCAACACGAAACACTGGGCGAGGTCGCGCTTCCTGTTTTGCGCGGCATACCGCTGTAGGTACTCGTCAAGCCTGGGCGTCCCACGTGAGAAAGCCGCCCGGTCATGACGCGACGCGAGCGGCTCTACGATGAGGGACGGCATCCTCGTCTCGGACGCGTTACCCATCAACGGGCTCCTCAATCGTCGCCGAAGAGGTCACGCATGTGGCGAATGTCAGCACACAATTCCTCGCTCGGCTCCCATGGAGACCCAAGCGCCTGAGCGAGAGCGATCGAGTCGCGTTCGCCGAGGCGCAAGATAGCACGCTCCCTGATCACTTTCTGGGCCGCCTCCTGGGCGCGCACGAGCACGAACTCGGTCAGCGTGCGTCCCTCGATCTCGGCAGCTTGCTGGAGGATGTCCTTTTGTACCGCACTGAGACGGGCCGAAAACCGATCATGCTTGTCCGCGCGAGTGCGCTTCGGGGACAGCGCCGTTTGCACGTGTGCTCGTTTAGGGGTAGTAACGGTAGGCATCATACTTCTCCGATACGCGCTACTATGTCCACATATCGGACGGTACGACAGCTATCTACATCACATGTACACCGAACGTATGTACATAGTCAAGTGGTAGAGTTTTCAACATCACGCTCATGCCCTGGCGCGCGATGCGGCGGGCGCGTGGGCGGTGGTCGGGCAAACCGAGGCGCGTCCCGGCCTGGTCCAGACATAAAACACGGACAGGAACACCAGCACGGGCGGCACGAGGCCGAGCAAGCTCAAGGGCCACGGCAACAAAAAGGTCAGCGGCAAGGCGATCATCGCCCACAGGGCCGACCGGCACAGGAGGACTGCTGCTGCTCCCAGGCGGCTGCTCCGGCTCCAGACGACGGCCAGCGGAAACGCCAACAGCACATCGTCGTTGACGTGGGCGAAAGGCGTGAAGAGTAGCCAGGTCGCCACCAGCATGCTCAACTCGATCCACAGCCGGTCATCCCACCGTCCGTCCAGCCCCAACCGTGCCTTGACGCGGGCACGCCCCCGTCGTAGGCACAGCGCCATCAGTCCAAGACCAACGGCGATCAAGACCGTGCTCCCCACTCTATTCCACGGACGAGGCAGGACGATCAGGCCTGTCCCCGGGAGCGACGGCATGAACGACTGGACGGCGTCGACGTACCCTGTGTAGCCCACCAGCGTCCGCACCCACATCACGATGCTGCCGGCCCCTGTCGTGGCCAGGGTCAGAGTCACGCCCAGCGCGGTTGCCGCGCCCAAGCCGACGTACCAATGGATGATGGCGCGCCGGTCGGACAGCAGCAGCGGCGCGATCAGTGCAACGGGGAGCAAGAGATGAGGCTTGACCCAGGTCAGCGCCATCAGCGCTCCGGCCAATCCCGGATGCCCGCGCCGCAGGGCAAAAAGCGCGCCGCCCAACGCGCAGAGCAACAACGTCGACTGTTGTCCGTTCCACCAGGTGACAAAAAAGGCCGGCGAGGCCAACACAAGGGCGACGCCGAGCACCCGATGTCTCGTCCACCCCAGTGCACGCGCCAGCAGCCATATCCCTGCCACGGCGCAGGCCACGACAAAGACGCTATAGACCGCATACCCCTGAGCAAAGGGCAGCCCGACGAGCGGGACGAGCATCGTCGCGAAGAGCGGCGGATTGTAGTAGCGATCCAGACCATAGTGTGGGGCGCCAGGATGATTGTAGAGCGTGTTCTCCAGCCGCCACATCTGAGTCGGATCGTAAGGATTGCCGCCGTGCGCCAACAACATGGCCGCAGCGCGCCAGCACGCGAAATCGGCCCCCAGGAACGATGTCCGCATCACGATCAGCGCATAGATGGCCAGTATCAGCGCAACCGTAGCGGCGAAGCCCAGCCGCCACAGGAACGCGCCGGGAATGGCAATAGCGGTTGTCTTCGTCCGTCGAGCCGTCGTGACCATCAGACCGTTCTCCTTCGCGCTCACAACGGACGTCTCTCGCCCGTTGCCCCGCCAGCCGAGGACAGCGTCGGGGCATAGACGGCCGCGAGAAGGACCACTATCGGCGGCAGCAGCCCAAGCAACTCCAGCGGTCGTGGCAGCAGGAAGGCCAGCGGTAGGGCCGACACGGCCCACAGCGTCAGGACGGGCAGCCAGCCCACGCGGCCTCGGCCGTCTTGGCCGCGCCGCCAGGCAAGCGCCAGCGCCGGCAAAGCCAGCACGCTATCGTTGGGGTGAACGTACGGTGTGAAGAGCAACCACGCCGCGGTGAGCGTGCAGAGCGCCGCCAGCGGCGCGACACGCGCGCGACGCGCGTGCGCGACAATGGCCACCATCACGACCAGTCCGCACACCATGACCGCCAACGCAAGCGGCCTGTTCCAGGGATGCGGCGCGAGCACCAGCGCCGTCCCGGCCAGGGAAGGTATCCAGCCCTGGACCGTGTCTACGTGGCCGCTGTAGCCGATGAGATCGTTCAGCCAGGCGGCGATGCTGCCCGGCCCGGTCGCCAGGATACTGAGCCCGGCCGCGAGTCCGCTGGCGAGCCCGAACCCGGCGCACCAGCGCAGCGCGGCGCGCTTCTCCATCAGCAACGGGGCCATCAGGATGACCGGGAGCAGCAGGTGCGGCTTGATCCAGGCCAGGGCCAGGAGCGCGCCGCCCAGTCCGGGGCGGCCGTGGCGCAACGCCAGCAGAGCCGCGCCGAAGGCGCAAAAGAGCAACGTCGACTGCTGTCCCCACCACATGGTGAGGAACGAGCCCGGCACGATCAGCGCGATGCTGATCGCGACCGTGCGGTGTCGCGTCCAGCCCAACGCCAGTAGCGACCACCAGGCCCCCGCCACCGCGCACCCGACGACGGCCACGGTATAGATGGCGTAATCCTCGGTGTACGGCAAGGCCGCGAGCGGCGTCAGGACCCAGGCAAACAGCAGCGGATTGTTGTAGGGGTCGAAGGCGTAGTACCCCAGCGTGCCGCCGCGCAGGTGGGACGGCAGATTGTAGAGCAGGTTCTCCTGCCGCCATAGTTGGGCGGCATCGTAGGGGTTGCCGCCGTGCGCCAGCAGGATCGACGCGGCCCGAAAGCACGAAAAGTCGTAGCCAATCCTGATGTTCCACGACAACATGGTCACATAGAGGACCAGCAGCCCCGCGACCAGCACGACGTAGCCGAGCCGGAGCAGCCGCGCCATCGGCGTCGAACCGCGCGGCGCCGGCGGCGCGTGCGCGGCGCGCGCGCGAAAGATCGTGGACATAGTCGTTCGGATCTACCCTTATTTGTTAACCGTCGTGTGTCGTACGTGACAGGCTCTCGGGAGGAGAGTAGCCGCAAAACGTCAGGGGGTGCAATGGCACAAACGGAGGACGGGCCGCCGTCCCCGAGGTATCCGGGACTCCCATCCTTGCCCCCTTCCCCGTTCCTGCTACCCGCGGGCGAGAGCACGCCAGGGAACCGCGGGGACGGGAGCGTGTCCGATGCGGCGGGGATTGCTATGGAGACGACAGCCCGGCCCGGCCAGCAGGGGGTCGCCCCGGATGACGTCGAATTGCCCGTCCGGAACCGTCGTGTAGCGCAGGGCGAGGACGCGGCGCCAGGGGACGAAAGCGCCCAGGTGCGTGGTGATCCCCGCCGGCGACAGGGCCAGGCGCGACCAGACCAGTTCATCGCGATGGGCCAGCGGGCCGGCGCAGGCATGCGTGACCTCCCACCACGGCACGCTGTCGCCGCGAACGTCGCTCCCTGGATAGAGCAGCGGGAGAGCATCGTCGACTGCCCACGGGGGCAGGGCGGTCAGGACGTCCCATCCGGGCAGATCGGATACCATGACCACGACCAGGGTGCGCGGCCGCAACGACGGCGCCACGGCCAGCAAGCGGCGCCACGCGTGCTGCTGGATGGTCCACGCTGCCGTATAGGAGGTGGCCACGCGCTCTGTCCGCACGGCGGCCATGGCCCACAGGACGATGATGCCGGCGACGAAGACGAGGCGCGCCGCCGCGCGCGGGACGGGCAGCCAATGGGCCAGGGTCCAGACGGCCCCCGCGACAAAGACCGCCGCGCCGAGGGAGGCCGCCGCGTTGACGCGCGACGAGATCACATCAATCGACGGGGGATCGGCGGTCAGGGCGAGCGCCGCGTAGCCTCCGATGATACCGAGACCTCCCACGCCGAGCGCCGTCGCTCCCGGACGGAGCGCCGCGTACCGGACGCCCCAGTCGCTCCGTGGGCGGCGGGCGCCCATCAACCAAACCAGACCGGCAAGTCCGACGCTGAGCGCGCCGAGCGCCAGGACGGCTGTCGTGGTGGCCCGTAGCGGAGGGCTATGCGCGGCGCCGAATAGGAGAGCAATCAGCCGCGCCGCGGCATCGTGCCACGCTTCGGGCAACACGACGATGACACCCTGGGCCAGCGCGCCGAGCGCGTGTAGGGGGGCGATAGCAACTTGCGCGCCTTTGTTGTCGGGTAATTGTAGCACGCGTGGGCCAAGCCAGAAACGATAGCCGGCGTACGCCGCTATCAGCAACGCAAATGGCGCCGCGCGCGGCAGGACGCTGACGGCCCGGCGATCGCGGTGGAGCAGGGCGACGAGCACGGGCACTGCCAGGACGAGGCCCAGGTAGAGCTCATTGCTGGCCAAACAAAGCGCGCAACACACCAGGGCGCCCCCGTAGCAGGCCGTCGGCCAACGCGTGGACCGCGCGGCGTACACGAACGCAACGGTAAGCAGAAAGAATAGCGCTCCGGTGCGGTAGGCAATCGTGGTCAGCCAAAAAACGGAGGAGTCGGCCGGATACACCGACCAGAAGGCGGCGGCGGCCAGGGCCAACGTGGCCGAGCGTGTGACGCGCCAGACCAGCGCATAGAGCACGATCGCCGTGGCACAGTTCACGGCGAACATCGTACCGTAGTACCACCCGATTGCGTGGCCCCATAGGTGATAGTCCAGCACCCACGGGAGCATATCGAAAGGGCGATAATCGGACGGCCACATGCGGGCCAGCGTCCCCAGCGGCAGGCGAATCACCTGCGAGAGATGGCTCCAATCGTCGCTGTAGAGGCCCAGGCGCGTCACATAGCGAAAATAGATCCATCCATGGATCATCATGAGCGTGACGACGCCGGCCACGACGCGGGTACCGACGCCGGTAGCCGTGCTGGCGGCCTGACGCGCTGACGGGGACGACGCGGCGCTCGCGGCGCTGGATCGCGGCGGCGCCGCGAGCGATGCTTTCATGCGGTCTCTCCCAGCGCGCGCCGAATCGTCGCTATCAGGTCCCGCGTATCGCCCCTGCCCACCTGGACGTAGTAACAGAACGGGCGACTCCCGACCCCGCACGATCCGACCTCGCGATATCCGTGGGAGCGGGCGTATCCCTGCAGCGTCAGGGTCATGCGTCGCCAGGCCAGCGCCTGCACGGCGGTGAAATTGGCGTCGGGCGCGGCCATGGGATGGACCACGATCAACCGCGGATTCACGGCGGCGATATAGCGCGCGGTGATAGCGCCGTGATGAGCGATCCAGCGGTCGTTGAGCCCCCAGGCGTCGACGCTGCGCCAATCCGAATAGAGCGGCAGCAGGCCCGCCTCGGTGGTCAGCAACGTCTCGTGTCCGGCGTTAAGCGAGGCGAGGCCCAGGGCTACGCGGTACAACTCGACGTACCCTGAGCGGCGCGGCGTCGACAAGGCGGACTCGAACAGCAGCGCAAGGATCGCGGCCGCGCCACCGAGTGACAGCAGCACGGCGCGCAGGGGCGGAAGGCGCCGCGACCAGGACGGGACCCTCGTGGTCCAGACATCGGACAGGCCGACTCCGGCCGTCAGCGTGACGATCGGGACGAGCGCGTACTGGAAGCGCATGGCATAGTTCATCTCGTTGGACAATAGCACCCATATGACGCTGAACCCGACGAGGGGTGGGATCAGCGCGAGGACGCGCCGACTGAGCGGACAGGCCGCCCAGGACATCGCCCAAGCGAGCAAAGGGAAGAAGCACATGATGAGCACGTTCCCTATCGCCGCGCGCAAGCTCGCCGGATAGAGGACGCCGCCCCCTTTGCGATAAAAGGGATTGGGCAGAGGCGCGCCGAAGTAGGCCCAATGCCAGCAGAAATACAGCGCGCCGCCTACACCCACGATGAGGGCAAAGGCCCGCAGCGTCATGCCGCGCCGGTCCCTCGGCTGTAGCCACAGCACGGCCAGCAGCATCAGCGCGGCCAGCAACACGCCCTCGGGGCGCGCCAGGCCCAGTAATAACGCGACAAGAGCGAAGACCGACTCATCCCGCCCCGACGCGGAGGTCTCAAGCAGGAGATACGCCCGGTACCAGCACAGACACGCCAGGAAGGCGAACAGCGTCGTGCCGAAGTGCGCCTCGATGTATTGCAATCCCGGACCGACCAGCACAAACGCGGCGCAGACCAGCGCGAGGAGACGCGGCGCGCGCCCCTGCGTGATCCGACGGATCGCAACGTAGATGACGACCGTGGTCAGGACATGGGCCGGTATGGTCACGACGTGCGTCGCCACCGCGAGGGGCGCGCCCGTCTTGAGGATCAGCGCCAGCAGCGGGATAAGCAAGGCGTCGGTTCCTCCATCGACGGGCGCGTCGCCGGAGTTCCACACGATCCCGGCGCCCGCGGCAAGCTGCCGCGCATAGCGCAGCAGCATCGCCGCATCCTCGGCCGGAGGGTTTGCAAGGTTAACGTGCAGCAGCGTGTACAGCAGGCCGCCGCCGACGATGAGCGCGATGAGCAGTGTGTCAATGACGCTCCAGCCCTCGACGTTGTGTCGTCTCAGCGGCGCGTGGGGCGCCCGCGGCGTCTCTATTTCTATCATCATGAGCGGGGTCGTCCTCCCGCTGGGACGGGCGCTATGGGGCGATGGGGCAGCAGCAGGTCGAGCGCAACCGACCCCAGCAGCACCATGCCCCCCAGGATCGCGATGGACAGGAGGGCCGCGCCATCGCTCGACCACATGGGCTTGAGACGGGCGGCTACCGTGACGTGACGCATCTAGATACACCTTTGTTGGTTGAAAATAGGGAAGGTCATGGGTACGGAACGGGAAAGACTAGCCAACGAAACTCCATAGGACGAACTCGGCGGCGACGAACAGCATCAGTGGCGCGCCCAGCAGGAGGGCGATGCGCTCCAGCCGGCGTCCTCTCGCCCAGACCGCGAGCACGATCAGCGCGGGGAAGACGGTCAGCATGTAGCGCGCGGTCGATTGGTGCAGGCTGAGCGTCACGGTCCAGGTGGCCAGGGCGTACAGCCAGAGCGGCGTGCCCAGCAACCGCAGCGACGGCAGGACCAACGCCAGCGCGCCGAGCGCCAGCACAATGTTGAGCAGGTCAACCCAGTTGCCGGTGGGGTAGGAGAAGATGCGCCAGTGGCGCCCGGCCAGGGCCGACCAGGCGTTGCCCAGCGTGACCCACGGCGGGTTGATAGACATGTTCCAGTGTTGCGCCAAGGTGTCCGTCGCTATACCAGTCTGGAGGGCCAGGCGCGCGTACAGCGTAAAGAGGCCGGTCGCCAGCGGCGGCAGTAGCGCGGCCAACCACGGCCGGAGGTCGCGCTGTCCCGCGCGCCACCCTTGCAGCGCCACCCAGAGCAGGGGTAGCGCCAGGACGGCGCCCTGGATACGCGTGAGAGCGGCCAGGAAGGCCAGCACGCCGGCCAGCAGCGGGCGCTCACGGTCGAGGGCCACAAAGCAGCCCACGGTCAGCAGCAGGAACGACGACTCGGTGTAGGCGCCCAGCAAGAAAGACGCCGTGGGGAAGACGCAGAGCAGCAACACGGTCCGGCGCGCCGCTCCTTCGCCGTGGCGACCCTCCACCAGGCGATACAGCAGCAGCAGCAACCCGGCGAAGCACACGTTCGACACGGCCAGCGCCGCAAGCAAGCCATTCCCGCCAAGCAGCGGCGCCGCCAACCGGATCAGCAGCGGATAGAGCGGGAAATAGACGCTGCTGCCATCCTGGGCGTGATAGCCGTGGGCGGCGATAGCCGTGTACCACAGCGCGTCGAATCGCTGCCACGGGGCCAGCAAGGCGTCGTGCAGCGGCACCTGCCCAAGGTACTGCGCGCGTATGACGGGTGTCAGGAGCGGCGGACGCAACGAGAGCACCCACGCCGCCATGGCCGAGAGCGCCAGGCGCATGCCCACGGCCCAGAGCAACACGTAGCCCGTCCCGGCCGGCAACCACGACCGTGAGCGCACCGGCGACGTATCCGGGAGAGCAGCTGACCCGCCCGTCTCCATCCGCCCTACTGGGAGCGCGGGCGGCCCGCCTGCTTCCGTCGCCGCCACCTGTCTTGACATCAGCAGTCCCACTGGGAGCGCGGGCGGGCCGCCCGCTTCCGCCCGTCCCACTGGGAGCGCGGGCGGCCCGCCCGCTTCCGCTGCCGCCGCACGGATCCGTCCCACGGGGAGCACAGGCATCTTGCCCGCTTCCGTCGCCGCCGCACAGGTTGGCGGCCCCGACCATCCTGAAGACCGGACCAGGCGGGCATCCTGCCCGCGCTCCCCGTGGGGCGCCGCCGACTTTTCGTAGGAGGGTCGGCTTTAACATAACACGGCGGACAAGGGAGGCGCGGACGCCGCAGCTTCAGCAAGGCGCTGTAGCGCTCGGACGTTGATGACGATATAGGTAAGGGTGTTGAGGGTCTGGACGGAG
>JAABUX010005334.1_pt1 | contig 15835 bp, 24 predicted proteins | sample 5561851 | NCBI WGS metagenome assembly JAABUX01 (sample SAMN10711883, study PRJNA513361) | rock metagenome | isolation source: Antarctica rocks | place: Antarctica: Victoria Land, Richard Nunatak red sandstone | collected 2016-01-03 | reverse complement strand
TGCGAGCGCAGGTGGAAGTCGCCGTCCAGGCGCCCGCCGCTGATGTCCATCGGCAGCTCGATCAGCCGCTCCACCAGAGGCGCGTGGATGTTGCTCCCGACGACGTCCAGCTGCGGGAAGCAAGCACCGAGCGCGTCAGAGTCATCAGAATTGTCCTGCACTGCTGTTTGAGACATGCAGGAGTCTTCTGGGACCCGTCTCGAGCTTGCGGGGACTGCACAGACAAGCTGGAGGGCACAGGTCTTCATATCCCGCCGCACCCGCAGGTCCGGCGTGGCGCCAGGCGTGAGCAGGTGCCGGATGCCGAGCTTGATGCGCAGCCTGCCGCCAGTGGGTTTGCCATTGGGCGACATCGATGCAGCCGTGAGCGAGCCGACCCTGTTCCCGTCGGCCTGCCCCGGGGTCGGCAGCTTGACGATGGGAGCCTGACGCCCCGCGTTGCGCCGCACGTGCCGCTGGAAGGTCTCGCTGATCATGGTGCACTTGTCCGCAGCCGGGTCGCGCTCGTGCGCAAGCGCAGTCAGGCTCGCGTCCACCGTGTGGTAGCCGCGGCCCAGCTGGACAAGAGTGTCCGACACGTCGAACACCCGCGGCTGCGTCTCGCCGGCGACGGTGGCGTTGATGCGCGCGTGCCGCAGAGCGACAGAGTGGAGCGCAACCTGCACGCGGTCATGCAGCCCCTCAGGCTCAGGCCGTACTGCTCTGTTACCTTGCGCGCCACGAAAAGCATGGCGGGCAGCGCAAGCCTACAACATAGCCATGCCACTGCAGATATGACTGCAATCGAGGCTGGCCGCTGATGGATACACGGGACAGCTGCTGCCCCACCTCCGGAGCCCGCATGTTCTTCGTGACGGCTTCCAGCTGCTTCCCCATCCAGCCCTTCTGCGCCTTCTTGCTCCGCTTGCGCGCGCGGCCGTCGATGCGGTGCGCCTCAGCGGGGTCCCCGGGTCGGTACCTGGCCTCGCTGTGGGTGGCGTCGCCGTACCGCGAAGCCAGGACGTCGATGCCGACGCGCTGCAGCACGAAGAGCCGTCTTGAGAGTTGCACATGACCTGTACCGTCGTGATGATGGCCTGTTACAACCATTAGCAATGAGGTTTGTATCAAGAGCTCACGGTCTGCTTAGTCAACACCACATGCTGCAGAATTCTGTACAATGTTATATAACGTTAGCACTTTGTCGTCCGGCTGTATGTCCGGCTGTACACCACCTTGCTTTTGGCGGCGCTTCGTGGGCCGTCAACCACAGAGGCAGCCGAGTCGCCGTCGACGCCAGCCGCGTGCGCCGCCGCCGCCACGGCCGGCGCGTCCTCCGTCAGCAGCTGCACAGAGAACGGCTCCTCCACTCCATCCGCAGCCAACGACGACGCCGCCACGGAGCCATCCATCGACTCGCTGTCTCCCACGTTGACCTGCGACTGCTGCGGCTCGGCTGCGCCTGCATCATGCTGAGGTCTGCTGACCACGTCCGGCATACCTCGATCGTCGGTGTCTGCTTCGCTGCGCACGTGCGCGACTGCGGCCTTGTCCGCGGGAGCACTGTCTGGCTGTGGCTGCCCGATAGCAGCTGGAAACGTGCTGATGCGGGCGGTAGCCTGCATGTGGTGGATTTACATCAGAACGTCCGTCGGCTATCAAGACCTCAAGCGTGACATATTGATGACGTCAAATGGGCTAGCTGGAAGCAGCACTGGATGCTCTCGCCGAGCGGCAATTGTGATATGCGATTCAACGCATGCAGCACGTCATGCCTGGCCAGCGTCGCTGTTCCCGCTGTATGTTTCAGCCAGCCTTACTCTTCTGAGGCCCTGCCGCCGGCCCTTGCTGATGGCTTGCATGGCAGTCCGAAGCTCACCTGTGGCTTGGCATCGGGCTGCTGCGCATGGCGCCCGGCAACCCAACCCCGGTCCCGCCACTGCCGCTGCCGGGGCGGCGGTCGCGGCTCCTGCGGCCGGCACTGCTCGCTCGCATTGGCAGCACGATCCCCGCTGTGCTCAAACGCGGCTTGCAGGCGCGCGGCCTGCTTGCTCCCATTGCCTGCTGCTGCCGGCGGCCTTGCAGCAGGCATATTGAGCACCTCGGCATCAGGGGTGCTGACTGGAGCGTCCTGCTTAGAAGGCAATGCTGGCATCTCAGCGACAGCGGTGTTGGCTGGAGCGTCCTGCTCAGCGGCTGGCATGTCGGGCATCTCAGCAAACACGGTGCTGACTGCAGCGTCTCGCTCAGCAACGACCGACACTGCTAGCTCAGACGGTGCAGCCTTCGCTGCCTGGCCAGGCGGCTGGTCCGCCCTCCTGGCTGGGGCTGCAAACACCCGCGGCGATGATGCCACAGGCCGCTTGCTGCGGACGCGGCTGCGCTGTGATCGCCTGTACGAACTCCTGCCGTTGTATCCACAACTCAGCAGGTTGTGTCAAGAGGAAAGCGCAGTTACAGAGCATCTGTTACCAACAGCTGTGGCGACCAGACACAGCCAGCTGTGCCATGTCACGGATACATAAGCGGCGCGCCCTCAGAGGACACCCACCTGTGCTGGGAAAACTTCGAATCTGGCTGGGAGCCGCCGCTCCACGCCGGCTCGAGCGCCAGCCGTTCTGTGATGGCCGGCGCAGCGAGGACGCGCGACGGCGACCGGTCCTGCTGCGGCGACGTCAGGCGGAACTGCTGCAGGTGCAGCACGCCTGCATCCCGGCTGCCCCGATGTGATGCTTTTGCATCAAGACGGGCGGGCGCCTGCTTCGACTGCGCCCTTTGCTGGGTTGTTACTGTCTGTGGTTGCACCCGCCTGAGGGGTCCAAACATAGCCCGCCCGTGCGGCGACACCTCCGGGAGGAGAAACTCATTCGGGGCAGCAGACAGGCAGACCTCGCCGAGCTGCTCTGCCAGTTGCCGCGGTGCTGCGGCTTGCTTTCGCACAGCTTCTTGCGCGCCGGGCGCTGTGGTGAACGCCACTGACCTGTCCCCGCCGTGCACGTGCTGCCACTGCCGCTGTAGGAACCTGGGTACGACCCCCGTGATGCGACGGACGGGCCGCAAGAGATCGTGGGAGGCGCCTTCCGACACGTCGACAGTACCGCTGTCCGCTGCTCCGACCTCCTCACCTGCTGCGCTCGCATCCGCCACCAATGCGCTGCTTGCAGCCACATCCATGGCCTCCGCGCCACCTGCTGCAAGTTCCGGCTCTCTGTCCCCGAGCTCGGCGCCGTCAAGCACCTGTGCTCCGTCAGGAGCTTGCTGCCCGGCTGCCGATGCGCCATCAGGTCCCTGTCTCTCTTCGCTGACAGCGACCACCTCGTCCTCGCCTTCCCTGTCCGGTGCTGCAAAGTGCTGCATACCGGTGCTGCTGCCAATGGACGGCGCGGCACTCTGCGGCGAGCCGAGGCCGACACCGTACGGCAGCGACAGCGACGCGAACGGCGCGCTGCCGCCACCCTGATCCGCCGCCGCCGCTGTGGGGAGGCCATCGACGCGGTGCTCCAGCTCCGCCAGGCGGCTCTGCAGCCACCCGTCCGCTGACAACTTCGTCCGGACGGGCCGCCGCGGCGGCGGCGGGCGCGGCTCCGCGGCCGCGCGCTCCGAGCCGCTGTCACCGCACAGGACGCCGGCTGGGGCGCCGGCTCCCTCAGCGCCGGTTGCGCCGTCCGCGGACGCATTTCCAGCGTCAGCTGGCTTGGGAGCGGCGGGCTTCTGCTGTGCGGCAATGGCGAGCGCCGCCGCCTGCTGCCGCTTGAAGCTGCTGCGCTGCTCCTCCGCGACGATGACCGACTCGGCGGCGTCTTTCGCCAGCTCGCTGAGCGCCTCCGCTGCCGCGGCGTCTGCCGGCAGGTCCGCCTCAGCAGCCGCGGTCGCGCCGTTGTCCGACCGCTCGACCCCCGGCTGTGCCGCTTGCAACACGCCGACAGCCGCGAGGGGCCTCTGTGCACCGCTGCTCGAGGTGCCGCGCGACCTGATGTCTGCGGCTGCGGCACCCGGGGCACTCCCCATGGCCGCAGAGGGCGAGTGGACAGCTGCGACGTCCGGACGTGCCACTGCCTCAGCTCCCGTGCCGCGGCTCGCAGCCGCTTGCGGGCCTTTCTTGGCCAGCCGCAGGGCTCTGCGCCTGGCCGCCAGCGCCGCGATGTCGAGCTCGTCGCCGGGGAGGCCCACCGGCGGGTTGATCCGCGGCGGAGGCTCTGAGGACTCGCCCTTGCTTTCTCCCGCCTGCCGGCAGTCACATCACATTTACAGCAGACACGGCAGGCAACGTCAAGCCAACTGGCTGAGGGCCATGCCTGTTTTTCGCAGTATCCAAAGGGAGTGTTCTCCATACAGTGGAGAACAGTGGAGCAGACAGCCAGCTCCAGCGACAGATAACTGCCCCGGGTGACGGCGTGTGGTGCCAGAGCGCGCGGACCATACCTTTGTGATGCCCGGAAGCAGAGAGGCCCGCACTGACGGCACCGTGTCATCGGGATACCCGAACCAGGACAGGTTCTGACACTGCACCACGTTGATCTGCATGCAACTCGAGAGTTAGTCAGACGCGTGCGTCAAGGCAAGGAATCACCTTTATACGTCTTCCAGCGAGGTGGTGATGAGTGCCTCCTGTTGCTGCGCAGTTCCCGACTCTGTGTGAGCATGGCAGCACAGTGCTGCCTGTACAGTGTGCTTGGCCTGCACCCTCTGTCTACCGCCACAATGTGCTCCATGTCCTGTACTAATGGACACGATGCTCGTTGGCACGATGCGTCAGGATCACGCCTGCGGGCGCATCAGCAGGAGCCGCAGGACCGCCTTGCGCTGCAGCAGCGACTGCAGGGCATCGACGAAGACGGTCACGTGGGGCGCCTCCAGGCTGCTGCGCTCCGCGCCGCCGTGCGAGGGTCCCACGGTGACGGGGCCCACTGCCGCCAGCGGCGTCACGCCGGTGATCCCCAGCGGCATCACCCACTTGACGCGGGACACGGACACCTGCGAGCAGCAGCACAACCACGATTTCGCTCCAGGACTGGATGCTCTTGAAGTGTCCCATGGTTGTTGCCCGGCAAGCCCTCTCACTTCCAAGCCTATGGATCACTCTTGGATGTGCTGCTTGAGAGGTGAAGGTTGTAACAGCCTTGATCGGGGAGTTGGCAGCCGCAGCATGTGAGCAGGCGAGCGCTCACGTCGCGGTCCAGAGCGCGGGATGCGGCGGCCGACACTTGCGGCAGCAGGCTGGCATTGATACTGCGGACGGCCCAGAGGTTGATGACGGCTGTTGCGAGGCCCAGCGCCAGCGCCGCAGCCGCCGTCAGCCTCACGTACCACGTGCGCAGCAGCCGCCGCATGCCCTCCGACTGCCATAAGGCCGCGGCTGCGGCTGCAGTGTGCTCCGTGCCCTCGATGATTGCGTCACGCAAGTGACGGCCGTGGGCAGTCCACCTTCTGCCTCCGTCCAAGGCACCTGCGCCCGCAGCAATGGATCTCAGGGAAAGGTTCCGTTGTACAGCAGTGCGTGGCCTCCGTCGGACTTTGTCCACGAGGACGCAGGCTTCGGGCGTGCCTCTCACCTGAGACAATGCATGTGCGCTGAGATACTGATCGCCTGCGCACTGTCTGCGTCAGCGCAATTCCCCGCCGTCCTGCCACCACGGATCAAGTGCTTCATCAGTCCTCTCATACGCAGACTCTGATGCCCACCGGCCATTGAATTAGCAGCAGATGTGAGCAATTGCTGGGTGCAGACGCACCGTGGAATGAGCTGCCTTGGGATGTGTGCAAGGCGTAAAGCCTGGCTGTATAGACACCACGGCAGCATGGAACGTGAGACAGTGGTTGCGGCCGGCCAAACGCGCCCCCAGCACGGGGACAGCACCATAGCGAAGACGACCTCTGCATGTGCCGGGGGGGTGCTGTCTAAAACACCTCCATCGGGGTGCCCCGCTTAATCCAGCCCATCTAAAACTCGGCGCTTGCCATCGACGAGTTCAAACCCCGGCGAAAGGAGGTCTGCAAGGGAATCTGGCCCTCGGACTCGCAGTGGGAAGGGTTCTCTCTCCGCCCTCGCTGCGCCATCCGAATCTCGTAGAAGGATTTTGAATATCCTTTCCGCCTCGGACACACTGTCATGTCCAAGTTGGTCAGCATGATGCACGCCCCGAAGCCCGCCCCTCCCGCCCAGGCGGTGCAGCCAGTCCGACCAGTTCAAGCAGCTCCCGCTGCCCGGTCCGGCGTCCGCAGGACTATCCAGCATGCGTTCATGGACACGGCGATCTCCGGGGCTGCCGCGGTCCTGGTCTTCGCGGTACGTCGCTTTGCAGACGGCAAACATCGCTGCTGCTGGTTCAGCAGTTAGCAGATCACCGGCAGTCGGCATCGAGACTGGCTCCGCAACCAGCTGGACTTCGCCCCGCAGATTACCCGCTCCCGCGTGTTTGCAGGGCCAGCCGGCGCAGGCCGGCGAGACGCTATACGCCGGCAATAAGTCGTACGAGGCGGAGCTGGAGGCCCTGATCGCGTCCCGCAACGCGACGCGGCCTGAGCTGACGGACGCGCCATCTGTGGTAAGTAGTCCACCCAACTTTGAAGAGCCTGCCACTGTATGGAGGTATGAGCTGTTCTGGGACAGGCTGCCAGGGCTGTGTCAGACTGCATCCGGAGTTGGCGCGAATGCGCTGGCAAAATGCGCTGTTTGGCCAAGCAAAGCCAAGATTCACATGGGAGGATGGTGCAGGCGGAGCCAACGATCAAGCGGGAGCCGGCGAAGAAGGAGGAGGCCCCGAGCGCGCCCTTCAACTTCTTGCCGGACGTGCCGCTCAAGCTGTCGGATGTGCCGAAGACGCTGCTGGAGACGCCCAGCTTGGTGCCGACGCCAGACCGTGCGCACCTCCCTCTGCGCCTGCAATGGACTTGCAGGACACCCGACCAGTGTCGCACCAGTCTTGACGTACCTGCTACTGCGATGGAATGCGCGCCACACCAGTTGTTGGATCGCTGCTGCATCGCAATCATGTGTAACCGATCTACTTGCGACATATGAGAAGACACGTACACCTGACTCGAGGTTGCCCTCTATGCACAGTTGCGCCGGCGGCGCCGTTTGAGCAGCCCAGCGCACCTATGGTGCCATATCCGGGACCCCCCGCGCCCCCGTCCTTCCTCAGCACGCCAGAGCCGCCGAAGGCGCCACCGAAGGCGGGGTTGCCCCCCATAGCCCCGCCTCCCCCGTCAGCGCCGCAGGCAGGCAGCCCAGCTGCCGCGCCGTCGCTACCGGTCCCTTCTGTGCCCGCCGAGGCTCCCAGTGAGCTCCCCTCCTGCCCTTCTGACATCCTAATTTGAAGCCATACCAGTGCCAACCGCACGCCAGCAGGTGGCTGCATCACAAACCACATATGATGATCTCAGACGTACAAATGAAGATCGAAGCTTAGCTGGCTGGCCTCTGCGGCATGAGGCGTGATATCAGTGTCCTCCTTCTTGCAGGCGGACCGAGCCTTGCCATAGGGTTGGGCGGCGTCGCAGTCCTTGCGGCCGCCGGTCTCGCCGTCGCCAACAACAACAACAGCAGCGGCGGCGGCATGGACCTGTCCGCGTCCGCCAACGGCGCGACGCCGATGGCGAGCAGCTCCTCTGCCAGCAGCTCTTCGCCTGAGGTGTGTGCTCGAACCCTTCTGCCCCTCGCTGTTGTCTCCTTCCCGGTCCGCCTCCTTTCTGGGTGCCGGCTTGCCGCACGCCGTATTTCGTTCAGGATTGGTACGCACATGTGCTGCCCTCTCGACGTGGTGACACGTTCGGAAGCGCCAAGAGGACGCCGTAGCATGCAGGATCCGGCGGTGGCAGCAAAGCAGAACGCAAAGGAAGCAGCTGAGTGGATCAAGAAGTGGCGGCAGAGCCAGTCCTGATTTTGCAGCAACTTGTTTTCTGCTGAGGAGCGAGCCAACAGACCTCGAACAAGCTTTTGACGGCCTTACCAGCGAGAGAATGCTGTTATGGCAGACCGTGCGCATACGAGTTTTGATACGAAACGTGCATTTCAGCTTTTACATGCGCGTGGTGACTGATCATGCCTGTCCATCGAGTGGACTGCATGCTGTGCCTGAGATTCCAGCGGATATTACACTCGTTCTATACTTGATTTATGTTGGAGCTTTCCCAAGCAATCGCAGCACATCTCCGACCAGGTAGAGCGAGCCAGTTACTAGCACCTGCACAACAGGATGCTCAACTCAGCACGCACACAGTTACAATTCCATATTGGACTGCAGCGCAAGTAGGAAGAGGTGCAACACCTGAAGCCGCAGCGCCGGCTGCTGACGGGCACGTTGCCTGATCCATGACAGCGTTTCAGCCAGCGTCAGCACCACTTGTCCCGGCCTCGGGGCTTGTATGGACAGCGCCGAGGCTGGCAGCAACGGCGCAGACCGGAGGTCCAATGGCGCAGTCTGTGGGTCAGCACACACACTCCATAAGCTGCACTTCCGGCAAGACGATACTCCAGACGATGTGCAATGACAATGCGATTGCAAGTAACCATGATGTACCCACGCACGCTGCCAGCTGACACGAGCAGCACTGCAATATGGAGTCAGCTCTGGGGTACGCAAACGTCTCACCTGTGCAGCACGGAGACCACCTAGCTGCGCGTTCCAGGCGTCGCACTGCTGCTGCTGCCAAGACGTGTCCACAGCGCCCGTGCTGGCCCTCGACAGCGATGTATATGAGGAGTCCGGCGGCACGAACAGCGCATGCTGCGGCAGCACCGCCTGCTCGCGCAGCGACTGCGCCAGTACCGGCAGGAGCGTCGCTGGGTCACGGTCCTGCACACAGCAGCAATTTTCGACTGCCGCCCATGGGGAGACAGCCTTCAACTGCAGGTCTCGTGCGGAGTCGGCCCAGACATGACCTGAGCACAAGGAGGTTGCACATGGCCTCATCGTTCATGCAGGCCACTTGGAAACAGCTGGGATCACTTCTGCATTTGCTCGGATGACTCGGAGACGGAAGGCACTCGCAGGCATGCAGCACTGAAGCCGTGCAGCCACTGTGTTCTGCACCTTTGTGCAGTTGAACACGAGCACACGCTGCGTGGTCTGCTGCGATGAGGCTGCAGGCCGGTCGGAACCGGATTCAGTCGGCGCGTCGCTGCTGGAAGCTCGTGCGAACCAGCGTGCACACGTAAGGATGCTCTCTGGCGTATGCGCTCCATCCAGAAAGTATGACACCATCGCTGCAGGGCTGTTGCCATCCGCTTCAAGGGTCTCGTGCACAACCTGCACGCGAGCTTGCACCACAAGCTCGCAAAGGAACTACAGTGTTCAGGGGCTTTTTAGCTCCCACACGGGAGACGATCCACCCTCAAATGGCATGCAATGATGCAGAGTCATGAATGCTGCCGAGAGGCGCACCTGGTTGCGCCCTGGCCAAGACACGTTGCGGAGGCCGTAGATGTACGGCGCCGAGAGGCACCCGGCCTGGACGTCCGCTGCATGCTCCATGGCTGAGCCCCGCTCGTCATCCTCGCTGGCCGGCCCAGGCAGCGCTGCACGGTCTGCGCTGTGCCCGTTGCTGAGCGCTGAAGTGCCGTTCGGCAGAGGTGCTGGCTTCTGCGGAGCTGTCCTGACAGAGGCACCGCCGCGCTCGGAACCCTCCCATGAGGCTGCCAGCGCCACCGCCAACGCGGCATTCTGCTCCTGGTGAGCGCCGGCGAGCTGCAATGCCAGCGGCTGCTGAGCTGCGTCTGTGTAGTCCGACAGCGGCCGCGTCACGGTCAGTGCGACACCCTGTCTGAGGGCTGCTTCCTGCGCAAGGGTGCAGGTCAAGCTGATGAAGCTGATCAAAGCGAACCACAGTTGATTGGCATATCCAACGTCGGCATCTTGCAACAGTGATCACCTCCAAGGCTTGCATCGCCTCTGGAGGCTGCGGGACCGTGTAGGCTGGCACACCGGCTTTGAAGATGCCAGCCTTCTCGCCCGCAATCTCCTGCGATGCTCTAGCACCCTTTTACTACTGCTTGGCGGGTTGCAAGAAGGCTGATGGGAGGGACTGTCCGAAGGGAGCATCAGTCATTAGCCGACGTGGCGTTCGCACCCTCAGTGTGTTCCCGAGCAGCTCCATGTGGTCGTAGCCCAGGGCTGAGATGCCGCAGACAACCGGCTGGGGCACGCAGTTGGTCGCGTCCAGGCGGCCGCCGAGGCCGACCTCAAGTATGGCGACGTCGACCTTCTCGGCCAGGAACACTCGGAAGGCTGCAGCAGAACCGAACAAGGTTGTATCAAGCCTCATTTTCAAATAGGGACAACAGTGTGCAGAGGGGCAGGTTGCATTACATGCATGATTCAGCGTATACACAGGCATATATGGTAAGCCATCGTAGAACTTGTCCCAATGCGGTGTCAGCATACGTGACAGCACCGGGGAACCTTTGTGCATGCCCGAATGCACCTAGCAGCGTCATGAAGCGGAAGTATGCCGCGGTGGTGTAGTCGCCGTCAGCTCGGCTCTGCAGGCGGTTGTAAACCCACCAAAAGTGCTCCGTGAAGAGCTGCTTGCTGATCAGCTGCCTGCGCTCCCATGCGGCAGATGATTTCTGACCGATCCGGCAGGGACAACGCCCACGGCAGGATACATTGGATCGCAAAGCCGGGGCTGAGGTATGCGCACCCATCAAGTCGGATCCGCTCGCGGACATCACAGAGGTGCGGGGACGTGAACAAGCCTGTGCGGTAGCCAGCGGCTCGGAGGATGCTTTCCACCATCGCGCAGGTGGACCCCTGCAGGCTTGCGAGACGGTCAGACGGAGCTTTGTTTCTTCTGGCATGCTACGCACATTGGCGATACCAGCATACCTTGCCCTTTGTGCCGGCGACATGGATCACGCTGAGCTCTGGCAGTTCTTCTGTCAGATCCAGCCTCTGCACCAGCCGATTGGGACCGAGTTGAAGCCGGCATTGTCGATTGAGTGCAGGTGGGCAGACGGGCTGCAAAACCATGGGGAGGGGAAGGGTGCGAGGATGTCGCAATCGAGATCTGATGGTGTTTGCTCACACCTCGAGGTAAACCTTCATCCCTTGGAATGCATGCGTCCAGAACTGCGTGTCGGCTCTCTTTTTGCCGCTGATGAGCCCGCTGAGCGCCTTCAGCGCTGGATCATAGCCCTCGGGATCCATCTCTGAGGCGGCGTTAGCTTGGATGCCTGCTGTGAATGCAAAGGTACAAGTCAGCACGCCATGATGGCGTTACCAAGGTGTGACACATCGCGCTCTATCTTGCGATTGAAATCATTGGCAATTTTTTGTTGACGTTGTGACCGTGACTCACTTGACACTTGATGGGTTTTGCAACCTGTACCTGTGCAACCTGGTGCGGGCTTTTGATCCAGGCTGATCCAGTTCACAGGTCAGACAAAGATAGGGGTGGACTTCCTTAACTTTAGCTTGCGGGCTAGTCCGGCCTGAGACTGAGAGAAATCTCGCGCTGACAGACTGGTCTGTCAGTTCTTCATGCTACCGAGGGCAGAGCCTCCAATGCAGCTTTGGTACACATCAGTCAGCACCAAGGATCGGCACCTTGCCCTCTCGATGTCACCTGCCGCCAAGCAGCACGCCGGGGTGCATGCCTCACGCTCGGCAGCGCCGTGACGGGTTTGCAACCCTGCTGCACGCTACAGCTGGAGCTGCCCTTCAATTGGCTTGGCATGCCAGCTGACGGCATGTTGCATTCTCATGCTGCGAGGACCTGCGCTGGCTGCTGCGCGATCAGGATCTCCACGTCGGGCTCGCGCCAGGAGACGTTGTCCTCGAGCCGCTTCAGGCTCAGGAAAGCGTCCACGCCGTATCCGGGCATGGAGATAGTCCGCAGATCGCCACCTGTCAAAGTGGGTAAAGAGCTTACTGCCGGTTTGATGCATCTCAATGCTCATCCAAAAAAACATGAAGGCGCACGAAACTCACCAAAGTACTGAGCGTAAAGTCGACTCATTGGGAGCCCAAACCCGAGGCCGCCCATTCGGTGAGTGCCGCTGATGTTGCTGCTGCCATCAAGCGCTGCAAAAGGGTTTGCAGGGCTACATGCAACAGATTCGGACGTCATTTACCGTGTGCGATGTGTGGTGCAAGGGATTCCATTGTGCAGATCAAGCAAGCCACCTGCTGACGTCAAAGTCCATGGTTGTGAACCCATACTGCCAGACTCTATCAAGAAGGTGGGCCGGAATCCCACCACCCTGCGCATTGCATCACACCAGCTGCCATCATCACGATTTCACGTACGATCGCAGACCGTGTGGTACCAGAATACGGTGAGCCAAGCTGGCGTGCCTGGTCTGATATCCGCAGAGTGATTTGCTCTGACGAGCCCGCGATGTGCACGTTCACGGCGGGCATACTGGCCGCCGGCCCGCTATGCTCCACGACCGCGCGCATCGCGTTCTTGAGCAGCTCATACAGCGCATAGTCCAGGTGCACTGGACGCAGAACGACGGGCTCACCATCCGTGCGCATGCAGCATGCAAGCGGCAGCTATGAGACGCAGTGTGTATTGGGAGAAACCTGGGATATACGCCACTGTGCAGGACTCATCGCCGCCGATGGTCACGTCTGGTGATCGACCATACGTGTCATTGCATACCTGCATGCTTACAGGCATCCCTCCGCCATCATGCCAAGCGGGTAGGACATTGAGCACATCAAGAAGGGGCGCACCTGTCTGCACCTTTCGGTCGCATAACGGACGGCTGTGCTGACATGCAGGTCCGTACAGAGAGCCCCGACAAATCCAGCTCTGCAGCAAACATTCACCCGGAGGATGTGAGTCTGGGAGATCCGCAGTGGGCATGTCTACTGACGTGCGGCGTGTCAGCACAGGTACCTCGGCACGTCGAGCATGAGGTGTTGCTCGGCGAGCACCCTCCTCGAGATGCGTGACCTCAGCATATTATTCAAAAAGCCGTCGAGAAAGTCCAAGCGTTCGCCAGTGATGGGCTTCCGGCTGCACTCTCTCAGCCCCGCTGCCAGAGCATCCAGCATCGGCGCTGCAGGGTGTAGGCACAGCAGACTGCTCACCAACACCCCGAAACACTGCATACCAAGCAGCAATCCGCATGGGTCAGGGCTTTCGTGTCTAGGTTGGTCACTTTGCGGATGAGCACTTGAGCAGGAGCGCACCATGCTCATCGACGAGCCGCTGCAGCACCATGTTGAACGCAGCATTGTCGCCCTTTGTATGGACAGGCGCCATGCCCCTCACAGTGTTGAACGCGTGCCAGTAGGCATCGTACACCTGCTGGCATTGGAACAGCAATCAGTTTATGAACATGCCTAAACTCGTGCGGCATATGCACTCGCTCGCTGGCTGTACCTTACGGATGTGAGGATTGGTCACGACGATGTAAGGGAGCAGCTGCAGGTCCATGAGCCGTCGCGCGAGCCTCTTCGGTAGCTCCCGCTGGACGTGGCGCGCGCTCCGGAGCACCAGGCTCTGGTCTGACAGTGCCCGTCTGCCGAAGGAGAGCATCTGCTGCAGGGACAGCACCTCCACCGGCAGCAGCGCATACTGTCGCAAGCAGCCTGAGCGTCAGCACCGCAATCAACAAGCTGCTTACACTGCATCGGCAAGGATGCAACTGGTACGGCTTGAAGCCTATGGTCAGGTGTTCTGGTGGGGAGGGGTGGTCAGCCGGCGGTGTCACGCTGAACGCGTGATTTAGAAGTAACCAACCTGCTCCACCGAGTGGTCATAGAAAGATGGTGAAGGGGTGTGCAGCGGATCGGTGTACAAACAACGGTTCCTGAGGAAGCTCTTGACAAGCCTTGTACTCTGTACATTTCGGAGTGCTGCAATCATACGCCCCGACACGAACAACTGTCATGCACTTGCAGGCATGACGGGCAGCTCGCTCGCTTTCGTGGTCAGCAGTTGCAGCAAGTCTCGACTGGGCTCGGTCAAGACTTCCGCACGGCCCTGCAGCACAGCGCACGTGCTTATCAGGTTGGTCATCCAGGGTGTGATCAGCACTGAAGCTCCCAATCTAGGAAGCAAGCACACTATGAATGCCGCATCGGGCTACCGTTGATCAGCAAGGTGGCACACCTTCCTTTTTGCTCGCCATCCAGTCACGAAGTCGCCGTGCCCCGTACATAGGTAGCACAAGTGCTTTGCGGGAACGCCGCAGTCATGCAGCAGCCAGTAGAACTGGGCGCTCTCGTACCTAAGGAGGGAGCAGCCGCACATGGGTATTGGTCTCACTGCAGGTTTGCATGTCTTGCTTTGGTGGAGGGTGGCATGCGCACCATGGCACCGTCAGGTCAGTGAGGCTGCTCATGAGCAGCATTGGCGGTAGTTGCCTGCGGCGTGAAACAGGCGTCAGGCTGAGGACCTACGTCATACCATGAAGCTCGAAGGTCGACAATATCCAAACCAAGTGCAGTTCCCAGGCGTCAGAGCTGGTGCAACTTGCAAACCTGATGGCATTCAGGTCAATGCCCTTCATCACGGCATCGTCCTTTGTGTCTGTCGTGGACGCCAACACAGTCGCCGCGTGCATAGGGCCCGCAGGCCGCTCGAATCCGATGCGGCGCGACAGCGCCTCGCCGAGCAAAGCCGGCTGCCTGCTGGTTCACACTGGATGTTTCTGCACCGCAGTTCAGCAAAAGGCGCATACTACATGATGAATCGTGTGTTACACACCTACACGTTTCCGGCTGTCTGCTCGAGGTAGGTACAGCCGCCTTTCGCAGGGCTCGCGCCACCAAGACAGTTGGCGACTGCGCAGCAAAGCCGCCTGCCCCGCCCATTGCGCGCTTCATGGTGGATAGCTCCTGGCACACATATTTCAGCTTCAGAAGATATGGCGTCATAATAGAATGGGATCACCCAATCCGTTCTGCTGTAGCTGACACCTCGACGCCTCGACGCCGCTCGTAGTCAAAGTGCTGAGATATATCATAGACGCCTGCCATCCCAATAAAAGCTGCCGGCATCTTATCCAGCACCGGCATTTGGCTGTCTGCCGCTGCGAGCTTCCTGCTGGATGCTGCTGCTCGGTGCAACAGCGCCATTGCGCACAGGTGGGCTCCTGCCGAATGCCCTACTAAAGAAACCTGCAGCCAGCAGCAGCACGCCAGAAATGCAGAAGCGCGCATATAACGTACCGACTCGGCAAGTGGGAGGCGAAGCTGTGCTCTCTACCTCTGCAGGATTGCCGCCGTACTTGCCGGCATTCAAGAGCGACCAGTTGAAAGCATCGTTGACCTCTGCTGTCTGCATAGCTGCCGAGGCCTTCGGGTAAAGACTGTAACTCATGACCAGGGTCAAAATGCCCGCTTGCGCCAGGCGAGCCGCCATGGGAGCGTAGTGCCATCGCTCGCCGTGCGCCCACACCCCTCCGTGGCAGAACAGGGCCACAGGCGCGGGTGTGGCATCGGGTGGCGGCAAGTAGATGTCCATGCCATTGCGTGCGCCTGGGCCATACCTTGACAGCGATCACAAGAAGGTCAACGCGTGGCATTCGAGGAGCATCTCTGGCTGCATCAAACACATCGGCACCTAGCAACCGTCTTTGACACAGCAACACGCACCTGACGTCCTCCACCATCGCAATGTCTCGCCCTTGCCTCGCATGCAGAGTCAGCGCGCTTGCACGGGCGACAGTGTGATGCAGGTAGTATGCTCGGATGCCTGCAAGCATTCGAGGGACGGGAACCACTCGCTGGATGTTCCACATCTGCATGTACACGACTGGAGACTAGGACGGAGACTGACGCACCGTATGGTATGACACCGAGCTGGGACCACAGCTCGCCGCAGATGATGACACCGTAGCCAACAAGCCTCCGCAGTCTCACAAGCGGATCCTTGATGCCCGCCAGCTCGATCT
>JAABUX010005333.1_pt1 | contig 15835 bp, 15 predicted proteins | sample 5561851 | NCBI WGS metagenome assembly JAABUX01 (sample SAMN10711883, study PRJNA513361) | rock metagenome | isolation source: Antarctica rocks | place: Antarctica: Victoria Land, Richard Nunatak red sandstone | collected 2016-01-03 | reverse complement strand
GGTCATCGGGTCCTCGTTCGGTTCGGGGTGAAGCGTCGCAACTCCACCTTAGCCAACCGATCCGATGACCACCTCCGCTTACACCGTCAGTGCGTTCGAATTCCCACCACGCCCGCGGACACTACCTGTCCACACTTCCTGGCACGCTCAACGAGGCCAATATCCGCGCGCTGCTCTGGCAGTACGTGGTCGAGCGCGAGGGCTACATGTACGGCGATGCGCGCTATCGCTACGACGTGGTGAGCGGCATGTCGGCCCAGCACGTCCGCGACCAGTACCAATCTTGGGCGAACGGAACGAACCCGAGCAGCTACGTCGCCAAGCTCGCCCGCAAAGCGGACATCACGGTCGCCTATATCGGCTCTGGCTGGGTAAGCCACGCGGACGACTTCTCGACAGGCGTGTACGAGGTGACGTTCGAGCGGGTGATCCGGCCGAACGATGCAGGCCCCACGGCGCAGAAGTTCAAGGTGCGGTTCGAGTACGCCAAGGTGGACAGCCTGCCGCTCGTGCAGCGCGTGACCTCGAACCCCTCCGGCATCCAGGTGACGGACTATCCGGGGCCGGAGCCGCTGGGGGCGCCTTACCCCAACCCGGAGGTGCTGTAATGGCGGACGCGCCGGCGCCCCAGCGCTGGGAGTACAAGACCGTGTTCCTCAGCACCTACAAGCCGACCGAACACGAGCATCAGCTTGCCCTCTCCGGCAAAAATGGCTGGGAACTTGTCACCGTCGTCAAGGACATTGCCTACCTCAAACGGCCAATCCTGGCGACTCTCGCCCTCCTCGCTGCCACCATGCTCGCTGGCCCGGCCTACGCGCTTCGCGAGCCCACCCCCTCCAAGCTCGACCCGCATATCGGCCACGTCGCCTACGAGGCCGACAACGTGATCCACCTTTCCGCCGAGGTCGGGCGTGAGATCACCGTCGTGCTCGGGCCGACCGAAAACATCCCCGCCGGCAACGTGGCGGTATCCGACAAGGCCGACTTGCGGGCGCTGCCGGCCGCCAACGTGCTGTTCCTCAAGCCCATCCGTGCGATGGCGCCCCAGCCCATTACCGTGCGGGCGGTACTGCCCGATGGCACGGCGCGGCTGTACGTGTTCGAGTTCGATGCGCACGATCCCGGCGTGGGTGGAAGCTACTGGTACAAGGTCGAGGTGGACTATCCGCACGAAGCGGCCCTCGCGCGTGCGGCGGCTTGGCGCAAGCGGGCACAAGAGGCCGCCGCGCAGCAAGCCAGTGCCGCGCTCCGGGCCGCACCTTCGGCCTTCGCGCTCAATAAAGCCTATGTCGGCCAAGGCAACGCCGGGATGCTGCCGACGCGCGAAGTGTGGGACGACGGGCAGTTCACCTACTTCCGCCTGCCCAACCATACCCGCGTGCCGGCCTTCTACGTGCTCAACCCGGACGGCAACGAGGCGCTGGTAAGCAGCTTTAACAAGGTGGGCGACGTGGCGAGCGTGCCGCAGACGGCGCGGGCCTGGCGGCTGCGGGACGGCGACAGCGTGCTCTATATATGGAACTTGGCCTACAACCCGGTGGGCAACAGCATGGGGACGGGGACGATCAGCCCCGATGTGGTGCGGACGACGAAAGTGACAGCACCATGAGCGACCTGGAATACAACCACCCCGCCGAACGCCGCTCCTTCGCCGATGCTATCTCCGCCGTCGCCGGCCATCGCCGCCCCCGCTCCGGCAAACAGGTGCTCGCCCTCGTCGCGGGCGCGGTCGTGACCTACTTCGCCGTTCAGGGCGTGCGCCATGTCATCGCGGCGCCCGGCGCCGAACCGCACCCCAAGATCGTGGCCGCGACGGATGGCATGGGCCGCCCATTCACCCCGGCGCCCTCCCCGCCTCCGGCCACGCCCGTGAGTTTCGCCCAGCCACTCCCCATGCCCGCCCCGGACTACGCGCCGATTCAATCTCGGCTCATGGGGCGCACTGGCAAGACGCCGGAGCAGTTGGCGATCGAGAGCGACATAGGCTTTGGCGGCAACAGCGCCACCCAAGTGAGCGGCACGCCCGGCGAGCGCTCCGCCGCTGCGGGCGCACCCGGGGCGCAAACCGACCTCGGCCGCTCGCTGCAGCCGACGGAGGCGTCCGCCTCCGTCGCGCACGCCATCCCTCACCCGGATTTCACGATCGCCGAGGGCACGCTGATCCCGTGCAAGAATCTCACACCTATCTCGAGCGGCCAAGCCGTGTTCGTGACCGCGACGATCCCTACCGATGTATGGGGCATGACGAACAAGGTCCGCCTCATCGACGGCGGCGCCACCATCACCGGGGAAATCCGGATGGCCAACGCCGTCATGCCCGGCCAGGACCGCATCCCCGTGCTGTGGCGCAACATCACCACCAAGGGCGACAATCCTATCCGCATCTCCGTCAACTCGCCCGCCGGTGATCAGCTCGGGCTAGGCGGCTTGCAGGGCACCGTCATCACCCATTGGCTACGGCGCATGGGCGGTGCGCTGCTCTATACGATGATCCAAGGCGGCACGCAGTTGGGCTCTGCAGCGCTATCGAGCGGCCGGGGCGGCGGCAACAGCCTATACCAGTTCTCCGGCGGGATGGGGAACGACGTGGCGGCCGAGGCGCTGCGGGAGAACGGTAACATTCCCGACGAGGTGAAGCGCGACCAGGGGCTCAGTTGCTCGGTGCTGCTGGGGCGCGATCTCGACTTCGCGCGGGTCTACGGCATCAGGAAAACCGCACCATGAACGAAGCTGCCGCCCTCCTCGAACACGCCATGCAACCGCTCGCCGCATTCCAGGCGGATCCCGCCGTCGAGGAAATCTGCGTCCGCCCCGGCATCGCCCATGTCTGGCGGCACGGCCGGTTTGAGCGTCACACCGTCCCCCTCGACGCTGACGACATCGAGGACATTGCCACCCTCGCCGCTGCCTATTGGGAGCAGGATGTGGGGCCGACGCGCCCGCTGCTCGCCACCGACATGCCCACGGGCGAGCGCCTGCAAGTGGTGTTGCCGCCCTGCGTCCGCCGGGCATCGCCCAGCCTCACCATGCGCAAGGCGACCGCCGGGGGGCATTCGCTGGATATGCTGGCCGACGCCGGGATGTTCGCTAACACGGCGACCGGAGCGCCGGGCCTGACCGAGGCCGACCGCAAGTTGCTGGCGCTCTACCGCGCCGGCGACTGGCGGGCGTTCTATCGCCGTGCCGTGCTGGCCCGCAAGACGATCATTGCGTGCGGTGAGGTGGGTTCGGGCAAGACCACATTCGTCCGGGGTCTCATGCGGGAAATCCCGCTCGACGAGCGGCTGATCGTGATCCAGGACTCCGACGAGATGGGCGACCTGTCCCAGCACGACAACATGGTCAAGCTGTTCTACTCGGCCGGCAACCAGGGCACCGCCAACGTAGGGGCGGGAGCGCTGGTCGAGGCGGCGCTCCGGATGCGGGTCGGGCGGCTCATGCTGCAAGAGTTGCGCAAAGGGGATGGCGCGGCCAGCGCGTTCCTGCGGTCGTTGGAGACCGGGGCGCGGGGCGCCCTCACCACCGTCCACGCCAGCAACCCGCGCGATGCGTTCGCGACGATTGCCGGCATGGTGCGCGAGGATGCGACGGCCGGCGAGCACGCGCTAATCGAGCGCAAGCTGCGGGCCTACGTGGACGTGGTGGTGCATTGCGCGCGCGAGCCGTTCAGGATCACCGAGGTGTGGTTCCGGGGGGCGGAGAAGGAGGCAGCTCTGGCATGACCACGCTCTCAATCCGTCTCGCCATCCTTGCCGCCGCGCTCGCGGTCTGGACGGCCCTCGCCAGCTATACCTTCCTGCTCGGCACCGGACTGCTACCGCACTTCCATCAGCCCGCCAGGTTCTGGCAATGGTGGGTCTACCTGCCCTACGCGGGACAGAATGCCACTGTCCGCCTCTGGCTGGAGGCGAGCGGCGGCACCGCGGCGGGGGGCATGGTGGCGCTGCTTGCGGTCTGGCTCGCCCGGCGTCCGGCCGCCCCGCGTGTGCGGCGCTCCCTGCTTGATGCACTCCTCGTTCGTCAGCGCATCGTCCCCGTGACGCCGACCCGCAGCACGAGCAGCAATCATGGAGACGCCACCTGGCTACCGATGCGCGACGCGGTGCGTCTGCTGCGGCCTGCGCCCATGGGTGAACCCTACCTCGTAATCGGGGAAGCGTACCGTGTTGATCAGGGTTCGGTTGCAGGCATGCCCTTCAACCCGCGCGACCGGCGCACCTGGGGCCAGGGGGGCAAGGCACCGCTGCTGATGGACGCCTGCACCGATGGCCCGACGCACTCCCTCATGTTCGCCGGATCGGGCGGCCTGAAAACTTCGACCGCCATCACGCGGCTGCTGCACTGGACGGGAAACGCCATCGTCCTCGATCCGTCCCGCGAGATCGGCCCCATGATCCGTGCTATGCGCGAAGCCATGGGACAGACCGTAATCGAGCTGGGCCTGTCCGCCGCCGGGGCGACTGGCCCTGCCGGCGCCGGAATGGACGTGCTCGCCGGCATCGACCCACGCGCGCCCAACGCCACGCGCCGCGTGCTGTCCGCCGCGGCCTCCCTCTGCGGCGAGGAGCCGGAGCGCGGCGAGAACGCGATCTTTTCCGATGCTGGCCGCAACCTCGTCGCTTGCCTACTCGCCCACATCATTTTCGATGATCAGCTGCCGCCTGGGTATCGCACGCTCGCCTTCTTCCGCGAGCTGGTGACGACGCCGGAGGCGGACATGAAAGCGATGCTCGGCGGGATCGTGCAGCGGACCAAGAGCAGCACGGCGCGGCTGCTGGCCTCAACGCTCATGGGTCTCGCGGACGACACGTTCTCAGGCGCTTACTTCAACGCGACGCAGTTCACGTCATGGCTCTTCGACGACGCCGTGGCGGACATGCTCTCGGGCGGCGGTTTCAAGGCGAGCGACGTGGTGGCCGATCCCACGACGGTGTTCGTCCAGGTGCCGCTCGATGTGCTGCTCACGACGCCGGCCGTGGCCCGCGTGATCCTCGACGCCCTCGCCTGGGCGTTCATCGAAGCGGACGGCGACTATCATGCCCGCACGCTGATGCTCGTGGACGAGGCCAGCAAGCTCGGCCGCATGAAATCACTGGAGATCGTGCGCGACACGGGCCGGAAATACGGCCTCACCCTGCACATGCTCTACCTGTCCGAGGCGGAGCTTGCCGAGGTATGGGGGCCGAAGGGAGTGGCCCGCTGGTTCGCCACGGTCTCCTGGCGCGGCTACGCCGGCATCGGCGACCGCGAGACGGCCAAGGGGCTCTCCGAGGATGCGGGCGATTATGGGGTGCTCGCGACCTCCGAGGGCGACAACCGGGGCATGTCGGGGCGCGGCATGGAACTCGGTTCGCGGTCAAAAGGCAGCACGAACAGCACACACGAGATCAAGCGGCGGCTCATTCTGCCGAATGAGCTGAGAGAAGCGCGTGCGGACGAGCTGTTCGTGATCCGCAAGAGCGGCCTGCCGCTTCGCTGCGGCCAGGCACCGTACTTCCGTCGGGCCGAGCTGTTGCCGCTCGTGAAGGACAACCGGTTCGTCAGGATGGCGGCCGAGTAGAGGAGAGGAAAACACAATGGCCGATGACAAGGCCCGCGACGCCATCAAGGAAGCCGCCGCAAGCTACCGCGCCGACCTCATTGCGGCCGGCCGGGCGCAGGAGCGCGCCAGCGCCGAGCAGGCCCAGGCTGCGCGCCTGGAGAACAGGGCCGCGGGCCTCCGTGACGAGGCTCGGGCGGACATCCAGCGCGCGGGACGGCGGATGCGGATGTAAGCAAGGTCCTCTGTGGCCACGCGCATCTGCTCTAAAGGTTCACGACTGACCAAGCGCGGGTTCGGCACTCAGCTTGAACTTCATAGCCTTACTGCGGTCCGCGACACGGTTGGCTGGCCGACATCTTAGAGACCGGCCATATCCGCGCCGGATTTTCGGCCAGACACGACGCTTTCGGCAATTTCGCGCCGTTTGCCCGCATCGAGCTTCCTCCTCCGCCCGCCGATACGCTGCTATGCCCGGGCAACCGCCGACGCTTACGGACCATCGCGCGTTCGAATTCGGAAGGCACCGACCATCTGCATCATCATGTCTTCCGTGCCAGCGGATGACTGGCTAGGCGGTCGCGGCGTACCGGCGCCAAGCGAGCATCCCGAGCAGCCCGCTACCGATCAGCCAGAACGAGTCGGGCTCCGGCACCGACACGCCGCCCACGACATAATCCAACGCCACGCTGGAGGTGGCGACCGCGACCCCGTAATCGACGACGCCGTTGCTACCAGCGCCGTTGCTCCAAAGGTCGACCACCTCGCCACCATCGCCGATCTTGAACATCAGCCCGTAGATGTCCAGGAACCCGCCATGCGCGGTGTAGTCGGAGGCGGTCGGCGGCGATCCGCCAGGATAGAAGAGGTTGTCGTAAGTCAGTAAGCCATGGGTGTTGGAGGGCAGGCCCGACGCCACCGCGAACCTGCTGAAATCGTGCGGCGCCAGGAGATTCGTGGGGTCCGGTGTGTCGTGCGTGATCGGCACGAGCGAGCCGACCGTCGCATTGACGATATGGAGGCTGTTGTTCGAGTCGGAAAAGGTGCCGCTGATTCCGGTGACTTCGTAGGCGTTGGGATACTTCGCGTCGGTGGCCGTGCCGTAAGTCAGCATGAGCGACCCGCTGACGCCCGGACCGCTGAAGTTGCTGACGATGCTGCTGGCGTGCGCCTCACCCGCTATAGCCGCCGCGGCCACCAGTATAGTCAGGGCCAAGCGTAATTTTTCCATGCTCATTCCTTTCCCTCTCCCACGTGCGGGCCAAGGTAGACGAACCTGCCCGCCCTTCCGACCCCTGGCGTCTTGGCCTGGCTACTCCGCGGCGGCCGCCGCGAGGCAACTCATCTACGATCTCCCCGGTAAGCGTCCCATCCGCCCATTCGGAACGGCGAACGCGGTCCCATCCGCGAAAATCACGAACTATCATTGCCGAATTGTGCATTTAGCGACAGAGCCTTTACAATGAAAAAATGGAGGCGGCAGTTGAGTGAGCTTGAAAGCTACATCCGCGCGCGCGTTCGTCTACTCTGCCGCTTTCCCTGCACCTGCACCTGATCCTGCCCAGCCTGATGCCCGTCCCTGAACCTCCGTGCGACGTGGACGGCACGCTCCAGCGCCGGGCGGACCTTCTCCATGCCTTGCGCCACCGCGGCCCGCACCGCCGGCCTGATCGCGGCTAGCTTGTCGAGCGCATGCGGCCGCCGCGCCGCAGCCCGGTCTATCTGCTCGGCTACCCGCGCCGCCCCATTCATGCGCCGCCGCTGCTCGAAGGCCCGGTGCAACGTGGTCCCTTCCCTGCCCTCGTGCCGCCGCTGCTCGACCGGTTGCAGCCCGGCCTGCAGGTTGCGCACGGTGCCGCGGCGCACGTCCTTGGCGCGGCCGAGGAACGCCAGCGCGCTCGCCTTCTCAGGCTGGCGGGACAGGTTACGCGCCATGTTCGCCCATACGTCGGCCTCGCGCACCGGGCGCGGATCGCCGAGCGGCCGGCGGCTAGCCACCTCCTGCCGCTCCGCCCCGTCCGACACCACCAACCACGTTGCCTGCCGGTGGCGGCTCTCCGCCACGTAGCCCTTGAAGCCGTTGACCGGCTTCGTGCCAGCCGGCATGGCGTTGATGTGCTCGGTGCTGGTAGCACCCTGCATCGCGTCGATCGAGAGCACGTCGCCGTAGGTGAGGCGGATGCGTCCGCTCGCCTGGTCACGCAAGGTGTCCCAGCGCACCTTGCCCTCGCTGCCGTGGACATTGCGCAAGGTCACGCCTTCCGCGTCAGTCCCGCGCACCTCCAGCACCGACCCGTTGCTCCCGATATTCCCCGCCTTGCCGCCGCCGAAGGAAGCCCGCGCGCGGTCGAACAGGCGCACGCGATCGCCCGCGGCCAACGCCAGCTCGAAGCGCGCGCCGGTCTGATCCTGGGCGTCCACCTTCACCTGGTCGGCGCCGATCTGCCCCATCTGCCGGCGCTGCTCGCGGATGGCGGTGCCGAGCGCGCGGGCATCGCTGTTCGTAGGCGCGCTCACCGTGAGGGTGAAGCCGGGATCATGGGCGTTCGCTTCGACCCTCGCCTTCCACAAGGCTGCGACGTGCTCCACCGCTTCGCGGTAGCCGCCGGACACGATCTGCGCTGTACCATTCCCGCGCTTTACCTCCAGCGCCTCGGCCGCCCGGCCCTCGCGGAACATCAGGCTCGTCTCCCGCTCGCGCTCCGTCGCCTGCCGCATCGTGGTCAGCAGCTCCGGGATCGCGCCCTCGCCCAAGGCGTTCTGCAGGATGGTAACGACGGGGCCGGCCTCGATGGACTGGCACTGCTTAGGGTCGCCCACGGCGACGAGCTGGAAGCCGTGCCGCTCCTGCAGGCGCAGCATGTCGAGCAGTTGGCGCGAGCCGATCAACCCAACCTCGTCCGCCACCACGACGCTGTTGCGGTCGAGCTGGATGGTCCCAGCCTCTGCCCGTTTCAGGAAGGCGGCGAGCGCGGCCCGGTTCTTCGCCTCGATGCCGGCGCCAACCAGGTCCTCCGTCTGCCGCCATGCCAGTGCTGCGCCATAGACTTGCCGCCCGTCTTCGCGCCACGCATCCACCAGCGGCGCGAGCAAGGCTGACTTCCCAGCACCTGCCACGCCGATCGCCACGGCAAACCGGCCGCCCTGCCCAAGCCGGTCCATGATCTCCCGCTGCGCCTCGCCGTGCACGCCCTGGAAGCGTAAGCCCCCCTCCTGCAACGGCATCGCCTCGCGCCCGGCCACCGCACGCGCGATGGCAGCGGGCGATAGTGCGGCGGACCTGTCCCTGGACGCTTGCTTGACGAGACGGGTCAGCTCGCGCTCTTGGTCCTCGTGCAGCGCCGTGGTGACGCCGACGCGCACCTTGCCGCGCACCGGCACGTCCTCGCCCCAGATCAGGGATGTGTCCCGGCCGTCCTGGCGCACACCCCGCGTCGCAAAGGCGCGGGTGATGGCGCCGATGTCGGCCGCATCCTCGATGCCGGACGCGACGAGGCTGCGCGCGGCCACCACGCGCAAATCCTGGCCGTCCACCTTGGCCCGGCGTTGCAGATCCTTGTCCAGCAGCGGCAACGCGACCTGATAGGCGTGCTCCAGGCGCTCATCCCGCGTCCGCTCGGGCGCGATCTCGCCGGGGCGCAGCACGCTCCGGGGCGTCCAGCGCAGTGCCTCGGCCTGGCGCTGCCACGCGGCGAAGTCGCCCATGTCGTCCTTGCGGGCGGCTCCCTCGAACGCGGCACGGTCCTCCGCGCTCATGCCGGCGGCCTTCGCCAGCTTGTGCGTCTGCGTGCCCTCCTTTACGAGCCCGGCTTTGCGCTCGGGAGAAAGCGCGTCCCAATCGAGGCCAAGATCGGCGGCGTACTCGCGCGCGGCCTCGGTGCCGTTCCTCGTGCGCTTGGAGAAGGCGTGGCGGACGTGCTCGGGGATCGCGGTGAGCCGGGCTGCCCCCGTACGTTCGTCCAGCACCACCTCGACGCCGTGCCGGCGCAGGTTGCTCGCGACGTGCGCCTGGTAGTAGGCGCCGAACTCGTGGACGCGCCCCTCCAGCTTGTCGAGGTCCATGGCGCCGACGCGGCCCGTGTCGGTCAGCACGACGTTGGGCACGGCAAGGTGGGTATGGAGTTGCGGATCGCCGGCTGCCTTCAGCGTCAGCAGCTCGGTGTAGGCTCGGCCGCGCTCGTCCGTGCGTGCGATCTCGACCGTGGGCCGGCTGGTGCAGTGGTCGAACATAAGCCAGCCGACGTGGCCCGCCTCGATGCCATCGCGACCCGCCTTGCCCTTGCGCACCTGGCCCATCTCGGCCGCGACGTACTCCATGGCGCTGTCCATGGCGTCCTTGTGCGCCTGGGCGATGATGTTCCGTTCGGCCTCCGTCGGCGCGAACGCCCATGCGACGCTCAATGACTTGTCGGCCGAGAAGGTAAGATCAACGTAGCCGATGCGCGCCTTGGCCGCGGTGACGCCGGCCTCGTAGGCTCTCAGGCCGATGTCGGACCCGTCCGCCATGCGTCCGGCTAGTAGGTTGCGCTCCTGGGCCGGTTCCAACTCCTTTGCCTTGGCGCCGAGCAAGGCCAGGAACCGGCCGCGCGCGGTGTCCGTGCCAGCGCCCTCGACGGGCTTCCCGTCCGCGCGGCGGCCGTCGAGGATGTGGCTCACCTCGTCCCACGCCGGCACCCGCTTCGGGTCGAGGCCCAGCGCATCGGCGAGGCTCACGGTGGCGCGCTGACGCTGCTTGCCGGGGATGTCCTCGCCGTCCGCTCGCTGCCCGTTGAGCAGGTTCGCGATCTCGTTGCGCGAGGGCGACCGGTTCGGGTCGAGCGCCAGCAGTTCGGCCAGGCGCGGGTGCATGTCGCGGCGCGGTGCCGCGGGGGTGTGGCCGGGCACGTTGGCCGCATTGGCCGCCAGCTCACCCTGCTCCAACTCGTCCGCCAACTCTGCGGCCATCCCACGCTGGTAGTAGTGCGCCAGCTCCGCCTTGTCGGTCGGAAGCGTCTGCTCGCGCAGGTGGTCCGCCATGGCCCCTGCGGCAGAGGGTGAGCCGGCCGCCCCAGTGCGATAGGTCAGCAAGAGAAAATCATTCCTCCTCTACGTCCGCAGCCGCAGCCGTCGGAGCGCCCGCGCCCCGGATGATCGCCGCGGCCATGCGCTGCCCCAGCCGCGCCACCTCGCGCTGGTTGCCGAGCGTGACTGCGGTCAGCTGGTCCAGCGCTGCCGTCATATGCCGGAGCAGCTCCTCCATCGGGTTCTCGACGGGACCGTCCGCCGCCGCCTCGAGGAGCTGCTGCAGCATCTCGCTCTGCGCGGCCTGCGTCTCGACCATAAGCATGAGGCCCTGGGTCAACGCCTGCACGTCGATGCGGAGGCCAGAAACCTCGTCTGCCAGCCGGGTCAGGACAGCGGGTTGGGCGACTGCTGCGTCGGCCATCTACTCACCTCAAGGCAGTTACGAGGCCGTGATTGGCCGTGCTATGCCCTTTAAGCTTACGAACAGCAAGCAGCAGCACGCAAGGATAATGCACCCATAAGGGTGCCTTGGTCTGTAGCGGATTGCTAATCTTTCCGTGTCCGACGCTTTCCTGACGTTAGCACGGCACTTCTGTGGCGCAAGCAACACGCTCTGGTACGGCATAAACTCGGCCTCCACACGACACTTGACTGCGGCGTAAGATCGTCGGCTAGGCTGCTGCCCATGCCACCGAAAGCTCACCGCCCATCCGGCTCACCCGACGTGTCCCAGGCGCTTGCCGAGATGGACAAGGCGCGGGCGCGGGGACGGGGACGGCGGTCCCCGCTCTATCTCTGGTTCCGCGAGAACCACGATAAGCTCGCGGTCGCGTTCGAGCGGAACGCCCCAGCCTGGTCGGGACTGGCCACCTATCTCGGCGAGCACGGCGTCAGGGACGGCGACGGCAAGCCGCCGAGCGCACGCGGCACGCGGGATGCCTGGTATCGCGTTCGCAGGGACGTGGTCGCAGCACGGACCAAGCGGCATGGCAGCACGGCGCCAGCGCTCGCCCCCACGGAGGTGGCACCCGGCATCCGCGGCGTGACAGCGGACGCATCGGCCGAGGTAAACCTTACGCAGATCTCGCACGGCAACCGGCCGCGTCCACAAATCGATCTCCGCCCCGGCGCCCCCAAGAGCGCGCACATGCCAGCCGAGCTATCCTCGACACAACCGGCGCAGGCTGGGCCGCCGGCACGCGCGCCCGAGCAGGTGGACGAGCAGCTCCGGGCCGTCCTGGACGGGTTGGGCGGCCGGCGAAAGGCCGGGACCAGAATGCCTCAACAAGTGGAGTAGGACGACATGGCGACGAAGAGGGAAGACGTGGTTGCGGAGCTGGAGCGGTTGACCGACCCGGAGACGCTGACGGAGACCACGGCGCTCCCGAGGCCCAAGCTGTTTGTCCCGCTGGGACGGGGGAACACCGGCAAGACGATGCTCCTGCGCTGGGTAGCGGAGCGGGCGAACAATGCCGGGCGCTTCCCCGCCATCGCGGACGCTGACCGCACGAACCAGACGCTCTCGGGCTACTTCGACGGGGTGATCAGCCCGGAGAGCGCCGACGACCTGGACATGAAGGAGTGGCTCGACGCGCTGCTTGAGAAGCAGATCGAGAGCAAGATGACGGTGCTGCTCGACCTAGGTGGCGGCGATCTCGTGCTCAAGCAGCATGCGGCCGAGATGGAGCTGGTGCATTTCATGCACAAGCACGGCGTGGACGTGGTGGCCGCCCACCTGATCGGTCCGAACCTGGACGATCTGGCCTACCTGCAGAGCGTCGAGCAGGGCGGCACGTTCGCCCCGGAGCGCACCATCCTCGTGCTGAACGAAGGGCTGATCTCTGGAGCTAGATCCGAACGGGGCGCCTTCGAGCCGATCGTGCAGCACCGCATCTTCCGCGACGTGGTGGCACGCGGGGCCAAGGTTGTGCGGATGCCGCGCCTAGGCTGCCTGCACGAGGTCGAGAACCGCCGCCTGTCCTTTGCCGCGGCCGAGGCTGGGCAGACAAAGCGCGAGCTGCCGCCCCTCGGCCTCACGAACCGGCAGCGCGTCGCGATCTGGCTGCGCGACATGAACGCCGCCTTCGAGCCGGTGGCCGACTGGCTGCCGTGAGGGAGACGACGGGAAAGCCCGTGGCCGACAGGCGCAGCGCGGCCGACGTACTGCATGCCGTCTCCAGTTCGCTCGCCGAGGACTCGGATGCCGAGCGCATCCGGCGAGGGACCGCCGAGCTGATCGAGGAAATGGAGCATGCCATCCGCGAGGCCGGGGTGACGCCTGATGAGCCGATGGCGCCGCTGCTGACATCGCTCAAGCGTGCGCTCGCCTGGCAGGGCGAGCTGACGGCGGAGAACGCCCGCGTCTCGGCCGAGCTCGCGCTGCAGACCCGGCGCGTCCTCGCCGAAGCGCATGCGGCCGCTGACGCGGAGATCGAGCGTGAGCGCGCCGCGGTCTCGGCGAACAAGGCGGGCGTCGTGCGCGAGATGTCCAAGGAGATCGCGGCGGCGACCAAGGCAGCGCAAACCTGGCAACGGCGGACCCTCGACCGCAACAGCCTGCTCGCGACGGCTGGTGCCATGGCGGCGGCGCTGCTGCTCGTCGGCGGCCTGGGATATTGGCGTGGGCACGGCGATGGCGTCGCCTCGGTCGAGATCACGCAGGACGGCTTACGCGCCGCGTTCCAATACGGGCCTGCAAGTGCTGCTGCCTGGCTCGGGCTGATGCGGGCGAACGATCCGGTGCAATCATTGCAGGCATGCGCGGGTGCCGTGGCCAAGGGCAGCGATCCGCGCCGGGCGTGCGCGGTCCCGCTGTGGCTGGACCCGCCGCCGATGAGCGCGCCGCGATAGGAGAATGCGTCGCGCGTGTTGCTCGAAACACAACCGCCACAGCCCCCCACAACCTCCGAGCTTTGAGCCGTGCACGCCGAGAACAGCGCCATGACCCTCAGCGCTGATCCTGGCACTCGTTATCGTGACGCGGTGAATCCACTACCGGTGTGCCATGTCATGACAACGGGCACCTACACCCGTGGCGGCTTTAGCGCATGGTGGGTGGCACCGATGCACATACTCATGATCCTGCTCCTCGGCGCCTGGTCGGCCTCCGTGGCGGCCTTCGCCCTGAAGGCTATTACTGATGACCAATATCCCGAAGGTGCGGCCTGTGGGCTGCTCTCCGCGGGGTTCCTGGCAGCGACATGGGCGCTGGCATGAAGCCCGTGCTCCTACTCGCGCAGTTGCTCCGCCGCGCTGGGCTGCCCGCGCCTGCGGCCAAGCTTGCGGTTACGCCGGCAAGGCGACGGCGGCCGTGCGATCCCCTGTCCATCGGTGGCCCGGTGCCGCAGCGGTTCCGTAGGCGACGATAGGTGTGTGGTAGCTTGCACTCATCCGTGGTCGGGCGCGCCATGCCAAGAGCACCGGCATGACCGCCCTGGCTCTGCCGCCTCTCCCCAGCCTTATCGGGATATTGGTTCTTGCGGCCATCATAGTCGCCACGATCTGCGTGAGCCGTCATCGGCAAGCAAGATTGATGGACAGTTAGGCATGTGCGCTGTTGCACGGTAAGATCAGCATCTAGGCCTAGGACACATCACGTCAGCTATGTGCCACAATCGGTGGCGGTATCCTGGAAGTCAGGGTCTCGACGGTGCTCAGAGCATGGTCCACCGGCCGCCTCAACCTCTCGCCATCATCGTCCGCCATCGCGCGCCCTCCACTGGGAGGACACAAGCCGAGAGGCAGCCTTCGGCCAAAGATCCGGAACCGAGAAGCGGGAGGGTGCCTCCCCTCCCGCCCTGTCCGGTCGCTCTCGCTGCCCGACACATGCCTTATCTTACCAGCACTGGAGACCCAGGCCACCAGAGCGCTGCACCGTTTCGAGCGTCGTGGGATGCAGTGTCCGAAGCCATTGCTGTCGTGTGCGAAGCTTGCGCGTGAACGCCAAAGCGTCACGGCGCCTGGAGAGTAAAGCGACGAGATAAGATTGCATCATGGTTGTCCTCGATTCAGGCCCGGCGGCGGCGGACCAGGCCGAGGCCGAGCAGGCCGGCGCCGAGGAGTGCCAGGGTAGCGGGCTCGGGGATGGCGGTGCTGGTGGGGGGCGAGGCGAAACTGCCGCTGAACGACACGGAGTAGCCGCCGCCCTCGGTCCCCGTGCGCGTGATGCCAAGGCGCAGGCTGGCTGCCTCGCCTGCATCATAGGCGCCGCCGGTGCCGGAGAAGTTCGGGTTGTAGGTGCCGAGGAAGAAGAGGTCGAGGAAGCCGGCGTTCTGGTGGATGACGGCCTCGGAGGCGGCGGTGAAGGTGCCGAAGCCCGCGCCCGTGCCGGCGCCGGTGATGGTCAGCGCAGGCGCCTGGGTATTGCCGACTGCGAAGCCGCCGAGCGTTACGCTGGCAAATACGGTGTTCATGGCGGTTAGGTCGTTGAAGGTGCCGGAGGAGGTGCCGAAGAAGGCGTTGCGCACGTTGGCGGCGTTGATGGTGGTGATGGCGGCGAGGGAGCCGGTGTCGGGCAGGATGCCTGCGGCGCCGAAGGCGATGGAGCCGTTGAGAGGGAGGGCGCTGGCGGTTCCGGCGGCGAGCACTGCGGCTGCGGCGAGGGTCCATTTGACGAGAGGGTTCAGCATTTTGTGTCTCCGTTGCAAAACCGCAGGCTGTTCCAGCGGCGTAATAGTAGTTACGCAAAGTATGTGCCAGTCTCGAAAACATCCTGTTTTCAACGGTTCGGAGATTGCAGCGAGAAAACCCAATCCCGAAGTGTAAATTGTACCGACAAAGGAATGGTTAAAAGCAGGAGAGCTCAGAAGTCTCAGGATCGCTTCGGCGGCACGGTCTATGCGGCTTGCGGGACGGCTTCACACTCAGCAGCTTTCCAAGTTTCGCAGGACTATTGCTTGCCCGCGACCGCTTGCTGCTCCATATCCGCTGCATGTTCACCGTCGACGAAGCCATCCGCCAGGCTTACCACGAGAGCGGCGAGCTCGCCGGCGTGGTCGAGTTCCGCCGGCACTTCCCGATGGTCGCGGACGGCGCCCTGGCGCGGGACTGCGTGCGGCGAATCGTCGGCTGGCGCCTCCCGGTCGAGCCCGCGGACGAACGGAAGTAACCGACCAAGCGCGTGTTCGAAGCATAAGGAACGCAATCAAGAGCGGCGTAGCGACGGTATACCCCGCTCAAGCGAGGACCCGAAAATTCTTTGGGTCGATGATGCGAAAATTGTCGGTGACGTCATCGCAGTAGGCCTGCCAGTTCCTCGGCACGGCCTCGCGCAGGAAGCTCAGCAGGGCG
>JAABUX010005331.1_pt1 | contig 15837 bp, 17 predicted proteins | sample 5561851 | NCBI WGS metagenome assembly JAABUX01 (sample SAMN10711883, study PRJNA513361) | rock metagenome | isolation source: Antarctica rocks | place: Antarctica: Victoria Land, Richard Nunatak red sandstone | collected 2016-01-03 | reverse complement strand
GTGATGCTTCGCCCAACCCATCTTCAGGCTGGGGCTAAGGTAGCCCGGGGCGGCGTCTAAATCAAACTCGAAGTCTGACATGCCCGCCATCGTACCAGAGCGGGTCCGTCAAGTATATTGTTACCAATCTTTGAGACGGTTATCGACGAAGTTTCCAACCCGGAAGAGTCCGAACTGGTAGACGTTGTTTTACAGGAACGCCGCGGGTTGATTCATCGCAACCTCACAGTTGGAGTGAACGTAACAGCTGCTTTGCCCCTGCAATCAAACGCGCGGATAGCAGGGACCGGCCTGATTCTTGGAAGCAGAGGATTTGTGTTCTCCAATGACGAGGTCAGTCAGTTACCTAACGCTACGCGTAACCGCACGCTCATACATCCTCTTACACCGGAACTGATGTAACAGAGGGCTTTCGAGGTTGTTGGGTTCTTGACGCCGCAAATCTCTCAGAAGACACGTTTCGAGTTGGTTGGCCCGAACTATACCAGCTGATTTCGGACCGCGTGAGGCCAGATCGAGACGCCAATCGCGACGACAAGCTTCAGGACAATTGGTGGCTCTTTCGCCGCAGTAATTAACAAGTTCGAGCTGCCATAGCCGGTCTGGACCGCTTTATCGTCACACCTGAGACGTCAAAACATAGATGTTTTGTTTTCTGTCGAATGAGATAAAGCCGGAACACGGGCTAGTGGTTTTCGGATCGCAAGACGCCTTTACTCTCGGCATCCTTTCTAGCAAAATTCACCTTACATGGACAACTCATGCCGGTGGAACACTTGAGGATCGGCCTCGCTACAACAAGACCGTCTGCTTCGATCCGTTCCCCTTTCCAGATTGCTCCGAAGCACAAAAGAGCGCCGTCCGCGAGATCGCCGAAAGGCTTGGTGCTCACCGCAAACGCCAGAAGCGACTTCACCCTTCGTTGACTCTCACGAACACATATAACCTGTTGGAGAAGCTGCGCTCCGGTGAGGCCCTTACCGAGCAGGACGGTAAAATCTATGCATCTGGCCTCGTCGGCACCCTGCAGCTTCTGCATGATGAGTTGGACGCCGCCGTTTCCGACGCCTATGGCTGGCATGGGGGGCTCACCACTGAAGAAATCCTAGAGAATCTAGTGGCCCTGAACGCCAAACGACACAAAGAGGAGACGGATGGCTTTATTCGTTTACTCCGTCCTGAACTCCAGGTACCCAACACTGCCCCCACACAGGCTGGGCTAGATGGTTTATTGCCCTCCGAGCCAATCTTCGTGACACGTCCCAAGCAACCTTGGCCCACTACTCTTACCGACCAGGTCCGCGCAATCAAAGACTCTCTCCGAGCACAGCCGTTGCAAACATCTCGACAGATCGCGACCGGCTTCAAACCGGCCAGCCGCACACGCGTTGCGGAAATCCGGAGACCCTCACGGCTTTTGGGCAGACTCGTTTGCTACCGAGGATAGAGATACGCTCTGAACGCGTCAGCATTCGCTATTTCACAAGGTGCAGATTGGACTTCAGCTTGTTTTCTTCCGGTCCTACCCTGCCCCCCGGAACGGCGGTCATGACCAAGGAAAACAGCAAGCTTTCTAGCTCCTGCAGAGGCAGGCCTAGTTCCTGTGCGATGCGCCGACGAGAAAAGCCGTCGTCGTAGAGCTTGCCGAGGACCATGGGCAGTATCAGGCTGGCCTCCCTTGCGGCCTCTTCGGGTTCACGGGCTCTATAACCGTTTTTTGAGATTTGAATCGCAAGTGATCGATACTGCCAGTCTGTAATCAGCTTCAGCTAATGAAGACGATGGTTGATAGCGGCCACCGAGACGCCAAATACCTTCTTGAGCCGGATGAGCTCTGGAACGCTTGCGATTTTCGGTGCACGAGCAAGCACGCTTGCAGCAGGCATCAAGAATGAAGAAGCAAATCGATGCGCCTCCTCCTCACCCACCCATCCACATGGCGGACCGTGCCTGTGCAGCACTAAATGGCCCAGTTCATGAGCCGCATCAAAACGGCTCCGTTCGCCCGACTTGTAGCTGTTCAGAACACGAATGGCGTTTCCGCCTTCCACGTCGAGAATGCATCCACATCAGCACTGCGAATAGATAGCGAGAAGATCCGCACCCCCTTAGATTCGAGCAGATGCACCATATTTCGGATGGCTAGCTGGCCTAAACTCCAGTGTTCCCGCAAAGCTTCGGCAGCAGCTTCCGGATCAGTTTCTTGTCGCAGGTCTGGTAAATCGATAGCTGGAAGTTCAAAGCGGCTTTCAACCCACTTGGAAAAATAGAGAGCTAGTTCACTCTGCGTGAGCGCAGCGTCTCGCTGCTTTGCCGCCATCTTCGTTAGGGAGCGAAAGCTCACGTCTTCTGCCAACAGGCTTTCGAGGTCACTTCCAACAAAAAAATGCTCTGGAAACTTCAAAACAGCCGATAACGCAGCGAGGACCTCTACGGCGGTGGATACTCTCCGAGTTCGTACCCAACGAGCGCTCGGTAAGTTACGTCAAGTTTGTCGGCAAGCTGTTTCTTCGAGAGACCTCTATGACGACGAGCGAACGCTAAGCGGCTCGGGTTAAACGGAGAGGTGTCATCTTCATCAGGCACGGCGCTTCAAATCGATCTGCACTTCTTCGGTAAGCTCTAGCGGCTCGTCTGGAATACCCTTCAACAACGCCGCATCGAAGCTGGTGGACGGAAGGAGAATGCGTTCCCTCCACCCATCTATGTGCCGGTCCTCTGACATCGATATGGGCATTGAAAGCTCACATCGCATTTCTCCAGCCAGCTGGTCACGATGAATCAAAAGAAACCACGTTTGACGCCTGCGAACACGTTCGAGCTTCTCTCGTGCCTCAGCCTCCATTTCTGGTAAAAGAAATGCATTGTGCGCCACGGCGCGAGAGGTGGTGTAGCCCTTGCTCGAAGACGTCCTGGGCTCCGCATCACCTAACCGGCCGGTATTCTTATCTCCTCCGGCCACAGTCAACGCTATGCTGCCAAGCGGATTGTGAACTTGAGGCTGCCCATTCTCCTCTACGCTTGACCAGCGGAACGGCGTCACTACCAGCAGATCTCGCAGACCGCGCATGGATTCTGCCCAGCTGGTAAGGGCCGGAAAATTTCGTGGGTGATGCGGCGTGCAACCGGCGAATGCAGCTAAACCGCGTCTCACAGCCTCAAGCAAGACGCGGGACTCCAGGCCGAGAACTGCCAGTCGGCTTCTGCGCCATCTGCGTTGCTCCATACTCACCGTTCAGGAAGCACAATTACCTCACTTCCTATTACGTTACCCAAATGAGGTAGTACAAAGTGCAGTGCTGGTGGAAGTGAGGCTTCGCGCCGAGGCATCCGCGAACCTTTGTCGACGTATCTATGTTGATACACAAAGAACGTTTTCATTATTTCAGGAATAAAAGAAAGAAAGCTATCGTTATATCGTCTAGACATGGCAGTGATCGTTGGCATGGTCTCGTAAAAGGGTGGCGTCGGCAAAAGCACCCTCTCCCGGCTTGTCGCGCGGGAATATGCTCTGGCGGGTTGGACCGTCAAAATAGCAGACCTGGACGTATCTCAGGGCACGAGCTTCAATTGGCAGTCACGACGATTGCAATCAGGCATTGAACCCGCTATTCCCGTCAAACGGTTCGGCACCGTCGAACAGGCCCTCAAAGTTGGCAGTCATTACGACTTGCTGATCCTGGATGGGCCGCCCCACTCCACGGCTGGCACCCTTAAGATTGCCGCCGCTTCCCTGCTCACCATCCTTCCGACTGGCCTTTCGTTGGACGATCTGGAACCGTCTGTCTTGCTTGCCCACGAGTTGCGGAAACGAGAGATCAAGGCGGCTAAGATTGCCTTTGCCCTTTCCCGTGTCGGCGATAGCGAGTCTGAGATCACGGAAGCGCGCGAGTACATCACCGAAGCGGGATACCGTGTGCTGGCCGGTAGCTTGCCCGAGAAGACGGCCTACCGCCGAGCTTCGGACGAGGGGCGTTCGCTCACGGAGACGCGGTTTCCCTCGCTCAACAAGCGCAGCGACGAGCTCGCCCAGGGGATCGTTGACCTTATTACGCAAATGCAGAAGGGAAGGCAGCCTAAATCATGGCAAACGTACCCCCACCCGCCAAAAAGTCCCGCAAGGGTCCACCGCCCACCGTCGAACTAACGGTTGGCAACCTGGAGAAGTCCGAACCCGGTTCGCTTAAGCCCCTCAACTTCAAAGTACCCGCCGATTTCCATCGCGAGTTCAAGGTTTACGCCTCGCAGCAGGGAATCAGTATGCTCGACCTCCTACAAGAAGGCTTCAAGGTTTTGCGGGAACGGCGCGGATAAGACGAAATAACGAAAAGGTGAAAAGTGTAAAGAGAGATCGCGCAAAGGAAGATGTCGCAAGCCGGAGCCGGTTTGCCGGCAAGCTCGCCGAGCTGCGTCAGCTTCGAGACGACGGCGTTCTGAGCGAAGACCTAATCCAGGTCGCTCAGGCGATGGTTCTTTGCGGCCTGCCTTATAACCCGACCAAGGAGACGCGCATCATCGCAAGGCGCGGCTTGGCGACGGCTCCATCGTGACCGTCGTTTTCAGTGCCGGACTCTCGGCGGAGATGCCCTATGGTTCCGACCGGACGCTGCTGTACTGGATGGTCGATAAGGCGATCAAGAGTCAGAGTGCCTTCGTGAGCTGGGAGACCGCCACTGAGTTTTTGCGAGATCTCGGTATGGTCAACAGTGGCAAAAATCGCGCCGACCTCAAGAACCGCTATCGCCGCCTCTCCGGTCTAACGATCGGTGTTGAGCGCAGCAAGGCTGGGAGCGACGAAAGTATGCTCATGCCGTTCATCGAGGAGTCCCGGCTGCCAAGCTCAGTGGACATCAAGAGCGAGGGCAGGGGAGAGCAACTGCTTCCCTTGGACAAGTTCGTCTTTGGGTTCAAACTGGGCGACCGCATCTTCCGCGAAGTTCTCAGCCATCACGTTCCCGTCCCGCTTCGGCTCTTGCAGGAGACGAAGCGGAATCCCAGCTCCAGGACTACATGCTTTTTCTCTACTGGCGCTGCTACGCCGCCCAGAGTGAAACGGTGATTCCGTGGGCTGGCATCCGCGAGCAGCTCTGGCAGGATGACACCAACACCAGGCGCGTCCGACAACGGTTTGCTGAGGCGATTGCCGCACTCAAGGTACTCTGGCCCCAGATGCAGGCCGAGGCGCTTTCCACGGGACTATGGGTTGGCCCATCGCGGAAGGGAATGCAATTCCTGATGGAGAAGCAGGGAACTCGCCGCTTGGTCGTTCCGCCAACGCTTTGAAAGAGCACTTCCCGGTACGTTCCGCTCCAGTGCGAGCTACGCCTCGGAAGGAGATGGTGGGAACAGTCTTGGCGGGGATGCGGTGGCCTCAAACAGTTTCGGATTGGTCGGACGGATTGTCGGAATAGCAGGCGGTTCTACGAATCTTGCTTTGGGAATCGGCTACTATGCCGTGGCAACGAGCAGCTACGATAGCTTCATCGCCAAAGGCCCGGATGTTGCCTTCCCGCCGCAACACGCGCCTGGAAATCCAGTTGCAATCCGCGAACGCCAAAGAATCTCAGGGGACGGTATCCCGTAAGCCGCTAAGCGTGAACCGACCCAACGATTGATGCGCAAAGGCAAGTCCTATTGGGTGGTGGCTAGGGCTGGCCTTGGGCAAATGGAGGCACCTTCGACGTCAGGCCCTTCAGCACAAATTCCCGCACCAGATTGCCAATTGCATTCGTTCCAGTAATGATGAACCCATTGCGAATGGTAAGCGTGGCGCTGCGATCTGCTTGCGATCTGTACAGATTTGAAAGGCCGGCAGCGGCAAAGTTGCCAAGGATATGAGAATAATCTAACTGCTGATGTCCATTGTCTCCGCGTGCAATGAACGTGGCGCCGATTGCATATAGCGCCCGGGATGAAGCGCTGCCCTTGCCCTTGTAGAAGTAACGTGGATCTTGATGAAACAAGGAGGGTAGAACAGCGCTTCCGATCATACGGCCTATGACATTGTCCCCATAAGCGGCTCCGTACCTCTTGGCATAGCCTTCAGGACCGGGGCCGTAACCAGGAAACGTGTTGTGAGCTTGTTCAGCCCCCGCGACACCTCCAGCCAACAAGAAGGCGACTGGATCGACGGTCGAACGAAAGGCGAGATCGAACTTCAGCTTGGTCGTGAGTGGAGCTACATTCCAAACGTAGCTGCTATAGAGGTTAGGAATGATGCCCAGGACTCTTTGCTTTTCGGCAAGCTGCACTTGAGCCTGCGCTATTTGGGCAGAGGATGCGAAGACCTGCACCTCCGTACTCGTGCTTGCAATTCGCAGGGCAGTCGGTGGTAACTCCAGTGATTCGCCCGCATGGAGCAGGATCGGGTCGGAACGATAGCTCTCCAAGCCATCTGACCGAATCGATAGACGAAAGGCGCCTGGAGGCAAGTTGGTGAAGGAGAATTTACCTGAGGCGTCCGTCAGGCCACGCGAGTTCCTTTCTCGCTCTCTCCGATGAGCGCTACCCGAGACCCAGGAACGGCAGCTCCGTGGATGTCGGCAACGACTCCGGAAAGAGTGGCATAACTCGCAGGAGTAGACGAATCCTGAGATCGGTTAATGCTCCCGCGACCAGGCGCGTTGGGCAGTTCATCCACCTTTATCGCGGTTGGCGTCCCTTGAGCTAGGCCGATTGAGGAAAGCACTGACACAAAAACCGAGAGAACTCCGAAAAGCCTCAAGATTCGACTCGGCTGACGATACAGGCATCGTGGCATGAGCGGATGCAGGCCAAGGCGTTCTGTCCAAAAGGTTGAAAGGTGCATTCGTGTGGATAGCTCCTCTACCGACTAGCTTTTTCTGTGAGGTAGAACTGAACAGCTGGGGTTATGACAAGTGACAGAAACATGGAAACCACGATGCCGCCGATCACTGCTATCGCGAGAGGCTGCAGCATTTGGGAGCCAGAGCCAAGCGCCAGCGCAAGGGGAAGCATCCCGGCGATTGCGGCGATTGCGGTCATGGCGATCGGCCGTAAGCGCTGCCGACCCGCTTCAATCATTGCGTCTTCAGCAGACCTGCCCTCTGCGCGGAATTTGTGGTCCGCATCGAGCAGAAGGATGCCGTTCTTCGACACGATGCCCACGACCATGATCAAGCCCATGAACGACGAGATGTTGAAGGTAGTTCCGGTGATGAGCAAGGCTACGAACACACCGGAGGTGGACAGGATGGCTGAAGCGAGAATGGCGCTCGGTGCCGATACATTCTTGAACTCGAAGAGGAGCAGGAGAAAGACCAAGAGTAGCCCGATCAGGAGAACTACCATCAGGCTGCGGAAGGAGTTCTGCTGTGTTTGAAAGGTACCGCCGTACTCCACGCGAATGCCGGGCGGCAGGTGAAGGTCTTTGACCGTCTGTTGGATCGAGGTGATGGCAGCGCCCAGATTGGTCCCCTGCAAGCGCGCAGTGATTGCGACATAGCGCTGCAGATTGTCCTGCAAAATTTCGGTCTGGCCCGGCTGGTTGACGATCTGGGCAAGTGACCCGAGTGTCGCCGTGCTGCCGGAGGCACTGCTCAGCAGGGTGTTGTTCATCGCGGCGACGGAGTCGCGGCTGTTATCCGGAAAGCGAACACGGATGGTGTAGGCCCGGCTCTTGACTACTAAAGGCGTAGCTGCCGGTTCGCCATCGAGAATGGCATTGGCATCCGTCTCTACCTCTTCAGGCGTAAATCCGGTCTGGGATGTGATCTGCGGGTTCACCTTGTAGAGGATTCCAGGACCACTGATCGTGTTTTCAATGCCATTCAGCACGTCCACCACGCCGTTTACTTTTGCGATCTTCTCTCCAACCATCGGCGCCCACTTTTGCAGCAGAGCGTCGTCTTCGGAGAAGAGTTTGATATCGACGGGTTGAGGCGCGCTGGTCAGGTCGCCGATCATGTCCTGGAGAATTTGCCCGAATTCGATGTGAATTCCGGGCTCTGCCTGGCTGATCTGCGATCGTACATCCGCGATGATGGCATCGGTGCTTCGGCTTCTGCTGGACTTGAGCTGAACGGAGATGTCCCCGGTGTTGGCCTCAGTTACTGCTGCCAGCCCGAGTTGCAGACCTGTTCTTCGTGCCGTGGTTGCGACCTCTGGAACGGTCTGCAGAATCGAGACGATGTGGCTTACAACTCGGTTGGTCTCAGTAAGCGAACTGCCCGCCGGCATGATGTAATCAACAACAAAGCTGCCTTCATCCATCGGAGGCAAGAGATCGGAGCCCAGTCGGGTATAGCTCCAGTAGGAGAGGGCGATGACAGAAAGAGAGAAGATAGCAAGAGCCCATTTGTGGCCCAAAACAAGTTTCAAGAGTCGTTCATAGAGGCCCAGGATGCGATCGAACAGGCCCGCTTTCTTTTCGGACTTTTCTTCCTTCTTCTTACCAAGTAAGTATTGGCTGAGATTGGGTGTCCAGGTGAGCGCGAGGCCGAGCGAGGTGATGAGGGCCGCGCCCATGGTCACGGCCAAAGCGCGGAAGAAGCTACCGGTAACCCCTGTAATTGCGACCAACGGAAGAAAGACGCTGACGGGCGTGATGGTAGAGAAGAAGAGGGGCACCATGAGTTCGCTCAGCGCCGTTTGGATGGCCGCCTCTTTCTCCTTGCCGAGATCACGGTGACGCACGATATTTTCGACGACCACAATGGCATCGTCGATGACAAGGCCCACGGCCGCTGCCATGCCCCCGAGCGTCATCATGTTGAAGCTCTCGCCGAGCAGGTGCATGACAATGAAGGTGATGGCGATTGTCACGGGAATGACGAGACCGGCAACGAGGGAACTGCCCCAATCTCTCAAGAAGAGGATCAGGACGAGCGAGGCGAGAGCAATACCGATGAGCACGGCGTCTCGCACGCTGTTCAGTGACGATTTGACCGAACCTGATTGGTCATAGAACGTTGTGAACTCAATGCCGGGAGGAAGCGTGGTCCGCAGCTGATCGAGCTCCTTCTGCACGGCGGTGGCGACGGCGATCGTGCTGGTTCCGGGTTGGCGCGTGATGTTGAGCAGCACCGCCGGCTTGCCGTGAGCGGTGACGACCGTATAAACGGGCTTCACAGACGAATGCACCTGGGCAACATCGCCCAAATGAATCGGGAGCCCAGCTGGTGTCCTCTTGATCACGATGTTGGCCAACTCCGCCGGATCGTGGACCTGTCCATCTACGAGATCGAGCACCAGATCATGATGGCTCTGAATCAGGCCGGGAGACGAAATGACGTTTGTGCTCTGAATGGCTGCAAGGATTTGCGGAACGGTGGTTGACGTGCGCACCAGACTGACAGGATCCGGAGTGACTTGATACTCCGGCACTTCACCGCCCTGCACCGTTACCGCGGCGACCCCGGCTGCGCGGTTGAGTCTCGGCTTCAGTTGATAGGTGGCAATCTCCCAAAGCTGTGTGGCCGGCATGGTGTCGGAGGTCATCCCAAAGCCAAGTACGGGGAAGCTGGAAAAGGTAAGCCGGTGAGCATTCATGCGAACAGTTGGCGGAAGAGTACCCTGGACGGTGGCCAGAGCGGAGTCCACCCGCTGCAGCGTTTGGAACATGTCTACATTCCAATCGAAGAACAGGTCGATCTCGGCTGTTCCCCGGCTGGTGATGGAGCGGACATCGTTCAGCCCGCGCACGCTGCTCACCGCATTTTCAACTGGCCGTGTGACGCTTACAAGCATTTGGTCGATTGGCATGACGCCGTTATCGAGCGCGATGATGACGCGGGGGAAGTTGGTAGTAGGAAAGACGCCAGTGGGAATCTGAAACGCGACGTAGACACCCAGTGCCACCAGCGCAATCACTAGTCCGATGAGGGCTTTTGAGTAGCGTACAAGCCAGAACGATCGTGCCGGGGCGCCCGTCTGCGAATTCGTGCTCTGGTCTTGAGAGGTGGTTTCCTTGAGGTCTGTGGTCATGGCTGGGAGGCAGTCGGCGCTGCCGGAGATGCAGGCGTGGGCTGAACCGCGGTGTGATCGGGTAAACCGTAGCCTCCAATGCCGACGATGATCTGGCCGGGTTCTAGGCCGTTCAGTATCTGTACTCTGCCACCGTTCTCAATGGCTGTGGAGACACTCTGCCGCTGTGCATGGTGGTCGGGGGTCACCATCATCACGGACTTGGCTCCGGAGGAGTCCGTCAGAACGGACGTGAGGGGGACTACGATCGCGTCCGGAACTGTTCTTGCCACAACGTCCACCATGACCGAAGTCCCGGGCTGCAGCGTATTGTCGGGATTGGATGCTTCGACCCAAACCTCAACTGTGGTGCTGTTCGGATCGAGAGCCGGGCTGATCACCACCACCTTACCGGAGGTGGGCTCCTTGACTCCGGCCATGTGAATCTTCGCCGCGTCTCCGATCTTGAGCAACGCGGCCTGGGGGTGAGGAAGATGCAAGCGAACGATCACTCGGGTTACGTCTATGACCGTCATCAGAGGCGTTCCTGCCGACGCGATGTCCCCCAAGTAAACGGACCGGTCCGCAAGAACGCCGTTGATCGGGCTGCGCAGTTGGGAGTAGCCAAGCTGCGCATTGGCAGCCAAATACTGGCCTCGGGCGGTTTCCATCTGACCCTTGGCTGCATTGGTTTCCTCTGACCGGCCGCCAGATTCCAAATCAGCGAGCTGCTTCTGTGCTGCCAACGCCTGGTTCCTGGCGGTGGTAAGCGCGACCTCCGCTTGGTCCACCTGCTTGCGGGCACCGGCGTGCTGCTCATAGAGCCACACATAACTGTCATACAGCTTTTGTTGGGCCTGAAGATTTGCATTTGCGTTTGCGACGGCCAGCTCTGAGGCCTGCATCTGCTCGGGAAGGCTCGTCGCCACGGTCTTGGTGTAGGTCGCCTTTGCCTGATCGAAGCCGCCTTCCGCTGAGACTGCAGCGCCGGCGAGGTCTCGATTTTCTAGGACCGCCAATAGCTGGCCACGATGAACACGGTCGCCGCGATTGGCATAGAAGGCCCTTACCGGAGAGCTGATCTTCGGAGCGAGTGATGCCTGGTGAAGAGGAAAGATCGTCCCTCCGCCGGTTACGACCTCCGAGATCGCCTGTCGCTGGACCTGGACAACCTGCACACTGACCGCCACCGGGGCGGCAGATTTGGGCGCACTGCTACATGCGGCTAAAAGGAGGGGCAGGAGCGACGCCAAAAAGACCGTTCTGCTTGTCATAGGCTATAGGGTCCCGGTAAGCGTCTGTAGCTGCGCCAAAGCGACATGGTAGCGGTTTAGCCCGTCTTCGAGAGCATTCTTCGCCAGCGCCAGTGAGCTTTCCGCAGTGACTGCCTCAAGTGCGGTGGCTTCGCCCGCTTGGTATCGCAGCATCGTCAACTGGAGATTCTCCTGACCGAGGTCGCGTGAACGCGTGAGGGACATAACCAGGTTGTGGGCAGTCTCTGCCTGCTGGTACAGAGAGCGCAGCTGGCCCTGCACTTGGCGCTCAGCGAACCCAGCCCTCACCTCTGCGAGGTGGACATTGGACTCGGCCTGCCGAACTTTACTTCGCGTGGAGCCCCAGTTCCAGATCGGAATATCCAAGGTTAGATCACCTGCGTAGCCAAGGTTTTGCCGGTTCTGAACAATAGTATTGGGTAATTGGCTCTGGCTCGTTCCAAGCGTGTGGTTGGTCGAGGCGGCGACCTGATTTGCGTCGATGCCGTAGTAAAAGTTGAGTGAAAGGGAGGGCAGATAGGCATACCGAGCCACCGTCGCGGCGGCCTGTGCCTCGGTAATTCCCGAACGGGCGCTCTGCAGCTCGGGGTTGGCCTGCAACGCTGTTGCCTGCGCTTCGCCCTGTGTGGGAAGTTCCGGCAGAGAAGCGAGATCGTCTTCTACGCTGAATGCCTGGTCGGACCGCGGGTAAAGAAGCACTGCGAGCGTAAGGCGAGCCTGCTCCAAGGCAAGTTTCAAGTTTTCGATGTCCTGCGATCGGCTTTCTGCCTGCATCTCTGCGTTGACAACATCCACATGAGACACGATGCCGGCCTGCTCCTGCTTGCTCGTGATCTCGACGAACTGCTTAGCTTGCCGCAAAGACTCATCCGTGTTGGCGAGCTTGCGCTCAGCCGTGACGAGCGCGTAATAGTCCTGTACTACGGTGAAGACCAGACCCCTGCGGGCGATCTCCGCCTGTGCGGTGGCGATCGCCTCCGCGGCCCGCGCCTGCTGTGATTGCCCGCTACGCATTAAGGAGAAGAGGTTCTCCCTCACCACAGCTTGCTCGTTATAAACGTGAACTCCATCATTTGCGATGAAGACGCCAGACGGGGTTCCATTGCCTTCGGTGTAGATGAATTGGTTCAAAGCATTGAGGGTAGGCAAGCGAGCATCCCTGGCCTGCAGCCGGTTCTCGTGAGCGAGCTGTCGGTTCGTCTGTGCCGCCTGAAACTGGGGGCTGTAGGCTCGTGCGAGTCTCAGAGCGTCTTTCAGGGCAATAATCGGCGATTGCTTCGAGGATGGGACCTCCGCCGTTTGACAGACAGCACAACCACACAATCCGAGCACCAATAGGACGCTTGTCGCGCGAAAGGTGCCACGCCGAATTCCTCGATGGTGTCGAACACTCACCGTAAGACGCTCCTCAGAACGGGACTCCGGTACGAAAACATATATAGATGCTCCGGACCTGCGGCCCGGCCATCCGTGTGCTGAACACCTACAAATAGAAATACGCCGTTGAAGCTGAAGCGCAGCTTAATGGCACGCCGGTCCATCTAAGCGCACCAGACCGGGAAAGAGCTAGTCACTCCGCTTTCAGCATCAGTCTTCAGAATACGTCGAAGCGAGTACGGGCGTGACTGCACGCCCGTACGCTGCCAGTCGTCTCATCATTCCTCATGGTGCAAGGTCTCGCCCTTGGGGCCAACTTGGATTTCGGAGTGTTTGCCAGTCTTATCGATCTGGGCCTCATAGGCGACGAGTTTGTCTTGTTTGCGCAGTGATTCAACTTTCCTCACCGCACCACTTCTCGCCTTGGCGGTGAGTGCTGCCTTCACCTCTGGGGAGAGCGTCTCGAAAGCAACCTCCTCTTCCACTTCTTGCACATTGCCGCTGCCGTCAAACTGAACGTCCTTGGTATGGCCATCGACCATCAGCTCTGCCTCGTAGACGACCTTGCCATTCTCCTTTTCCGTAGTGAATCCCTTGATTGTGGCGCCATTGAGCTGCTGCTGGAGAGCCTTCTCCACCGCAGGTGGAAGGTCGGAACGCTGGATCGATCTTTCTGCACCGAATACCGCCGTGGAAACGAGGAGTGTTGCCGCACAACACGCTGCTTTGAGCACTGTCATAAAAGCTCCTTTGCTGAGACCTTCGAGGGCTCGCATCTACACAGTCGCACGAACGAAGTGAAGGGAGGCTTAACAGCGTTGAGAAATCGGGTGTGTTGGGTTTGCCCCCCTCTGTGGATCTCCCTTCAGCTTCCATTCAAGTTAAAAAGCGCGACAATCACTGCGGAGCGTAGAAGCTGATTAGAGCCCTTGTAATTGAAGACGAGTGGCGCCTGGCGGAGAATATCGCCAAAGGTTTGCAGCAGGCAGGCGGCTTTGCGGTGGATCTCGCGCTGGACGGGGGGACGGTTTGTATCGAGCCGAAGAGCTGGTCTATGACGTGATCGTTTTGGATCTGATGCTGCCGATAGTGAACGGGGAAGCGGTGCTCAGGAAACTGCGCGCAAAAGGAAACCGATGCCCCGTTTTGGTCTTGACCGCCAAGGAAGGCAAGCACCATGTCATAGCGGTCCTCAATGCCGCGGCTGACGACTACCTGGCCAAACCGTTCGATATGGGTGAGCTCATGGCCAGGGTAAAAACCAGCATCCGTCGTAGCCAGGGGCATGCTGCATCGCGGCTTACCCTGGATACGCTGGAGCTCGATTTCAGCGAAAGGTCGGTTCGCCGCTCAAAGAAGCCAAGAAGCCAATCCAGCTAACCCCTATGGAGTACAGGGTGCTTGAATACCTGGTGCTGCGGGTCGGCAAAGTTGTCTCGAAGACCGAGCTTCTGGAGCACTTGTACGACTTCAACTGGGAAAAGTTCAGCAACGTCATTGAGGTGTACATCTCCGGCCTCCGGCGAAAGATCGATTTAGAAGGCGAGGTAAAGCTGCTGCACACACTCCGCGGCCACGGGTACAGCTTGCGGTGCCCGGAGGGGCCGTGAGGAAGTCCATTCGCAGGAACATCCTTGTCTTTCTCTTTCTCGCGCAAGGTGTGCTGATGGCAGCTTGCGCCACGAGTCTGGTCGTGTATATCGACATGCAACGGCAGACAGTCCTGGACACCAACATTGCACGTCTGACGGGGTCCTTGGTGGCGGGCCTCCAAATTTCTGACCCAGATCCCTCCCAGCTCGTCTTCACTGCACCGAAGACGCTGCCCACCGACGACCAATACGTCATTAAAGACCAGAAGGGATCGACGCTCGCCTCTTCTGCCTACAGTGGGACCCTTTTCAGTCAACCTCCAGCGACCGGCAGGTTTTGGCTCACCTCCCGTGGCGTTCGATATCGCGGCAGACTAACGCGAAGCGTTCCCGTCCTTGATCCTGATGATGAGGCATCTGACATACCGGCCCCACTGGTGAACATTTGGTATGCCGTTCCGTCAAAAGCCTTCGACCTGACCTCTGAGCGCATTAACGTGATTGCCATTGTTGGCAGCGTGTTCTGGATCACCTCGTCGTGCCTGATTGCATGGTTCTCCGTGACTCGGGGTATGCTGCCGATGGCTGAACTTGCAAAACAGGCCTCTGCTATTACGGAGCGAAGCTGGACCCTCGCACTACCGTCGAAGGTACGAGAGGTGTCCGAAATCCGTCCACTCGCATTGCCCTCGAGTCGCTCGTTTGTCGACTCAGCGCTGCTTTCAAGCGTGAACGTACCTTTGTGAATGATGCTGCGCACGAACTCAAGACGGTCGTAGCGATCCAGAAGTCGTCTTTGCAAGTAGCGCTCCAGGGAGATGCCGTTGCCTCTGATTACCGGATTGGCCTGGAGCGAGCGCTTGAAGATGTCGATCGTCTGAATGCGTTGGTCCACAGAATGCTCTCCTTGGCCTCACTCGAAGGCTCGGACCGAGCGAAGGAAATCGAGTTGGTGGCGCTAGACGAAACCATACTTGCGGCCTGTGACCAACTTGGTCCCGTAGCTGCTGCTCACCGGATTACCATCGAGTCACAGATCGCTGGACGCTACTACGTTGCAAGTGAAGAGGGCCTTCTCCAGACGCTTTGGGTCACGCTTTTGGAAAATGCCATTCGTTACAGCCACGCGCACTCCTCAATAAGAATCGATTGCAACCTTACGGACAACCGTGCCACTGTTGTTGTCCAGGATTGCGGTGCAGGTATACGTCCCGAAGACTTACCTCATATTTTCGAACGATTTTATCGAGGCGATGTATCGCGTTCGAGAGATACAGGCGGCTTCGGGCTTGGTCTGGCGATCGCAAAGGCCATCGTGGAGAAGCACAACGGTGATACCGCAGTTGAAAGCGAGCGTGGCGCAGGTACCATCGTTCGGGTCGTCCTCCCCTGCGCATAGTGACATGGATCCTACATAGCGCCGTTGAAATCGCCCAATGTAAGACGGCTTTGGACTAGTGGAGTCAACAGGAAACTTAATACGGTGATATGGTTCCGTCGTCGAGGCTGTGGGTTTGTGGACGAGCGTTTTCTGCTCGTTCCAGGTTCTTGCGCACATTTGGTGAAGGACTACCCAGTCTGAGCGGGGGCCTCTGCGGTGTAGCTTAGTGGGCGTAGAGGACGCGCAAGCGCAGCAGGTCGAAGCGGGCACGACCGTACATCTGGCGCTT
>JAABUX010005330.1_pt1 | contig 15837 bp, 18 predicted proteins | sample 5561851 | NCBI WGS metagenome assembly JAABUX01 (sample SAMN10711883, study PRJNA513361) | rock metagenome | isolation source: Antarctica rocks | place: Antarctica: Victoria Land, Richard Nunatak red sandstone | collected 2016-01-03 | reverse complement strand
GACAACGGTATCTTTTAGAGAGGAGAGGCTCACGCGACCACGGCCACCGGTGGGACAGGGACATTCCTTGGGAGGGGGACCAGTCTTACCACGGAAAGGTGGACCAGTTTCAAGACGGAATCTACAAGAGGGAACCCCTTCTTTGTAAAGGAGAAAGGAGGCAGCTATGGCCCGTCATCAGCACCGTGCGCCCGCGACCATGCGGTGCCATCAGGCCCCCCACCGTCGCGCGTGTGGGGCCTGCGGCCATCCCTTGTGGATGCTCTACCACACCTCCCGGACCGTCGTGACCGTCGAGGGCGTGTGCCGCCTGACTCTCACCGTGCGGCGCTGCGTGCAGCTGACCTGCCCCCTGTATCATCGCCCGTATCGGCCGGAGGAGGAAATGGCCGTCGCGTTGCCGCATGGCGAGTTCGGCCTCGCTGTCATCGCCCTGATTGGCACGCTGCGCTACGCCGACCACCGCAGCGTGCTTGACATCCATCGGGCGCTCCAGGCGCGCGGCATCCAGATCGCCGAGCGCACGGTGACCTATCTGATCGAGCGCGATGAGGAACTGGTGGCGGTGCGGCTGGTCGACCGTACCCGTCTGCGGGACCGACTCCAGGAACAGGGGCGCGTGGTCCTCGCGCTCGATGGCCTGCAACCGGATAAGGGCCATGAGGTGTTGTGGGTCCTGCGCGACGTGCTCTCAGCTAGACTTTGGCCATTTGAGGGGGGGAAACAGACAGACTAAGCAAACGACCACTCGTGAGAAAAGAGGTTCGCCATGCTTCGCCTGCCCACGTCCATTATGGACCGCCTTGAGCCCTTCGCGCCACTCTTCTCGCGCCGCGTGTGGCGGCATGTGCCCACCCTCGTCGGTGGGGCCATCCTCGCGCCGCACCGGCGCATGGTCAGCACGGCCCTGCGCGTGATGGGCCTGGGGCAGTGCGCCGCGTTCTCGACCTATCACCGGGTGCTCAACCGCGCGGTGTGGTCCAGCCTCGCCGCCAGCCGCATCCTGCTCGGCCTGCTGGTCGTCGCCTTTGCACCGACGGGGCCGCTCGTCCTGGGCATCGATGTCACGCTGGAGCGGCGCCGCGGCCCCAAGATCGCGGCCGCCGGTATCCATCGCGACCCGGTGCGCTCCAGCCACAGCCACTTTGTCAAGGTGCGCGCGCTGCGTTGGGTCTGCATGATGCTGCTGGTCCCGATCCCCTGGGCGGGCCGGACCTGGGCACTGCCCTTCCTCACCGTGCTCGCCCCCTCCGAGCGGTATGACGCGGAGCACCACCGGCCGCATAAAGCGGTCCCGCGCTGGGCCCGGCAGATGATCGTCCTCCTCCATCGCTGGTATCCCGCGCGTCCCCTCGTCGTCGTGGGCGATCAGGACTATGCGGTGCTCGAGCTGCTCGCCGCGGTGCGTCCGGTGGCGACCATGGTGACCCGCCTGCGCCTGGACGCGCGCTTGTTCGAGCCGCCCCCCCCGCCAGCCCTATCAGCAAGGGCGCCCCCGTGTCGTCGGGCGCCGCCTGCCCACCCTGGCCGCGCGTGTCACCGCTCCCACCACGGAGTGGACGCGCGTGCGCATCCCGCGCTGGTACAGTGAGGATGACCGGGAGGTGGACATCGTCACCGGGACGGCGCTCTGGTATCACAGTGGCAAGCCTCCCGTGCCGATCCGCTGGGTTCTCATCCGCGATCCCCACCACACGTTCCCCACTCAAGCCTTGCTTTGCACCGACCAGGAGGCGACCCCGGCGCAGATCCTCTCCTGGTTCGTGCTGCGCTGGCAGCTCGAAGTGACGTTCCACGAGGTGCGCGACCACCTCGGCGTCGAGACGCAGCGCCAGTGGTCGGCCCTGGCCATCCGCCGCGTCACGCCCGCGTTGCTCGGCCTGTTCTCCTGTGTCACGCTCCTGGCCCACGATCACCTCACCGACGGGGTCGGCCTCGTTCCCGTCCGGCAGGCGGCCTGGTACCCCAAGCACGCCCCCACCTTCAGCGACGCTATAGCCCTCGTGCGCCGCTCCTTGTGGACGAGGGCCACTTTTTGCATGTCGCCCCTGGAGCAGGATATCATTAAAGTCCCCTGTGCCTTCCTCGATCACCTCAGTGAGATGCTCTGCTATGCCGCCTGATCTGGCCAAAGTCTAGCTCAGGCGAGGTGCTGCTGGCCCGGAGCTTGCTCGGTGCCACCGCCGCCGACGTGGCGGGCCTGATCTACGAGATGCGGACGGCCCTCTGCGTGCCAATCGTCGGGGTTATCTCCGATGGACAAGAGTCCCTCCGCCTCGCCGTCGCGCGCACCCTGCCGGGGGTACCGCATCAGCTCTGTCAGTTCCATTATCTGCGCGAGGCGGCACGCCCGCTCTATGAGGCGGATCGCCACGCCAAGAAGGAACTCAAGAAGCACATCCGGGGCGTGCGGCCGATCGAGAAGGGGGTGGAAGGCCGGGACGACCCGGAGGCGGAGGTGGTGCGCGGCTATTGCCTGGCCGTGCGTGGTGCCCTCAGCGACGAGGGCCATCCGCCGTTGGACGCTCCCGGTGTGGCGTTACGGGAGCGCGTCGAAGCCATCCATACGTCGATCGGACGAGTGGCCGAAAAAAGGGGGGCCTGCCACGGGCGTTGGAGCGCCTCGATGCGCTCCTCCGGAAGGGCCTGGAGGCGACCGCCTCCTTCTGGCCGGATCTGCGGCAGGCCTATGCCTGGGTCCGGCACGCGGCCCATCTCCTGGGGGGCGATGAGGAGCGGTCGGTGGAGGACAGACAGGCCGCCTATCGGGCGTTGCTGGCCACGATGGCCGCTGGGCGCGACGCGGTGCCGACGCTCACGGCGGCCATCGATCATTTCCTGACCGTGACGGACAGCTATTGGGCGGGTCTCTTCCACTGTTATGAGGTACCGGGTCTGCCGCGCACCAACAACGATCTGGAACAGTACTTCGGGACGGCCCGCTACCATGAGCGCCGCGCCACGGGCCGCAAACAAGCCTCATCCACCTTCGTGATCCGCGGTGCGGTGCGGGTGGTCGCCGCCGTCGCCACCCAGGTCCATCCCTTCAGCGCGGCGGACCTCCGCCCCCACGATCTCCCCGCCTGGGCGGAGGTCCGCCAGTCCATGCAGTATCGCCATACCATCCATCGCGCCCAACGTCGCTTCCAGCGCGACCCCGCCGCCTATCTTGCCGCCCTCGAAGACCTCCTCCTCACAGGTTTGCCGTCCTAGTTTTTTGAGCCAGGCCACTTGCGTGGTCAGGCGCCCGATTTCCGCGTACAACTCCTCGACCTGCTGCTCGTAGGCCGCTACTTGGTCCGCCGCGCGGTCGCGCCGCTCGAACACCTGCGGCAACTCGGCCAGCGCCGTCGTCTTCCACGTGCTGATCTGCGTCGGGTGGACCCCGTACTCGCTGGCCAGTTGCGCGAACGTCTTCTCCTCACAGAGCGCCGCCCGGACCACCTGGGCCTTGAACTGCGCCGAATGATGCTTTCCCATATCCTTGAGTCTACAGCTTTACGTTTTCAGCCCCCTCCCACTGTCCAACTGTAGCGATAGGTAGGGCCTCGCGGCCTTTCCCCCGCCCCAAACGCAGCATGCGACTTTCACCGCACTGCGCTTTCCAGTTGGGTCCGGGTACTCACGAAGAGCAGGCTCGTGGTCGCCCACGGGGAGGCGCACCAATAGGACAGCCCTACCGTCATCTGCTTCCCTCCCTTCACCCGTTGGCTTCGCTTTTCACGGACTTACCCTGGCGGACCTTCACCCTGTCCGCGCCATTACAGCGCGGCGTTTGGCTACTACGCCGCCTCCGCCCTCCCTCCCGTGCGCTGGCATGCTCGCGCCCCCTCGCGGGGCGTGACGGTGTGGGAGTTCCCCCGTTCCGATAGGCGATGTTGAAGCGACCCGTAGCTGCCCACTATACGCCGGATGAACCGTGAAGTACCCCTGGTCCGCCCAGGAAAACGGCCAGGCTGTCATCGTCCCTTTTGGGTCAGGCGTCTCAGCCACTTACGCCTGTCAGTGGTTACGACGTTTCAGACGTGGGTTCCTCGCGTCAGCATAGGTCGCACGGGTTGCATGTCATCCCCATTGTGGCTCGGAGATTGCACGCGTTGTCAGCAGGCTTCGCACCCTCGGTTGTGCCACAACCAAACGCACGCTGCTCACCCGTCACACCGGTACTCATGTGCGGCTCTTACGAGCAACACCTCCTATCGTTAAAGGGCGCACTCCTGGGTCCACTATAGTGCCCATCACGCCAACGGCCGTTCCACTATACTGTGGGCATGAGTGATCTCCCTACCTCACCTGACATCGCGAAGAAGGACGGGGCCGCGACGCCGGCGACGGTGCGCGTGTTGGTGGTAGGCCTGCTCGACCGCGTGTCGCGGTTGGAGGAGCAGGCCAACAAGACCTCACGCCCGTCGTCCGGGCCACCGATGTCGGACCCGCCAAGCGTGTGGCCGCGCCCATCGCGCCGCCCGTCAGGACGAGCTAGCGGGGGCAACCGGGGCACGACGGCCATGAGCGTGTGCTGCTGCTTGACGACCGAGTGGTCTGGGTCGTGGATATGAAGCCCGACGCCTGCGCCTGTTGTGGCGCGCTCTTAGCGAGTGACGACCTCTATCAGGCGTGCCACCAAGTGGCCGAGATCCCGCGTGTGGTGGCAGAGGTCGCCGCCTATCGGTGGCACACGCTCCGTAGCGGGGCGTGCGGCTCACGTACGGCGGCATGTGCTCCTGGCGGTCTGTCACATAGGCTACGGTCGCCTGCGCGCGGCCCAAAGCTTCCTGACGGCATGGCCGGAGGTGAGCCAGCGCGACGCCTAGGAGATGCTGTTTCATCTCGACCTGAGCGTGGGGAGCATCTTGCCGCTGGAGCGGCAGGTCAGCACGGCGGTCTTGGTGCCACTGGCGGTGACGGTGCTGGTGAGCGTTTCCCTGGTGCGTCCGACGCGCGGCAGCCAGGGGGCCAAGGACTTGCTGGGTCCGACCTACGCCGGAAACAACGCCGCCGAACGAGCCTTGCACTACGCCGTCTTGCTTGTAGCGGTGCCACAGCTTCGGCACCCAGAGCGCCTTAACTTAGAAGTTTAGGATAAGCAGCAACACAACAGCCGAACCGTAGTATCTGAGGAAACAAAAAGTCTATGCCTATCATCCGTTTGCACGATGTAGTGAAAGAGTTTCGTGTGCCTAAGCAACATGGCGGGCGTTTTGGTACCATGCGTACACTATTTACTCATCAACATACAGTTACACGCGCCGTTAGTAGCATTAGCTTGAGCGTTACCGAAGGTGAGGTGGTCGGCTACGTGGTCCTAATGGCGCAGGGAAATCTACTACGATCAAAATGCTCACCGGCATTTTAGTTCCAACATCCGGGATGATCGAAGTGGCAGGCATCATTCCGTGGAAAGACCGGAAACGTAATGCCCGCAACATTGGCGTAGTCTTTGGTCAGCGCAGTCATCTCTGGTGGGATCTACCATTACTTGATTCATTCAAACTCATTGCCAAGATGTATGGAGTGTCGCAGCAACAATTTCGGAGCAACATCGAGCAGTTTGTCGATTTGCTCGACATGGATGACTTTATTGAAACTCCCGTGCGTCAACTTAGTCTGGGACAACGCATGCGCGGTGATCTTGTTGCAGTTATGCTCTACGAGCCGCGCATCCTCTATCTTGATGAGCCAACGATTGGCCTGGATGTCGTTGCTAAAGAACGCATTCGTCACTTCATAAAGCAGATTAATCAACTAAATAGCACAACCATTATCTTAACCACACATGACTTGACCGATGTGGAGAGGCTTTGTCATCGTATTATTCTGATTGGGCACGGGCATATCCTTTATGATGGTTCAATAGATCGACTAAAGGAGTACTACATGCGACGCCGTATTCTAACCGTGCAACTAAGTAGGGAGGATGCAACTGTAGAGGTGGCTGACGCTAAGGTACTTCGTCGTGATGGAGCAAAGATATGGCTGGAATATGATCCAAATCACGTAGCAGTTGCCTCTTTAATCTCCGAAATTCACCGCCTCAATCCCATCATCGATCTATCTGTCTCAGAGGTAGAGCTAGAGCCCATAGTCCGGCAGATTTACGGCAATGATTGATTTTATGTATGTTCAAGGTTAACAGTTCTGCTTATATGCAGATCGCTGCTATGGGTGCACGAATCACTTTCGCTTATCGATCGAACACAGTCTTCCAACTCATTAATGTCCTTGTCCAACTTTACATACTTAAAACAGTATGGGTCGCTGTTTATGCAGGACGCGAGAACTTAAGGCACATACATTTAAGTACGCTCATTGTCTATTTGACATTAGCCAACCTACAGACATGGGTGCTAGCACCAACTATTACAGATGACTTACAGCAGAGAGTGCGTACTGGGCAAGTTGCTCTAGATTTGGCACGTCCGATCGGCTTTATCGGACAACTAGTAGCTCAGCAAATCGGCATAACTCTTAGCTTGGTACCTTTTGTGGTAATTGCGCTCCCAATAGCGGTAGTATTGGGTGGTATCCAACCACCACCCTCAGGCATCGCGCTCCTCCTTTACGCAGTCAGTTTCCTGCTGGCCTATATAATCGTTGTATTGATTAGTGTTATAATGGGCCTAGTCTCCTTTTGGACATTAGAAGCGACGGGCATCCAGGAAGTTTATCGCTTCGTCAATCAGCTTTTCGCAGGCGCTTTGGTTCCTCTTTGGTTCTTCCCGCCAATTCTTCAAACTATTGCTATGCTACTACCATTTCAATCAGTCGCCTTTCTACCAGTCTCTATCTATCTAGGCAAATCACAGGGTGCCGACGCACTTCATGCACTTGGTATCCAGTGCTTTTGGATATGCACATTGTACATACTAACTCAGATCATCTGGAGCAGAGCGCAGCGGCGTGTAATAGTGCAAGGGGGCTAGAGTTGAACTCTATAAGAACTTACTGCTTTCTTACAGTAGCGGGCCTAAAGAGCCAGTTACAATACCGAGCCAATTGCCTCATGTTGATCCTGATGGGTGCAATCTGGCAAGTCACGGGATTTGTTTTTATCTGGATTATCCTGAGCCAATTTCGTGCGCTTGGAGGTTGGTCCTTCGATGACATTTCCTTTCTCTATGGATTTCGACTATTTGTACATGCTCTTAGCATGTTAATTTTCGGAATGTTCCAACGGATTGGAGGCCTAGTGCGCTCGGGTGATTTTGATGTCTTCTTAGTTCAACCGCCACCTCCTCTCCTGCGCGTAATGACTCATCGTTTCCCAATAGCTGCATTTGGTGACCTCCTTAGTGGAGTATTGGTATTTGCCGTGGCCAACATGCATGCGAAGGTTGATTGGTCATTTCTTGCCGTACTCTATCTGCTTTTGGCCATCCTAGGCGGTTGCTTGGTCGAAGCTGGAATCAAGCTCGCGACTAGCTCACTAGCCTTTCGCGCTCTCAGTGTCTCCAGCCTCGTTGGACTCTTTGATGAAGTGTTGCGTGTCACTGGCAGCTATCCGCTTACGATTTATGCAAATTCCATCCGTCTCCTGTTCACGTTCGTCATCCCAGTGGCTTTTTTAGCCTATTTCCCCGCAACAGTCTTGCTGCATCGGACTAACGAATTGAGTGTAAATCCAGTCATCGCTTACCTATCCCCACTTGTAGGTATAATCCTATTTTCTTGCGCCTATCTATTCTTTCATAACGAATTAAAGCACTACCAAAGTGCAGGTCATTAAGGTCTATCTGACGAATCGGGTACCACCCCACTCAACCGTGGAGGACGGGTGATGGTGACAGGAACGGGTCGCATACGGCATGCTACAGATAGCCGTGTCTTGCTCACACGGCCAGGAGCGCGGGACGCATGGACCCGTCCACCACATTCTGCCCCAACGCGGCCTGCCCTGACAAGGGGCAGCAGGGGCGTGGGAACATCGGTATTCATAGTCAGAAAGAGCGCCGGTACCGCTGCAGGACCTGCGACAAGACCTTCGCGGCGACGCGGGGGACCGCCCTCTACCAGCTGCACCACTTGGTGGACCTGCTGGTGCTGGTGGTGACGTTGGTGGGCCATGGCTGTCCGACGCAGGCCATCGTGGCCGCGTTCGGGCTGGACGAGCGCACGGTGGCGGCGTGGCTGCACCGCGCGGGACGCCACGCCGCGCGGGTGCATACGGCGGTGGTGGAGACGGGGCAGGGGGACCTGGGCCAGGTGCAGGCTGACGAGATCTGCGTCAAGGTCTGCAAGGGGCGGATATGGCAGGCGATGGCCCTGGCGGTGCCCGCGCGGCTGTGGCTGGGCGGGGACCTCAGCCCAACACGCGACGGCGCCCTGGTCACGGCGACGCTGCGGCGGGTGGCCACCTGTGCCGCGAGCACGGCCCTCTTGCTCTGTGTCGACGGGTTCGCGGCCTACGTGGGGGCGGTACGCACCGTGTTCCGGGTGGCGGTGCGCACCGGGCGGCCCGGCCGCCCGCGCCTGGTGCTGCCTGAGACCGCGCTGCTGGCCCAGGTGGTCAAGAGCCACCAGGGCCGGCACCTGGTGGACGTCACCCGCCGCGTCGTCTTCGGGACGGCGGAGGCGGTCGCGGAGGCCATCGCGCGGACCAAGGGGGGACGCAGATCAACACCTCCTATATCGAGTGGCTCAACGCCACGTTCCGCGCTGCGCTGGCGCCGCTCACCCGGCGCGGACGGCACCTGGCCCACGGCGCAGCGCTGCTGACCAGCGGCATGTGGCTCGTCGGGACCGCCTACAACTTTTGCTGGCCTCATGAGAGCCTCCGGGTGCGCACGATCGGGGGACGGACATGTCAGGAACGCACCCCGGCGATGGCCGCTGGCTTGACCGACCACATCTGGACCAGGGAGGACCTGCTGCGCTACCGCTGTAAGCGCCGGTTTGCAAGTGGTTCTTGGGCGCTTTTGATGCTGCTGCCCGAGAGGGGCGTTTGAACCATAGGGCAAGAACCAGAACTCTTGCCTCCACGAATGACGGTAACCACCGGCCACACTGCCAAAATGGTCGATCGGCCGTGCACTATCCCGATCATGGCACTCGGCGACGAAGCCAGGCAATAAAACGAGGGGTCGCGCGGTACGAGGCCTGAACCGCTCGCATTCCTGTTGTTCATGTGCCACGTCAATATAACGTTAGCCAACCACCTACCTCATGGCTTCTCGTCGTTGCCGCCGCACATCGACACGACGTAGGGTGCATCAAAAGCGCCCAAGAACCATTTCTAAACCGGATTTTACAACCGCGTCCTCCTGGTGGAGGGCGCGTCCCCGCCATGCCAGACGGACGACCTCGGGCGGGCGCGCGGCGAGAGCGGCACGGCGGCGGGCCAAGCCACCCACCACGGAGGTCGCCGCATGACCACGGTTCCGTGGGGTGGTACCCTCAGCGACGATCCACGTCTGATAGGCGTCGTCGAGGGCGATGTCCGTGTGGTAGGCCTGCCACCAGCGGCGGATGATGGCCTCACGGGGCTGCACCCAGAAGTCACGCGCCAGGCGCTGGCCCACCGTGCGGAAGGCCAGGCCGTCGGCGTAGACCGACTCGACGGCTTTGCGTCCCACGCGCCGCGTGTAGATCGCATCCGGGCGCAAGAACGGAGGCTGCGCGCGAAAGTAATGGCGACAGAGAGGGCAGTAATGGACGCTGACGCGCACGGCCAACATGGCGGGGTGGTCAAGGTCGATGTCGATGGCAGTGCGTGTAGCGACGTCAACGCGGCCGGCGTCCTGACCGCACCGACCACAGGGAACCAGGGACGGCAAGAAGTCGACCTGCCGGATCTGGCAGGGGGTGTAATTGATCGAAGGATATGTTTGGGTCATACCTCAGTATCCCGCCTTGAGATGATTGCTTGCTGGCATATGTGGAAACGCTCTGGAGCGCGACGACTGACACCCGCCAACACTCTCTCACCCTGTGGTGCAGTTTAAGTCGTCCAATGACACATTCGTACAATCACGCAACTGCGGTCGCCAGAACGCGTGCATGGCGGCCACCACCGGGCGGTAGCCGCCATGCACGCGCGGCTGCCGGCACCCCTCGGCGGCCACCATTGTCCCCCACCGTGTGAGCAACGGCGCGCTCGTCCAGGTGCCCTGCCCCAGCGCCCCCACGCCCGTCGCACCGCCCGCCGCGACAGGCCGCACGCGCTCAAGCCGGGAATCACGGCTCCGCGCGTGGCCAGCAACTGCCCGCTCACCAGCATCCACAGCAGATGCACCAGCCCCAGGTTCGTCCCAACGGGCACGGTCACGACGAGGGTACTCACCAGCGTCAACATACGGTAGACTGCTTCTGGCATCAGGGGGCTCCTTCTGTAGCGTTCGGTCTCAGCACCCGTACTCTATCAAAGGCCTGCCCCTGATGCCATCAGTTAGCGAAAACTAGCAGTTTGTCGGAGAGAAGCAGGCTTTCCAGAGTGTGGGGTGGTGGTACACTCGGGGCATGAGTAGAACATTCAAGACTGTAGATTATGAGGGGGCGCACGACCTGACCGTGCGCCTGGGCGATTGTCTACCGCCCGATCATCTGGCCTGCTTCGTGGTGGACACGGTGGCGCTGCTCGACCTCTCGGCGCTGTACGCCCGCTATGGGTCGCGGGGCGGTGAGCCGTACGCGCCGGAGGTGCTGCTCGCGCTGCTCGTCTACGGGTATGCGACCGGCGTGTTCAGTGCGCGCAAGATCGAGCGGGCGACGTACGAGGTGATCCCGTTCCGCTTCATCGCGGGCAACCGACACCCGGACCACGACACGATCGCCACCTTCCGCGCGACTTTCCTGCCCGAGCTCAAGGCGTTGTTCGTGCAGGTGCTGCTGCTGTCCCAGGAGGCGGGCGTGCTGACGCTGGGCACGCTGAGCCTGGATGGGACCAAGATCCACGCCGACGCTTCCAAGAGCAAGGCGGTCAGCTATAAGCGGCTGCTCGAGATCGAAGCGCACCTCCGAGCCGAGGTGGAGGAGTTGTTCGCGCTGGCGGAGCGGACGGACGAGCGGGAGCGGCCCGACGGGCTGGTGGTGCGCGACGAGATCGCGCGGCGGGAGGACCGCTTGGCGCGGCTGAGGGAGGCGAAGGCAGTGCTCGAGGAGCGGGCGCGGGAGCGCGTCGCCCTGGAACGGGCAGTGTATGAGGACAAGCTGGCCCAGCGGGCGGAGAAGGAGCGCGCGAGGGGACGCCGGCTGGGCGGGCGGGCGCCGACGCCCCCCACGCCGGGACCGCGCGACGGCGACCAGTACAACTTCACGGACCCGGACGCGCGCATCATGAAGAACCCGACCGATGCGGGCGTCGAGCAGGACTACAACGCCCAGATCGCGGTGGACCAGCAGAGCTTGCTTATCGTGGGGCTGTCGCTCTCCAACCATCCGAACGACAGTCACGAGGCCGAGCCCACGCTGGCGTCCATCCCGCTGGAGGTCGGCACGCCGGACGCGGCGGCGATGGATCACGGCTATTGGGGACCGGCGACCCTGGAAGCGTGCGCGCCGTGGCATCGAGCCCTACATCGCTACCGGCCGTGAGCCTCACCATCAGAGTTGGCGCGCACGCTTCGCGCCGGAGCCTGACCCGCCGCCAGAGGACGCCAGTCCGTAGGTCAAAATGGCCTACAAGCTCAAGACGGCAGCGGGCAAGGCCATCTACGGCGCACGCAAACACACGGTCGAGCCCGTTCTGGGCATCATCACGGAGGTGCTCGGCTTCCGCCAATTCTCGTTGCGAGGCGAAGTGGCCGTTGCGGGCGAATGGCTCCTGGTGTGTCTGGCCTTCAATCTCAAGCGGTTCCATACTCTGTCGTGGGCCTAGTGGCGGGGGGGCCGGTGTGCGCCAACGCATCTTGCTCTCCCCCACCAGGTCCTGGGGCCTTCTCACGGCCTCCGTCGCCCCGCCGCCCCGGCCCTATCCATCCCCGCACCGCAGACGACCGCAGCCCCCGGTGCCGACACTCGTCATGCTCTCGTTCTCTCCGACAAGCTGCTAGAGTAAAGTAGAGATAGAGAAAGACCTAATGTGGAACCCGATCGGTTGATCCAGGGGAACGATTTTCGTAGACTAGCGAGTATCTCACGCCTGTGAGCGCGAAAGGAGCGTCCCCATGGATCGGGATCATTTTATCATCAGCGTTTCCTGCTTGGTGTGCGAACACTATCAAGCCCTCGGCACCCACGACCCTGTCCGCACGGGAGGCTTCGCTCCAGTCCTAGCCTACGAGGAGGTGATCACTATCGAGATATGCGGCGAGTTCTTCAAGTATGGGGTGGACGTCGTAGAGCTTGATGGCCACGGGTCCCATGTGGTGCTTCAGGCGTGTTCCTTCGCTGCACGTGTGGAAGTCATTGCCCAACTCATCGGCGTAGTTCCCAGTGAGCTTGCGGCCCAGAAAGGTGGCGACGTGGTCGGGTTTGACCGCGTGGACGGCCGTGCGCACCAGCGTGTCGTAGAGGGGCCGCAAGTCCTCCTGGCGGTGGAAGATGAGGTCGGTGGCATACTCCACCTGCATCAGGCTCCAGTGATAGGCCGCGTCGAAGTGCGTCAGCACGGGACAGTAACGGGCGGCGAGGGCACCGAGGGTGTGGTACAGCCGCGCGACGGGGAAGGCATCAGCGAGCATCTGCGCCTGGGCGCTGTCGCCGAGCGCGCGGAAGGTATTGTCCAGCGGCTCGACGGTGATGCCGGTCTGGCGGAGGTGGCCCGTCAGCCAGTTATGGCCGTTGCAGTAGCACTGCAAGCGGAACGGCTCCCACGTTGGAACGCGCAGATAACACAGGCCGAACTCCGCATCGATGAGGTAGACGTAGTAATGCAGACACTTGCCGTCTTTGTAGCGCAGCATGGTCTTGCCCGTCGCCTTGTCGTGCCAGGGCGTGAAGGCGGTGCAGGGTTCCATCGCCGAGAAGATGTGGACCAAGCCCGCGTGGTCACCCCGTATGTCGAGGATGGCGCGGATGCGGTCTTCTTTGCGGAAGGCATGCATCGAGCGGATGAACTCAATCTCCAGCCCCTGCTCCCGTGCCAGCCGCTCCACGTTCTGCCGGATCTCCTCGCGCAGCGGCTCGGCGAAGCGCGCATCGTCGAACAGACGGATGCCATGGCTGCGCAGGTAGGCACCCATGCCCTCCGCGTAGGCACCCATGCCCTCCGCGTAGGCACCCATGCCCTCCGCATAGCAGACACCGGGCAGCGTGCTCGTGATGACGATGCGATCATAGCAGGACACCACGTCCGCGATCTGCGCGGCGTACCGGTCGGTCAACAGGGTCACGGCAGCACGCTCTTTTCGGCACGTGATGACAGCAAGAGGCGATCAGCAATGCCCCAAGATACACCTTTTTTAGTTTCGGCTTTGCCGAGTTAGGCAAGGAGAGCTATGGCAGCGTCTGTCTATAGAAGAGCAACCTCTTCCCATCAAGCACATTGTGCTGACACACTCACTGTAGCAAGGGATTTCCAGCGCGTCACTGGTAGACAGCATTGTTGCCATAACCATTAGCTTTAAACAAGAATCACTCTCAACCCAGCATCACAGGCTTCGCATTGGATGACCAAGGGATGATGTTAAAGGGAATAGCATTCATGGATTTGTACGATATCATTCAGAGACGCAGTAACAATTACAGCCCCCTCGAAGCCAAATACAGATCAGTAACCGGCGATGAGTTAGTCCTTAGTCCTTTCATGTCAGTACGACGAAGGCTATCCGAGATTACGCAGTCGGCCACCATAATCATCCCGGCATGGAACTCAAAACGATCATTGGAGCAGTGCCTGACATCGATAGAACAAAGTAGCTTTAATCATCGTTACCCTCAGTTACTTGACATCATCGTTGTAGACGATGGGTCAAGTGATGACACTTGGGAGTTGTTGAGTCATTTACATTTGACCATGAATTTTAGGGCTGTCAGGCAAAAACATCATGGCCGTGCACATGCTAGGAACATCGGGATAAGCCTCGCATCGGGAGATGTGATTATCTGCTGCGATTCTGACATAATTTTATGCCCTTTCACTATCGAAGAGTTGATGAAGCGCCATCAAGTCTTGAAAGGAGTATTGCTTGTCGGCTTCATCCACTCAAACATCGATGGCAGTAATCACGATTTCCTGCCTTCAGTAATGACAGACAAACTCCCCTTCATTTTGCCGACTTTCTACGATGACTATCGCGTAAGATTTCATTGGCCTGGTTGGCCCGAGAATATGTGCGTTGAGACAAACCATTTCAAATCTTTTGGATACGGCAGGCAGATTTGGGTGACCAAAGATGGGCGTACACCAGATGGAGATAGTTTTAGCTTGCAACGGATGGTTGGTGGAGGGCTGTTCAGTTTATGTCGAGATGATTTCCAGCGTATAGGCGGATTCGATGAGAGGTTTCATGGCTGGGGATGGGAAGATGCAGCGGTTGGGGCGCAAGCATTTGCACAGGGCAAGTTCATTGTTCCCGTTTACTCAGCTGTTGGATTCCATATCGCACATCCTAATCGTAGTCCAAAGAAATGGCATGAGGCCGATATCAACCAAGAATTATATTTGTCAATTCTTCACTCACAGCCTGTAGTAGATGATCAAGTTTTGGTAAGGGCACGACAGCGCATTACTAGCCAGATACAATCTTCCTTTTCTGGCTCCAGCCACAACGTTCCCGCATCATGGTTAGAGATATTTACCCATGCACTCGCAGATCCTAACCAATTAGGAAAATACTACTATCACTTAGGTTTCTACAATGAGGCTGTTGCTGCCTTTAGTGCCGTGAAAGGGTCCGAGATTGATGAGGCCTGGGCTTTTTTTAATCAAGGTAGAGCACTTCGCGCTGCTAGACGTTACATTGAGGCTATTGCCATTTTAGAGAAATCGGTACACGCCTTGCCATCCTTTGCTCCGCCGTTGATCGAGCTTGGCTTAGCTCTCGCCTCTAATGGAGATTTTCTCCTTGCACATAATTGTCTACAGAAGGTGCGCCAATATGAACCTAACAACAGATTGGCGTCTTATGTGCTTGATTGCTCGACTGATAATCATTTGCGACGAGGCCGAAGATATGCAGCTCAAGGTGATCATGCATTAGCAATTAGAGATTTCGAGGCGATACTAATTCAAGAACCTAGCAATGCAGTTGCTCGGCATGAAAGAGCCAAGAGCCTAAGCGCATGTTCTTAGTACTAGTTGCCGCTGCGATTTAGAACGTGCGCGAAACAGGGGTATGTGTGGACGGAAACATCATCGCTGATCCTGCGCGGCAGCGCCCTCCGGAGCCGTTTTCCTGCTTAGGCGGCTAGGGCCTGGCCAATGTGGCACAGGCTGCTGCCGATCACGCCCCAGCCGACGCACCGTTCCAGGCCGTCGGGACCGTGATCGGCACAGCGGCGCAGTCATAGTCCCGTCGCAGGCTACTGATGCGCCCTTCGATGCCCGCCCGCCAGCGGTAGCGCCGGCACCACCCGCGCTCTTTCTCCCGCGCCCGTTGCTCCGCCGTCGCCTTGCCCCACGCGGGTGTAAGGCGTCAAAGGGTTCCGTTGGGTTCTGCTGACTTGACCGATTATGGGCGTAACACGTTCGGACTCGACCGTCGTGAGCGCACCATTGTCCCTTCAGATTGACCTTTAGAATGCCTCATGAGGCGCGACGTCATGCGTTTTTGGCCAGACCCGTGCGACCAAACGAACATCTTTCAGTCGTATCAGCAGGACCCAACGGAACCTCAACGAGTGGGGACTGCTCGACGAAACGGTCGCCGCCCTCGCCGGCCGCACCGTCCACGCCTATCACGTCGAGGGCGCCGGCGGCGGACATACGCCAAATCTGCTGGAGATCCTGCGCCACGCAAA